>JAEEGH010015947.1_pt1 | contig 16228 bp, 12 predicted proteins | sample 9134181 | NCBI WGS metagenome assembly JAEEGH01 (sample SAMN16246544, study PRJNA631951) | gut metagenome | biome: gut microbiome; feature: rumen; material: DP-attached | host: Bos | place: Iran: Karaj | collected 2018-10
CCCGCTTTCAAGCAGGAAGGGTGTTTTCCAGAGTGGCCAAATGGGGCAGACTGTAAATCTGCTGTCTTTCGACTTCGGTGGTTCGAATCCATCAGCACCCACAAAAAAGCTCGCTTATTCAGCGAGCTTTTCCTTTTTATTTATGAAAGAAATGTGAATAATACGCAGAAATTTTCTCCAGAAATATCTTAAATATATTTCTTCTTATTTCTGGACGAAATTATTCACATTATTCATATTTCTTTCAGAAAATTACAGTTCCTGATTCTCGGGACGCAGTTTGCGGACGGTCTCGCCAGCGCGCCACATCTCCTGATTACGCATAGCCTCGAGTTCCTTCTCCAAACCAGCACGATAGTCGGGCTTCGAGTTAGCATCGATAGTGATCTGAGCCTCGTTACCAGTCTGTACAGAATAGTACAGCCACTCCATCACAGGCTTGATAGCATCGTGGAAACGGGGAGCCCAGTCCAATGCGCCACGCTGAGCAGTTGTAGAACAGTTGGCATACATCCAGTCCATACCCTTTGCACCAAACAACGGGCCAAGGCTCTGTGTCAGCTCCTCAACAGTCTCGTTGAAAGCCTCAGAGGGAGAGTGTCCATGCTCACGGAGCACCTCATACTGTGCCAGCAGCAAGCCCTGGATAGCGCCCATCAAACTTCCACGCTCACCAGTCAGGTCAGAGGTAGCCTCACGCTGGAAGGTAGTCTCGAACATATAGCCAGCACCGATACCAATACCAAAGGCCAGCGTCTTCTCCTTAGCCTTACCTGTAGCATCTTGATAGATAGCATACGAGCAGTTCAGACCACGACCCTCGCAGAACATCGTACGGAGGCTGGTACCAGAACCCTTAGGAGCTACCATGATGACGTCAACGTCTGCAGGAGGAATAACACCTGTGCGATCACTCCAGTTGATGGCGAAGCCGTGAGAGTAATACAGCGTCTTACCGGGCTTCAGATATTTCTTGATGGTGGGCCACTGCTGAATCTGACCAGCATCAGAGAGCAACATGCAGAGGATCGTACCCTTCTCGGCAGCTTCCTCGATAGAGAACAGCGTCTCACCAGGAACCCAACCGTCTGCCACAGCCTTGTCGTAGGTTTTACCAGCGCGCTGGCCAACGATCACGTTAAAACCGTTGTCACGCAGGTTGCAAGCCTGTCCAGGACCCTGAACACCATAACCGATCACAGCGATGGTTTCATTCTTCAATACTTCACGTGCTTTCTCCAAAGAGAACTCCTTGCTGGTGACTACAGTTTCCATCACGCCACCAAAATTCATTTCTGCCATAATAGCTAAATAATTAATAATGTTATACATATCCCTTGCGTACTATGCCAGCCCTACCCGAGAGCCGTCGTCTTATCAGTCCGCTCCCACCCTACTCTGAAGGTGCGACAAGGGGTTAACTATAAAATCGTCTGCAAAGATAGTGCAAATCGAGCGAAAAACCAAAAATATTTGGACTTTTTCACTCAAACAACACCTTACTGCGACAAACCTCTACGGGTTCAGGCGTTTCATCGGAGGTCTTCACGATGCGGACGCAGTATTCGTTGTCAGCCTCAGACTCGCGATAAAATGAGAGTTTGTCACCCTGATGGGCTTCAGCGACATAAGCTATCTCGAAGCGACGGATACGGTGCTCACGATACCAGGCCAGATCCCACAGGTCGAGCACGTGCTCGATATACTTTACGGAATTGATATGCCCGTTGATGTCAACATCGTTATACTGGGTATCGATGCTGCGCACAAACTCAGCATTATCCGTCATCTTCACACGACCACCCTTGTCAATCGGACATTCCTTGTCTTTGACAATCCAGTTGTTGATGGCGCCATTGTCGATGGAGAAGATATCCGTTGGCTGACGGCTTTCCGTATCGATCATTGCCCAGATACTGCGACCATAGCCGTAGACCTTGCCGTCCTCCCCTACTACACGGAAGTTACGCGAGGTGAAATAACGCATGGCACTCTCCACCCACGTCTCCACATTGAACTTTGTATACATCAACGGCATCTCTTCCATCTCGATGGCGAGGCGCGAGAGCACCCACGAGCGCTGAATAGTCAGCAGATACTTCATACCAAAGCCGCGATCCGTCGAGTGGAAATCGGCTGCATTGAGCATATGATTACCCAGATGTCCCATAAACAGCCGCTGCGAAAAGTCGCAGTGGAAGGGCTCTGCCATAAAGGGATAGATGCCTACTTTATCCATTTTGTTCCCTTTCCTCCAAGAATGCACTCACCTGCTCCTGCTTGCCTCTGGTAACAGCGATGCGGCCAGAGCGGGTGTACTGCAACACACAACCGAAGGGATCAAGCGCACGGAAGAGTGAAATAATATCCTCGGTCAGACCAAATTTCATCACAATCGTATAGGTGGGATTCACCTCGATGATGTGTGCATCGAAACGTCGGATAGTGCGAGATATCTCAGGATTCTCAAGAACCTTCTCCGTGGCGAGCTTATACAGGCCAGACTCACGTATAAACAACTGTTCATCCGTGAAATAATTGGCCTTCACCACGTCGATTTTCTTCTCTATCTGACGTACAATCTTCTGAATCTGATCCTCATCACTCCAGGCAGTGATGGTATACTTATGCACCCCAGGAATACTTGAGGCCGACACATTGAGGCTCTCGATATTCACCTGACGACGCGTGAACACAGCCGTCACCTGATTCAGAATACCAGCCACATTCTCTGAGTACACCAACAGCGTATATAGTTTCTTTCCTTCCATCATATCTCAAGCATCATTTTATCAATATCCATACCCGGAGGCGTCATCGGCAACACATTGTCCTCCTCCTTGATCTGACATTCCAGAATGAAGGGACCATCGGTGGTGAGCATCTTACGAACGGCAGCAGCGAGATTCTGACGGTCGTTGACAGTCTCATAGGGAATGCCATAACCTTGGGCAATCAACTCGTAGTTAGGATTCATCATCTTCGTGAACGACTTACGACGCAGCCAGAACATATCCTGCCACTGACGCACATTGCCTAAGTAATGGTTGTTCATCACGATCATCTTGACGGGTGCCTTCTGCTCCATAATCGTACCAAGTTCCTCGATACACATCTGGAAACCACCATCACCCATGAAACAGCAGACCGTACGATTGGGCGCGCCAAAGGTTGCTCCAATGGCAGCAGGCATACCATAGCCCATCGTTCCCAAGCCTCCGCTGGTGCAGATGCTTCGCTTATGGTGATACTTAAAGTATCTTGTCGCAAACAACTGATTCTGACCTACATCCGTCACGAGCACGGCATCGTCAGGAGCTTGTTCAGCAACAGTATTCACCACCTCACCCATCAGCAGCGGACCTTCCTTCGGATGGATGGCAGGCTCGATGACTTTCTCGCGTTCCATCTGATCGAGCGGCTTGAACGAATCACGCCACTCCTGATGTTTATTCTTGTTCAGTAAAGCCGTGATAGCAGGCAGCGACTCCTTACAATCAGCAATCACCGCTACATCGGTCTTCACATTCTTGTCAATCTCACTATGGTCGATATCCAGATGAATCACCTTAGCCTGCTTGGCGTAGGTCTTCAGATTACCAGTCACACGATCGCTGAAACGCATACCGATGGCTATCAGCACATCACACTCTTGTTCTTTCAGGTTCACAGCATAGTTACCGTGCATTCCCAGCATACCCACGTTGAGCGGATGATTCGAGGGAAGAGCCGACAGACCAAGCATCGTACGACCAGCAGGGATATCAGCTTTCTCAAGAAAGGCCCTTAGTTCTGAATGGGCATTACCCAGTTCCACGCCCTGCCCTACGAGTGCCAAGGGTTTCTTGGCGTTATTGATCAACTCAGCAGCCTGACGTACAGCCTCAGCATCCAATTTGGGATAAGGCACGTATGAACGGATGAAGTTGACCTTAGAAGGTTCCCAGTCGATTTCCTCCACCTGCGCATTCTTGGCAAAGTCGAGCACCACAGGACCAGGACGACCCGTACGGGCGATGTAGAACGCACGACTCACAGCCCATGCTACATCCTCAGCATGACGGATCTGATAGCTCCACTTAGAGATAGGCTGCGAGACACCCACAAGGTCTACCTCCTGAAAGGCATCGGTACCAAGGGCACCGATAGGCACCTGACCAGCGATGACCACAATCGGTGTTGAGTCGAGCATCGCATCAGCAATACCCGTCAACGTATTGGTGACGCCAGGACCGCTGGTCACCAAGGCAACACCCACTTCACCAGAGACGCGGGCATAGCCCTCAGCTGCGTGGGTGGCTCCCTGTTCGTGACGCACCAGGATATGGTCGAAACATTTCTTCTCGCCTCGTGTGTAATCGAAGAGTGCGTCGTAGACGGGCATAATCGAGCCACCAGGGTATCCGAAGATGGTCTTCACCCCTTCAGCCTGCAACGCCCTCATCAGCGCCTTCGATCCTGTAATTCTATCTCTCATAGTTTCAATATTTATGGGCACTCCTAGGATTGCCTAGGATAGCCTAGGACTACCTAGTCTATAATTCTGATTCCTCCTTTATCTGCGCTAGATACACTCTGAGCATAGGCTCTCAGCGCTTTCGACACAGTGCGGTTACGCTTCAGTGGCTGCTGCGGACGCGCTGCCAATTCTTCGTCGGAGAGCTTCACACTGATAGAGCGTGAAGGGATATCAATCACGATGATATCACCATCCTTGATCTTGCCGATATTACCACCATTGGCAGCCTCAGGCGAGATATGACCGATACTCAGGCCAGAAGTTCCACCCGAGAAGCGACCATCAGTAATCAGCGCACACTCCTTACCCAGATGCATACTCTTTATATAAGAGGTAGGATAGAGCATCTCCTGCATACCAGGACCACCCTTCGGACCCTCGTGGGTAATCACCACGCAGTCGCCACTCTTCACCTTTCCACCAAGGATTCCCTCGCAGGCATCTTCCTGAGAATCGAAGACGACAGCGGGGCCTTCGAAATGCCAAAGGCTCTCGTCGACGCCAGCGGTCTTCACCACACAGCCGTCCTGGGCGATATTGCCGAAGAGCACAGCCATGCCACCATCTTTCGTATAGGCATGTTCGATATCTCGGATGCAACCCTCTGCACGGTCGGTATCGAGCGTCTCCCACTGTGCATCCTGCGATCCCATCACGGTAGAGAAGCGTCCACCCGGAGCACTGCGATAGATGCGCTCTGCCTCGGGATTGATGGTCTCACCGGTGATGCTGTATTTTTGGATGTCTTCGCCCAGCGTTGCGCCATTGACGCGCTTGCAGTCGAGACGGAGCAGTCCGCCTTTGGCCAGTTCACCAAGGATGCCAAGAATACCACCAGCTCGGTTCTCTTCCTGAATGGAGTATTTCTGCCAGTTGGGTGCGAGTTTACAGAGGAAGGGCACCTTGCGCGACAGGGCGTCAATATCCTTCATATTGAAGTCTACCTCCGCCTCCTGTGCTACGGCCAGCAGGTGCAGTACTGTATTCGTTGAAGCACCCATTGCAATGTCGAGCGTCATGGCGTTTAAGAAAGCATCACGCGTAGCAATACTACGGGGCAATACGCTATCGTCACCCTCCACATAATATTTCTGCGCGTTCTTCACAATGAGCTGTGCGGCATCACGGAACAGCTGGATGCGGTTCTTGTGGGTAGCAAGAATACTGCCATTGCCGGGCAACGACAGGCCGATAGCCTCCGTCAGCGAGTTCATCGAGTTGGCCGTGAACATACCCGAGCAGGCGCCACAGCCCGGACAGGCACATTGTTCAATCTCTGCCAGTTCCTCGTCGCTCACCGTCGAGTCACCACCTTTCACCATCGCCGTAATCAGGTCGGCATTCTCGCCACGCCATTTACCAGCCTCCATCGGACCACCCGAACAGAACACCGTCGGGATGTTCAGTCGCATGGATGCCATCAGCATGCCCGGTGTCACCTTATCACAGTTGGAGATGCAGATCATCGCGTCGGCCTTATGGGCGTTGACCATATATTCCACCGAGTCGGCGATGATGTCACGTGAGGGCAGCGAATAGAGCATGCCGTCGTGACCCATGGCGATGCCGTCGTCGATGGCGATGGTATTGAACTCTGCGGCATAACAGCCCATCTTCTCAATCTCTTTGCGCACGATCTGTCCGATCTCATGCAGATGGGTATGCCCAGGTACAAACTGGGTGAACGAGTTGACGATGGCAATGATGGGTTTTCCGAACTGCTCATGTTTCATTCCTGTGGCCACCCACAAGGCACGGGCACCAGCCATTCTACGGCCTTCGGTGCATACAGCACTTCTCAAAGGATACTTATAATTCATATCAATAATTTGTTTAATTTCCGAAAATATTGTGCAAAAATACACTAAATCTCCCAAATTGCCAACTATTTCGAGATTTTTTAGTAAATTTGCAGCAAAATATTAACAACTACCATGCATTTTGAAATGAGAAGAATACTTTTAACGATGTCGTTGGCGACCGTTCTGACGGTTTCTGCACAGATACGACAAGAGATAACTCTCAGTGACGACTGGAGTTTTTCGCATGATCAGCAGACGTGGGAAGACGTGTCTGTACCTCACGACTGGGCCATCGCAGGGCCCTTCGACAAGAAGTGGGACTTGCAGATGGTGGCCATTGAGCAGAACGGCGAGAAAGAGGCCACGGAGAAGAGCGGACGCTCGGGTGCCCTGCCATGGATTGGTGAAGGTTATTACAAGCGGATAATCAAGATCCCAGCCGATTGCCAGCATGCCGAACTCATGTTCGATGGTGCGATGGCAGAGCCTACGGTTTTCCTTAATGGCCAGAAGGCAGGTTACTGGGCCTATGGTTATAATGCGTTCCGTGTGGATATCACCCCGTTTATGAAGGCAGGCGATAATCTATTGGAGGTTCATCTGAAAAACTTGGAGGAGAGCAGCCGCTGGTATCCTGGGGCAGGTATCTACCGTCCGGTGAAACTCATCACCACCGGCAAGAGCTTCATCGATCCCTGGAAGACCTTCATCCGTACGACGGCACAGACCGACGGGCAGGCCACATTACAGGTTTCTGTCGGTTCAGGCAGTCCTATCGGTGCAGACTTGGCCTTTGAGGTGGAATTGCGCGATGCCACAGGCAAAATCGTAGGCCATGAACATACATCCGATATCAGCGACAAGGGAGAAGCCGATATCACCTTCAGCATCCCTAATCCCATTCTGTGGACGCCGGAAACACCTTATCTATATACTGCGCATATCAAGTATATGCAGAATGGAAAGTTGCTTGACGCAGTGACGCAGAAGTTCGGCATCCGTACGATAAAATGCACCAAGGAGGGTGGTTTCCAACTGAACGGTGTCACCCACAAGTTAAAGGGCGTCTGTCTGCACCACGACCTTGGCCCGCTGGGAGCTGCCGTCAACAAGAGTGCCCTCATCCGTCAGATCAAGACCCTGAAAGAGATGGGCTGCGACGCCATCCGTACCTCGCACAACATGCCCTCACAGATGCAGATGGATCTCTGCGACTCGCTTGGCATGATGGTGATGGCCGAGAGTTTCGACATGTGGATCTATCCCAAATGTAAGAACGGCTATGCCCGGTTCTTCAACGAATGGTGGCAAAAGGACATCGAGAACCTGGTGCTGACCAACCGCAACCATCCCTCCATCGTCATGTGGTCGATTGGTAATGAGATTCCAGAACAAAATAGCTCCAAAGGTCGTGAATTGTCTGTTAACATGCAGGATCTCTGCCATAGGCTCGACCCCACCCGTCCTGTCACCCAAGGTATGGACCGTGCCGAAGATGCCCTGAGGAACGGTTTTGCGCAGGTGATGGATGTGCCGGGCTTCAACTATCGTGTCCATAAGTATCAGAAGAATATCGATCAGCTGCCGCAGGGATTCCTCCTGGGCTCAGAGACAGCCTCGACGGTGAGCAGCCGAGGGGTGTATAAGTTCCCTGTTACAGTCACCGACAATTCGCAATACGCTTCGTGGGCACCGACTTACGATCCTAACGCCATCAAGAAAGCCGACGGCCAGTGTTCGAGCTACGATGTAGAATATTGCTCGTGGTCGAATCTGCCCGATGATGACTGGGTGTGGCAGGATGACAAAGACTGGGTGATCGGAGAGTTTGTGTGGACGGGCTACGACTATCTCGGAGAGCCAACACCCTATGACGAATATTGGCCCTCGCGCAGCAGCTATTTCGGCATCTGTGACCTCGCCGGATTGCCCAAGGACCGTTACTGGCTGTATCGTTCGCGTTGGCAGAAGGAGGATCATACCATCCATCTGCTGCCCCACTGGACTTGGGGACTCTCGAAGAAAGACAAGGGCAATCGCATCGGACAGGTGACACCCGTATATTGTTACACAGACTACCCCACTGCCGAACTCTTCCTTAACGGCATGAGTCAGGGTCAGATTACGAAGAATCCGAAGGAACGCCTCGACCGTTACCGCCTGCGCTGGAACGATGTGAAGTATGAACCCGGAGAATTAAAAGTCGTTGTCTATGATACCGAAGGTCGTCAGGTCGGAGAACAAACCATCCGCACAGCCGGCAAACCCGCTGCCCTGAAACTCGATGTCTGGACAGCACACATGGGGACTGTCCCCGTGTGTGCGCTTAACGCCGACGGCTCCGATCTCGCCTTCGTCACCATTTCACTAACGGATGCTAATGGGACACTCATTCCCGACGCATCCGACCAACTGACGTTCGAGGTCACTGGAGCAGGCACTTTCGAGGCCGTCTGTAATGGCGATGCCACGAGTTTGGAATCCTTTAAGTCGCCTACGATGAAACTGTTCAACGGACAACTCGTCGTCATCGTGCGTAGCGGTCACCAGCCCGGTACCCTCACCCTCAAAGTCACAGATACCCAGTTGTCGATGACAGAAACCATCAACATACAGGTTGATTAAACCAGGCGGGAAAAGTGGCTATTTCAATTTTTCTGTAATGAGCGGCACAATCTGCTTGCGCGATAGGTTTTCCTTTGTATATGTGATGCCATCCCGCAAGGAAGTACCAAAGATCGACTCTGCCAAAGCCTTCGTGCCCTCGCCATAATAAATGAAATAAGTGCTTTCCTCCATATAAGGGGAGGCATATTCACTTTTATCTGTATTAGGAATCAGGTTGTCTATCTTCGCAAAGATCATGTTACGCCCTTTCTGTTTCATCACCTCGGGCATCACGGACAACATGCGAGTGATAAAGGCATCCATCTCTGTCTCCTTGCAGACCAGACTGCCGAAACCAATCAGATGCTTGCCGATCTCATAGTCCTTGTAATCGGAGAGCAGAATCTCAGTATCGGTCATGCCGTCGTAGTTGTACGCAGCCTCTTCCATCTCGCGGTTGATCTCTGCTATCTTGTCTTCCAACTGTAACTGTGAGACGAGTGCTTTCCATGCCGTGGAATCGACACCTTTCGTAGTGGTCTTGGTAAGGTTGCGGGTATCGGAGACAATACCTGCCAGCATAATCCTGGCCGACTCGTCATCGATTGGAACTCCCAAGTCTTTAAAACAGCCAAAGATGATGGTACAGGTGGAACCTACAATTTCACGCCTCACATAAGGTATGGTGGCATCGGCGATGTCGCCCTCGATATGATGGTCGATTTTCTGGAGGATCTTGGCCTCCTTAGCACCATCCACGCATTGGGCATAGTCGCTGTGGTCGGTTAGGATCAGGTGGGTACCTGCCGCTACCGAACTCTTCAGTTCGGGCAGTGCGAAACCGAGGCGATTGGAGATATAGGCCGTCTCCCTGTTGGTTGCGGTTGAAACTTTTGCCTTACAGTTATAGCCAAGGGCACGCATAAGCGAGGCGTATGATAGTGCCGAGGCGACGGCATCCACGTCGGGTGTCTTATGTCCATAAACAAATGTTGTATCTGTGCCCCAGTCAAGTCCAGCCAGAACATCCCGGTATGACGGTTTCAGGGGTTCCGGATTGACAGTGGGATGGTTGACGGTACGGCAGCTGATAATCAGTAAAGTCAGTAGGGCATACAATAAATGTCTTAATTTCATCATATCATAAAATGGTTATTTTTGTCACTTTGTGCGGTCATACCATTCTTTCAGGACACCACGGGGCGTGCCTTTGGAGGCCAGACTGTCAAGGGCTTCACGGGCTTCACGCTTACGGCCTAAACGGAGCAAGACATCGACTTTCGAGATCGTGTAGTCAACATTGTCCGGACGAAGACGCACAGCCTCGCCCCAGTCATAAACGGCCACCTCATACTGCTGTTGTTCCGTCTCGAAAGCTGCACGGGCGGCATAGGCTTCGGCGCTGTCGGGGAACATCTGCACGATGTGGTTCAGTTCGTCCACGACATCTTTCTTCTTGCCCATCTTCTGCAACACATGCGCCAGTCCCAGACGAGCCTCCAGATGCAGGGGCTCGATGGCGAGGAAGGCATCGTAGTCAGCCTTCGCTTCGGCATAGTGACGCTGTCTTTCATGGACGTATGCCCTGAAGAAGAGCGCTGCGAGGTTCCGCTCGTCAGCCCGAAGGATACGTCCGTACTCCGCCAGGGCATAGTCCCACTCCTCCAGATTGACGTTTGCCTCGGCCTTCAGCAGACGGAGGTGGACATCATCAGGACGCTGACGCAGCTGGCGGTTCAGCACCTCCACGGAGTCACGCCACTGCTGCCTCGACTGCGCCGAGGCTGAATGAGGAATGAGAAATAATGAATGTGAAATGATGATTACCAGACAAACAAAGAATCGAGCCCTACACATCATTCGTTGTAAACAATATAATAAATTCTGCCAAACCATATTCCGTCTATAGAAGTAATCAACATTCCTCATTACTCATTCCTCATTTCTCATTTAAAATATAATCCACAATCCACTCTCCTACCTCACGGGTGCCGTACTTGGCACCGCCTTCCACCTGAATCTCCGGCGTACGGACATTGGCATCGAGCGAGGCATTGACAGCTTCACGCACCAGGGCACCCTCCTTCTCCAGTCCGAAGTGTTCGAGCAGCATTGCGGCAGAGAGGATCTGTGCTAAGGGGTTGGCGATGTTCTGTCCTGCTGCCTGGGGCCAGGAACCGTGAACAGGCTCAAAGAGCGGCGTATGCTCACCTAACGACGAAGACGGCTGCAGGCCCATCGAACCCGTGATGCACGAGGTCTCGTCGGTAAGGATATCGCCGAAGGTGTTCTCTGTCACGATGACATCAAAGAAACGGGGCTCAGTCAGCACACGCATCGAGGCATTGTCGATGAACATGTAGTCGGTCTTCACCTCGGGATACTGGGGTTCCATCTCCTTGGCAATCTGACGCCACAGACGACTGGATGCCAGCACGTTCGCCTTGTCTACGACCGTCAGGTGCTTACGGCGGGTCATCGCCATTTCGAAGGCGACCTTCAGGATGCGCTCAATCTCAGGACGGGTGTAGATGTCGGTATCGTAGGCTTTGTCATTGTCCTGGTATTTCTCTCCAAAATACATACCGCCCGTCAGTTCGCGGATCACTACAAAGTCGGCACCACGAAGCAGTTCCTCTTTCAGGGGAGACTTGTGCAACAGACAGTCGAACGTGGCTACAGGACGCACGTTGGCAAACAGTCCGAGCTTCTTACGCATGGCCAGCAAGCCCGTCTCAGGACGAACCTTCAGCGTAGGGTTGTTGTCGTACTTCAGGTCACCCACAGCGGCAAACAGCACGGCATCAGCCTTCATACACACCTCGTGGGTGCTGTCGGGATAAGGATCGCCCACCTCCTCAATGGCATGGGCGCCACAGATGGCCTCCTCGTATTCAAACTCGTGCCCGCACTTTTTAGCCACAGCGTCAAGCACAGCCACACCTTGTTTCATAATCTCCGGTCCGATACCATCGCCCGCGAGAATCGCAATTTTCAATTTCATACTCAAATTATTTCTATTTGTTCATTTTCAAAGATGTTCAGCATCTTAAACGTAGCCTTGATGGCAGCCTCCGTCTGGTCGGCATCCAGACCGCGGGTACGGAGAATCTTGCCGTTGTCATTCCATGTGATGACCGTCTGCACAAGGGCATCGGTACGACCACCCGGCGGGATGGTGACGGCATAGTTCTCGAGGATGGGAAACGTGCGGTTCAGGTATTTCTTGTAGATATACCGCAACGACTTCACAAAGGCGTCATACTGACCGTCGCCCGTTGCCGAAGCTTCATACGCCTGACCGTTGATTTCCACCTTGATGTTCGCTCCTGGCTTCAGACCGTAGGCCGTAGATACAACATAACTCACCAGCTTCACCTTGTCCTCCGGGGCATCGTGCTTCAGCACATCGCTCACGATGAAGGGCAGGTCATCTTTGGTCACGCGCTCCTTCTTGTCACCCAGTTCGGTGATGCGCTGCGTCACGCGTCGTGTCTGCTCTGGCGTCAGTTCCAGACCGAGTTCCTCCAGGTTCTTGGCGATGTTCGCCTTGCCGCTGTTCTTACCCAGGTCGTACTCACGCCGACGCCCGAAGCGCTCCGGCACGAGGTCGTTCTGATAGAGCCCGTTCTTCTTGTCGCCGTCGGCATGCACGCCCGCCACCTGCGTAAAGACATTGTCGCCGATGATGGGCTGGTTCGGGGCGACGGCGATACCGCTATAGCTCTCCACCAGACGGGAGATATCGTTGAGCTTGTCCTCGCGGATATTGGTCTTGGCGTTGAACTGATCCTTGAGGATCACCTGCACACTCGACAACGGGGCATTGCCGCAGCGCTCCCCCAGACCGTTCACCGTCACATGTAGCCCTTTCGCACCACTCAGGGCAGCGGCGAGTGAGTTCGACACAGCGAGGTCGTAGTCATTATGGGCGTGGAAGTCGAAGTGCGTATCAGGATAGCGCTTGATCATCTTCCGGAAGTACTCGATACATTGCAGGGGATTCATGATGCCCAGCGTGTCGGGCAGCATAAACCGCCGGATGCCGATGTCGCAGAGGGTATCCATCACCTGATAGACATAGAACGACGAATCCTTCATCCCGTTCGACCAGTCCTCGAGGTAGAGGTTCACAGTCATCTGTTTCTTACGGGCGTACTTCACCGCCTCGACGATGTCCTTGATATGCTCCTCGGGCGTCTTCTTCAACTGCTCCTGACAATGGCGCAGCGAGCCTTTCGCCAGCAGATTCACGGTCTTGCCGCCGCACGATTCGATCCAGTCGATACTCTGTCCGCCGTCGATGAATCCCAACACCTCCACTCTGTCGAGCATATCCACCTTCGCGGCATAGCGGCAGATCATGCTCACGGCTTCCTTCTCACCTTCCGACACCTTCGCCGAGGCCACCTCGATACGGTCCACGTTCAGGTCGCCGAGCAGCATACGGGCGATGATCAGTTTCTCATGTGGCAGGAAACTCACGCCGCTGGTCTGCTCACCGTCGCGCAACGTGGAGTCCATGATCTCCACGAACGGCTGCAGTCGCTTGTATTGTCCTACTTGTTCTGCTGTTCCCATTGTTCTGTCTTATTTTGGTTCTCCATCAGGAAATCAATGTCGTCGAGACCGTTCATCAGACAATGCTTCTTATAGCCGTTGATGTCGAAATGCTCGCTGCGGCCTGTGGCTTTATTGGTAACGGTCTGATTGGGCAGATCGACGGTCACCGGCGTCTGAGGATCTACCCGGATGCTCTGGAACAGCTCTGCAAGGAAGTCCTCACTCACCTGTACGGGCAGCACGAAATTGTTCAGCTCGTTGTTCTTGTGGATATCGGCGAAGAAGCTGCTGATGACCACGCGGAAGCCGTAGCCTGCAATGGCCCAGGCAGCGTGCTCACGACTCGATCCGGAGCCGAAGTTCTTGCCTGCCACGAGGATGCAGCCCCCGTAGGTGGGATCATTGAGCACGAAGTCTCTGTTCACCGTGCCGTCGGGCTGATAGCGCCAGTCGCGGAACAGATTATCACCGAAGAATTTCTCTTCTCTCGTCGTTGCTTTCAGGAAGCGTGCGGGTATGATCTGGTCTGTGTCCACATTCTCCAGAGGCAGTGGCACACAGGTACTCGTTATTACGTCAAACTTTTGTTTCATATATTTTTCCATTTTTACAAGGATTTAAGGATTAATGAAATTCTTAGCGCAGCCTTATTCTTAGCGCAGCCTTCTTTAAATCCTTTAATCCTTGTTTATAATAATTCTCTTGGGTCAGTTATCACGCCTGTGACGGCAGCAGCGGCAGCGGTGAGCGGCGATGCGAGGACGGTACGGGCACCGGGACCCTGACGACCTTCGAAATTACGGTTAGAGGTAGACACGGCGAGTTTTCCCGCTGGCACCTTGTCGTCGTTCATCGCCAGGCAGGCGGAACATCCCGGCTGCCTGATCTCAAACCCAGCCTCTGCCAGCACCTTGTCGAGTCCTTCCTCGCGGATCTGCTTGTCCACAGCCCACGACCCGGGCACCAGCCACGCCACCACATCTTCAGCCTTCTTCCGTCCCTTCACGACCGAGGCAAACGCCCGGAAGTCTTCGATACGCCCGTTTGTACAGGCCCCGAGGAACACATAGTCCACCTTCGTGCCCAACAGCTTCTGCCCGGCCTCGAATCCCATATATTCCAACGCCTTCTGGTAACCAGTCCCCACTCCTTGGGAGGGGGTTAGGGGGAGGTCCTGGGTAATCCCGATGCCCATCCCCGGATTGGTGCCATAGGTAATTCTCGGCTCTATATCCTCTGCGCTGAAAACCAACTCCTTATCAAACACGGCATCGTCGCCGCTCTTCAACGTCTTCCAATAGCTGACGGCCTTCTCCCAGTCGTCACCCTTCGGGGCATACTCACGGCCTTTCAGATACGCAAACGTCGTCTCGTCTGGCGCCACAAAGCCACCTCTTGCACCCATCTCTATCGAGAGGTTACAGAGCGTAAGACGGCCTTCCATCGACATCTCCCGCACCACGTCACCGGCATATTCCACGAAGTAGCCCGTGGCCCCGGAGGTCGTCAGCTGCGCCATCAGATAGAGCGCCACGTCCTTCGCTGTCACGCCCTTCCCCAACCTGCCGTTGATCGAAATCCGCATCGACTTCGGCTTCTGCTGGAGGATGCATTGCGAAGCCAGCACCATCTCCACCTCCGAGGTGCCGATGCCGAAGGCGACAGCGCCCATCGCACCGTGCGTCGACGTATGCGAGTCACCGCAGACGATGGTCATACCCGGCAGACTCAGCCCCTTCTCTGGTCCCACGACGTGGATGATGCCGTTGTCCTTCGAAAACATCCCGAAGTGCGTCAGTCCGAACTCCCAGGCATTGCGCTCCAGTGCATCCACCTGCTTCTTGCCCACAGGATCGGCTATCGGCTTGTCCTGGTCGTGTGTGGGCGTGTTATGGTCGGGCATGCAGAAGATCTGCTTCGGACGGAAGCACTTCAGTCCCCGCTCCCTCAGGCCGTCGAAGGCCTGCGGCGTTGTCACCTCATGACAGTACAGCCTGTCGATATACAGCTGCGTCGGCCCGTCCTTCACTTCCTGCACCACGTGCCTGTCCCATATCTTATCAAACAATGTATTCATTAATCTTCTTTCTTAAATTTGTTGATACAATCAATGTACGCCTCGACGCTGGCGGTGACGATGTCCGTGTTCGCACCGAAGCCGTAGTAAAGCGCCCCGTCGTACTCCACCTGCATGTGCACCTTTCCAACGTCGTCCGAGCCCTTCGAGATGGCCTGGATGGTGAACTCCTTCAGCGTCATCTGCTTCATGATGATCTTCTTCAGCGCCTTGATAGCGGCATCCACAGGACCGTTTCCGCTGGCGGCGGCCTCGAACTTCTGGCCGCTGATATCGAGGCCTATCGAGGCCACGTTGCGCACGCCCTTGCCCGAGGTCACCTGCAGGAAGTCGAGTTTCACTGCGTGTTGGTCGGCGGTGTCGGCTCCGGCGAGCATCATCACGTCGGCATCAGTCACCTCCTTCTTCAGGTCGGCCAGCTTCAGGAACTTCTCGTAGATGCTGTCCAGCTTCTCCTCCTCCAGGTCCACGCCGTTCACGTGCAGGCGGTGCTTCAGGGCGGCACGTCCGCTGCGGGCGGTGAGGACGATCGAGTTGTCGTCGATGCCCACGTCCTTCGGGTCCATGATCTCATACGTATGCACATTCTTCAATACGCCGTCCTGATGGATGCCCGACGAGTGAGCGAAGGCGTTGCGGCCCACAATGGCCTTGTTCGGC
>JAEEGH010015948.1_pt1 | contig 16228 bp, 15 predicted proteins | sample 9134181 | NCBI WGS metagenome assembly JAEEGH01 (sample SAMN16246544, study PRJNA631951) | gut metagenome | biome: gut microbiome; feature: rumen; material: DP-attached | host: Bos | place: Iran: Karaj | collected 2018-10
TAGCACGCCCCTGTAATGCCTTTTCGTCATAGCACAGGCTTCTGCGCCCAGAAGGGGACTCCTTTGCGCAGTCGCAGAAAATTAGCTTTCCCGTCTTTTCGTCATAGCCGATGGTATCCGGTTCTCCTCCGCTCCCCTCCATCCTTCTCAAAATATCCATGGAGCCCGGATGCTCAAGCAAACGTTTCTCCACATCAAGCCAACTCAGTTCCATATGAAGATTCTTATTATCCTGAAACCTCGCTTTTAATATTTCTAACATGGTTTACTCCTCCAATCTCCCGATTTGAATTGCTTCAAGCAAGCGACAAGTCAATTCATACAATGCTGTTTTATTGGAATCCCACGTCAGCCTTGTTATAGCTTCATCGCCGCCAGCCACAAACTGATACTAGTCGATGTCTGAACGATGTAACACACAATATTGCAAATTCGGTTTTAATCTATATGGAATTGCTAATATCTGAAATGGCGCTCTCTTTGCTATCATAATTTTTTTCAGTTCCTATCTTATTGCAAGTTATCCTGAAAGATATAATCATAATGGCTCTGCATATCCTCAATCGCTTCAGGAGCAACTATAACTTTATAAGTCAATTATCTAGCCCTCTTGATTTTTGCAAAAGCTTCTTCCACAGGGACTCCTTCTCCACGCTGGATGCTCTGATAAGCTTTCTCCATTTCTTCATTGAACTGTGCTTCAGTCATTTCGGAAATATTCAAAGGCTTATTGGAAGGAAGCTGGGCTTTAAATGGCAATCCATTATTAAGGATAATCTGCTTATAAAACATATTGATTGCAGTAGAAACTGGAATTCCAAGAGCTGCGAGAATTGCTTCTGCAGGACCTTTTGTTTCTGGTTCTATTCTTGCATAAAGATTAGCTGTTTTTGTTGCCATATATATACCTCTTCTAATAATATAAGTCATTGTGCGCACAAACGCAATACAAATAATCTTATATCCATCAAAAAAAGGGAAGGTTCGGCTCAACGAACAGAACCTTCCCAGGTGGTAAGGCCCGCGGATTTCGGACCTTATTTCTTGTTTAAGCGGTTTCCTTTTCGGAAATTGTTTCTGCAGAAGATGCCTGAACTGCTTCCATCAGGATGTTCATTGCATATTCTGTTACAGAAAGATTTGCAGAATCAGCTGCATTCTGGAGAAGAACAAAGTCTTCCGGTTTGAACCTAAGGCTGAGTTTTTCAACGGCAGGTTTTTCTGAAGCAGGCTTCTTTGCTTTTGGAGCAGATTCTGTTGCAGGGGATGCAGTTTTCTCTTCTGCATGTTCCTCAGAAGTTTCAGATTCAACTTCAGCCTGAGCAGAAGTAACTTCTTCAGATTTTACTTCAGGCTCTTCCTTAGCCTTCAGTTCTTCCTTCATGGAATTGTAGGCTTTGTTCAGACTGATTTCGCCGTTCTTAAGGGCATCCTTCAATTCATCGTTTGCCTTAAGATCAACTTCCTTTGCCTTTGAAATCTGACGAGGTGAAACTCCAAGCTTTTCTGCAATTTCTACATCAGTGAAAAGTTTGTTGCCATCTTCATCTTTCATTGCTGCAACTGTGTGATAGGTATCAATCAGAACTGAATCATCAGCGATGTTACGGCGGTTCATCTGAAGTCCAAGTTCGTAGAGAAGGGCATCCTTACGGCTTTCAAACTTTTTGATGATAACCGGAACCTTTGTAATGCCAGCAATCTGACAGGCCATAAAACGGCTGTTTCCATCGAGGATGGCATAGTTTTCATCAATGATGATTGGCTGGGATTTATCAAATCCGTTAGCCTTCATATCCTCAGCAATGCGCTGAACTTTGTCTTCTTCCTGTTTGAAAACTGCCTTGTAGTCTTCATCAAAATGAAGTTTGTCGATTGATACTGTGAAGATTTTGTCTTCGAGAGTTACGGCTTTTGCAGCCTTGTTCAAAATGTTATTAAAAAAGTTCATATAAATCCTCTTATGCTTTAATGGCACCGCTTAAGCGACGCCTTTGAATTTCAGGCTTCTGCTTCTTGATAATGCTTTTGATGCGTTCCATTTAATTACAGGAATGCATGAATAGTCTGTTAAAGATCCATCCTTTACATTGACTACAAAGATTATCTCTCCGTAGAAAACACGAAGCCTGTTGAGGTCGTATAAGTACAGGTCGGTAAAGTCTGACTTAAATGCCTCAATTTTTGTTCTATCTGCTGAACTGTCAGAATCTACTGCAGTAACAACAGATTTCAAGTAAACATTTCTGTCATGGACAGTAAATGTTGCTGTAACACTTCCAGAAACTGGGCACTGTTCAGCCATCTGGCTGATTGCCGATGCGAATACCTCTAAACTCATGCAGCGCCTCCTGTTTTAGAAGCTCTGTGCATTCTACCATCAGAACGATGGGCCTGAATGTAAGCTGCAAGATCATCACGATACACGAAGGTATGACCATTCATGCGTGTTCTTGGTAACTCGCTGTCTGGAATATGAGAGTCCAGCTGTGCATAAGAGATTTTAAGGATTTCCTTGACCTGAGTTCTGGTCAAAAGAGTTTCGTTTGGAAATTCTGCGATTTCCAAAACAGATTTGTTAATCATTTGATTCCCCGTGGCCGTGCTAAACCACTTAAAGTAAAAACATTAGCCAGAAAATTCCGGCTGTTGCAAAAATAAGAAATCAAAAAATTTTCGCACAAAAATTCTTTGAATCACTGTCATGGGGTGGCAGAAGATTTCAAAAAATATTTACATGCTTTACCTCCTACCCGGGCAGGCGAAGGTTTTATGTACATTTATAATATAACGATGTACCAGAATATAATCAAGTAAAATCCAGTCAAATATGCACTAGTGAACTATTTTTTTGTTTTGTTAAGCCTCCAGAACAGGTCTGTTCAAAGTTCTGCTTACTACATCACCAAATAATTGATGTGCTGCATTTCCCATTGCTAGGATTGTATCCTTCATTTCAAGGTGATCTGAATAATGTTCAAATACAGCCTGGGTTTTATGGCCTGATACCTGACGAATCATTCTGTCATCATTTACAAGAGTTTTTGTTTCTGTACAGAAAGCATGACGCCAGCAGTGAAATCTGATTTTCTCAGGATTAGGATATCCGCAGGCTTCAAGAGCTCTGTTCAGATATTTATTGAATAATCTCTGATTAACAGGTTTTGCTGCATCCTTTCCAAAGAATACAAAAGAGTTTTCCTTATCGATGCTTCTTCTTGGATTAAAATCAGCCATATGTAAAAGTGCATCTCTTAATTCTTCTGAAATTGGAGCAGGGCGTTCTTCTCCGTTCTTTGGAGTTTTTAATCCAACATGATCATCCCATCCGTGTGAAATCCAGATGTAGTTATCGTGAATATCACAAACACGTAAAGCCTGAACTTCATCTGCACGCATTCCTGTGTACATGGCAAGAAGATTTGCAAGACGAGACATTTCATTTCCCCAAGCAACATCAAATAATTTAGAAACATAATCTGCTCTAAGGATATCCTTTTTCTTGTTTCCTTTTACTGTGACTTTTGGAATATCCTGAAAGTTAGAAAACTGAGTAAGATGTTTTTGATGGGCCCAGTTCATGGCAATGACCATTACATCAACTATGTCTTTAATGGTCTTAGAACTGAGTTTCTTGATTCGTTTGTCAGAGTAAATTGCTGAAATATCATCCGGTGTAATTTCACCAAGAAGTTTTCCTTCAAGGCGAGGGGCCCAGTATTTCTTTACTCTTCCTAAAGCTGTTTCAAAATAGGAGTAGGATAAATCTTTTCCGAGTACAGCCCGTTCTTCTCTGTATGGAGAGTTGTCGTAATCCCAGAACTCAAGAAGATATTCAACAGCCTGACGGCTTTCCGGTGCAGCTTTAAGAATGCCTGATACCAGATAGTTTCTTGAAACAAGGATATCTACAATTGCCTGAATATCCTCATATTCAAAATCATAAACCTTCAGCTGTTTAATAAACTGGACTTTTTCAAGTTCAGTCATCTTATGCTTTTCTGATTTAGAATTTATTCTTTCAGGGATTTGTCCTGAAGAATACCACTGCATAGCAATTTTTCTTGCTTCGTTGTAATTGGGAGTTCCAGTACTTTTGTGATTGGAAAGAGATCCGTCTTCCAGTCTGAACTGAACGTAATAGTTTCCGCCCTGGCGACGAGTGTACAAATAAAAAGGCTCAGCCATGGTTACCACCTTAAATTACCGTTCAAAAGGCTTTCTACCAAGCCTTTCAACCATTCATTAAGTAGTTCCACGCTGAGCCCATTCAGTGATAGGTCAGAAGTGACTTATCTCCTTATAACATAAGGATTTAAGATTTAGCGGGGGCAGGACTCGAACCTACGGCCTCCGGGTTATGAGAAGACCAAGGCATCCTTTACACCGCTCTACGTTACTATATTCAGCATTAATCTTATTAAATTTTATACCAGAATTCCTTGTTAATCAAGGAATTTGCTATACCAAACTATACCTAGAAATAATTTTTTCTAGCAGTTTTTTCTAACAAAATGTGTTAGTCGGGATTTTTTCCGACTAACGATATTGTATATAGAAGATTTTAGTCTTTTTTTAGAGCATGCTTTACAATAGGCCCAAAAGCCTTTTCCTGTGCTTCTACAATTTTTTGATATAAATCTTCTATTGCCTTTACGATTTTTACATCTTCGATATCAATAGACAAAAGCTCATTATAATTGTATTCACCAATAACAGCTTTTCCGTGCTGGATAGCGTCTAGATATCTTGATGACTGTGCATCATTTTTACATCCCTGATTTTTAAGAATTGTTGACCAGGTCTTGTGTAACTCTTCGATATCAATCATATGTTATCTCTATTTAATAATAAATGTTTCTTCTAATTTATTGTTCAAATTTCTACAAGAAATCTTTCCTTGCTCATATTCCCAAGCATATGTACCATCTTGAATACATATCTTTGTTGTAGGATCAGATATTATTTGTATGGCAGAATCAAGACTTCCCATATAATCAAAAAAACTTACTCTCTGTATTTCTTTTTCATAGATTTTATCTTGAATCTTGTTGTAATTAACAGAGTATTCAATTGCTATTGGATCATAGTGAATGTTTAGACACAAATGAGCATTCCTTTCAAAATCTATTCTTTTATTTTTCCTATCTATGTGGAAAATTTTAATTAGATTTTCATTAATATCAAAACATTTTAAAAAATCATTTTCCTCTTTAAATTTCATAAAATAATTCCCCATTCATAAATTTAATGTTTTATTGTATTAATATGTTTAAGTTAATGCTAAGCCTAAATATATTAATAATTTTATAACTTTTCATTAAACAGTTGCTTTTCTGTTTCAAGGTATTTTGTAAAATCATCTATTGGATAATCTCGGATAGTGAGTTTATTTGTGAACTTTACAAAATCAATTTGTCTTTTTGAATCAGAATAAATTGTTGGAGCTGTAAAAATACATTGTGATTCCAATTTATTATCCTCAATAAATTGAGCTAAGTGACGTTCAATAGGCCAAACTTCCATCATGGTCTGAGTTCGTCCTTCTGCCATAGTTACTTCTACAAGGATTCCTTTTCCATTTTCAAAACATTCTATATCGCCTTTGTTTCCTCCAGCGGTTGAAGTAGGTAAACCTGTATCATCACTTGAATAATTTGGTTTTACTAAAACTTGAGGGAGTTTTGATTTTATGGCCAATGCAGTTAAGAATTCTAATCGGACTGGAGCTGCAAGAAATTTTAATACTTCATCTTTAGATGTTTTGTGTGTTGCCAGAATATGAAGTTCTTCTTTTATCTTCTCCCATTCATAAGTTTGTAGCCATTCTGATAGCAAATCATTTGTTTTTTCATCTGAAACAATCTCTGCTTTTAATGAAATGAGATTATTGTCAATTTTTGACATATATTCGAAATAATCATGCTCATTTTCATAACGAGTATAATCAGAGTAACTATTTAGAATATATTCAACTTTTTTATCTTCATTATGGTTTATGTCAATAAATCGTCCGGCCCCACGTAATGATATTAAACCACTCATACGCATTTTACGAATAAACTCATCAACATAATCAACCATTATAGATTTAGGATCAAATTTTTTATATTTTCCTTGCATAATTTCGTTTATGCAAATATCAATGATTATTTCATCACTAGGCGTATAACCGTATTCTTTTCTTAGTTGCTTAATTCGTAAATATAAATCTGCAGCATTATTATCTTTCCAAAATAGTAGTAAAGGAATCTCCTTTCGTGAAATGCCTGCATTATTACTACACTCAGCATCTGAATTTATCATTCTGATAGTCTGTAGTAATAAAAGTAAAGGAATATTATCATTTAATACTTTTACAAAAGGGTTTTGTCTTTGAGAACGGGCAAGAGATTGAAGAAATACAGATTGCTCCCTTTCTGGATTATTTAACGAAAGACTAATTTCGTTATTTCCTGTTATCTGTATATTTAAGATATCAACAAGTATATTTCCTAATTCCGAAAATTCAATCTTTTCATTGGTCTTGAAATATACAAAACCAAACTCTTTGGCTAAATCAAAAATGGTTGCAAATCTAGAAGGGTATCCCCAATCAAATCCAGCTTCTTTATGCTGCTGAGGATTATCTTCAATAATTTTTGATACTTGTTTATCATCCAGAAGACTTACTGCAAATTCTCCGCCAGAGGTCTGTTTCCAAATTGATTTTACTTCAGGAGAAACTTTCATAGGCCTGTAAAGACCATACTTTATTAATTCTCCGACAATTTCTGTTGCAACTGCATTTGTAAGAATTTTTCCGTCAAATTTTTTAAGAATATAAAGATTATACTTAATTCGTTCAGGATTTCTAACCGTTGTTGTATAGAGCAAAGGTTTATATTCAGCATTTCTTTCTTTAGTTGACATAATTAGTTATGAGAACCTCCCCAAATGTTTTTATAGAATTATCGTGATAATTGATATAGTTACTTTTAATAGGTATTACATGATATTTTGCTGACCAGTTTATCAAGTTATTATTTATTTTTTCCTTATAACTGACAACATTAGACATAGCAAAGGGAATTCCATTTTCATTAAAAGTGTCTAATAAACTCATTAATTTATTATCGTCTTCTTGATTCCATATTTTATTATATTCACTAGAGGTTATTAGATATGGAGGATCTACGTAAATAAAATCGTTTTTTGTTATATCGATTTTTTCAAAAAATGAAGAGAAATCTTCGTTGAACCAATTGATCTTTTTCTTGTTAACCAGATTTACATAATTTGTTAATGCTTCAAATGCATTTTTGTTGAAATCAACATTACCAACGGGAAGATTAAATTTTCCCTCATTATTAAAACGCAACATTCTATTAAATCCGTAAATTAAAAGAAGATATAAGTCTGCAATATCTGTTTTATCAGAAGAATTAAATTTATCCTTTAATTGTGTATAAGGTTGTTTGTTGAATTTAGCATAATAAGTTTTTATAAATTGTTCTTTTAGTTCTTTAGGAACAGATGCTCCTTCATCTAAATATGAGCAAGAAAAACCGTAGGTCTTTATTTTAGAAATCAATAAATCAATTAGTTTGTTTGCCTCTTTATAAGAACAGAAGTATTTATGAATAGATATAATATTACTATCAATGTCATTTTCATAGAATTCTTCAGCTTCTATGTTTAAGAAGACAGAACCGCCGCCTACAAATGGTTCTACAAATTTTCGAATATTTTTAGGAAAATATTGTTTTAGTGAAGGTATTAGTTTATATTTATCCCCAGTATAAAAAAGAGGCGATCTTACTTTTGTTTCTTTCATTTTACTTTTGTTACAAATAATAATTCTTGATGATTTTCCAAGTCGCTCTTTCCAGATTGGAAGAATCTATAATCTCTAGCAAATCTTTTTGTTTCGCCTTTTGCATTCAATGCAGCTTCTATCTCTTCCAGTTCTATTTTATTTCTTGAAGAACCACTTTTAGAATTATATGTATTGTTGTATGAGACAACCAAATATTTTGCATCTAGATTATTAATTAAGTCAGCAAAGGTTGCTGGAGCCTGGCTAGTACAGTATTTGCTCATATTTTCTGCAGGAGGTTTCATAGCAACTCCTGATAAAACTGGCTTATCCCATTTTACTAGAGTTTCGTATACATGATAGAAACGGCAATACTGTCTAGAATTATACGGAGGATCTATATAAACTAAATCAGATTTAATCTTCTTTGCTAACAGATTTGCATCTTCACGGTAAATTTGAATATTATCATATTCTTTTACATCAATCATTCTGAGTTTTAATTCACTCTTCTTTATTGGTTTCTTGATGTATGCTTCAAAGTGCCCTAATGTGTTTGCATGTTTATCAATATTATAAATCAGAGTTGTTAGTAAAATGGCATACTCTTTTGATGTTAGAGAGTTTCTCGATTTTTCAATATCCTCTCTTATCCAACCGATTTTTTTTGCCATATCATAATCAAAATATTTATCGCCAAAATTTGTCGAGAAATAATTATCTTCTAATTCTTCAGGAGAAAGATTATTATATTCCTCTAATTTCTCAAGGATTTTTTCTTTATTCCAAGGGGCTTTTTCGAAAAAAGCTCGATATATTTGATTATTTGAAAATAAGATGTCATTAACTATTACGTTATCAAATGTTGAAAGCATCCTTTTGGCAATAACCCCTGTTCCAGCAAATATATCTGTTGCTGTCTTTATGTTGGAAGTTTCTTTTGAAATTATATCAAAAATCCAATCTGTTAATTTTGCTTTACACCCGATATACCTTCTACTCTCTAAAGAAATTGCAGCACCAGGTAATCTTTCTGCAGCAACAGATAAATAATTGCCATTGGATTCTAGTTTTTCCTTTGTAACATCTAAAGTATCATCAGGATATTGTAAATCTTTTATAGATTCTAACAACTTATCACTATCTCGTTGTACCAATAATTCTTTCTGATCCAAATTAAAAATTGAAGCAAGAATATATATTTGCTCATTTGTGGGGAATCGAGTTCCAGATTCGATTCTGCATAATTGACTTTCTTTTATTCCAGTTTTTTTCTGAAGTTCAACTAAAGAAAAACCTTGTGATTCTCGAATATTTTTTATTACAGTTCCAAAATACATATAAAATTTCCAATCTTTGTCAATTTTAATATGAAAAACCGGAAAAATCAATTAGAATTCAAAACAAAACATTCCTATGCTATAATGATTGAATGCCAACAAAATTAGAATTTGGAAGATCACCACAATTAAAGTTTGCTAATGATTATGAGTTTTATAGAACTTTAGGACAAATAGTTAATCCAGATTATTGTACCATTACATTTGAAACGAATAGTGAAACTGGTTCGTATTCTGATGTCTACAGAATTCACATAAATGGAGATGCAAAATATTTGGTTCCAGGTATGCATAAAAAGATGAAATCTGGAAAGAGAATTAATTGTCACCCATATGTTGAATATCTAGTTAATGATTTTTCTCTGGTCTTAACTGGAAAATCTGTCATATGCGATTACAATAAAATTATTGCTAGTAAAAATTTTGATAAAAAATATCTAAAAGTATTTGAAGATGCCTATAATGAAGTTTCCAATTCTCCAAAAAATCGAATAAAGCTATCCTCAAATCATCTTTATGAGATAAAACATTTATCCCCGCGAGCAAAAGATATAAATTACATTCAAGATTTAGAATTAGTAAAAGACGTTACAAATCTTATAGTTTCTGAAGGAACACCGGATTATTCTCCAACGCCAAAACCTAAAAAGGAAGCTGTTGTACAAGATGAAGTAAAAGTATATCCTCGTGACCGAAATATTGCCCAGAGAGCATTAGCCCGAGCTTGTTATAAATGTGAAATACAAGAAACGCATCCAAGTTTTATAAGCAGAAAAAGTCATAGGCAATATGTAGAACCTCATCATTTAATTCCTATTTCATATCAGGATTACTTTGATAATTCATTGGATGTGGAAGCAAATATTGTTTCATTGTGTAGCAATTGTCATAACGAAATTCATTACGGCCAAGATTCCGGAAGGCTAATAGAACAATTATATAAAAAAAGGCGAGAAGAATTGAAAGAAGCTGGGCTTGAAATTACATTAGAGCAGCTATTAGATTTATACAAAATTTAATTCTTTCTGAGACTCGATAATGGAAAGCAGTATTACAGGGGAACATTTATTTATAAAGATTCAGAACTTACCTCCCCAATTTCTGAATTGAAATCCCTCCCTTTTCAAATTAGCCGATGCCCCGGCTGATTTGATTCAGGATTTCACGACAGGGTGAAAGAACAAACTGCATCAATTTTGTGGAAAGTCCGGTTACTTTTCAATGGCCGCAAAAAGCGGGCATTCTGGAGGACTTGCAACGTTGCAGGTTGTTCTTGAGGGGCAGCGCAATGCCCCCGGAGAGCGCGAGAGGTACGACCTCTCGCCACAATACCGACCTTGTTAGCCGAGGACCCGTGGTTCCGACAGCTGACAAGGTCGGTATTGTGTTATACCGTCTTTGTCACTTATCTTTTCTACCTCACTTAGAGGGGCTGCTCTTGCTTCCAAAAAATAAAAAAAATCGGAAAATTCGGCCTTTTGCGGCTAAATTTTCCGATTCGCAAGTTTGCAAGCAATCGCGAGATTAGATAGTTTTAACCCTAACGCTCGATATCTATCTCGCGCCGGTGAGCCTTCAGCTGCAGTTTCTGCTTCCTCTGTTCTACCTGCCAGTCAAGCATATCGCCGGACCATTTGTGCTGATACTCTTCAAAAGTCTTAGTCCCGTTTCGGTCCATGTCATCTGCCATTTTACGAAAGTCTTCGGAAGTCTTTCCCTGAAGGAAGTTCTTGAATCCGCGGACTGCATCCTGAACTTTAGTCAGAATCTTCTGGCAGCGTTCTGTAAAATTTGCAACTGCATAATCAATCTTATCACGCCATGAATCGTTAGGTTCCATAAGTTCAGTTTTAAGCTGACGGCCTATGTCTTCAACATTAACTTTAATCTGCTCATTTGAGTTTACTGTTGAAAGATACTTTTTGTATTTTTCTTCCAGAGGACCAAAGCTTTCAAACTTATCATAAATCTCTTTTGCATTTTTATCGTTTGTTTCCTTGTCTTCCAGGTTTTGTTTTTTATCAGCTTCAACTGCGGCCTTCTCATCATCAAGGGCCTTTGAACGTTCATTTAATTCTTCTTCCCTTGTATCAAGGGCAGTCTCTTTTGTTTCCAGGCTTTCCTCATAATCGTGCAGATTTTTCATTGAAGTGTCGATCTCAGCCTTCGTTTCTTCCAGTGCCTTCTTATCGGATTCAATTTTTGACTCCTTTTCTATCAGCGACTTTTCTTTTTGATTCTGCGCCTCCCGCTCTTCATTAAGTTCTTCCTTATCTTCCTGAAGCTTTTTTTCATCTTCAATCAGAGTATCAATCCGCTCAACATAAGGAGCAATCTTTTCTTCACGTTTTTTTACTTCTTTTTCTCTTTTATCAACATCTTTCTTTTCTACTTCAAGGCCTTTAACAGCTGTCTCGCGTTTTTCAATTTCAGCCTCTTTTTTCTTGAGTTCCTTAAGGGCAGATTTTACTTCTTTTTCTGTTTCCTTAATCTGTTTAAGAATTTTCTTGTTGTCTTCACGGGCCTTATAAACTTCGATTCTGACTTTTGCCTCTGCATTTGCATTTACAGTGCGGTCAACAGGAATGCCGTAACTTTCTACAAGATCAAGAAAATCATTCCGGATATCTTTCTGAACCTGCATCTGTGCAGTGTTTATTCCCTGGGTTCTGTATCCCATTTCTGCACAGGCTCCGCTTAATGAAGACTGAAGAGAAAGACTGTTCAGTTCTGCTTTACCATACTTCTTTGCTCTTTCAAAAGCCCAGTCTCGTCCTTCAAATTCTTCCGAACTGAACTTCTTTCCCAGAGCCTTACATTCAGCTTTTTCCTTTTCTTTTAGTTCCTTTTTCCAGTTTTCAAAATCTTCTTTTTCTTCTGCGGTAAGGCGATGGGCAATAGGAATGAAATCAAAATGAATGTGAGGCGCACTGTCGATTCGCTTATTAGTTACCGGATCAATTGTAAACTCGTCTGCATGAAGATATACGCCTACTGCCTTCAGATTTGGATAATGCTGTGGCATCCATTCAGTGCAGAACTTTTCCAGAATTTCAATTGATAGATTTCTGTCTATCTGATGGTCGCGGTTACCGATTTCAAAGATGATTTCATAGCAGGGCTTTCTGGAATTATCTACCTTACTGTTCTTCTTCATAGTCCCGCGTCTCTGGTCCTGCAGAACATGAGTCAGATAATTATCAATCCGTCGGCTTTTGCGAGTCTGCTTCGCGTTGTATTCTTCAAGAGCTTCTGCAAAGATTTCTTTATAGCATGTTTCAATCGGTCCCATATCTGTATAAATCTTATATAGGCCAACAGGATCAATGTGTTTTTTGTCCTCAACAAATTTCGGGTCACGGATATTGTGACCGCGCGGTTTACAGGATTCACAGTTGGAAGAAACTTTATATCCCTCTGGACTGCTTTTTCTAGGCTTTCCTGTTATGCGGTTGATGCCCCAGTCTTTGTTATGTTCAGAAAGTGCATCATTGATTTCTTTTGCATCATCCTTTGTGTGCACGACTTTCTCTGTATCATAAAGGCGGGTAGCCTTTACTTTCTTAGTTCCTGTAATCGGATCTGTAATTTTACTCATTGTCTTAATCGCCATAGTGCCCCTCCTTATGCTGCATCCTTGAATTTTGTAAGAGCACATACATAGTCCATCTTGAAGCGGCCTGTGATTCCATTACGCTGTTTTGAAATTATGATTGTTCTTTCTGCAATAGGATTAGTAGGATCAAATTCTCGCTTTCCGTGAAGAAGGATTACTTCATCCGCGTGCTGCTCGATTTCACCTGAACCTTTTATGTTTGCTAGACTTGGTTCTTCATCTTCTGCGCCACGGTTAAGCTGACACAAAAGTACAACCGGAATGTTCAACGCAATTGCAGTATCGCGAAGAGCTTCTGTGAAAAGTCCAAACTCCTGCCACTGCGGCATATTTGTCCTTCCGGACCGGATGAGTCCGAGATAATCGATATAAACGATTTCAATTCCGAGTTTAAAAACCATGCTGCGTATAATTCCGCAAACTTCACTTATCCCGATGCCATGTTTTTCTGCAATGAATAAAGGGAGTTTTGCTAAATAGTCCGATGCTTTAGCCCATCGATCTATCTGAGAATCACTCATGAATCCTGAAATGAGTTTATCTGCAGGAACTCCTGAACTCTGACTGATAAGGCGGTTTGAAAGTTCTTCAGTTGTCATTTCAAGACTGACGAATCCTGATTTGTAGCCTTTTGCTGCAGAGTTTTCCAGAAGGTTTAAAGCCATGGCTGTTTTACCGATGGAAGGGCGGGCTCCGATAATAATCAGATGCTTTCGTCTGAAACCTCCGCCTAGCATTCCGTCAAAATGGTCAAAACCTGTTGAGATTCCCCTTGGTTCTCCCTGTGTTTCAATGTTGTATTTGATTCTTTCATTTGCTTCACAAAGAAGTTCTGAAGAAGAAATAATCTGGACCTCGGAAGAGTTTGCCTCGATGTCATTAAGGCGTTTCTTTGCCTGTTCGATTATGTCTTTTGTTGGAATCTTGGATGCAAGACTTTCTGAAATTTCTCCAGAGATATCCTTTACATCACGGTTTGCTTTGCATTCCTTTATATTTTTGATGTAGTGATTGATATTCTTGCTGGATGGAACCTGGTCGGTAAGGCATGCAACATAAGCTGCACCTCCTGCCTGTTCAAGAAGATTCTGCTTTCTCAGTTCATCTACAAGGATAACAAGATCCAGTTGAGGAACTTTCCCGTAAAGGGACTGCATTGTGGCATAAATAAGTTTGTTGCAGCCATAGAAAAAATCTTCCGGATGAATTTTAGATGAGGCTTCGCCCATAGCGTTCCACTCTAGTAATAATGCTCCTAAAAATGCTTTTTCTGCATCGCGGTCAATAAAATCGCCGCTTGTTTGAATTGTTTTTGCTTCCATATGTGTACTCCTCTTGTTGTGTTATTGTTGGATAGCGTTGATGTTTGCGAACTGTGAAAAATCAAAATAGTCTTTTCCACAACCATGACAGCAGGCTTCCCTTTGTTCCTGAAAAGTCTGTTCTTTACCGCAGTGTTTGCAGTAAACCTTCTTTTCTTCATTCAGCTTTCTTTGAACTGAATATAGATATTCATCCAGAAGGTTAGCTTTGCAGGCTGTCGAATAAATGAATGAATTGATGTTATGTGCAGATTTATTTTTGCTTTCATAAATCCATCTGATGTAATCTTCTGCCTGGTTATCAGAAAGATTGTTTGATTCTGCAAAGGATTTGAAATTCACATAAAAGTCATCACTCAAACAGAGATTCAGTTCCTTCATTACTCTTCTTAAATTAATAAAATCACTACTACTGGCTGACTCACAGTAGTTAGTAGAAGTATTTAAAAGAGTATTTAGTACCGGCGGGTTTTCCGCACATAAACGTGGATTTGAAACGGAAATTCCGCTCATATCATTTTGAAAATCCGCCCATTCGTTTTCGTTGTGAGGATTTTCTGTGCGGAAATTCAGCTCATACAATTCTTTTGGAACTTCATAAACCGAAAAGAAAAGAAGAGTTTTGCGGCCTTTCTTTTCTCTCCTGGTTATCAGATATCCATTATCTTCAAGATTCTTGAAGGCTGAATTGATGGAATCTTTTCCGTCGGAAAAATGCTTGATGAGTTCCTGCTTATAGAGAATCCAGTCATTTTTCTTTCTGTCACAACTGAGGATATAAGCAAGCACTCCTTTTGCTGTTCCAGAGAGATTAGGATCTTCAAGAAAGTAATTTGAAATGACTGTATATTTCTCTGTTTTTGGAACTCTGAAATATGTCAGGTTTGTTTTTGGCATTAATTTTAATTAGCGCCGTTAAAAACAAAAAGCCCGGCGCTTTCCCAAAAAACAATCCGCCGGAATACGCATATGCGCATCCGGTAAAGATTGTGATTTAGTTCCACGCCAGGCCATTCAGTGATGAACTGGAAGTGACTTCTGAAACTTAAAACTTAGGCTGCAGAAGAATAAAAAAGGGAAGGTCCGGTTCAACGAACTGAACCTTCCCCGGTGGTTAAGGCCCGCGGTTTTCGGACCTTATTTCTTGTTTAAGCAGTTTCCTTTTCGGAAACGATTTCTGCAGAAGTTGCCTGAACGGCTTCCATCAGGATGTTCATGGCATATTCTGATACAGAAAGATTTGCAGCATCTGCTGCGTTCTGAATAAGGATGAAGTCTTCCGGCTTGAACTTAAGATTCAGTTTTTCAACGGCCGGCTTTTCTGCAGAAGGCTTCTTAGGCTTTGGAAGAGATTCTGCAACGGGTGTTGCAGTTTCTTCTTTTGCTACAGGTGTTTCTGGAACTTCTGTTTCAATTGCAACCGGAACAGTAGAAACTTCTTCATTTTTTTTTTCAGGCTCTTCCTGAACTTCTTCCTTAGCCTTCAATTCTTCCTTCATGGAATTGTAAGCTTTGTTCAAACTGATTTCGCCGTTCTTAAGTGCATCCTTCAATTCGTCATTAGCCTTAAGGTCAACTTCCTTTGCCTTTGAAATCTGACGTGGAGAAACTCCAAGTCTTTCTGCAATTTCAACATCTGTAAAAAGCTTATTGCCTTCCTCATCCTTCTTTTCTGCAAGTGTGTGATAGGTATCAATCAAGACAGAATCATCAGCGATATTGCGGCGGTTCATCTGAAGTCCAAGTTCATAAAGAAGGGCGTCTCTCTTAGATTCAAACTTCTTGATGATAACCGGAACCTTTGTGATTCCTGCAATCTGACAGGCCATGTAACGGCTGTTTCCATCAAGAATTGCGTAATTCTCATCAATGATGATAGGCTGGGATTTATCAAATCCGTTTTCCTTCATGTCTTCAGCAATACGCTGAACCTTGTCTTCTTCCTGTTTGAAAACGGCCTTGTAGTCTTCATCAAAATGAAGCTTGTCGATTGATACTGTGAAAATCTTGTCTTCTGTGCTTACAGCTTTTGCAGCCTTATTCAAAATGTTATTAAAAAATGTCATATAAAAATCTCCTATTTTCAGGCTATGCGACCTGATGCTGTTTTGCCAGCTGTTTATTTGTCTGGCTTTTAATCTGGGCTTTCAAA
>JAEEGH010015950.1_pt1 | contig 16227 bp, 10 predicted proteins | sample 9134181 | NCBI WGS metagenome assembly JAEEGH01 (sample SAMN16246544, study PRJNA631951) | gut metagenome | biome: gut microbiome; feature: rumen; material: DP-attached | host: Bos | place: Iran: Karaj | collected 2018-10
TTTTGCTTTTTCACCTTTTCACCTATTTACCTCTATCTGCCCAGACAGTAAAGAGCATTGCGGTCAGCCAGGAGCAATCCTATACCGATCATATCAGCCTGGAAGGCGATGTCACCGACAAGGACATCATGGTGAAATTCGTGTTCGACGAGGCGGCCAACCAGCTGACGGTGACGCTGATCTCCCATCGCATGATCTTCGTGTTCAGGGAGGATGTACGGTTCAAGCCGCTCATCAAGGGCCGCAAGCTCCGTCCCGACCAGTTGCCTTACGTGGTCACCTATGAACCAAAAGATCAGTACCGCATCTCCAAGCTCTTCAAGAACACGGTGCCCAGACCCACTAAAAAGTATGTCTTCCACCGCTGGATCGACTACGAGGGGTTGCAGCCTGCACCGCAGGAGTATGCCATGGTGAACGACTACATCACCCAGACCTTCGACATTTTGAAGAAAAGCAATTCCGTCGTTGTCCGTCTTCGTGACGTGATGCTGATGAACGATGTCAGCAAGCATATCAACAAACGGCGGTTTGAGATCCCCTTCGGCCGTGATCTCTACACGGAGTATCATGTGGAAATCCAGCGCAATCCCTGCTTCGGCCTGGATGAAGACATTGCCTCGGCAAAGGCAGCTCTCGAAGGCGTCCGCAAGAGTTATAACAGCTTGCGTAAGAGCTTTGGCAGCGGGACTGTCGATAGCGAGGAGAGTCTGAAGACCTTCCAGGATCTGAAGAGTCAGCTCACAGAACAGTATCCTCGTAAGAACGACCAAAGTCTCTGTCCGGATATCCAGGCGGCTTGGGATGCCTATAACGCCTACACCGACTCCATCAGTAGAATGAACTGTAAGGTCGTCGCTGCAGCTAAGTCCATCTTCTCAGGCAGCGAAGGTCTGAATTCCAGGTCGCTGTTGACAAAAGCCCGTCAGATAGATGCAGCAGTGTCGCGTTATCTGCTGTCGAATGATCCTGTCGAGCGTCGTGACATCATCTTCCAGACGGAGACTCTTATCAAGACCTGTAATGAGACCATCCATAGCCAGGGTATCTATACCACAGAGCAGAAACAGGCTGTGCAGGTATTCCGTGAGGCGGAACGTTATTTTAGAAACAATTGCAACAGATAATGAACATAAAAAGGAACTTATGGCGACTCATCATCTTCGTGTGCATGCTGCCTTCGGTGGCATGGGCACAGGGGGGGATGTCTGCTGAGGAGGAACTCGATTCCGCCTTTACAGACATCAATGAGCACATGGAACTGTTTCAGGAGGAACTGATACAGTTGAATGCCCTTTGTAAGTTCCGTGTGGACATCGACATGGATATGCCGCTGAACGAACCGCTCCTTGATGTGGTCTCCGAGCGCCTCAAGTCATTGTCATCGGCTTTGACCTCCTTCTCCACACGTTGGGACACCTATTCTGCCGCCCAGCAAGTGTATATTGCCGACGACGACAGTCTTCTCAACCGTGTGGCTATCATCCAACAGATGCGGCAGGCCGTCACCGACACGCTCGCTCTCCGTCAGCAGCAGCGCGACCAGCTGGTGGCTTTCTCTACGGCAGAGAAGTTCATCTGGGGTCAGGACAAGAACTACCGTCAGTTATACAAAAAAGCCATACAATACTCGATGTCGCCGAAACTGGCGGCCCAGTTGGAGAAAGTCAAGGCGACGGAACAGGCACTGACGGCTGACGTCAATAAATACTACGGTCAGGCCAAGGACGCGGCGACGGCATTTCCAGGCCTCGAACTCCGGATGACGGCGATGGAGAATAAAGTCTTCGAACTGCAGACCGTCTCCGCGAAGATTCAGGAGATGGCCTATAAACCCTTTATCCAGCGTGTTAAGGATTATCTGATGGGTCTGGCTTGTGTGGCCATCTTGCTGATGGGACTGAACCTGCTGAAGTCGAAGCTCGCACAGGTCAAGCAGGCTCGTGACCAGGCCAAGAAGATGAAGGAAATGATGAAAGGACAACATAATTATCCCACGATATAATGAGCAATTAGAAATTAGGAATTATGATGACAAAGAGATATACGACAATGTGGACCAGGTGGTTGGTGATGAGTTGTTTACTTTTTCACCTTTTCACCTTTTCACTGTTAATGACTTCCTGTGATGAGGAGACAGCTCCGGATATTGACGACATCTTGTCGTCTGACGATAAGGAGGAAGTGGTTGGGGATGCCCTGCAGATCACGAGCATCGAATTCTCCGACGATTATAAGGTGATGGAACTGTCCGCACGCCTGATGCATGAAGTAGGAGGTCAAGACCTGACGGACTCCTCAGTTGTGGTCGCCACACCCTATCAGCATATCAAGCGCATACTGAACCGACTGGGCCGGGAGAGTCAGCCAAAGATTACGAAGGTAAGCAATGCCAGCAGGGAGATCTTCAATAAACTGGATATCAAACTGCTTGCCCTGGTCGACCTGAGTCTACCCCAGCAGCAGGTGGACGCTGAGCGTAAGGCTGTCAAGGATATCAAGGCTCTCTTTGGCGGACAAAACCTCTTTGTTGCCTTCATGCAGAACGACAACGTCACAGAGACCTATGAGGCAACGGACTACGTCATTGATAACTATTTCGTCCACCAGGATCCGGCGACCATCTATCTCTACCGTTCGGTCGTGACAAAATTGGCGGAGATGCAGGATGAGAGTACGACGATAGGAGGCGCACGCCACAAGGTGATGGTGATCCTCTCTGGAGGAAAGACCTATGATGGTGAACAGCCTGTAGATCCCAAACACTTTGAACTTCAGCAGTTGCTGAAAGACAAGTCACAGCTTTATCAGGGCATGATACAGGCCTACTATGTAAACTTCTCTCCCAGCACTCCCGAAAGTCTGGAACTCATGGCTCTGTCAGACAATACCAGCGACAGCAACATCCTGCAGTATTTCTGTAAGTCGTTGGGAGGTCTGTACCAGCCTTCGTTCAACTGGCAGGAGATGGAGGAAGACATCCTTCATGACTACCATATCGACCTCTCCAACTACAAGATTACCTTGGAACAGCCAGACCATAAGGTCTTCCGTGGCGATCGTCATATCCTCGAGATCTCCTTCAACGACAAGAAAACCGGCGACCTGATAGCCAAGGGACAGACGGAATTCTCACTCGGTTCGGTCTATAGTCCTCTCATCATAGACGACGGCCCCATGATTGAGTTCATCACCATCGGCATCGTGATCACCCTGATCATTATCCTGTTGGTATGGGGCATTTTCCAGTTCTTGGAACCCTACATCCGCTATCGTTTCTTCGAGCGTAAGTATGTCATTAAGTACTTGGGCAGTAAGATGAGTTTCCGGGGGGAACCGGTATCCGAGTCGTGTTATCTCTGCAAGGCTCCTTTCAAGGAAGGTGATGAGATTGTTGTGAAATGTAAGCATACGATGCACAAGGAATGTTGGGACGACAACGAGTACCACTGTCCCGAACATGGTCGTCATTGCCAGGAAGGTTCACATTATTACAATAGCCATAATCTGTTGGACCAGCGTAATCCGCTGTACTATATGAAGTGGATACTTGTCGCCATCTTGGCGGGCTTTACTGCCTGGATTGTATTCGTCTCTCGTGACCATCCGATGTCGACATCGATCATCGAGTATCTGCAAACGGTGTTCCACCATAACTCTGTCGATGCGGAAAACTTTGAATTCGACTATGGCTCAGGCCTGAACGACCTGCCGGCCTTTGGTCAGGCTGTAGGTTTCCTGCTGACGCTCTTCCTGTCGAACTTCACCGTCCGTCACCGTGAGTGGTTCTATCGTTTAGCTGAGATATTGCTCCGTGCCATCATTGCCGGAGCAGTAGGAAGCATCCTCTGCCTGTTGGGTTGCCTCATCTCCATCCTCCTCCATTTCGAATACAGCACGTTCCTCACCGAATGGATTCCTTGGGCGCTGCTGAGTGGCTTCATCATGCTGGCCGTCACCTTCAAGACGCGCACACCCATCCGCCGCTCGTTCTTCATCCTCGCATGCCTGATATCCGTATTCACCATGTTTATGTGGGCATTTGTCTACTATAACACGTTATTCGACTACCGGGTGTCGCTGCTGATCGGCTTCATCGTCTATGCCGTGGCCATCGCCCTGTGCATTGCCCATGTCACACCGCGTTCGGAACGGTTCTTCCTGCATGTGGAGGGTGCCATCAAGGAGATGGACATTGCACTCTATAAGTGGTTCAAGGCCTCTCCGACTCAGGCTGTCACCCTCGGAAAGTCGGTCGACTGCAGCATCCAACTGTCGTGGGATGTCATGGGTCAGGTATCTCCTGTGCATGCGGAGATTAAGCGTCATATCGACTCTTTGCGTCTCAAGGCTTTGGAAGAGGGCGTAACGGTTGATAATGGCAAGCCCCTGCCCGTCGGCAAGGAGGTGTGGCTCTATCACGGCAAGAGCTTCACCATCGGCCACACGACATTCACCTATATAGAAAAAGACTTGTAAAGGTGAAAAGGTGTAAAGGTGAAAAAGTGAAAAAATAGATAATTCGTGAAATTCGTGTAATTCGTTGTTTTAAAAAATAATATGGTAAATATAGTGTCAAAATTGAGGTGTTTTCCTGTGGTGAGGGTATTCTACTTACTCCTTACTCCTTCTCTCCTTACTCCTTTTCTCCTTACTCCTTTTCTCCTGACTCCTTTCCTCACGTCCTGTAGTAGCGACGACGATGGCTATCAGAGTCGTCTGAAGGAACTGCTCATGGAGGATATGTCCTTCACGTGTGAGGGGGGTACGCAGGAACAGGTGTACCGTCATGAGGACCTGTCGGTATACAAAGTGTCGAACAAAGAGTCATGGTGTACATCCACCCTTGATGTCAACAACTGTAAGCTGGTTGTCTCTGTGAAGGCCAACAATACCTACGATGCCCGTACAGACACCGTCACGCTCACCGACACCATCTCCAAGTCGTCGCGCTACCTCACCGTCAAGCAGGCCCGCAATACTGGATTGTTCCTCGACAAGACCTACGCCGAGGCGTCGATGTATGGCGATACCATCTCCACCAAGCTGAAGCACAATGTCACCTACGAGGTGCAGATTCCCGACACCTGTAACTGGGTGACGCAGGCCCAAACCAGTAAGACCAGAGGCTTGGATACGACTACCATCACGTTCTATGTCAAGGAGAACAAGACCTATAAGGACCGTGACGCCGTTATTACCGTTTTCAACAAAGACGAGAAGCTCACAGACAAGCTGACAATCCATCAGCCGTTCAAGACCGAATTCAAGGCAGACTCCACTAACTTCGAGGTGAACCAGTATGGTGATACCATCACCGTCAACCTGACAACCAACATCTCCTACGATGTCATCATCCCCGAGACCTGCGACTGGATTAGCAAGAAATCGTCGCCAGCCGCCAGCGGCCAGGCTGCTCTCACCCGTGGGACGGATACCAAGACGCTCACCTTTTTCATCAAGGAGAATAAGTCCTATCACGACCGCGACGGTGTCGTCATGCTCAGCAACAAAGACGCAGGTGTCAGCATCGGCATCAATATCCATCAGCCCTTCAAGGCAGTGTTCACTCCTGACAAGAAATACGTCGAGGCGTCACAATATGGCGATACGGTTACTATCAAGATGACAAGTAATGTCAGTTACGATGTGATGATTCCCGATGACTGCAATTGGATATCGCGTGCCGCCAGCCGGAATACCAGGGGCGTGGAAACCTCCTCCATCTTGCTGAGGGTGGCAGAGAACACGACCTATAAGGCTCGCGAGGCCGTCATAAAAGTCGGCAACGAGGAAGCCGGTGTCTCCGAGTCCATCACCATCAGCCAGCCCTTCAACTTGGTGTTCAGTGTCGACTCAACCTCTCATGAAGTCTCGATGAGTGGAGCCACCTTCACCGTCAACCTGAGGCATAACATCGGCTATGTTGTGTCGATCCCGAAAGACTGCGACTGGCTCTCTCAGGCCACAGGAACCCGTAAGGCCACCAGCCGTAGGCTTCCTCTCCTGAGTAGGAGGGACAGGGGTGGTCTGACCCGCGGCTCTTCCAAAGGCATAGATACCACAGCCATCGTGTTCCGGGCCAGTGAGAATACCACTGAGCAGGAACGTGAGGCCACCATCACCATCAGCAATAAGGACGCCGGTGCCGAAGCCAAGATCTACGTCCACCAGCCGTTCACGACCACCTTCAATGTCGATTCCACCTCTTTCGAAGTGGCGACGGAAGGAGGCACGAAAACGGTCAACGTGGAGAGTAACATCAGCTACAACGTGTCGATCCCGAGCGATTGCGACTGGATAACCCTGCAGAGCAACAGCAGGGCCAGGACACGTTCCTCGAAGACCACGGCACTGCTCTTCAAGATCTCAAAGAACACCACAGGAAAAGAACGCAGCGCCACTGTCACCATCGGCAACAGCAGCTTGAACGTCAGCAAGGCGATCTCCTTCAAGCAGAAGTTTGAATCCACATTCTCCGTCGACACCACGGCGGTAGAGGTAGACGAACTGGGTGGAACCTTTGGCGTCAATGTGGTGTCCAACGTCAGCGTCAGTGTCCAACCACAGGTTAGCTGGCTGACCGTAGGTGGTAAGACCGACGTAGGCGACGGTTACTGGACCCAGAATATCAACGTGTTGTCGTTCTCCAACAAGACCGATCAGCGTCAGGGCAAGGTGAAGTTCCTCTATGCCGCTGGGAACGAGTCGAAGACCGTCACTGTGACGCAGAAGCGGACGCTCTACATCAAGGAGTCGGACGTCATGCTGACCAAGGTTGGAAAAGACTCTGCGCTGACCGTCACGAACACGGAGGGAAGGACTGTATCCTGGTCGTCTTCCGACAAGAGTGTCGCCACCGTCAACGCGGGCAAAGTGAGAGCCGTTGCCAATGGCACGTGTACCGTCACCGTGAAGTCTTCCGATGGTAAGTATTCCGACACCTGTAACATCACCGTCGAGATTGAGGAATCTACCGAAGAAACCAAAGACGAAACCAAAGAGGAAACCAAAGACGAGTCTGCTGACGGCTCGAAAGACGAATCTGCCGACGGCTCGAAAGATGACAGTGGTTCCGATAAGAGTTCCGGTGCGAGGACGCGCAGAAGAATCCGAAGATGACAAACAATAACTTAACAAGCCTGCCATAGTTGGGCAAGGAAATCTTTGATATAAAAACACCTTATATCCCCAATCCTCCGGTTAATACGGTCTAACGAGACAATAATCCGGCGGCTTTGGGGATATTTTACTTTGTATTTTCATTTAAAATCACAAGTTGTACTTTGGATTTTCAATCAAATTCGAGTGCAAAGATACGAATAAAATCTGTAATATACGATATTTTACATAAAACCATTAGATCAGAATGCGATATTTAACATGGTTACATGCTTATATTGAAGATTTCTCCCCAAAGATTTGGAAATCTCAATAATAGTGTCTATCTTTGCACTCGAAACATCAAGAGCAGTCGCTCATAGAGCGGACTCGCCAACCGAGCTTTAGGATAAGGTCGCCAATTATCAAGAGGCAACCAGCCCAAAAGGGCAGCCACGGTGGCAAAGGTACGATGTGGAAGCAACATTTATTCACTTCAAAAACATCCTAATTATGGAAAAGAATCAAAAAGACGACAGGAAAGATTATCAGACAAATGTCTATTATCTTAAGTTTGCACTCCAATTTGCAGACTCTCAAATCGAAGACTTAGTAGCATCATTCAATCGTGAAGTTCATAACAACGGCTGGGTTGGTATGCGTGCCCTTCATGATCGTGCCCTTATCGACGAGTTCATTCGTCGTGGCATTGACATATCATGCGTGCATGACGGACACTCAACCTGGTTCAGTCATCACGTCAGATACAACATCGATGAGCACAAACTCGAAACGATCGACTGAAGAATCTCTCAATTAAAAAAACTCCGCCTTTGCAGTCTGCTCTTTGCAAAGGCGGAGTTATAAAATAGCACCATTCTCAATTATTCCATTGGCTTAATCATCGACTCGATGAAAGCGATTTCGTCATCAGTCAAGCCATATTTAGCATAGAGTTCTGCATCCGTCCAAGGCTTGCTAAAGTCTTGGAGTGGGACGAAACGGAACACACCGCTAAGACAATCCTGGGTCAATTTTATTGATGCTATAAGTATCCTCACAAATTTAGTTTTTATATAAGTCACAAAATTCTTTGCTTCTTCTTCATTCGCAAACGCTGCATATATAAATGTCTGTGAACAAACTGAATGTTTTTGCGCAATAATTGGTTCTCCCAAGACGTAAGGATCATTGCCTGATCCACTTGCTTTTGGTAAGAAAACTTTGTCTTTGTCAATATCTTGATTATTCTTTTTTATATCAGATTTTGACAAATAAGCTATATGTCGTTTGTTCTTTTCCAAATAATATACGATTAGATCGTGTTCACTCGTCTTATTATCATATACCTTAAATGGATTCTTGGCACTATCCATAACATTGGTCGGAATTCCAAATGGGGTATCTCCGGAAATAATTGTGTCAACACCAACAATACATTCTTTTTTTGTTTGAGAATAAACCTTTTCAACAATATTGGCAATTCTTGGATCACGGATGAGAATATCGAATCTATCCATAATGATATTTTGGGCAGCAATATCTCCATTGTTATTATATACATAATAGCAACATCCTTTGTGACTCCTATCGTAAAGGTAATAACAAACCCCACCTTTAATTTCGACAGTAGGGAATAGAAGTCTACTATTTGTTGTATTATTTAGATATGCAATATTTCCGCATGTTAACATCCTCTTGCGAAAATCTCCAAGAAGGACATCGCGCCCAGCAGAAAACCATCTTGAAGGGATTATGAAAGAAGAATAATTAGGTTTAAGATCCATGCTAATATTACAGAACAATTGATATATCGGAGAATCATTAGAGCCTCCAGACCCACCTGTTAATTGATACGGCGGATTGCCTACTATTGCGTCTAATTTCATATTCGGATTATTGTTTATTTTCCAGAAGTGCTTGCCGTCACGGAAGGTGTTGACAACTGCCTCTGGGCGTTCTGAAATGTTCTTGATTAAATCTTTGTAGTATTGGGCATTAACCCTTGTATTGCGGAAGCCGGCAAGTGTTCGCTTAGTGATGCTGCGTGCCATCGGAGTTTTACAAACTACGAGGATGTTCTCTTCTATCGTAGCATCCCAAAGGCTTTTGGCAAAGCCGATACCCACCTCACCATATTTCTTTTTCGCTTCATCCACTCTGCACCTATATATATTATAGGCTACATAGAGCGGATAGAGTCCACTCTTGGAGTTGATCTCTAAGATGTGGGCATCCGTACGAAAGACCTCTTTAGTCACTTGTCCCTGATCGACATAGCGAGGAATAGACAGCATCTGCTTGAACTCCTCATCATAGAAGCACCAGCCACCTAAGCAGTCACTCATATGCATATTCACGACACGCCAGGGCGTCAAGACTGTTTCCTTGTCAGGATTGCGGAAGGTGTTGAAGATGCTGGCGATACGTTCGATACGTTCTTCAATGGTGAACTTATCAGCAGCACGGGCCATCTCACGGATACGTTTGCCTGCCTCGCGGAACACATCGGGCTCATAGTATTTCTTGAACTTCTCGAATACCTGCTTGGTCACATCCTTGGGCATAAACTCCTCCCAGGATTGAGCATCAATGAGATTGGCGAAGTTGTCAATGGTGATCTCCTCATCCTCATTGCTCAGTTCTGCACCATAGATGAGCAGCGGCATACGGATGGAGATGCCACGGAGAATGGAGATGGCGTCCTTGCGCTGGGTCTGCTTCTTCTTCAGTTCGTCCAGACGTTTCTGCTCTTCCGGCGTCAGGTCTTTCTTTTTCTTCTTTTCCAACTTCTCTTTCTCGGCATATTCCTCATTGGTGAAGCCCTGATTGTTCACGTCGATATTGCCAGTTTTGGCCATCGCCTTCGTCTTGCCGATGATGCCTTTCAAGTCTTCGAAGTCTTTCAGTTCAACCTCTGTCAGTTTTAGCAGTTCGTCATTGTAGAGCGCACCATCCTCGAAGCCGCATTGCACTACCTTCTCTATCTGTGCCTTCTTCAGCTGGCTCATCATCTTGTTCACGTCGTATGGCTTCATCTGTGAACCGTCGATGCTGATGATGGGACAGAAGTTCAGGAAGTCGCCCAATATCTTGCGGTCTTCTTCCGTCTGCTTGCCTACCTTGGCATTCACCTTTACCGTCTCTGCCAACACCCTCAGCGTACGATCTGGTGCAAAGTCGAAGGCATAGCATTGTTCCTTCATCCTTCCGTGGCAAGTGAATGGTGTCTGCACACGGAAGATGGTCTGCATATATTGGGCTGCCGAGGTGCTGAACGATCCAGCCATCATAAAGACGGCCGTCCACGGTTTGATGCTCACACCTGTTGTCAGACGGCCACAACTCAATGTGATGGTATAGGTCTCGTCAGGGTCAGAGCCAATGGCATCATTCACCATCTTCAGGGCTTCTGCATTTTCCTCGTCCTCATCGCCATTGCCTGCCACATTGACAACTTTGAACAGGCCAAAGACAGGATGTGCCTTCAACTTGGCACTCAAAGCCCTGGCGGAAGCAACACCGGGAACCACCCAGAGCGTATGACGGAAGATCCTGCGGAAGGAGTCACGACTATAGGGATAGAGACTGTCCTTATCGTCCTTACAGAGCAGGTCGAGGAAACGGTCCACATCTTTCTCGTGTACCAACGAATCATCCTCTTTCGTGCGGAAGAACTCACGGAAGTTGAAAGCCTTCTCATCTTCCACGTAATCACTCATCAGCGTTCCGAGGTCATAGGTATAGATATTGATGGCAGGCAGCGATTCGTATGGGTTGGGGTCGCCCATATGTGTCAAATCCCATTCGGCTTTGGCACGCTGCTCCATCACATAGTCCCAAGTGAAGATTTCGTTTTCGCTATAGTCATCAAGGAGATTGAAGGGCGTGCCAGACAGGCGCAGGACTTTGGTTTGTGGTTTCACTATTTCATTGACCACGTTCTTGCCTAATTCGGTCTGAGTGCCTTCGTGTGCCTCATCGACAATCAAGAAGTCCCATACTGCATCGAAAATCTCACTGTTCTTCTCGAACTTGCCGCCTACGAGTTCTGAGCCTCGCAGATCCTGCATAGATGCGAAATAGACATACTTGTCACCCTTGGCTGCCAACTGTTCGAGTTTTCCGAACAGTTCACCTTTGTTCCTGGAACCGTAGTGGTAATCCTTACGGTCAAAGAATATCTTATTGAAATCATCAAACCATCCTTCGTCCACCACAGGGCGATGGGTCAGAATCAGGGTACGGGTGAACTCCTCCTGCTTGACGACCTCCAAGGCCGACAACGTCTTTCCGAATCGCATCTTGGCATTCCAAAGCATCTGGTTGCTACGTTTGAACTGCTTGATGGTCATCTCGATGGCCTTGCTCTGTTCAGGCCGGAAGACGATGGGTGTCTGCTCTTGGGTGATGTCACCAGGCTTCAGGCTTGTCTGTCCGTTCTTGACGGCCTTGATGGCGTTCTTGGCTGTTTCCAAGTCACAGCAATACCATTCGTTGGCACCTTTGACGGTATCGAAGACTTTCTTCTTGATGCCACTGCGCTCCAAGACGGTATGTACCTGCTTATCGTTGAACGAGCAGACAGTACCGCCCTTGATATAGATGGTCAGCTCCGTATGCAACAGCTGATAGGCTATGCCTGCCGTCTTGGTGTATTGGTCTATACGCTTACGGGCTGCATCCTGAAGTAAAGGATCATTGGGAGCCAGAAGGTCGCCGTTGTCTTCCTCCAAGGTGGTTTCGCCGATCTTCAGGCAGTTCCTGTGCCACTCGTCGCCGATGGCGAAAATGTAGATAAGACGCGATTTCAGTGAGGATTCAAATGTAGCCATAGGTCTTCATTATTTGATGAGGTCAATAAACCGTATTTTCTTCTTGTTGTTCGGCCAGTCACGGACGAGACAGTAGGTGCCGTTGTGCCTGCGGAGGTCGTCTTGCTGGCAGCCGGGACAGTTCACCATCTGGTCTTCCTCGCCGAAGAGCGTCTGGATCTTTTCCGTCACGCCGTTCCTGCAGGAGTCAGGCACCACGCCTTTCAGACCGTCCATCTGCCAGAGGTTCCAGGAGATGATGTAGGCGATGTAGTTGATGCTCTTCACCAGAGGAGCCTTGCCGAATTTCGCCTGATAGTATTCTATGAAAGTCCAGAGCAGGGCTTCACGGGCCAGCAGCAGGTTGTCGCCCTGCCACTCAAAGCCGTAGATGTTCATATAGGCCGTCTGTGCCCAGTCGAGCCAGTCGCCGCTTGTGTCCGTATTCTCAGAGACCACACGCAGTTTCCTGTCGAGCAGGCCTATCCGTTCTTCCAACGGGATGGATTCTCCGGTAGTCGTATCGTAACGGCTTGCCAGATAAGGAGCCTCGCCACAGGTCATCTCCATTCGGGTGGCACGTACATAGTCTTTCCAAGACTTGCCTTCAGGGAATTCTATTTTGTCAGGATTGGACTTCCAGGTATGGTTTGTGGTATCTTCTGTATTGAAGACATCTTTTCTTCCAAACCAGGCTTCATCCACGAGATTGTTTTGGGCATTGCAGACCCAGGAGGGCGTAAACACCTCTGCCATATCTTTGGAACGGTCTGTCTGATTCTCCTTTGATTTGAGCACACGAGGACGGATCACCATCCCATGCTCACCTGTAATCAGTTCAGGCAGTATCTGGGCATGATAATCGTATTCACTTCCAAGCGCCTCATAGTCATGAGTGGCCCAGAAGATGTTCTTGCCTGTGGTATGGTCTCGCAGCAGAGTAGCCAACACTTCTGGCGAGATTGCCGACAGGTCATCCTCCCTGATATCAATACAGGGAAGACCAGATTCTTTTTCTGGCATTCTTTGCGCTTATAGCTATTGGCAAAAGCACTTATCGGACATTTATCGGGACCTCAACCGTCAAGACACGAAAAAAGCGCGGACCGCTTATCCGTGCTTGAGGTTGTAGGATACCCGACTACTGATAAGTGATATGTCCACGCCATAAGCGCAGACATTATGCATTTATCGTCGTAGTCTTATTGAAACTTCCTACATTTCAAGCACGCCGTATAACTGCTAATGCTGTTACTGTTTTACCCACAATGTCACACCGGCACCTCCACTGAGGCTCTTTTGCCAATGATCGAGTGCAAAGGTACGAATAAGTGAAGAAAATACCAAATGTTTTTGAGTTTTTTTGAGTGGAAATCCCTTCGAGGTAACTAAAAGTACGCCTTTTTACTGAGAAATAATGTCTTTAAGGCTAAAAAATAGTAAAAAGTGAATAGTTATTCAAAATATTTCGTACCTTTGTGCGCCATTAGCCACTTTGTGGCTAAATTGGCAAAATTATAAATATTATTCTACTATCAGATAGACGAATGATGGAGAAAGGCGAAGACTGCGCGTTTTTCGTAGACGGGGAAACATTTCTCGACCTCGTCTACGAACCATCAGAGAAATATCTGAAAGAGATTAAACACTTGGAGTTCTTCCGTAAACGCGGTTCGCCAACCTACCGTGACTACTATATCTTTGACATCGAAACCGAAGGCGAACGTCCGGCAAAGTTCCAGAAGCAGCAGGTCTACGATGTGCTGGAAAGTATGATCCGTTGTGTCAACGTCAATCGCGAGTACTTCTATTGGTACATCTCCACACATACCAACTTAGGCTACAAAGCCTCGGTCAAACAGGTGTTTGCAAGAAGGGCTAAAACAGGCAGTGACATTTATGTGACATCTGTGTGACAGAATTATTTGTCGCAGTGTTCCTTTTACCTTACCTTTGTACCCGCAAGATCCGGACTTGCATAGTATTAACATTAAACAGTTAGAATTATGCAAAAGAAATCAGCACGCAGGCTGCGCTTTAACTTCAAGCGCATCCACAAGAAAGAGGTCTATCAGGCCTTCCTCGACATCTATGCCCGTGGCGGCATCGAAATGGAGAATCAGGAACTGATCAGCTTCTTGGCCCGGTACACCAACTTGGGCAGTGAATCCAGTATCAAGACGCTTTTCTACCGCTATAAGCAGCTTATCCACCTCTGAGTTTACAAGAGTTTACAAGCTGTTGATACAGCATAGAAGAATTATTAGTAAATTTGCCAATAAAACCTGAAAAGAGTATGGAAGAATCAGAAGAAAAGCCCAAAAAGAAACGGAAGAAGAAGGCCGATCAGACCACCCTTGATCAGACCACCCCTAACCCCTCCTACTCAGGAGGGGAAAAGGAACACAAGGTGCCGTGGCAGGAGAAGTACGCCACGCCGAAGGAGATCAAGGCATTCCTGAGTGACCACATCTACCTGCGGTGGAACTCGGTGAAGCACCGGGTGGAGGCCCGTCTGCCGGCGGAGGACGCCTTCTGCCAGAACAGCGAGCTAGCACTGTTCGTCAGCGACGACTACCAGCCGATGACCGACCGCCTGAGCAACACCCTGCTGAATGCCCTCCAGGATGTCAAGCCCACACGGAAGAGCAGTCTTGAAGAGGTCATCAACTCCGGCTACGTCAAGGCGTTCCATCCCTTCCTCTATTACCTGAACCGCCTGCCGCCGTGGGACGGTCAGGATCATATCCTCGGACTGTCGGTGTCGGTGATGGTCAGGGGCGGCACGGAGAAGCAGATGCTCTTCTACGAGTACCTGAAGAAATGGCTCGTGGCGATGGTGGCGAGCTGGATCGATGACGACGAGGTGAACCAGGCGGTGCTGGTATTTATCGGCGACCAGGGCATTTACAAGACAACCTGGTTCTCGCATCTGCTTCCCCCGGAACTGCGCGACTATTTCCGCATCAAGGTCAACTCGAGCCGCGTGGGGAAGGACGACCTTATCACACTTTCCCAGTACGGACTGGTGTGCTACGAGGAGCTGGACGTGATGACGCCCTCCAACGTGAACACGTTGAAGTCGGTGGTCACCATGCCGTCGATCGACGAGCGGCCGGCCTATGGCCATTATACGGAGCACATGCCCCATGTGGCGTCGTTCTGCGGGACGGGCAACAACGTGCAGTTCCTCACCGACGTGACCGGCAACCGGCGCTGGCTGCCGTTCATCGTGGAGAGCATCACCTCGCCTCGGGAGGTGCCCTTTGACTACGATGGCATCTATGCCCAGGCCTATGCCCTCTACCGGCAGGGCTTCCGTCACTATTTCTCCAAGGCGGAGGAGGAAGTGCTGAAGGAGCACAACGAGGCCCTCGAACGCGCCCGCCAGATCACAGCGTAAATATTGAACTTTTTCGTGAGAGCGTCTTTTGACACCGACAGTCATCCTGACTCTTCCCACAAATTCCCTGGCAGCGATGATGAAGCGATGGCTCACTGCTTATGTGCGTAGTTGTGTAAAAATTTGGGAATTGTTTTGTATTTCGCGCGATTTGTACTATCTTTGCACCCGTAAAAGTACAAACGACTATCTCTGTGAAAAGTATCAAGTACATAATAATAGGTATGTTCGCCGGGCTGGCAGTGATGGGCTGCGGACGGGCAACGGGCAGTGAGGACCTGAGCCACGACGAGGTGCGGGCCGTCAATGCGTGGGTGCTGGAGAAGGCTATCAGCCAGCCAGACAGTGCACTGATGATGATCGAAAGACTGCGTAGGGGCGACCTGACGGGAATCGATACCACGGGCCTCTCCGTCCGCGTGAACGGGCCGTTGCCCGACTACCGCTGTGACTTCCTCCGCGCCAAGGTCTATGGACAGACGCTGGAGGGCGAATGGCTCGACTCCGCCATCATCATCGGCGAGCGGCTGATGACGCTCGACGCGGCCCGCGAGGACCTGGCCTACAGGCAGGACGTATTAGAGATGCTTATCAACCCAAAATCCCGAAATATAACCATAAATAGGTTTCAAGTTGCAGGCACCTCGTCTGTGCTTTCATTGTCATGAGTTGTGCTATGATCGGCATCTACCTTTTGTGCCTCTTTCTTTGGAGGCTGGTTATAAGCAACGCCTTTATATCTGTAAGGCAACTCAAGCATATCGAACACATGCCTTTGATTAGCCGTTGGCACAGTATACACGTCCTTGTATTTACCCTCGAAATGTACTTTTGTATATGAGGCCACCTTGTCAAGGAACTCATGCTCTGTCCAGTACCGACGCTGCTTTGGCGGTATGTTCCTGACAG
>JAEEGH010015953.1_pt1 | contig 16225 bp, 20 predicted proteins | sample 9134181 | NCBI WGS metagenome assembly JAEEGH01 (sample SAMN16246544, study PRJNA631951) | gut metagenome | biome: gut microbiome; feature: rumen; material: DP-attached | host: Bos | place: Iran: Karaj | collected 2018-10
CCGCAAGTATTGAGGCATCATTTTCTGGATCCCACTCAACGCCAGTAAGTCCTACCCACTGATTAGGATACTGCTTCTCGATATTTTCGATTGTAAGCCTCGTATCCATCATAACAAGCACTCCTTCCTTAGTAATCCTTAATTCATGCTCCATACTCATGCAGTTCTTTTGCCATGTCAGATGCGATTGCATAAGACAATACATCATCCTGACAGTCCTTACCAAAGAAATGAACCATGCTACTTAAAAATGTTTCGTTTACTGGACATACAATATCGGAATACTTTTCTACAAGTTCCTTATCAAGAAAAACATTTCTATTATCGACATTGAAAACCATAAATTCCATTTTTTGTAAGGCCTGCGTCATTACCATTACCTCCATGGCATTTTAGCGCCGCTGTCTACTAAAGCCATCTATTATTCGCCATAGGTTTGTAATAATACTAACTACGTAATATCCTTTTTCCTAACCGCCGTTATTTTAGTCGATTGCATTTAGTTCACCGTCAGAAATGCTGATCATGATTACTGCGCCATGTTCTTTGGCGTATTTTTTCATTTGTGTAGATGCGCAATCAGCTTTTTGTGTAGCAATAATGGAAAGCCTTTGTCTGTCATCTGTTTTTAAACCAGCCGCAACCATTCCTTCATTTTCACGGATCCAGTCTTGAATATTTACAGTTAATGGTTTGTCAAAATAATTTATTTTTCCGCCCATTAGTGTTACCTCCATGGCTTTTTAGTGTCGTTGTCTACTAAGGCCATCTATCATTCGCCATAGTCTTGTCCATTCCGGTATTTGTTTTGGTATCGTTGTACTAACTGTAATCTTTCTGCACATTTACCGGGCAATTCTTGATTTTCAAAACTCAATGTACAATATTTTGATAACATCTTGACACTGTCTTTAAAACGCTTGTTTGTTGGTTCATATATTTGATCTGAAATATCAGTGCCAAACTCATCAGCAAGTAAACTCTGATTTAAGTCCCAGAGAGGTGCCATTTGTACTAATTCATTATTTGAATCAACCAAAATTCCCCAATTTCCCCAGTGTCTATCTGTATTGGCTATGACAAAATCAGCTATACACATGTTGGCAAAATCAGTTTTAAAATTTTGGTCAATCCACTTGTATAAATCCTGCCCAGTGTGCGTGCACCAATCACGGATTTCCTGTGCTTTTACCAGTGAATGATCGTTGTCTGCTAATAAGTGCATGGATTCTGAGGTTTAGGAATTTTTATTCTACCCCAGGGCTGCCGCCCTGTCGTAGCCCACCTGCTGGCTTGTCAGTTACAAAAAGAAAGCTTCTTAATATTAATAAAGAATAAGGCAGCCCCGGTCCACCTGGTCCAAAACTCTTGAAACCCAGTTCTGGAGCGACTTCTAGAGTGTTTACTACCCGGTCCAAAAGCTGGTCCAAAGTCGGTCCACCCCCTGTCCATTCACTGTCCGATTCCAGTCATATCAGGAAACAGGATCCGGGTAGACAATTGCATGAACTCAGGTGGCATTAGGTATTTCCTTATTCAAGATTGGCTCATATAGAAAAAAGGAAACACCGAGATTAGGTGCTTCCTTTACTGATCTCCTTACAAACGATAAATGATCTGTTATCACATCCACTAATTATCCTCAGGTGGGCGCGCCACAAGGCAATATACTGTAAACATTAGTAATATATATGCTATTTTTGTTCCAAGCCAAACAACCATGCACTACTCCTCAAAGATAAACTATTATTGCCCTGCCGTATCCCTCTTAGCATGAAATATAGTGAGTCTATATTTGCCTATTACTCTTCTTATAGGAATATATGGATTATCCCAATATCGGGAATCATCAGAAAACTCCCTGTTATCACCTAATAAAAAGACATACCCTTCTGGCACCTCATAAACCTCTTGTGTCCCACCATATGTATACGTTCCTTCCGGAAGATATGGTTCTTCAAGAACTTCCCCATTAACCAAAATAACACCCATAAGAAACTCTATTTTGTCCCCTGGAAGGCCAATGACTCTTTTCACCCAGATCTCATTCCCCATGGCAAAACCAACAATATCACCCCTCTGGGGCTTGTAAAACAACCAGTCATTTGTGATCATTGCCCTATCGCCAGTCATAAGGGTAGGTTCCATGGATCCTGATACTATTTTAATCTGTGTAAAGATTGATAGGTAGAGTGTCACTAACAGCAATACAGGCCAGCAATGCTTTAGCACAAACCTAATCCGCTTCTTTATTTTCTGCATATTTCTTCCTTTTATTCAGGTATTTCTCTCTTTGATAATAGCACATTTTCTATTATACAGTTCTTTTGATATGTTCTATATCCATCTGTCGTATATGACTGGTATTCTATGAAAGTATAATCCGCGGCAATATTAAAGAGTAAAAAACAGGCATACAATTTGCATACGAAGGCGATTCCTTGAAAGATTTGTTTTTCAAGACTACTTGATATAAAGTGCTGTGGTTTGGCTAAAAGGCCAGCAATTCCTGTTAAAATCCTCACACTTGTTGCGGGACAGGTAAAGAGCAATAATATAGGAGTAAGTCACACATGTCCTTACTCCCAATTATATAATGATACTATTTCAGAATCCCATATCTTTTAAATTCTCTAGAGCCATCGACTCAATATACTCATATTCTTCATCAATAAGATTGTTAATATAAAACTGTGCCTCTTCATTGTCCTCGAAATCATCAAAATCATTCCATGTATCAACACCCGCTATCTCCATGAGGTCAACACCTTGCCAGTCTGCGATTCCTGGTTTGATTTTTGCCAAATAGATGCGGTTATCATTTTCATACCATGAGCCATCATCCTGTTTAATGACTATTTCGTCACAATCAGGATCGTAATAAATATTTTCACTATAAAGGTTACGTTTTTCATATCCCACCAGTTCGCGTATATGCTCTCTAATTAAGGATTCCGCATCATTAAACTTTTTAAAAATCTCATCACATTTCTTTTGATTGTATATCTTATTTTCGCTCATTTAAATATTCTCCTATAATCTCTTTCAAAAACAATTCAGTATTAGAAAATCCGAGATATTCCTGCACCATAACTGTTTATTTTCACATACTTTGGTGTTGGTTTTTCCCAAGCATGTCATTCACATGTTTTTCCATCTGTTGTTTTGTATCCGTCGAGTAGCTTGTCTATTTCAGATAACCTAGTCATAAGACGACTCCTTTCTTCAAGAAGTCTTTCTGGTTCCTTTACATCAGTTAATACCTCTACAATAACGTCCTTCTTCCTCTCTTTGATAATAGCACATTTCTTGATAAAGAAGTTTTATGCTGGCTATGTCATTTTCATTAATACACATCTATGTCTATACATACCGTTCTCAGCTCATTAGCATCATCATAATAATAAAGGCAATAATAAAAGGTATACTGATAATCCCACAAGTCGAAGTCATCTGCCATAATCTCATCAATATCAAAGGAATTTGCAATAATATGTGCTAAATACATTTCATCAGGGCTCGGGTTAGCATACCCAACATTATAGCAAGGGCAATCCCTTCTACCACGTCCCCTGTATTCACTTATTACCTCATAGGCATAGTCCAACGCCAAATTGAGATTCAACTCCTGTGTGCCATTATCAAGGCAAGCCAGACTCACCTCAATATCCACGTTGATTTTTCTCTTTAAAAGCTCTTTTTCCTCATTCATAATACTTCTCCTTTAAATGATGTGTAGATCCCTACTCTCTCAAAAAACGTGCACTTTTTTTAAGAGAGTCTTGATCATATGATTTACAATATTCAGTTAAAGCACCGGTACAAAATGAGTTGCGCCATCTCATTTCTAGTGCTATTATATAATGGTTTTTTTTTAAATATTTCTTCTGCACGTTCTATTTTGGGAAAGAAAATCTCAATATCAAATTTCTCATCAGATTCTCCGCAAAGCCCCAGTTTTCCCGCACATTCCAACACTTTTCGGTGCTGCCAAAAGCCATATTTTAATATGGAAATTCAAAAAATCTTTTAAAATATTCAAGATCGACATCAAGAATTATTGCCAGGCTATATAACGCCCACGGCTGGGGATTAACCCCCCTGTTCTCCCACCTATATATTCTCTGTGTGATAGCATCAACATCATACATATCACGGGAATCTCTGCCTCCCGCATTAAGAATCCATTTAGCAAGATCCCGTGCACATATGTTATTGTCTAGTCTCAAAAGTCTGATAAAATTTCCAAACGTCTTTGCCTCAGAAGCATTCTTACTTATTTTTATTCTCATAATCTATCCCTCCATTTTCATTATTGAAAATTTTTAGATACCTAAATGAGTTATGGTTTTATTAGGAGGAAATAAAAATGATTTACTTAGAAGACAAGACTATTGTTGATTTCTATGACTATTCTCATGGAAAAACACCAGTAACTTTAAGAATCATCTTAACAACCTGTATTGCACATTTATTAAGATGCCGGCAAGTTATCCTATGGCATCCCAGTCCCCAAATACATATTTTTTTACATAATAGTAAAGTTATGGGTTTTTATGATCTTGATATGGCAAATGATGCGTGTGTAATAGTCATAAATCTGAAAGAGAGTGCTCATGAAGTTTAAAGATATTATTTGGTTCTCCGGCATTTGGCTATATCCGATTCTTGAACTCCCCCTGCAGGTAATTAGATATTCTGTCAATGAGGTGTTTAACCTTAGCATTCCAAATATCATACTTCTCTTACTACCAATCCCACCGATAATCCATCATGCTCTTATCAACATAAAAAGAAAGCAACGGGGGAATACAGATTTTGGATTTAAGGATGCGATTGGCGCATCAATACCAGATGAAGAACATAGTAAAGCTAAACACGCAGCTGCTTACCCTGTAATTCCCCCAAATCTGTTATGTGATACACCATCTGGTTTAGTAATTGGTAAAACCGATAAATATGTAAGTGTCCCTCTTGGTAGGGACGGTGTAAACATTTTTACTGTAGGTGCGACCGGCAGTGGTAAATCAGTAATGATACAAAATGTCTTAAGAAGCAACATTTCTAAATTTAACTGGGCTTTGATTGACATAAAAGGTGAACATTATCGAAGACTTCTTAAATCTTCCCATTACATGGCTGATGCATCAAACATCTTACATGTAATAGAACCATCCAACAGAGATTCTTTCGGATGGGATGTCTTTTACGCAATACGCGGTAAAAAGACTGATACAGATATTTTGAAAGCCGTGACTGACATTGCAGATGCCCTGGTATGCAAGAGTAAACAACCATATTTCGAAGTCAACGGAAAAAAGATCATGACAGGTCTTTTGTTCTTCTATATAAAAGAAGGAATTGATTTCATCCCAGCAATTCAAAATATCTTAAGGAATTCCTTTTCTGATCTTATCGTAAATGTAGTAAAGCAATCAGAATTAAAAGGGTATTCCATTGTCCTCGACAAACTAAAAAGCTTTGTCGGGAAAGACAGTAATGAATCGATCCAAGATGTCGAAGCAACTATGAAAACATATCTTGATGTCTTTAGTTATCCAGATATCGTATTTGCCCTCCAAAACAATAGTCATAGAACATCACCAGATGTTCTATCAGACGGAAAGACATGCCTTGATCTTGCAATTGAGGAATCCATGTTATTAACCTATGAACCTCTGTTCCGATTAATCACAATTCAAATACTAAGGCACTGTGAAGATAAGTTTAAAGAATCGGATGAGAGAAGAACAATGGTAATAATTGATGAAGCGGCCCGCTGTGGGAAAATAGACGGTATTGAAAATTCTTTATCTACTTTAAGGAACAGACATACTTCAATCTGGATGTTATATCAAGATATCTCTCAGTTCCGTGATATATATGGAAAAGACAAAGCAGACACTCTTCTTAATCTAAGCGAGGTCAAACTTTTTCTCTCTGGATCAGGAGATAAAGCAACCTGCGATTACGTATCAAATATGGCAGGAGAATATGAAATCGAAAACATTTCTTATTCAAGGGGAGGTCTTTTTAACTCACCTAAAGACGCCAAATTCACAAGAGGCAAACGACCTATCGTAACCACCAAAAATCTAATGGAACTTAGAAAAAAGAAAGAACTGATAGCATTCATATACGGAGAATACTATCGATTTAACAAACTGATGTATTTTAATGACCCCGTTTTAAAAGATGTAGCCATAGCGGCAAAAGGAGGTTCGCATGAATTATGAAAAATTTAAACAGCAATTACTGGAAGAGCTCAACCAAAAGACAAACGAACACATCACTTCATTTGAACAATCTACTTCAATGAAGAACAATAACAATACTATGGACAGCATTGTTGCACACTTTAGTTCAAAAAGTGCTATCCAGCCTGTTTTTCACCCTGAGGAACTTTTTGAAGATTATGAGAACGGGCAAAGCATTAACAGCATTGTTAATTCAGTAGTTGAACAATCTGAATACACTTACAAACATTCCCCTAATCTAGACAGAGAAAGCCTGGTTTCAGAAGCAGTAAGATGTAACCTGTATCTTCAACTCGTAAATGAAGAAAACAATCAAATGATAAAAGACAACTGTGCTCACCTCCAAGTAAACGACCTTATCGCTGTAGCAAGATGTAAAGTCGAGATAGATGGTGAGCAAGGTAGCTATCTGGTAAATCGCAAAATCCAGGCTGAAATGAAGCTCACCGATGACGAGCTATTATCTATCGCCCGAGAGAACACACTGGCCCAGCCTTTTACCATCAAAACAATGGCTGAGGTTTTAGGTGAGTCTTTAGGGATTGAATTAAATGACAGTCCGGTCTCACAGGTATACGTACTTTCAAATCCTGACGGGATAAACGGATCTGTACATATGCTCAATCCAAAAGCTACTATGGTTGCATATGGAATTATGAATAACGAGAATTTCTATTTAATCCCCAGTTCCGTCCATGAATTATTACTACTCCCTGAGTCTATGGTGGACGATCCCGCCAGTCTCTCCCTTATGTGTAATGAGGTAAATGAGACTGTTGTTAAAAATACCGAGGTATTAAGTAATTCTATATATCGATATGACCATGAGACACAGAAGATATCAATCTGTAACAATCTGGAAGATCTACAGAAATTACAGGAGACAAACACCCAGACACAAACACATCACCGCCGGCAGGCAATGTAAAGGAGGTTACCATGAAGAGTACAAGACCATTAGACGAAAGAGTCACCGAAAAACAATTAAGACTTGAGGAGATGCTAAAAAAGGCAAAACAGTATGAGGCACAGCTCAAACAACTTGAGGCCAGGCAAAAGGACGAAGAACGCCGGAAGAGGAACCACCGCCTAATCGAAATCGGTGCATCAGTTGAGTCAATTACACAGGCTCCCATTGAAGGTGAAAGTCTTATAAGACTCATTTCTTATCTCCAAAGACTTGAGGCCAGAGATGATTTTTCGAAATACATCTTTGTAACCGATAATAACGCCGAGAATATAGGGGCCACTTAAGGTCCCTATCATTTCTATAGGGCGCAATACAGACAGGCAAGCCCGTCTCGTTAGTATTGCGTTCCTGCGCGGAAGGCGTTTTAGAAAAAGAAGGGGGTTATGAAAAAATTATGGCAATTTTTTACATGCGCACTTCGATAGTGCGTGCAAGTTCTGGCAAATCAGCTATCGCTTCTGCCGCTTACCAGTCCGGAGAAAAATTATACAGCGAACGCCTGGGAAAATCTTTTTCTTATCCAGGCAAAGAAGAAATTGTCCACACTGAAATTCTTTTACCCAAGAACGCCCCAAAGGAATTTCTAGATAGAGAAGTTCTCTGGAACGCCGTTGAGGAAGTACAAAACAAATCCAATTCTAGATTTGCCCGCCAGTTCGTAATTGCCACCCCTAACGAATGGACCAGAGAAGAAACCATAGAATATAGTAGAGAGTTTATCCAAAACTCCCTTGTAGACCGAGGTATGGTTGTAGACTGGGCATACCACGAAAAAGAAGGTGATGACATCGATAACTACCATTTACACATAATGTGTACAGTAAGAGGTTTTAACCCGGATGGGACATGGGCAACAATGGAACGTAAGGAATATGCATTGGATGAAAATGGCGATCGTATCCCAATAATTGATCCAACTACCGGTGAACAGAAGGTCAGGGTCAGAGAACGAAATGGTCATAGATCTGAAGAAAAGCTCTGGAAGCGAATCACAGTCCAAGTAAATGACTGGAATTCAAAAGAATTTTTAAACCTGGTCAAACAGGAGTGGGCAAATATCTGCAATGAACATCTTTCTGAAAAAATAGATCCCCGCAGTTATAAAGAGCGTGACAGTGAACTTTTACCCATGTTACATGAAGGTACTGCAGTTAGAGAAATGTCAAAAAGAGGTATTGATACCGATATTTCTTTGGCGAACCAGCAAAGAAAACTCTATAACGATACATTGATAAAATTACAGGCAATTATTTCCAGGTCACAACAAGATATCGATGATACAGTAAATTTCTTAATCACAGGGGGTAAGCATGAACAACTTAAAAGAGAAAATCTCAACAATGGAACAGGCAATAGAGATAATCTCGGAATACCAGGCATTAATTACAGAGCTGGTCAAGGAGATTCAGAAATTGCAAGACCAGCTAAAAGAACACAAACAGATGCCATAAATCAAATTGACCAGTTGCAAACCAGATCAAATGAACTGGTTAAAAAACATAAAATAAGGCATTAATATAGAATTACATAATAATATCACTCTCTTCTGCCCGCTTTGAAAATAACAGTTTAATAATATTTAGTAGCCGTCCTGTAATAAAATCAGGGCGGCTTTTTATTAAAACAATTAGTCGACCATTTTTTTGATCACTGGTCAGCCTCGCTTTTTATTTATGTTTCCAAATTTCAATCTGATTTCTCAGTCTTGCATTATTTCGACAGTCAAAACCCAAAAAAACAATTGTTATAGGATTAATTTCACCGGTACTTTTTAAATTTTTCAGATTAATTTTTCCAATCATAAAATTGCTCTCAAAAAATTTCCATACTCTAGACATCATATAAAAGGAGGGCAATTACATGAATAAAATGCACACTTTAAATGCAGAACAGGCAAAGGTTCTCTACCGCATCCTGCACAGCTCCAACAACATTTTCATCACCGGTGAAGCTGGCACTGGCAAATCATACCTTATTAAAGCTATCCAGGATGCTTTAAAAGAACAAGGTATGCAGGTAGTGTTGTGCGCACCGACTGGAATCGCCGCCGAACATATCGGAGGCGTAACTATCCACAGCCTGTTTGGGCTCACTGCTGGGCCATGCATAACTGAAAAAACCAACAAAATCAAAGTCTGCACAACTAAGGCTTTGCGTTCTTGCGATGTACTTATCATAGATGAGATAAGTATGGTAAGAATTGATCTCTTCGACGCTATATTTGCGTCATTACAAAAGATCAGAGCAAAGGGGAAGAACATACGAATTATTGTCGTAGGAGATTTCCATCAACTTCCGCCGATATGTGAAGAAGGTGAAAAAGAGATGCTGGACTCTTTTTACCATAGGGAATTTTCTTACGCCTATGCTTTTTTAGCAAAGGCATGGGAAGAATTTCGTTTTGAAAGTTTTATTCTGACCCAGCAAATGCGCCAGGATAACTCAGAGTATATTTATTTCCTCAACCTCATACGGATCGGGGATCCAAGATCTCTTGATTATTTTAATCGGTGTAGTTGCCCCAACTATATTAATGGTGCAACTACACTCTGTCTCTATAACAACGCAGTAGAGACTGAAAACAGAAAAAATCTCATATCGCTGGAGGGAGACATCTACGTAATCCCTGCAGTTTATATGGGTAACCTTGAGTCTAAGGACTTAGTGGGACAGCAGGGTGACTTACTCCTAAAACCCGGAGCTAGAGTAATCATCACCACAAACGATGTACATGGAGTCAATTACGATTTCTACGAAATCGGTAATGACTCTTACTACCCAAGAAAGAAGTTTAATAAAAACTTCGTCAATGGCAGCATGGGAACTGTCATTGAAGCCGGGGTGTTTAACGACCCCAGCTCAGACTATGTCTTAGTAGATGTTGACTACGGCCCCATTCTATACTTTGGGAGGAACAAAAAATGTATATATGAATACCAAATTCAAAAAGCTAAGGTAGCAAGAAAATCAAAAGGATCCATTAACCAAATCCCACTAAGACTTGCTTATGCTCTTACTATTCATAAGAGTCAGGGGATGACATTGGCAGCTGCCAACATAGATGTTCAGGGAGCCTGGTCACCTGGGCTACTATACGTCGCCCTGTCTAGGGTGACTGATATCAGGAATATCCACTTAATCCGTCCCCTTAGAAAAGAGGACCTTATTGTGGATCCGCTGGTCAAGGAATTTTATGAACACTTAAGGCAAAACTTAAAAGACTCTGAATAAAAAATCAAAAACGCGTTATATAGATTAACACGAAAAAACACCCGGTTTCCATTATCGAAACCGGGTGTTTACATTATTCTTTTACGTAGGTGTGACATTTTGCCCCGTCTTTCAGAATCCTTTTGTCCCTAAGATTATGCCTTGAACATATGGATTTCTTCAGGGCAACCTGCGACACTGGTTTTTCTACTCCATTGACAAAACAGTACGCAAGGTAATCGTCATATATAACTGAAGTCCTTTTCCCCACGAAAAACTCTGTGGGGTGTTCGCTTATATACTCCAGTTCTGGATTATTTACCTCATCTATTTCCGATAGTAAATCTATAGACGATTGGGGCAGTGTAAATGTTCCTTTATCCAAAACCGACATATAAGCATTTATGGATTTTGTAGCAAGATAGGTCAATGCCTCCTTATCCTCTGATATCCTGTCTATAAAATCTGGAACATCATTTTCCTCTGGGATGAAAGATGCGTCAAAGGAAATGGGAATCACCCTATCAGCCATGGCAGCATAAGTATCATCCATTCTAGGCATCTCGTTGCAAGCGCATAAAAGCACTATTGGTAGAGAAGCGGTAAAGGAGCATTTGTACTTATACTCCACTGACACAGGCTCAAACGAAACTAAAGACCTTATCAGACTCATCTCGTTTCCGTTAATACGAGACGCCGGAACATCGGGACAGATATTTAAGAATTTTCCTGGTAGCTCGCTTAGGCCAAAGCGATCAGAAAACTTTCCTATCGGTTTGGCCGATACCTGTGTTTTTCCTACCAATTCCTGGACAAGCTTAATAAATGTGCTTTTACCAGATCTTTTCGGACCGATAAGAAAAAAACACTTCCTTAGTATTGGGTTACGAGACAATATGTATCCAATCATCTCCAGAAGTAGCTGTTCTTTTTCCTGATCCCCACATGTCCATGCATTAAGCGCCTCGTCTATTGCTGAGGACTTAGCACTCTCATCGTAAGAACACGGGACATATATGAATATCCCATCACATAGATCTTCATGGTAATCAATTGCCTTATGCTCTCTAGTATCATATACGCAGTTCGCAAAACGGATATACCTACCAGAGTACTTCAGTTCAGAACCGCTCATTGCAAGGGAGGATATTATATATTGAAGAACATCAGATATGACACTTCCAGAGTACATAGGGTAGCTATTATGTATCATCATCTTGATTTCATCAGGCCCAACTGATACATAACAGCGTTTGTCTTCGTCAAAGCGATAGACAAGACCATTAACTGTCCCCATACGGTTAATCTCCATAACCGTCTTGGCCATTTTAACGAGATTCAATTTGTAAACCATATAATTATTTCCTTTCATAAGCTGTTTCTACACAACATATTGTTCTCGGCGGTCCCCTCACCATATTTCACCTCACACCATTTTAAGCTCTTCCTGTAGCATCTCATATACAGTTAACTGTCTCGAAGTTCCTTGATACACTCCGTCAACAATTCCCACATATGCCTCCACTATTTTTTTCTTATCTAGTACACTCTGATATTCAGGATCATTTTTCTGCTGCTTCAGACATCTTACCCTTACATCCAGAGCGGTCTGAAGTCCCATCAGATAAGAGCGCAAACCGGTTGTCTCTCTTAATAAGGTCATTAATTTCTCTAACCCTTCTTCCGTTTTAGCCTTCTGATTGAAATCTGTGTATGGCGAACACATATCATATAGATAATTGTTCAGTTCCTGAAGACTGAATTTAAAAACACTGTTAACAGTTAGTTCCATTGGTATGTCTCCTTTCTACAAAACCTATAGCTGTTCTAATGTACATATTAAATATTATGTAAAAAAAACAATTTATCATTGAAACAAAAAGAGCAGCACTATTGGCTGCTGAAAATAGACGTTGAACCCCCTGCATTTTTCCGTTTATAATATTGGCAAAACTTACAGATTTTTGTGTCTCAATAATTGTCAGGTAATAAAGGACTAATTTGCCTGATTCTATTCCAATCATACTCCTGATTATTTTACATAATTATTAGTTTAGCTATTTTATCTGCAAATTACTGATCAAATCACCAGATAAAAGATAAATAGTGCGTTTTAGTGATTTCTAAGATTTCTCCCCATTTTGGCCAATAATGATTTTCCCCTGATAATCTTTCATATTAGTACTGATCATTTACCTGTCTGAGCAATCATTTATTATCAGCGAAACCACTCAAAAAAATTCCCATAGTCTCTTTATAAACCAATTTATAAGGAGGATTTGTTTATGAGCAAACGAATTGACCCAGATCATTTTGAAGATGACCTCGATTATTTGGAAGATGATATTGATAAGGAACTGTATGAAGCATCTCAGGAACTTCGGGATGAAATCTACCAACGGAAACCTGTCAACGTTCTTCTACTGGAGCCGCAAGAGCCACCACGAATGATTGAGGCATTTGACACAGACGAGTGCTGGTCTTCACTAATTGGCCCAGACTGGCGGCTTCATGACCTCTATGACGGTATAGCTGTCATTATACATGATGATTCCACAAGCGAACTCCTTCAGCCTAATGTTAGGCTGTATCTTCCAAGAGAAAGGAAGGAAATCATAGTTTATGGTTCCCTGATTGCTACAGGCAGGTGTTACTACGATCTAGAGGCACCTATACCATATGAGGGACCATGGATCTGCTCCATCACTGAGTTCGGCATACAAAAACTGTCGGACTATGTTAGGGATCTAAAGCAATAACGGATATAGCTATAGATAAGGTACCTCAGACCCGCTTTTCTGCTTTTTAAATGATCAAAATCGTTTTATCCAGGAAAAACATAGGGAATTACTGAGACTTGCTAAAGGACCCTGTGAAAAACAGAATAGTAATCGCATGGAGATTGGTATTATAATAGATACTCATACTTGCGATGACTGTATTATTGAAGGGAAAGATGTATGCTGCTGATTCAAAAAAAGGATCAGCAGTTTGCGTTTTTGGGTGAGACCTAAGGTGAGACTTGAAAAATGCTGATGCCGCAAACCTCCTTTTTATCAGTATTTGCGGATGCGGTGTTTCGTTCAAGTCCCATCTTCCGCACGAAACAAAGGGAATCAGTTCTAAGAACTGGTTCCTTTTTCTTAGTGCGCCTAGCGGCGCACGTTTCTTAAGGGTTAAAGTCCCTAATCCGCCCGGTAGTGGGAAGGATATAGCCGAAAGCAAGGGTGTCCATCGTGAGGTGGAATCTGAAGGAAGCTGGATGTGAGGAACATACTAACTCACGGGCAAATCTCTGGTCTAACGAACAGAAATCTCATATGAGGTCACGTATGAGGGTAAGGCTGCTAAGCAAGGCGAAGCCCTATAACTACACGGAATCATACGTGATAAATGAGGCAGATGGATGGAGAGGAAGAAACGTGTGGTACCTAGGGAGGTCTGTGCGGTATGCTCTGAAAAGAGTAACCATTACCTGAAGTAATACTGAACGCACAGAAGTCAGCAAAGGTCATAGTAGCCGAGAGGTGAAGGACTGTAATCTCCACATGATTTTCAAATTTATTTACTAAATAAATAACTGGTTATTTCTATCTCTATTTTTCACATGCATCTTCTATTTATTTACATAATTTATTGTTTTGCATTTTAAATGTTACTTTAGGGTTTAAAGTCCAAAACGCCAGATCCATAGCATGTTTCAGCGTTTCATTTTTTTAATCACTGGTTAATAATTATTGCCTATGTTTATCGCTTAATTATTTTTTACCATCCAACCAGTCATCTTTTTTTTTCCCTTAAAGAGTCAGTCAAAAAATTTCCCATAGTCCAACTATCAAAACTTGACAAGGAGGATTTTCTTATGAACAAATTTTTTACTGACCCCGACGTCACATACGAGGAAGACATTGACCGCGAGATGCTAGAAGCATGCCAGATCTTACGAGACGAGTTTTGGAAGCGCAGACCCATCAAGTGTCTTATTAAAGAACCTCAGCACTCCCCACAGGTCATAGAGGCGTATGATACAGACGCGTCCTGGGCAAGCTTAGTCGGGCCTGACTATGTAATCCATCCTTTAGATGATGGATTAGCCGTTGTGATGCATGAAGAAGGTAGAAATGTCTTGCGACCTAATGTCCGGCTGTATTTCCCATCTCAGGACAAAGAAATTATTATCTTTGGTACTCTAATAATTGCTGGTCTTTGTAATTTAGATTTAGAATGCACCATCCCCTATGAGGGTCCATGGATCTGTTCTATTGATTACAATGATATTTCCAAGATTTCTAATTACATTAGAGATCTTAATTGAATAGGGGATGTCTGTTATGAAATATGCCAAAATAGCAAATATTGCCCCCTTATTAAAGTTTTATCTTGATAATGGTATAATCTCTTTAGATGACATCATGAACTCCCATAATAAGGAGGAATTGATGATTAAAATACTAAAGGAGATACATAAAAGTGCTATAACACCTGGTAACGCTGAGGGCAAAAGATGGTCAACGTATGTTCCAGATACTACTCGTCCCAACGGCCGTAGACAGGTGAGATTTAAAGAAAAAGAGGACTTATACAAGTTTCTGCTTGATTTTTATCAAATTAAGGGTGATGGAACAAAAAAGCTTTTTTCGGAAGTGTTCACAGAATGGGTTGAATACAAGAAAGGTTTTATTTCAGCTTCTAATTCAAAAAAATCCATATCTCCATCAACAATTAGAAGATACGAAAGAGATTATGGAAACTATATCGCTGATTTAGAACTTGCGGATATGGCTATTGATAGCGTAACAACGCCGAAGCTTATGAATATGTTGGCTGGAATGATTAAGAAGCACAGGATGATGGAAAGCTGTGCAAGTAATGTCATAGGTTACGTAAAGGGAGCTTTTCATTATGCCTATTTATGTGAATACATTTCAAAGGACCCGGCAGATAGAATTGATAGAGATCTTCTTTTAGCTCAATGTGAGTTTACTGCTGTAAAACAGGATTCTGAACGAATACTCACAGTATCTGAGTTAAAGAAGCTAATTGAGGCAATTAAAAAACACAATACTGTTCATCCGTTATATATGCCTGATTATGCAATTATAATTGCCACCATGGTGGGACCTAGAGTTGGTGAGCTATCAACTCTTAAATGGACTGATATCGACTATGAAAACGGTCTGATTCACATTGTCAGGTCAGAACACAGGCTTGATTATTCAGATAAAAAATCAGAAATTGTCATAGGCCTTCCTAAAAATCGAAAGACCCGTACAATTCCATTAAATGAAGAAATCATTGAAGTTCTGGAGATTATTAAGAAGAAAGAGTTGCCAAGTCCAGAAGGTTATATTTTTACAAAAGAAGATGGCAGTAGATACACAGGGCATGACATAGGATGTGCTGCTGCAAGAAGAGCTGAAGAAGCCGGTATCGGTAGTACATCAATTCATGAAATCAGACGAACTGTTTCTTCACTTCTTAACACAGAACTTCCAAGAAGAGTTGTTGCTGAGTTGATGGGTCATACCGAACGCGTAAATGCTGGAAACTATGACTATTCTACTGCTGAATATGCAGAAAAGAAGCAGGCTCTAAAGAATGTGTACTCAAAAGTACTCAATTTTTCAGAATTTTCCCCAAAAACAAAAAATACGGGAACCGCATAAATACTGCGTTTCCCGTATCATTTAGGTAGTAGCGAGAGGGGGACTTGAACCCTCGACACCGCGGGTATGAACCGCGTGCTCTAGCCAGCTGAGCTACCTCGCCATATCGTCGCTCGTCAATC
>JAEEGH010015957.1_pt1 | contig 16222 bp, 17 predicted proteins | sample 9134181 | NCBI WGS metagenome assembly JAEEGH01 (sample SAMN16246544, study PRJNA631951) | gut metagenome | biome: gut microbiome; feature: rumen; material: DP-attached | host: Bos | place: Iran: Karaj | collected 2018-10
AGTGGCTAGCGTCTTGCGCACGTTTAAGAGGCGCGCTAGCGTTAGTGGTATAAATTCTCTATCTCTTTTCCGCATTAGTTAAGACATCTTCATATGTACATGGAATACCTTTTTCTTGGTTTTCAAGATATCTACGTTTAGCTCTTTCTTCAACTGAAGCGATTTGATAAATCTTAACGTCTGCATTAGGAAGAACATATGTTCCGATGTCTCTGCCATCCATAACAACAGAAACTTTTTCAGCCATTTTTCTTTGTTGATCAACCATTGCTAAACGAATGTCTTTGTAAGAAGCAATGTAAGATACGTTACCAGAAACTCTTGGTTCACGGATTTCTCTTGTAACGTCTTTGCCTGAACACATAACTTTTCCGTCTGGGTAAAGTGTAATCTCAACTTCTGGAATTAATTTGACACATTCAGCCTCATTTTCGCAGTCAACACCTTTTCTTAAACAGTATTCAGTGAAAGCACGATACATAGCTCCTGTATCAATATAGGTAAAACCTAATTTCTTTGCGACAGCCTTTGAAACAGTTGATTTTCCTGCTGCTGCTGGCCCATCAATTGCAATAACAACTTTCTTCATCTTCTTACCTCCAAGTTAGTATTCCTGCTATAACTAATCCTACCACAAGAATTGCTATTATACCAAAAGCAATTAAATAGTAAAATATTTCATATTTTGTAAGGTTAATTAATCTTCTTCTTTTAAATTTAACTTCGCCTTGATCAAATGACTCATTAACAGCCATTACTTGTTCGTAATTAAGTTTATTTCCCAGCCTTGTATCGTGAACTTTATCGACTTGTTCTGCGACTTCACGTTTCTCACTAAAAGTCTCAAACTTCATGTTCGAGATTTCTTGACGATAACGACGATATTTTTCTACACGAGTCATATTAAACCTTAATGGTGATATGTTATCACATAAAGTCATTAACTATAAATAATTTTACGTGATATTGCTATTAAATATTGATTTCTATATAATATTTCCAGCGGAGGAAAGTACCATGCCAAAAGTAAAAGTTAATCCAGAACTTTGCGGTTCATGCGGTCTCTGTGTTGGTGCACGTCCAGAAGTCTTCGAATTTGACGAAGAAGGTCATGCAAAAGCAGTCGCAGAATGTGAAGGCGAACTCGGATTCGAATGCCCATTCGGCGCAATTGATGAAGAATAGTTAATTCAACAAATAAAAGACACCCATAGGGTGTCTTTTTTTAGTTCTGTAATTGCTTATCAATAAATCTATGAACTGACTTATAAGTAAGAAGTGTTAAGACAATAACTGCCACATCTTTCATTGCATTAAATGGAAGAACCGCAAGAAGTCCGTATGACCATCCGATATTGTTGATCTTTGGATTTGCGGCTTTACACATTCCTAAAATTGCGGCTTCTGGGAATTCCATAACCTTCATATAGAATGGAATCATTACATATATGTTGGAGATAAGTGAAACTCCTAATTGAAATATAGTGCCGATTGCTAATCCAATAGCAACACCTGCAAAATTACGTTTTCTTTTATAAATAAGAGCGGCAGGTAAAATAAATGCAGCAGAATAGATTAAATCTGATAATTCACCTACTCCTAATGTACTTGTAAGTGGAAGTTTAATTATGGTCTTAATTAGTAAGACTAGTAATCCAGCAATTGGACCATAAGCAAATGATGCAATAAATGCTGGAATCTCATCAAAATGGAATTCTAAAAATGCCGGCATAAACGGAACTGGAAACTTAATGAAAATATAAAAGATTCCAGAGAGTGCTCCAAAGACAGCGACTCTAACCATTTGTTTGGTTCCAAAGTTATATTTTGCGTGTTGTTTTTCTGCAAAATAAACCTTAACGAACACGAAAACAAAGATGATGACTACGATTCCAAATATAAGTGTTCTGTAATTCATAAAAAATGCCTCGTGTTCCAAGGCAAATATCATGAAATAGTTTCTTTCATCCAGACTTTACTGTCGCTTCTAGAATCTCACTAGATCAGCCTTTTGGCTCGCGGAGTTTACCGCCGGTCGGGAATTACACCCTGCCCTGAAACGTAATTAATTATATCACAATTTTATAAAGGTTGTTTAGTTATTTCTCCATACCTTCTTGGATACTTCTTTTGGGTTTTATTTTCCTTCAAAATTCCTAGGAAAACCCTACTATTTTTGGATTTTGGCAAGAAATACTCGAACTTTTTATATTCGTCGATTTGAAGACATTTAAATGCATGTTTAGCGTTTAAAAGCTCTTCATCAATACCTGAAGATTTGTATGCAATAAAGTATCCACCGACCTTAACTAGATAGAAAGTAATCTCAAGTAAGACATTTAATTCTTTAACAGCTCTAGCAGTAACAATATCATACTTTTCTCGTGTTCCAAGTTCCTCAGAACGACCTTGAATAATGTCTACATTTTTTAGGTCTAAATCGTTCACAACTTCACGCAAAAAACTAACGCGCTTACCGTTTGATTCAAGTAATGTAATCTTTAAAGTTGGTTCAACAATTGCAAGAGGAATTCCAGGAAAACCCGCTCCTGATCCAACATCTAAAAGAGTCTTATTTTTAACATCAAAAAATTTAATTAACTCAATAGAGTCAATAAAGTGTTTTTCTTCAATTTCATCTTTATCAGTTATTGCAGTGAGATTAAATTTTTCATTCCATTCTAAAAGAAGTTCTAAATATTTTATAAATTTAGAAATTTGTTGTTCATTAAGTCCAAATTCTTCTAAAAGTTTCATTTTCCAAGTCTCTTTAAATTCAGAATTAGAATAGAAATATCAGCAGGATTAATACCAGAGATTCTTCCTGCCTGGCCAACTGTTCTTGGTCTAATTTTATCTAACTTTTGTCTAGCTTCCAATGCTAATCCATGCATATGTAAATAATCTAAACCATCTGGAATTTCATAATTTTCAAATTTCGCAAATGAATTTGCTACAGACATCTCACGTTTAATGTAACCTTCATATTTAACTGAAATTTCAAGTTGGGCTACACCAATGTAATCTAATTCAATTTCCTTAATCTCAGGGACAAGTTCGCAAACATCTTCATAATGGATTTCTGGACGTTTTAAAAATTCAAGTCCGCTAACGCCAGCTTTAAGTGTTTCGAAGCCTTTACTTTCAAGATAATCATTTACTCGTTTAGATGATCCTAAGTGGATTTTCCCTAGGATTTCTCGTGCTTTTTCCACATTTTCATTCTTTTTTAAGAAGTTTTGATATCTTTCTTCAGAGATCAACCCTAATTTATATCCGTATGGAGTTAAACGAACATCTGCATTATCGTGACGTAGTAATAATCTATATTCAGCACGCGAGGATAAAAGACGATAAGGTTCTAATGTTCCTTTAGTGACAATATCATCAATCATAACTCCGATGTAAGATTCATTTCGTTTCAAAATGAAAGGTTCTTTTCCTTGAACATAAAGTGCCGCATTTATACCTGCAACTAAACCTAAACCAGCAGCTTCTTCATATCCAGAAGTACCACAAATTTGTCCTGCACCATATAAACCTTTATATTTCTTAACTTTCAAAGTTAAATCATACTGAGTTGGGACTAGTGCATCATATTCAATCGCATAAGCATATTTTAAGAATTCAGCATGTTCCATTCCTTCAAGTGTATGCACCATTTTAACTTGCATTTCTTCTTCCATAGCTGTTGAAAAACCTTGCAAGTAAATTGATTCTCCGTCTGCAAATTCAGGTTCAAGGAAAAGTTGATGGCGTTTTTTATCTCTAAACGTCATTACTTTTGATTCAATTGATGGACAATAACGTGGTCCAACACCACTTTGAAGACCATTATATGTAGCGGTTTTGTCTAAGTTATCAGTGATTAATTTGTGTGTCTTTTCGTTTGTATAAATTAACCAACAAAGAACCTGTTCTTTAAGTGGTTTAAATTCTTTAGTTAAATACGAGAAAGCATAATTTCCTTCCATGCCATATTGAGGAGTTGCTTTCGAGAAATCAATTGAACTCTTTTTAATTCTTGGAGGTGTACCAGTTTTAAGTCTAAAAATCTCAAGACCCATATCTTGTAAAGATTTAGATAATCCAATAGAAGGTTTTTCTCCATCTGGACCACCACTTACTGATTTTTTACCTCTTAAAATGGCGCCTTCCATGTAGGTACCAGTTGATATAACAACAGCCTTTGATGAGATGATTGAACCATCTTTTAAGATTACTCCGTTAACAATTTCTCCATCATGTGAAATGCCTGTAACTTCAGCCTCTAAAATCTCTAAATTAGCGGTTTTTTCCAGCAATTCTTGCATATAATGCGGATAATTGAACTTGTCCTCTTGGGCCCTTAAGCATTGAACTCCAGGACCTTTTCCGGTATTTAGCATCTTGATTTGAAGATACTCATGATCGGCTGCAATACCCATCATTCCACCAAGGGCATCAATCTCACGAACAACAACACCTTTAGCTGACCCACCAATTGATGGATTACAAGGCATATTAGAAATCATCTTCTTATTTAATGTGATTAAGAGTGTGCTTAAACCCATGTGCGCACTTGCAGCACAAGCTTCGACACCAGCGTGTCCGCCACCAACTACAATCACATCATATGATTTCATTTTTAACCTACGCTTCCTTCCATATCCATTTTAATGAGCTGGTTAAGTTCAACGGCATATTCCATTGGAAGTTCTTTCGAAAATGGCTCGATAAAGCCCATTATAATCATTTGAACTGCATCTTTTCTAGAAATGCCTCTACTCATAAAGTAGAAAAGTTGATCTTCATTTACTTTTGAAACTGTTGCTTCATGTTCAATAAATGAAGTATTGTTTTGGACTAAATTTGTTGGAATTGTATCTGATTTTGAAATGTCATCTAAGATTAAAGTGTCACATTCAACATGTGATTTGCAGTTTAAAGCATTTTTCATATGTTTGACTGAACCACGATAATTAGCGACACCACCATTTTTAACAATTGATTTAGAAATAATTGTGGAAGATGTATTGCTTGCAAGATGAATCATACGAGCACCAGCATCTTGATATTGGCCTTTTCCGGCAACTGCAATTGAAATACAGGTGCCTTTTGCACCTTCTCCAGCCAAAATACATGCAGGATATTTCATATTTGTTTGCGAACCGATGTTTCCATCAATCCATTCCATATGCCCGCCTTCCATAACTTTAGCACGTTTTGTGACAAGGTTAACTATGTTAGTGGACCAGTTTTGCACTGTTGAATATCTACAATGGGCATCCTTTAATACAACAATCTCAACAACTGCAGCGTGTAAGGAATCTTGTGAATAAATAGGGGCAGTGCATCCTTCAACATAATGTACATCTGCGCCTTCATCAACAATAATTAGAGTTCTTTCAAATTGACCAGACTTCTCATTGTTGATTCTGAAGTAAGATTGAAGAGGTTTATCTAATTTGACTCCTTTTGGAACGTAGATGAATGATCCGCCAGACCAAACTGCACCATTTAACGCTGAAAACTTATTATCGCGATATGGAACAACAGTATTAAAATACTTTTTCACTATATCAGGACACATTTGAACGGCTTGGTCTGTAGAAAGGAAAATAACACCTTTATCTTCAACTTCTTTAAGCATATTGTGATAAACAGCTTCCGATTCATATTGAGTCGTAACACCAGAAAGATACTTTTGTTCTGCTTCTGGAATACCAAGTTTTTGGAATGTGTTCTTAATTGTTTCTGGGACTTTGTCCCAATCTTTCTCTACTTTTTGAGCGTTTCTTGTAAAATAGGTATAAGAATCAAATTCCAAAAATGATAAATCAGGACCAAAAGAAGGCATTGGAAGTTCTTTAAATGCCTTATAGGATTTGAGTCTAAATTCAAGCATCCAATCTGGTTCGTTTTTAAGTTTAGAGATTTCTCTAACAACTTCTTCAGATAAACCTAAACCAGTTGTAATGATGGATGTGTCTTTATCTTTAAATCCGTATTTATATTCAGTCTCTGGAATTTTATTTTTCATGATGATGTTTACAAATTATTTCGTCCATGGCGTCCCAACCAATTGTTGCACATTTAATACGTGCTGCTTGTTTTGATGTGTTCATAAATACAATAGCTTCATCAAGAACTGAATCATCATAAGGTTCTTCATGAATCATGTGGTGATATTGATCAATGATGTATTTAGCATCTTTCCAATTTTTGCCGATTAATAGACCACACATAATATCAGTGGAAGAAGTTGAAATTGTGCATGCAACGCCATCCCAATAAGCCTCTTTTACTAAGTTATTTTCAAGTAAAGCATAGACATTAATATCATCGATACAATTGGATGAATGCATATGAACTTTCTCAAAAATATCCGGTTTTTCTGGGGTTTTCTTATATTGAGGGTTTTCATAGTGGTCCATAATGACCTGTCTCATCATTTGAGGATTAAGCAAAATAGGCATCTAAGAAATTTCCTCCTTCTTTAAGTGCATCGACAAAAATATCGATTTCTTCTTTAGTGTTATAAAAATAAAGTGAACATCTAACTGTAGCGATTTCGTGTATCTGATTTTTAAGGTTTTTAGCACAATGATTGCCGCTTCTGCATGCGATTCCTTTTGAGTTTAAAAGGGTCGCTAAATCTTGAGCAAAAACGCCTTTAATATTGAATGAAATAATACCAGATTCAGCATTTTCATTATAAATAATGACATCTTTAACTTCTTTCATTTTAACTAAAGCATAAGCACGAAGCTCTTTTTCATATTGTGAGATATTTTCAATACCTAAATTATCAATGTATTCGATAGCTGCTCCAAGACCATAAATTGCTTGAATATTTCTTGTTCCGCCCTCTAGTTTTGCAGGCGCATCATGAAGCACATATGAACCATCCATTTCGAACACTTCATTCATACCTCCTCCAAACAATAATGGTTGAGTTTCTTTAAGCAATTCTTTTCTTCCAAATAATACTCCAATTCCAGTCGGTCCAAGCATTTTATGCCCAGAAAAACCAAGGAAATCGATACCTAAACGTTTCACATCTGTCTTAATGTGAGGTACAGATTGAGCGCCATCACAAACAACTAAAATTCCGTTCTTGTGTGCTAAGTCACAAATAGGTTTCATGTCGGTATAAAAACCTAAAACATTTGTAACGTTTGCGACTGAAATTACTTTTGTGTTTTTGGTAATAGTTTTTTCAACATTTTCAACTGTTAATCTACCTTCTTCAGTAAGAGGAATAAACTTAACTTTGCATCCTATTCTTTCTTGTAATTTGTACCACGGAAGAGTGTTAGAAGCATGTTCTGCAACTGTAATTAAAATCTCGTCATCTTTATTTAAATGATTAGCGAAATAACCAAATGCTACAAGGTTTAAAGATTCTGTATCGCCAGAAGTAAATACAATCTCATCAACATCTGCGTTTATAAAATCAGCTACTAACTGCCTTGTTTCTTGTAATCTTTGGTCGACATGATACATAGTATCATAATCGCCTCTTGCAGAGTTTGCTGTCTCGAATTCGTTATAGTAATTCATCGCATCAATTACACATTGAGGTTTGCATGTTGTTGAAGCATTATCTAAAAACACCCAATCATGACCTTGCATTTGGATTTTATTTTTAAACATTGGGAAGTCTTGTCTTACTTTATAAGGATCAAACATTACATAACCTCCTTAATGGCATTTTCAATTTTTAATTGAACTTCTTCTGAGAATTGAGATGCAACAGGCTTTAAATATCCTAATGTTATTAATGTGCGAGCGTCCTCACGCGAAAGACCGCGTGACATTAAATAGAACATGTGATCAGAGTTAAGTTGACCAACGACTGCTCCGTGGCTAGCTTGAACTTCGTTTTCATCAATCTTTAAAATTGGAGAAGCGACGCCTTGTGAATTTTTATCAAAAACGATAATTTTTGCGTTCTGTTTTGCGTTCGATTTTTTTGCTCCTTCAGTGATGTGAGAGATACCTGAGAAGACAATTTTTGAGTCGTCTCGAGCGACTCCATAATTGTCCATAATTGAGGTAGTTTTTCCCACTAAATGTTTGAAGGAAATATCGAAAGTTTTGTCATCATTTTTATTAGCCAAAGTTGCTAAATGCCAATCACAATTTGCGCCTTCTTCAGCGAGATCAATTTGGCTTGTAATTCTAGTAAAATCCTTGGAAAAATCAGCAAAAATCACGGAAATTCCCGCATTTTTTCCAACTTTTCCATAAATTTTAATATCAACATTATCTTTAAAATTTGCTAACTTTAAAAGTAAATTTGAGCCTTCAGAAAGTTCAATTTTTAAATCAGAAAAATCAACGTATTCGAGTACGCGTTTTTCATTATTTTTTAAGTTAATTTCTGTGTAACTCATTTAGATCCTTTTAATGCTTCTTTTGTCGCACAAGTTCCGATTGAAACTGAGCTCATATTTGTGTCATCTTTAAACTCAATTCCCTCTGCTTTTAACCATTCGTAACCTTGCTCATCTATCTTCTTAATTAATGACTTGTCTCCAACTTTTGCGACCTTGCCATTGATAAGAACGATTGCCTTATCGATATGAATCAAGTCATAAAGTTTTGCATAATGGGACACAATTAAGAATCCACGTTTTTGTTGTTCTTCTTTAATTACATTTGCAACTGTTTGGATTGCATCGACATCAAGACCAGAGTCAATTTCGTCTAACATAACGATATCTGGATTAAGAACTAACATTTGAAGAATTTCATTTTTCTTCTTTTCGCCACCCGAGAATCCTTCATTTAAGTTTCTAGTGGACATTTCAAAAGGAATATGAACTTCTTTATACGCATTATCTAATATCTTATAGAATTCAAATAATGAAACAGGTTTCTCTCTGTGAGCGTTTAAAGCAGACTTCAAAAAGTCAGAATTGTTGACTCCCGGGACCTCACTTGGATATTGCATTCCGAGGAAAAGTCCTAATTTTGATCTTTCATCTACAGTTAATTTTGTGATGTCTTTATCATCTAACCAAATATTACCACTTTTAATGGTGTAATTTGGGTTGCCCATAATGGTCTGTAAAAGGGTAGATTTACCGTTGCCGTTTGGGCCTAATAAAGCAATGGTTTCAGATGATGAAAATTCGATAGATAATCCTTTTAGGATTTCCTTATCGTTTACTGATACATATAGATCTTCAATTTTTAGCTTTGACATAGGCCATTTTCTCCCTTTTAGACGGACCTTATTTTATATATAGAAAAAGCACCTTGCAATCAAAATGATAAAAAATTATTACAAAAAACTAAGTTTTTTGAGGAAATTTAACGAACTACCTAAAATGACCGTAGTTATAGACAAGTCTATTGTCTTTTCGAAAAATCTTTATTGTATTTATACAAACAAATGTTTATAATTTCTCTCGCATACCCAAAGGAGGCAAAGTCAATATGAAGAAAACTAAACTCTCTCTCGGTTTGATTTCTTGTTTGCTCTCAGTCGGAACACTCGCCGGTTGTGATACACTCAAGTCTTCAAGTGACGGAGTTTTATTGAGCTACACTGTTGACGGCATCGAAGGCGTACAGACAATTACCGCAGATCAAATCCTTGGTGACTACTATAACGATTCAACCAAGTATCAAGCAATCTACGACACAATTTATTCTGTTATTGCAAGAAACTACTTTAGTGCCGAACGTAAAGCTCCAACAGATTCAAATTACTCCGACGTTAAACTCGGAAAACCACAAATGCAAAAGATTGAGCGTGACGCAAAAGAAAAGGTCTCTGATGACAAAGACACCGCTCAAACCAATGCAGACACCAACAACACCAAATACAAAAAGGAATTTGAAGCAATTCTTGAAAGTAAAGGTGTTGATAGTGAAGAAGAACTTTACAACAAATATGTCGAAGAATTACAAAAGGAAACTTTCGAAAATAACTTCTACACATACTTTGTTGAAGACATTAAGAATGGTGACGCAAATACAAAATTAGAAGGTGAAGCAAATCCTTTCTGGACCGGATATTTTGAAGATCAAGTCCCATATCACGTTTCTCACATTTTAGTTAAGTTAGCAGATACATCTGATACTAACTATCACAATGGAACAATTTCCCAAGCTAATGCTGAGAGACTTTACAACATTGTTACTAATTTAAATAACCATAAAAAATCCTTTGCTAAAGTCGCTGAAAACAGTGAAGATCCAGGATCAAAAGACAAAGAAGGCGATTTAGGCATTATGGATTTAGATACTTCATTTATTAATGAATTTAAACTTGGCATTTACGCATACGAGCAATTCTATAACAAGAAAGCAACTCCTGAAGAAAATGCAAAAGTTACAAGTTCTAATATTGGAGTAACTGAAACTATCGCAAATAACTACAACAAGGAAGCAAAAGAATTGTTTGGTATTGGTGATGGTGAAATCCCTACCGTCGATGTGAGTGTCTTCGATGTGCTAAATACTGTTGCAAAAGATGAAACAGACGAAAACGGAACATCAGTCATTGAAAATGCATCTCTCGTTTTCCCAAGAAACATCATTTATAACAAGTATTTAAATAAACATGCTGTGTTCTTTATTGAAGATTCATCCGCAGTCATTGATGATGATTATAAGAAAGTTCATAACTTTAGAGAATGGCAAGGTAAGAAAATCCTTTGTGCTGATGGCGATCCAACAAAACCAATTATCGCTGTTCGCGCTAGCTCAGGCGGAGAACAAGAGATTCACTTTATGGTCGTTAATCGTTCACCATTTGGTACAAAAGATAAAGATGGCGTTGATTTAATTCCATTAACCGATTACTACACAACATTCTATCCAGCTCAAGACTTCTATCCAAAGTATAAGGATGATTATGCTGTTGAAGCTAAGAGAGGTCAAAAAATGGAGACCTATGTCAACTTCTTAACAAACGAAACTTCAGATACTAAGAATAGAGCAGAAGAATTTGCCTCTAAGCTCAAATCTTACAATTCTGATAAGCTCGGAAAATATATCTTCTTAAAGTATATGCAAGAAGAACAAATTAAGTTCGAAGATGCAACTCTTCAAGCAGCACTTATGAAGTGGATCAAGACATCCATTAATAAAGCTTCAGAAGAAAAGAAAGAATCTTGGACCAAAACTTGGAACGAGTACATTGATAAGTTAGTTAGACAAAATTCTGAACGTAAAAAACTCGTGCCACAAGCTTGTAGACTTATGTACTTAAAAGCTAACTCTACAGCCGCTGCAACAACCATCGTTCCAATTGATGGCGCAGATTACAACGTATTAATTGATGAATTAGTCTTAAGTGGCAAATTCGATTACGATGAAAACGGCGTCAAGAGAACTAGCGATGCAGCAATCGAAGCTGCAGCAAAAGCTTATGCTGATACTGAATTAGCAAAAGAAATTAACAAATTATTCAAAACAGAAGGAGGACTTTGCAACGATGGAAAAGCACATCTCTAAAAAATTCTTTGCAGGAATCCTTGCATTATCCGCAGGCTTCATCCTCGCTTCATGTGATCCTATTTCTGCAGTTCCAACAAACTACAACGATCCAATTATCGCTACAGTTGATGGCAAAATTACATTAGATGGTAATAACTTAGGTACTTTGTACGATTCTATTACATCTGAAAGAAACGCTAAAATCGTTGAAAAAATTCTTTCACAAATCGCAGAAAAGAAATTTGGCTCCTATGCTGACTTCTTAAAAGCATGCGAAACCACAGAAGGACAAGCAGCATTTGTTAATGCTCACACAGAATTCTTTGGTACTGACGCAAACAATGTCCACAGATTTGAAGCATTCAAGAACGATCTTGAAGAAAGAATTTCTGAATATTTCTACAACGAAATCACATCTGGTTCATATAATGATGACCTTGGCAGATTCTCAGAAGAGAAACTCTACAACGCCCATACATATGAACTCTACGATCTCGGTGATAAGAGTGGCGTTACATTTGCTACATTCTTTGTAGATAAAGAATTAACAAAGGAAAACGCATTTAGCAAATTAAACGGCAACCTTTATAAGGTTGCAGAAGAAGGCAAACGTGGTTATATCCAAGAAAAAGTCTTCCCAGATATCCTTCGCGATAAGCTCGTTGAAGACTACATTTACCAAAACAATCCTTCTTCATTAGGACGTGCCTATGCACGTGAAGTCAATTACGTTAAGATTTCATACGAAGGCGAGAAGAACACCATTACAGAATCATTAATGGAAAACTTCGCATTACAACAAATTGAAGCTGATACTACATCAATCAACTTTGAATTATTAGCAAATGCAGTTAAAGGTTTCTCCAAGTTCTACTTTAATGATGGTACAAGTCAATTCCTTGCTAACGCAGTTATCGCCAGTGCAGATTTCACAGATCCAGCTAATCCAGTTGCAACTTTAGCAGATGCTGAAGCAGAAACTCAAAATATCTATGATTTGTGGAAAGAAACATATGGCAAACTTGATGTCTCCGAAAACGGAAACGCAATTCAATTAACTCAAGCTGAAGTTGAACAAAATTATGTTCTTAAAGCTGATACTAATATCGTCTTAATTCCAGCTGGTATCTACTATAAAGAAACCAAACTTGGTAGCATTCTTGAAAATTACCAAAAGGCAATTGCAGGTGAATTACAAGGTAGATTCCCAACCGAAGAAAACAAAACTGCTTTAGAGTCCTTCACAAGTGATGGAAAAACTAAAGAATATGGTTTACTTCAAAAGTTAATCTCCTTAGCAAAAGAAGATTACACAACTGATGGTTGGTACGTCAAAAATGGCGGAATTACTGAACTTCCAAGCGCAATTAGAGATCGTTTATTCAACATTCGTGTTGCAAATACTCTTGATGATGGTTCATTAGTTAATGAAAACTCTGCTGAAAAGATGGGTGCATACGAATATGTTGGTGGCGATAAAACAAAAGACAAACTTACTAGACTTCCATATTTAAGAAATGTATATGGTAAGAAAGTTGTCCTTCCAACCAAGGTTTTATCTTATGAGAAAAACCCATTCAACTACATTTACCACGATGTAGAAGGTAAGGCATTCTATGTTTGTGAAGTCCTTGAAGCTCCATCAACCGCTAAACTTAATAAAGATGTTACAACTGTCTATGACAATGTTGAAGGAGAACCAATCCTTAAAGAAAACATTTCAAGACAAGTTGCTAAGATTCTTGGAACAAAAGATTCCTATATTAAGGATGCTTATACCCAATATCTAAATAAATACGAATTCGTATTCTACGATACTTCTCTCTATGATTACTTCAAGAGTGAATATCCAGATTTAGATCAATTCAATGACTAATCAATAAAATTTTGGGAGGCGTATTGCGCCTCCCTTTATTTATAATAAAAGGAGATAAATTATGAAAGATTGTATTTTTTGTAAAATAGCAGAAGGAATAATTCCTTCTCATAAAGTTTATGAAGATGATGATGTTCTCGCATTCCTTGATATTTCTCAAGTAACTCCAGGACACACTCTAGTTATCTCAAAGAAACATTACTCTAACTTCTTAACCACTGAAAAAGATGTAATGCATAAGGTTATGGATGTCGCTCAACGCATTGGACAAGCACAAATGAGCATTTTAGGGGCCAAGGGAGTCAATATATTAACGAATGTTAATAAAGAGGCCGGACAAAGCGTTTTCCACTTCCATGTGCACGTTATTCCTAGATACGTCGCAAACGAAGGCTTTAGAATTGAAATGAAAGAAAACGATAAACTTTCCGAACTTTCTCTTCCAGCCTTAGCAGACGAAATTAAGAAAGCTATCTAATTAAAGAAAAAAGCGAAGTTCATTGAAAATCAATGCTTCGCTTTTTATTTTACTTTGAATACTGTTTTATTTTAGAAATAAGTGATACAGCCTCAGATGTGTTTTTACACATAATGGAGTGTTCAACATTATCTATTTTGATACGAACTTCATTTCTATTCATAAAGACACTACTTATTTCTTTCATATCAATAGATAAATTCCTAATTAATAATCTATCGCCTTCAATTTTAACTTCACTAGATGTGAACTCATAATCATTAGATGTGACTTCACTAGGAACATCTCTAACTTTTTCTTCCACCATCTTTTTAGGTTCTTTCTTTTCCTTTTTCGCGGTGAATATAATACCGAACACGATTAAGGTTATTGCACCACCATAGGTCGCTATTTGAAGTAAAATAAGACCCATTAATCCAATGACTTTAAGAACATATTTAACCGTGTCTTCAAATGGATCTGTCTTAACAATATAGATAATTCTATAAACACCCAAAATTGTAAGGGCAATGCTAACAAAGAACAAAAACGCTCCAATAATAATTAACCAAACACTCTTTTTCATAATTGTTTTTGATCTAATTTCTTTCCTCTAATTATGCCAAAAACAACGCAGAATAAACCTGCTCCTAAAATTAAAGGAAATGGAATAGCAACTAAAAATCCGTATAAAGTAATGTGACCTGCAAAATAACCAATAAGGTTACTTTGTTGAGCAAGTTCCTGTACTTCAATAGGGTCTTTTCCAATAACATTTGCAAGCATTATTATATGAAAAACACCTAAAACTGAAGAAAGAATTAAAAGTAAAATTCCTACAATAATAAGAGGCAACATTTTCTTCATAATAATTATCTTTTTTTAGGTTTATAGAAGGATGTGTCGTCCATCATCCAAAGTCTTTGCGTAAATTCACCTTCATTAACGGCGGCTAATGCTTTATCTAAAATCATTTGGCGAGAATCTAACATATCAATTTCGCTAAGAAGCAAAGCTTCTCTGGTCGCAGGCATAACTGGAGAACCAAACTCAAGTGACCCATGATGGGCTAAAATCATATGTTCAAGAAGTAAAGGAACTTCTGACTCAATATTAAGTGCGTCTACAATGCGCTTAAATTCAGCGTACCCCATTGCAATATGACCGCATAATTTACCTTCGGCTGTTTGTACAGGAGCACCAGGATTTTCATATTCTATGGTCTTACCTATATCATGGAGCAAAGCTCCAGCGACTAGTAAGTCTCTATCAACCTGGCTGTAAATCTTAGCAATTGCATCTGCGACGTCTGCCATAAAGATAGAATGATGAATAATTCCATGTTTAAATTCATGATGAACCTTTACAGCGGCAGGATATTCTATATATTTTCCATAAAATTCTTTGATTACTGCTCTAGTTACTTTTTCAACGTCTTTATCTTTAAAACTATTTAAGTACGCTTCAAGTTTTTTAACTAACTCATCAACAGGAACTGGAGAAACTCTCTCAAATTCAGAAATATTGTAGTCATTTGTCATAGATACTTTATTAACCTTTAATTGAAGACGGTTTTGGTATAAATTTACTTTTCCTTCTACTAAAAGTACGGAGCCAGGCACTAAAAGTTGTATGTCTTCATTAGTGACATCCCACTTTTTAGCCTCAATAGTTCCAGACTTATCTTGAAATGTAATATTTAGATATGTTTTTCCTTTATCTGTGGTTCCTTGATTAGAACTCACCACGAGAAGTTGACCATGAATATCATCGCGGTCTACAAAGTCCTTAATTAATTTCATATTTATCTTCTTCCTTTATTATTTTGTTAATATCGTTAATTTGATATCCTTTACTTAGTAAAGATGTAACTACTTTATTATTTAGTTCTCTCTCGTTATATTTTCGAGAATACCTCGAAACTAACTTAGAATAATCTAATTTTAGCATATTTAACTCACTTGATGGTGAATTAAACACTTTAGAAGATTCTAAAGATGCGATATTTTCGTCAAATCCATAGCGTATAAGCGCGGAATAGACGTTTCGCTTAAGATTTACCGTATTTTTATTTTTGTAGCGTTTAACGAGCCTTTTTGCCTGTTCTAAGGCCTCTTTAGTTTCTCTTTGATGATCAAGTTTAACATTATTTATCTTATTTAAAGATATTTCCCTACTTTTAAGCATTGAAATAATACGGTTATAACCATAATGCTTAGAGTCACAATACTCGATGATTCTTTCAATAAGTTCATCTTCATTAAGTAGTTGGTATTTCTTTAGTTTTTGAATAACTATGTCCACTACTTGTTTATTTTTGTTTTTCTTTAAAAGATATTCTCTTAGTTTACTTGGAGAATAATCTCTTGCGATAAGCCGTTTAACCGCGAGCGTAAATAATTCTTGAACTTCATCTTTTTCTTTTGGTTTATTTTCTTTTGCTTTTTTCA
>JAEEGH010015970.1_pt1 | contig 16211 bp, 11 predicted proteins | sample 9134181 | NCBI WGS metagenome assembly JAEEGH01 (sample SAMN16246544, study PRJNA631951) | gut metagenome | biome: gut microbiome; feature: rumen; material: DP-attached | host: Bos | place: Iran: Karaj | collected 2018-10
ATTGCCTTTAAGTGATCGAGATGATGTGAAAATCAATGCCTATTTGAGGTTGATGGAGACATATCTCAAGATTCGACGAGATCATGATTTTTTGAATTTTGGTTTTTCGCTCCCTTTCTCATCTGGAGAGATGGCGTATATTTCAATGTGGGCTCGACTGAAAGACGCAATAAGAGATGCAGAAACAAATAAGTTTTCGCTGGGAAATAAAAATCTTATCGTGTTTATTGATGAAGCCGAAACGGCATTCCATCCCGAATGGCAACGTGAACTTGTAAGACGAACGATTATGTTCTTTGGTGCTATTGCTAAGAATTGGCAGACACAATTGATCTTTAGTACGCACTCTCCAATATTGCTATCAGATGTTCCAAGTGGGAATGTTGTGTTCTTGAAGAATGAGAATGGCCGCATTATTATAAAAGATGATAAAAGAAGGAAAGGATTCGCTTCCAATATTTTCGATTTGTATAAGGATTCGTTTTTCATGGAACACGGGACTATGGGTGCGTTTGCGACATCAAAGGTTAATGCTTTGCTGGAAAAGTTGAAAACACGTCAACCAAACATCGTCAGGCGAGAATTAGATGATGTTTTGTCGCTTGCCAAGATGATAGGTGACCCTTTCATTTCTCGGTTGATTTGGAGGCGTCTTGATGCCCTAATAGATGACGATGGCGATCTTCGGGTTGATCATTTTGAAGAGGGAACTAGAATATGAGACGTATTGAGATTCCTAAAGAAGTGATTGAACGGCACGAAGCAACGCTGGGGAAGACAATCCTGGCTTTCTTGGAAAGATTAAAAAATGGAGACAAAGTATGGTGGCAGGTGAACGCCTCAAAAGGGAAAACGCAAGATGAATTACATAAAGAGATGGAGTCTACTGTAGCTAATGCATTAAAATGTTCAGATTATTGGAAATGGTTGTATAAACAGTTTAACGATGTAAAGATATTAACCGCAGAACCTACTGCCCTTGCAACCTTTGCAAAAGATGAAGCCACGGAAAAAAGCAAAATATCAGACAAAAAAGAGTCCGATGCCGTTGACAAGATTTGCGAAAAGCTCTTCAATTATAAAGCTTTTCGCGGTTATGGTTTCCTATTGAAGCCAGATGTCGAGGATGGGCGCATACAATGGATCTCCGTGTGCGGGGATAACAGCATCGAAGAAGCCCCCGAAGATGACAATAAAATGGAAAAGAATCGGAAAGAATGGGACGGATGGAATATAGCGGAATATGTGAGGCTGCTTGATGTCCGGTATTGTCCCTACTGTAATGCGGAGACAGTGGAGACTGCAATGTTGCCAGAACGCATTCAAGTTCCCGACATTGATCACATCTTTCCAAAGGATAAGTATCCGCTACTATCCTTGTCTTTATACAATCTCATCCCTGCTTGTAATCGTTGCAATTCACGATTTAAGAAAGCCCAGGACATGCTTGAAGGTTGGAGTGTCAAACACCCTCTTCCGTCTTTGCACCCCTATGTACATGATACTTACAAGCATATAAGGTTTGACTATAGACCTAAAAGTGTCGGAAAACTTTTCATACGGCCACGTATGGAGGATTCGCCTTTGACGGTGTCTGCCGCGAAAGATCATGATAGCCGTGCAGACTCCTACATTAAAAGATATCATCTGAATGAGATTTATCGCGATGTTTATGCAGAAGAGATCAATGAAATGATAAGAATGGAGGCGATTTGTTCTAATGATTTTGTCGCCGCAATGAAGGATTTGTATGGTCTGGATGAATCAGACTTTGATAGTTTGTTCAGACGTTCATCGTTAGATCCTCGGGAAATCAATCATTTCCGATTCGCTAAGTTAATACTAGATTTGCATGACACGATTGGTTCTGACATTGATGATAGTAGAAAACAAGAAATCGAAAATAAACTGAAGAAACAGTTTGGGGGATGAAGATTTTCGCGGAATAACAGGGTCTGCAACTGTTGGCACTTACATAGTTAATCATCAAATTTGGAAGTAGATTCATGAACAACAACATCGTAGATCAAAACGCGGCGCGGGTGTGCGCCGGGGAGTATGACTCCGCGCTGATCGGGCGGGAGTTCGTCCATTTCAAGGGCGGGCGCTATCGGCTTGTCGGCTACGCGAAGGACTCCGAGACGTGCGAGACGATGGTCGTGTACCAGGCGCTCTACGGCGATGGCGGACTCTGGGTGCGCCCGGCGAAGATGTTCTTCGAGTCCGTCACCCGTGACGGACGGACCATGCCGCGCTTCCGGCTCGCGTAGGGACGGGTGCGGGGCTGCTGTGCGGGGTCGGTTTTTCGACAGGATTGACAGGATGGGCAGGATTCCGTGCGGGGCTGGGCGCTGCGCGCGACCACGGAAAGAGGTTTGACCAATAGCCAATGGGCCACCCATCAAGCCGACATGGGACCTTTCTGCGCCTTTCCGTAGCAACAGATATGGTTTGAATCCAAGTCGATACCGACTCTCTTCAACCCTTTCCGTGTAGTTCCGTGTCCCGCCGGAACGGCGGGCTTCCGTGTCCGGCGAGGCGAGGAGGCCCCGAAGGGGCTGGGGCGCTGGCTTGGCGGCGGACAGTGAACTTGTTCACCAGACCGCAGACGGGCCGCGCCACAGGCCGTCGCAGACGGCCCCTCGCCTAGCCGGCTTCCGTGGTCGCGCGTAGCGCCCAGAATTTCTCTGCTTCTCTGCGCCTCTGCCTCTCTGCGTTAAAATACCGCTGGGCTGGGTGTGGGTTGGCGCGGGGTTTCAATGTCGGCGAAGCCGCTTTCAATGACCTTACAATGTTGGGAATATCAAAGTTCTTTCTGGTTTGACTGGCCGATTTCGCCTATAATATATCCATGAACTTGAAAGACGAAATACTTTGCACAGAGCATCTGTAAAAGCGCACAAAGGAGACCACAATGGATAACGAACGAGGCGAAATCATCATTTACCAGACGGAAGACGGGCTGGCGAAACTCGATGTCAAAATGAGTGGCGAAACCGTTTGGCTTTCGCTAGACCAAATGGCAGTGCTTTTCGGACGAGACAAATCCACCATCTCGAGGCACATACGGAACGTGTTTGCCGAAGGGGAACTTGACCAAAGCGCAGTTGTTGCAAATTTTGCAACAACTGCCGCCGACGGGAAAACGTACCATGTGGATTACTACAACCTCGATGTGATAATCTCCGTCGGTTATCGTGTCAAGTCGCAACGAGGCGTCCAGTTTCGCATTTGGGCCACCAAGGTCCTAAAGGAATACATGATCAAGGGCTTCGCCCTCGATGACGAGCGACTGAAGGGTAACGGCGGCGGCAACTACTGGAAGGAGCTCCTCGACCGCATCCGGGACATCCGTTCCTCGGAGAAGGTGCTTTACCGCCAGGTGCTAGACCTCTACGCCACCAGCGTGGACTACGACCCGAAGAGTCCGGAGTCCGTCGAGTTCTTCAAGATTGTCCAGAACAAGCTTCACTACGCCGCTCACGGGCATACTGCGGCCGAGGTGATCTTCCAGCGCGCGGACGCAGACAAGGAATTCATGGGCCTTCGAACCTTCGCCGGGGCGTTTCCCGTGATGAAGGACGTCGAAATCGCCAAGAACTACCTGAACGAGGACGAACTGCGCGTGCTGAACAATCTGGTTTCAGGCTACTTCGACTTTGCCGAAATCAGCGCCATCGAACACCGCCCGATGTACATGGCTGACTACATCCGGCAGCTCGATTCGATCCTTTCATCCGGGGGACGTGAACTGCTAAAAGGGCCGGGAGAGGTGTCGCACGAGGCAGCCATAGAGAAGGCACACGCCGAATACCGAAAGTTCCAGCAGAAGACGCTCTCGCCCGTCGAGGAAGCCTATCTGCAGAGCCTTAAGGACGCGGCAAAAGCAATCAAGGGAAACAACCCAAACAACTTGTAAAAACAACGTTCTTAACAACATCTTCTGGGAATCGGCCATGCCGCCGGCGCGAGGCGGTTGCCGAGCGCAACAACCAAGTTGTTTTTCCCAGTTGTACAGGTTGTTTTCACAAGACCAAGCCTTCTTGCTTGACTGCCGTCTGCGGTCTTGTTATCATCTGTACAAGAGAATCTTCCCTGCAATGAAAATCAAGAAAAAGGCAGTTTCCATTCTGGCGGGACTAGTCGTGGTTGGAATCGTGAGCCATGTGGCTTTCTCGTTTAGCGCCCGGAGGAGTCCGATGTGGCAGTATGCCGCTTCCGCGCTGAAGAAGACCAAGCCGAATTACGATCTGCGCAATTGCGTGGATCTTGATGCGAAGGACCGCAAGGATTTCACGGACACGAAGTGGAAGCCCCATGCCTGCATCAATACGGCCTCTTCGAATTACAATCCCGATTTCAGAGCGGGCAATTGCGCGAAGTTCGTTCAGGACCCGGGGAAGTGGCACTTCAGCGAAGTCCGCGCAAAGGATGCCGTTCCCGGTGATTTGATCATCTTCTTCAAGAAAAACGGCTATGCGCGCCACGCCGCGGTCTATACGCAGAATTCCCTGCTGGGCCCCCTGTGCGCCACGACCATGTATCCCAGCGGATACTATCGGTATTTCCCGTACAAGCTCTGTGTTTGGTTCACCAGGTGGTTCGGATCGTTCTCCTCGGTCAAGTACTACCGCTATTCGCCGTCGGCCGGTTGATCGATTGGACGGTTGGACGGTTGGACGGTTGGCGCTGCGCGCGACCACGGAAACGGGTGGCGGCACGGGCTGCGCCCGCGCCCGGCGGGCCGCGGGCGAATTCGCGTGCAAGCACGCATCCGCCCTCAGCCACGCCTTAGCGATGCGTTGCATCGCCGCCACCCGACACTGAAGCCCGCTCCGCGGGACACTGAATCCCACTGAAAAAGGCTTGACCAGGGGCCTACGACATTTATTTCAAGCTCATCTGGGACCTTTCCGTGCTTTTCCGTGTCCCGCCGGAACGGCGGGCTTCCGTGTCCGCTGGAAGCGGCGGCGATGTGCAGCATCGCAAGGGCAGGAGGATGGCGATGGCCATGCTTGCATGGGCCGGCGCAATCCTCTGCCCGCAGGCCGCCAGCGGCTTCCGTGGTCGCGCGCAGCGCCAACCCCGCACCCAAAGCCGTCGCAGACGGCTCCTCGCCTCGCCGGCTTCCGTGGTCGCGCGAAGCGCAGGGAGAATATGGTAGAATTGTATGGTCCGCAGTGGCGGACAAAACGAGGAGGAAAAACCATGCTGACCAAACTCATACTCAAGCGCATACTGCCGTCGGTCATCGGGCTGGCGGTGCTCATTCTGGCCGGATTGTGGCTCTACGGCTACGTCGGCGTGAAGGCGGGCTGGATTGGCCCGACCGAGGTGCCGGGGCTCAACGCCGTGTCGCACAGCGGCGCGGAGGCCGCAGGCGGCGTCACCGCTGCGGCCAAAGCCAAGCTCGGCCTGTAGAACCGCCCTCTTCCACAAAGCGTCCGGCATGCCGGACGACAGGCTTCAAGGACTTGGATGAAAGCCCGAAGGTTAATCGAGCTTGTCGCGCTCTATGTGGCGCTGCCGGCGCTGCTCACGCTGGCGCGGCTCGTTTTCCGCACATTCCCTGTGATCCCCGTGCTGTGGCTCGCCATGGCGCCCATAGCGATATGGCTTGTCCGCCGACGCGGATACACGCCCATGGCCGTTCTGGGGGTCGGTGGCGCCACAATCACCGAGCGCCGCCTCTCCCTGACCCTTCTGCGCGTCGTCCCCGCCATGGCCGCCCTTGTGGCCCTTCTGCACAGCCTCCATCCGGACTGGCTCTTCTCGTTCGTCTCGTCCCACCCGAAGTTCTGGATCATCGTGATGTTCGCCTACCCGGTGCTGTCCGTCATCCCGCAGGGCGTCATCTACAGGGCCTTCTTCCGCGAGCGCTACGCGCCGCTCTTCCCGAACCCGACCGTGCGGACGCTCGTGGCGGCCGCCTGCTTCTCCTTCTGCCACGTCTTCTTCCTCAACGTCTGGGCGCTTCTGCTGACCTTCGTCGGCGGCCTCCTCTTCTGGCGGACCTACGAGAAGACCGGCAGCCTTCTCCTCTCCAACATCGAGCACGCCATCTACGGCGACCTCGTCTTCACAATCGGCTACGGCGGCTTCCTCTACCATGGGACGATGGCCCTGATGAACGCGCCGAACTGACCCGCAAGGCCAAGAACGACTGAGTCAATGGACAACACCACATCAAGGCCGAAGCTGCTCTGGAGGCTCTTCTACGAGTTCTTCAAGATCGCCCTCTTCGTCGTGGGCGGAGGGTACGCCATCATCGTCGTCGCGGACGACGTCTTCGGCCGCAGGCTCAAATGGACGAAGGAGGGCGAACTCATCGAGCATCTCCCCGTCTTCCAGATGGTCCCGGGACTCATCGCCGGCAACACCGCGATCTATCTGGGCCTCAAAATGGCGGGACTCGTCGGCGCGGCGGTCTCGCTGCTCGCAGTCGCCCTGCCCTCGCTCATCATCTTCCTGATCGTCGCCTGCGGATACGACTCGCTGCCGCTTGGCAACCCGCTTCTTGAAAGCGCGTTCCTCGGCCTTCGCAGCTCGCTGACGGGCATCATCGCGGGAACGGTCATCGCCGGCTGGAAGAAGAGCATCAAGGGCTTCTACGGCTACGCGGCGATGCTCGTCGGCGCAGTTGTCCTCGTCCTTGGCTACGCCAACACCATCGAGGTCCTCATCGCCGCCGCCGCGATTGGCATCGTCCTGGAATTCTGCGGGCTCGGCGCGCAGTCCGACATCTCGGGCGGTGTCCCCATGCCCCCGCTCAAATTGAAGCGCCCCTGGATTCCCGCGGTCATTCTGGCGGCATTCCTCGTCGGCGTCACGCTGCTTCACGGACCTCTCTTCTGGATCTTCTCGAAGTTCGGCCTCATGTGCTTCGGCGGCGGCTTCGTCCTCATTCCCGCCTACATGGACCAGTTCGTCGGCCCCGAAGCCTCCATGCTGAACCTGCCCGTCGAGGAGTTCAGCAACCTCATGGCACTCACGCAGGTCACGCCTGGACCGGTCAGCGTGAACTCCGCGACCTTCTTCGGCTATCGGCTCGGAAGCTTCTCCGGCGCGGTCGTCGCGACGGCGGGGCTGCTCATGCCGAGCTACTTTCTGCTCACCGCGGCGCTGACGAGCCTCGACAAGTGGAAGTCGAGCCGGCTTGTCCGCGGGCTTCTGCGCGGCATCCGCCCGGCGACCGTGGCGCTCATGATCTCGGCGCTGATCGTCTTCGGCGGGATGTCCGTCTGGAACTACTCGCCGGAAACGGGTCTCGCGGGCCTGACCTTCAGTCCGATGGCAATCGCCATTGCCGCCTTCTCGCTCTACGTGATCCTCCGCAAGAAGCTGTCCGTCATGGCCACGATTTTCCTGAGCGCCATCGTGGGACTGGCCTGGGGCTATTTCGCGACACCGTAAACCGCCATGAGGAAGTGGGACAAACTGCTGGGACTGGCGCTCGCCGTATTCGTGATCCTCGTCTGGGGTGTCACCTTCGTCTCGACGAAGGCGCTTCTCGGCGGTGGCTTCTCGGCGCTTGAGATCCTCTTCATCCGTTTCGTCATGGCCTACGCGGCGCTCTGGGCACTCTGCCCGCACGCCCTGCGCATCGACTCCATTCGCGAGGAGTTCGACTTCGCGATGGCGGGACTCTCGGGAGTCACGGCCTACCAGTTCCTCGAGAACTCGGCGATCCACTTCACCAACGCCTCGAACGTGAGCATAATCGTGTCGGTCTGCCCTCTTTTCACGGCCCTGCTCGCCTGGCTGCTCTTCCGCGAACGCGCGCTTTCGCCGGCCTTCATCCTCGGTTTCCTCCTGGCCATAGGCGGCATCGTCCTCGTCGCAACGGATGGCGTCGCAAACCTCCATTTCAACCCCGTTGGCGACTTCATGGCCCTCGCCTCGGCAGTTTGCTGGGCGTGCTATTCGATGGCCGTCACGCGCCTCAACTCGCGAAACCGCCCCGTGCTCGCGGCCACGCGACGCGTCTTCTTCTGGGCTCTCGTCTTCATGCTTCCGCTTCTGGCATTTGGAATGTGCGCCGGACCTGACTTCATGGGCGGCTCACTCCATGTCGAGACAGGCGCCGCCGTCAACAAGGCGCGTTTCTCCTCGTGGCTGAGCTGGCTCAACCTCTCCTTCCTCGGTGTGCTGGCAAGCGCGCTCTGCTTTGCCGGATGGAACCGCGCCTGCCACATTCTCGGCACAGTCCGGGCGACCGTCGGAATCTATGCGATTCCCGTCGTGACGGTCGTCTTCGCCTACGCCTTCCTCGGCGAGCGTCTCTCCGCAATCGGCGCCCTCGGCGCCGTCTGCACCCTGATCGGCGTCGTTCTTTCCTCGCGCACAGGAACCGCGAGATAGAGTTGAGGGTGCGATCATTTTTTTGTCAGCCCGATTAGGCGCGAAGGCCTTGACAAACGTCCTTCCGCCGTGCGATAATTGACGGCAGTTCAAACCCAGCCAAGGAGAGCAACACATGATTGGAAAGACAATGGGATGCTGCGCCGTTCTGGCGCTTCTAATCGCCTATGCCCTCGGGGACTTGTCCACGACGATTCCCGTCTGCCTCGCGCCAGCCGATTCCCTGTTTTGGAAAACGGCCACTGCCTCGCCGTTGCCCGTTTTCGTGCCATGGCCAGATGGCGCCGCGAGCGCCTTGATCGAGGCCGTGGCAAATGGCGCGACCATTTTCTCCACCAATGTGACGGACACTTCCGTTTCGAGCGTCGAACTGCCGCTGGCATCTCCGACAAAGGCAGCCGAGGAGCGGGTCGTTTCACTCACGCTGACCTTCAGAGACTCTTCCGACGCAGAGGTCTCGACACTCTCAGCCAGAGTGGGCTTTGTCCGCGGCGCGACGGAGACCACAACCGCCACGGCGCGTCTCGTCCCGGATGAAGATTCCAAGGCTTGGACAACGACGCGGGACAAGACGGCCGTCATCCCCGTCGAAGGCGCTACAACGTTCAACGGCCTTGCCCAAACCGGCCTCACCCCTCCAGACTGGCTCTTCTGCAGACTGAGGGAAGGTCTGAACCAATTCACCGCGACCATCGACGGCGAGACCGCGTCCGCGGACATCCTCCGCATTCCCCAGGCCACAACACTGCTCGTCCAGTAATCTTCAACCCTTCAACCTTTCAACCCTTCAACCCTTGAACCCTTTCAACCCCAAGGAACCAACCATGAAGCGACTCATCCCGGCATTCTGCATTCTGCATTCAGCATTCTGCATTGTCACATCCTCGCACGCCGCCGAAGTGACAAAGCTCATCGTCCGCCAGCAATGGCCCTGGAACACAAAGGTGGCCATAGACTACACGCTCACCGGCACGGGTGACCGCACGGTCGATGTAACGCCCACTTTCTCAATCGCCGGCAACGTGCTCGACGTCCCCGCCGCGTCGCTCTCTGGCGACACCGATGACGTTTCCGCCGGCGAGCACCGCATCGTCTGGGACCCCACTCTCACGACGATTCCCGAGGGCTTCAAGGCGGGCGACATCACGGTTTCGCTCGACGTCACGACGAACAAGTGGCTCGTCCTAGACCTTTCGGGCGGCCCTACGGCAACAAGCTATCCCGCGACGCTTCAAGGCATGCCGACGGGCGGCTGGAACACCGACGAGTACAAGACGACAAAGCTTGTTATGCGCCGCATTCCACCATGCTCGTTCGTCATCGGCTCATATCTGTCGGAGACTAACCGCCAAGTCTGGGAAGGACAGAGCAACGTCACACTAACAAAAGACTATTACATCGCCGTCTTTGAGATGACGCACAAGCAGTACGAACTGGTGGCAGGCACAAACACGGTCTCCACTGCCTATCAGGCGGGCGACACATTCCCAGCTCGTGGCGTCTGGGCGGAAATCCGCGGAGTCGACAAAGGCAAATTATGGCCATCCGCCAGCGGCACCGACAAGGCGTCGTCCGTCGATCCCGGCACGTTCATGGACATCCTAAGGCACAAGGTGTCGCTGCCGGCGTCAATCGCGGCAAAAGGCTATGTCTTCGACCTCCCGACCGAAGCGCAATGGGAATATGCCTGCCGCGCCGGAACCACAAATGCCTGGAACAACGGCACCGACATCTCGCTCCATCCGGATCCATCCCATCCGACTTGGGCGGTCGATGACAACCTTCCCCTCCTCGGCTGGTACCGCTGGAACACCGACAACGGCGGCAAGTCGCGCGCCGTTGGACGGAAGTTGCCCAACGCCTGGGGCCTCTACGACATGCACGGCAACGCAGGCGAGACGTGCTTGAACGTCCATAGCGGCACCTCCGCATCTGGCGGAACCGATCCAATGGGTGGAACTACTGGGACAAAATACTACTTCTGGCGGGTAGTGCGCGGCGCAGGGACGGACTTCAAGAGCCAGGCATGGCAATGCAAAAGCGGTGCACGCAACCGTATCGAGTCCTCAACGGGATGGTCGGGCGGTGGCATCCGCCTGACACTGCACGACGAGCAATAGCGTACAAACGCCATGACAACGACACGCATCAATGCCGCTGCGGCCATCGTCTCGGCGGTGATGGTTGCCGCTTTGGCGAATGGTGGCGCGCCAGCGGCACAAGACGCCGCCCCTGCGCCGCTCGTCCTCGAAAACTCGCACTTCCGATTCGCGGTCAATCCAATCGGCTCACGGGTCTTGAAGCTCCACTCAAAGGACATCGACGCCGAGCTGACCGACCCCGACATGGGCGGATCGTTCATGGAGTTCGTCTGGAGCATCCCCTCCACGCGCCAGTATCTGCGCGACAAGCCCTTTGCGCTGCGGGAGAAACGCGGCGAAGGCGGTCTCGTCGAAGTCACGGCCGAGGGCCATGCGCTCGGGTACGGCGCCAATTTCCTGACTGTCCGCAAGACATATTCGACATCCGACGATTCGGCGGCGTTCCGCGTCGACTACTCCTTCGGCAATCTGCCGGCCGCCATGTCGGCGCTTCCATACGGCTTTCTGCTACACACATCGCTCGGACTTCTCGGCGAGGAGTTCTTGCACTACTACCCGACCTCCTGCGGCATCATGGAGATCAAGCCGGGCAAACGCCCGCTGCAGATGTCGGTGGAGGATCCTTCAGACGGCTGGATCGCCGTCGCGGACGGCAAGGGGCGCGGCGTCGCCGTTTCCGCCCCCTTCCACGACGTCCAGTATTTCTACAGTTGGTTCTCGAAGGACAAGATACCCACGCTTGAGTGGAAGCTCATTCCGGTCTCGGTGCCATGCGGCGGGGCCTTCAACATTGCGATGGACGTCCTGCCGTTCAACGGGCTCAACGCCGTTTCGGGCGCCGGGGGTGGTTTCGTTGGCGAAATACGCGCCCCTGCCACAGTGGCCACAGTGGCCGCCGGAGCGACGTCCATGCCGGTCGAAGTGCGCGTCGTCGCGGCGAAAGCGGGAAAGGCAGACATCACGCTACGCACACGCGCCGCCGGGAGTGGCGACTGGAAAGAGGTCGCCACCAAAACGCTCGCTTTTGACAAGCCTGGAGCCCTGGCGGCGTTCACGGCGGAAGTCAAGACGGGAGGGTCGCCGTCCCCGGCGACCGCGGACGCGCGGGAGCGCGTCCCTCCCACAGCTTCGCTTGAACTCCAGGCTCTCGTTTCGCAAGGCGGTGCGTCGGCGGCGCGTCTGAACGCCTTTGTCCGCCGCTCGGGAGACGGCAACGCGCGCTGGCGCATAGACCCGCCAGAGGAGCGGCGCAAGAGCGCGATTCCGCCAATCGACCTGACCGGAAGCACAAACTATGTCGCCTCCGTCAAGCCGGGAACGCCGTGGGCCAAGCCGCTGGCTGGCGGACCTCTCCGCGTCATCGCCCTGACAGGCCGCGGGAACAACCTCGAAATCGGACGACTGAAGGAACATTTCGACATCGTGCCGCTCTCCTCGCATCTCGACATCACCAGCGGTTCGCCACGAAAATTGTCGAACCCGATATACGCCGATGGCGACAATTTCGGGCTTGTCGGACTCAAGGACGTCAACGCCAACCTGGTCAAACTGCTGAAGGAGCCATGCGAGGCCATTCTCGTCGGCGGCATTCCATGGGAGACATGGCCCGACGAAGCGCGCGACCTGCTCCTCAAACGTGTCCGCGACGGCGTCGGCCTCGTCTGGATCGGCGAGGAGAAGGACGCCCCCGAACTGGGCCTTGTCAACCGTCGCAAAAAAAGCGTCAAAGCCGTGCCGCACGTTGCCACACAGCACTTCGCGGACGTTCCCTTCGACCTTCTCGGCGCCGAGGACGCCTATGCCTTTGACGCCCCGACAGGCGGCGTCGTGCATGCCACCGTGGACGGATTCCCCTATCTTGCCGAATCGCGCATCGGAAAGGGACGCGTCTTCACGCTCTCCTACCGCGCCATATTCGGATACATCGGCTCCAACGCCGGTTTCACGCCAAATCTGCGAGAGGCGTACCGCGACCGCGGGACTGCGGCGGAGTGGTACCATCTCCTCATCTCCAAGTGCCTGTTGGCGGCGTCGGGCCGCGAAACGCCGATCGCCCTGAAGCAGTTCAACATGATGGCGGACAACACGCTCTCTGTCAGGGCAATGTCGAAGTCGCCCCTTCAGACATTCTGGAAGTGGGACATCCTCAACCGCTGGGGGGCGACTCTTGCAAGCGGTGCGGTAACCAAGTCCATCAAAGCCGGGGAAAACATTGTCACGCTTGGCCGGCCGGAACTCCCACGATACGCCGGGCCGCTCGTACTCCGGCTGACGGTGCGGGATGCGACGGGAGCGCCAGGGGCGCGCGCGGCGGACGCGACAAAGCGCGTCCCTCCCGGAGACTTGGAGACTTCGTCCGACACCGTCGCGCGCCTGAATTTGCCAGACTTCATCTCACACGCCGCGAAGGGCCCGGCGCTGAACTGGGGCGCGTGGACGCTTCCAAACGAGCCTGACGCGACACTTGAATCCTTTGCAACGGACGAAGACCACGTCGACGACGGCGGCGAAGTCCATTTCACCGCAAAGGTGTCTGGGAAGACCGAGGGCAAGTCCCTACGCGTCTCGCTTGTCGATTCTTTCGGACGAACGCTCGAGGAGAAGACGCTCCCGGCGGCGGAAAAGGTCAGCGGAGCCATGCGCGTCGAAAACGCGCTCGTCTCGCGCCACGTGACGCTGACCGCCCGCCTGATCGACGGAGAAACGGAAATCGACCGCCTTGACGCATTCGTCATTGTCCGTCCCGATTCGGCGAAGTGGCCGTGGGACGATTTTGAAATCGGAGCCTGGGTGAACGACGGCGTACGCGAATACCTGTGGCCTGAAGTCGCAAACATCTACAAGGGCATGGAGCTGTCGCTGCTCATCGCGAATCCCTACAGGATGGAGACGGAGTTCCCCGCGCGCCACAACTTCTCCCCGACCATGCTGTCGGGCGCCGGCCTCGGCCAATGCGCCGAACCGCCGGAGTACGCCAAGACAGGCGACAAGATGGTTCTCGTGCGCAAGCCCTGCCTTTCCGACCCGGAGTTCCTCGGCAAGCAAAGAGAGGGCAAATTGAAGACGGGCGAGGACATCCGCCGCTACGGGATGCGCTTCGTCTGGTTCGGCGACGAGCAGTCGCTCACCGGATACTCGGGCAAGGCCATAGACTTCTGCTTCTCGCCGCACTGCCTCACCGCCTTCCGTGACTTCCTGAAAAAGCGCTACGGCTCCCTTGACACCCTAAACGCGGAATGGGAGACGCAATTCACTTCGTGGGAGGCGGCACTGCCCTTCACCAGGCAGGAAATCTGGGACGCGGACGGCCGCCATGTCGCCGGCTGGGCCGACCACCTGGAGTTCATGGACGGCCGTCTCGCGGCCTCCCTTGAGAACGCCAGCGCGGCCCTTCTGGAAAAGGACCCCAACCTGCACTTCTCCATCTCGGGCACCCAGGCGCCGACAGCCTACGGCGGCATGGACTGGTGGCGGCAGCTACGCGTGCTGGATTGCACCATGAACTACAACGAAGGCGGGCAATACGAGATACACCGTTCCTTCCTCCCCGAAGGCGGCACCATGCCATGGGCGTGGGGCTACGCGGCGAAAGGCCCTGCCGCCGTCAATAAAGTTTGGTGTCCGCTCTTCATAGGCTGTCGCGGAATCATGGGATTCCAGTCCAAGTCGATGCTCCGCGGAGACGGCACATGGACGCGGGGGCTCGCGGACACCATGCCCGCCATCTCGCGAATCGCTTCGGGCGTGGGCAAGCACCTCATCAACAACCTCAAGCCGCGTCCTGATGTCGCGATCCTCTATTCGCAGGCCTCCATTCGCGCCGCCTTCATTGAGAAACGCGACAAGGAACACCAGGCGTTGCGCATGAAGTACATTGCGATGCTGCGCAACCTAGGATTCTGCTTCGACTTCGTCTCATACGAACAGCTTGCCGCGGGAGCGCTTGCCGACGGCGGCTACAAGGCGCTTCTACTGCCGGACTCCACGGCGCTCTCCGAGGCTGAAATCTCCGCCATCCGCACTTTCGCCGCAAAGGGCGGGACGGTCGTGGCCGAAGGCCGCCCGGCCACACGCAAGGCGAACTGCCGCCCACGCGCGGTCGGCATGCTCGATGACCTCTTCAACGGCGGACGCCACACGCTCTTTCCGGAGATTGACACACGCTACACAAAGGCGATTGAGCATCCGGAGATTGCCGAGAATTCCGCGATAGTCGAGGCTGAACAGAATCGTCTGGTGAAGGCCCTTGCGCTTGATGTCCCGCGACTTGCGATAACCGACGCCAAAACCGGAGAACTGATTCGCCACGCCGAAATCTACACGCGCGAAGGGGCCGATGGAACGCTCTTCTTCGGAGTTGTCGCGAACGACAGGCCTCCGCGCGACGCCGTTTTCACATTCCCCAAAGACGGATTTGTCCGCGACCTTGTGACAGGCGAGGAGTCCGGCCGGACCAACCGCCTTGTGCGCGCCCTCGGCGTGGGCTGCGTCCATGCCTTTGAAATCACACCTGTTCCCGTGCGGATTGCGGGCGTGGAGGCCAAGTCAGACGGCCATATCCGGATAGTCTACGCGCGCCCATGCCGAAGCATCGCTGTGCTGCGCATGTTCCGTCCTGACGGAACCGAGGCCGAATGCTACAGGCGCAAGCTCATTGTCCGTGACGGCGCCGCCGAAACGCGCATTCCGTTCGCCTTGTCCGATCCAAAGGGCAGATGGACAATCAAAGTCCGTGACATCTGCGGCAAGGCGGCCACGCAGAGCATCGAGTACTCGTTGGTGCCCTAGGCCGGAGTTCCAGCGGAAGAATTGTATTGACATGGTGGAGATGCTTTGCTAATCTATATTTGGTTTGAAAACCCAAATATTTGATTTAAATTGTGGTTTACAAACCTAATTTCTTTGCTATTTCTTTGGAGTGAATACCCATGGATGCCAAGACACTTGACAGAATCTACGAAATCTCAGAGCGAAGGCTACAGGAAACGGATCTGACATTCCGACGTTGCCTCTGCGACAAGATAGACTGGTTGCAACGGCTCGTTTCCGTGCTTGGCCCGCGCGGGACAGGCAAGACGACGATGCTCCTGCAGCACATGAAGGAAACGGAGGGCGACGCGCAATCATCGCTTTATCTTTCCCTCGACAACGTCTGGCTTTCAACGCGCGAAGCATACGAGGTTGTCGAACACCACGTCAAGCATGGAGGCACGGAATTGTATTTGGACGAAGTCCATTTCCTAGACGGATGGCAGACGCTGGTGAAGAATCTCAACGATGACTTCAGGCGTCTCCGGATAGCATACACAGGCTCGGCACTGCTGCGGATAGAGAAGGACGGAGGAGATCTTTCGCGACGTCAGATTGTCAACCAATTGCCGCCGATGTCTTTTCGCGAATATCTCAATTTTGAAGGGCTGGGTCCGTTTGACCCCGTGCCGCTTGCGAAAGTCCTAACCGGGCACGTACCTCTGGCACGTGAAGTTATGTCACGCATTGGCGTCATTCTGCCGCATTTTGAGGCTTATCTCGACCATGGCGCCTACCCATTCTACAAGGATGCCGGAAGGCATTTCGGGGACATGCTCAGACAAACGGTGAACCAAGTTTTGGATGTCGATTGGCCCAAGACGGAAAGAGTTGAGCCGCAGACAATCCACCACGCACGCCAAATGCTCTCAATTCTGGCCTCGACACCGCCGCAGACGCCGAATGTAACCGCGCTATGCCGCGAACTGGGCGTAGACC
>JAEEGH010015971.1_pt1 | contig 16211 bp, 16 predicted proteins | sample 9134181 | NCBI WGS metagenome assembly JAEEGH01 (sample SAMN16246544, study PRJNA631951) | gut metagenome | biome: gut microbiome; feature: rumen; material: DP-attached | host: Bos | place: Iran: Karaj | collected 2018-10
TACGCGCTCGCAGCGCTTCAGGAATCCGGCAGGATCTGAACGCTCATCCTTTGCCGAACAGGCTCTTCAGCGCCTCGTTCGCGTGCCGCAGGACGGGGAGAGAAATTTCGGGGAATGCCACTCCGAACACGACCGCCACGTTCAGGACCACATACAGCCAGAAGACGATCATGTAAGACGTCTTCTTCCATTTGTGGTGGTATTTCTTCTGGGCGTACAGTGCGCCCGGCCAGCCGCAGAAGAGTTCCCAGAAATGCAGGCTGAACTCCGGGATCCGCCGGAGCTGCCGTTCCGCCTGCCGTTTATCCGTTTTGTAGAACCAGATCGTGAACAGGCTGTTCAGCACAAACGCCGTGACGATCCCGGCAAATATGGCGGCGCGCCACAGGATGCCCTCCTGAACGTCAAACAAATGCCACAGGCATAGCGTCACGACCAGCGCCGGAACGATCGCCAGCGGCCAGAAGTCGGCGACCAGTTCGGCGGCCGAACGCCGGAATCTGCCGTCGTTTCGTTCGACCAGGGTATCTCTCTCGAAATCCGACATCGTATTGCGGCGTCCGCCCCGGTTCGATCCGTTCCGCCTGTTCGGGAAATTCGTTTTTACCAATTTGTCATCTCCGGTTTTCTGCGTTCATTTTTTCCCATAAATATACTGCCGTTTCCGCGAATATCAAGAAAAAAGAAGGATGTCTCCGCGATTGAAACGAAGACATCCCAGGCCGGAGAGAGGGAGGCCGGAGAAACGATGCCCGGCCCCCTGCCCCGATTCTCTGTTCACTGTTTTTCGGAGGCGACGCCGTCCGCGAGCGCTTTCACGAACGCCGCGGCCTTCTCCACGCTTTCGCCGAGCGCCTTCACGAACCCGGAGCCGGAGATCACGCCGTCGGCATGGCGCGCCGCTTCGGCCGCCGTTTCGGCGTCCGCGATGCCGAACCCGGAGGCGACCGGAAGCGAAGTCACGGATTTCACGGCGGCGACGAGCTGCGGATAGTCGGACGGGAGCCCGTGCCGCGCCCCGGTCACGCCCGCCACGTTGATGTAGTACACGAATCCGCTCATGCCGTCCACGATCTTCTTCACGCGGTCCAGCGGCGTCAGCGGCGACACCAGCGGGATCATGTGCAGGCCGTTGGCGCGGCAGGGACCGAGCAGTTCGTCGCGTTCCTCCAGCGGCAGGTCGACCGGCAGAACGCCGTCCACGCCGATACGGGCGAGTTCGGCGCAGAGCGCGTCGTAGCCGTAGTGGAGCATCGGGTTCATGTAGCTGAAGAGGATGATGCCGACGTCCGGGAACTTCGCGCGGATGCGTCCGGCGAGCGCGAGCACGTCGTTGATGCTGTAGCCGGAATCGGCGGTCTTCTGCGAAGCGGCGGCGATGACCGGGCCGTCCGCCATCGGGTCGGAGAACGGCACGCCGAGTTCGATCACGTCCGCGCCGTTTTCGATGGCGGCCGCGATGCCTTTTTCGCTCGTTTCCGGGTCGGGATAGCCCGCGGTCGTGAAGACGACGAGCGGCTTTTTCGAAGCGAAGATATTAGAAAGTCTGTCCATGATTCACCTTGTAGGTTCTGATGTTGTCCATGTCCTTGTCGCCGCGGCCGGAGAGGTTCACGACGATGATCCTGCCGCGTCCGAGTTCCGCCGCGTCCTTCACCGCCTGCGCCACGGCGTGCGAGCTTTCCAGCGCGGGGATGATGCCCTCCAGACGGCAGAGCAGGTCGAACGCCGCCACGGCTTCCTCGTCGGTCACGACGGTGTAGCGGGCGCGTTTCGTGTCGGCGAGGAAGCAGTGTTCCGGGCCGACGCCGGAGTAGTCCAGACCCGCGGAGACCGAATGGGTGTCCAGCATCTGGCCGTTCTTGTCCTGAAGGAAGTACGCCTTCATGCCGTGCAGGATGCCCACGCGGCCGCCGTTGATGCTCGCGGCGTGCTTGCCGGATGCGATGCCGAGGCCGCCCGCTTCCGCGCCGACCAGCTTCACGGCCGGATCGTCGAGGAATCCGGCGAACATGCCGATGGCGTTGCTGCCGCCGCCGACGCATGCCACGACCTCGTCCGGGAGCCGTCCGCAGCGTTCAAGGCACTGTTTCCGCGTCTCGCGTCCGATGACCGACTGGAAATCCTTCACGATCATCGGGTATGGATACGGTCCGGCGGCCGTGCCGATCAGGTAGAACGTCTCCCTGCTGGTGGCGGTCCACTCGCGCAGTGCGGCGTTCATGGCGTCCTTCAGCGTGCGGGAACCTTCCTTGATGGAACGCACCTTCGCGCCCAGCGCGTGCATGCGCTCCACGTTCGGGGCCTGACGCGCCACGTCCACTTCGCCCATGAAGACTTCGCACTCCATGCCGAAGAGCGCGGCGACGGTCGCGGTCGCCACGCCGTGCATCCCGGCTCCGGTCTCCGCGATCAGGCGTTTTTTGCCCATGCGGCGGGCGAGCAGGGCCTGCCCGATGGTGTTGTTGATCTTATGCGCGCCGGTGTGGTTCAGGTCCTCGCGTTTGAGGTAGATGTCCGCCCCGCCGCAATGCTCCGTGAGGCGTTTCGCGAAATACAGCGGCGATTCGCGCCCCACGTAGTTGCGCATCAGGTCGTCCAGTTCCGCCTGGAACGCCGGGTCCTTCTTCGCTTCGAAATAGGCGGCCTCCAGTTCGCGGAGCGCCCCGGTCAGGGTCTCGGCGACGTACTGGCCGCCGTAGATGCCGTAATGGGTGTTCATATATGGATCCTTTCAACAAGTGTTTGGATAAGTTGACTGTCTTTGATTCCCGGCGCGGACTCCACGCCGCCGGAAACGTCGATCCCGGCGGGCCGCACCTGCGCGACCGCCTCGCGGACGTTCTCCGGCGTAATGCCGCCGGCGAGCATGACCGGGCGTTTGCGGGCGAGCTTTTCCGCGAGGTCCCAGCGGCAGGGACGCCCCGTACCGCCGCCCGAATCCGCCACGACCATCGCGCAGGGGAACGCCTCCGCTTCGGTCAGAACGGCTTCCGAGTTCAGGTTGAACGCCTTCCAGACCTCCGATCCAGTCACGCTTTTAGCGTACTCCGGCGTTTCGTGGCCGTGAAGCTGAACGACATCGGGGTGCAACCCCGCGATCAGCGCATTGAGCTCGTCGAGCGGCATATCGCGCACCACGAAGACCTTTCTGCACGGCGCGGCGGCCATCAGCTCCGCGATGCGTCCGCGCGGGACGAACCGCGGCGTGCCGGGCACGAGGACCATGCCCGTGTAATCCGCGCCCGCCCGGGCCGCAGCGGCCATGTCTTCGACTCGCGTGATGCCGCACAGCTTCAAAATCATGCCAGCAGCTCCTTCAGTTTGTCGCCGGGAACATCGGCACGCATCAGCGTCTCGCCGATCAGGAATCCCGACGCGCCCGCGTCATGCAGCATGAGGATGTCTTCATGCGTGCGGACGGCGCTCTCGGCGATGACGGGTTTTCCGCATTCTTTGAGCTTGGCGATCAGTCCGGCGGACGCTTCCAGCGAGGTGGAGAACGTCTTCAGGTCGCGGGCGTTCACACCGCACAGATCGGCGGTCGCGGCGAGTTCGAGTTCGTCCTCCGTGTGGGCCTCCCCGAGCACGTCAAGTCCGAGCTCGTGCGCGGAATCCAGGAGAAGTTTGAACATGTCCGCGTCCAGCATCGCCACGATCAGCAGCACCGCCGATGCGCCGTTTGCTTTCGCCTCGACGATCTGGTACGGGTCGAAGATGAAGTCCTTCCGCAGGAGCGGGAGCGAAACGGTCGCCGCGGCCATTCTCAGGTTCTCAAGCCCGCCCTTGAAATAGAACGGTTCGGTCAGCACGGACAGCGCCGCCGCTCCGGCATCCTCAAGCTGTTTCGCCAGCACGGGTACATCCAGATTCTCGCGGATCAGGCCCTTCGACGGCGACGCCTTTTTCAGCTCGGCGATCACATGGACGCCCGGCCCCCGGAACGCCTCGGCGAACTTCGGACGCGCCGGAGCATCCGCCGCGATCGCCGCAAGCTCGTGTAACGGCAGAATGCGTTTGCGTTCCGCCAGCGCGGGACGGTTGCGCTCCACGATTTCCTGTAAAATGTTGTTCACGCTTTGAGCCTTTCGTGTTTTTCCATGGCCGCGCCGGAGTCGATCGACCGCTCCGCGAGCGGGATGCACGCCCTGACGGAGTCGCCGAGCCCGGCGGCGCAGCAGATGGCGGCGGCGTTCAGCAGCACGGCGCCGCGTTTGGCGGTGTGGTCGCGTCCGCTCAGGATATCGAGCAGGATGCGTGCGTTTTCGGTCTTGTCGCCGCCCGCGAGCGAACCGGTGCGGAGTTCGGGATCGGTCAGGAGTTCAGCCGGATCGATGGTGATCTCGCTGATTCCGTCATCGGACAGCACGGCGGCGTGCGTGACGGCCAGACTGGAGATCTCGTCGAGGCCGTCCGCGCTGTGGACCACCAGCCCCGTCTTCACGCCCAGATTCCGCAGGACCTCCGCGAAAGGCCTCACGAGGCGTTCGTGGTACACGCCCACGACCATGTGCTCGGCGCGCGCCGGATTCGACAGCGGGCCGACCAGATTGAAGATCGTGCGGATGCCGAGGTCGCGGCGGAGCGGCGCGACTTTCGCCATCACGGGGTGCAGGTTGCGGGCGAAGAGGAACGCGATGCCGTTGTCCCGCACCGAAGCCGCCAGTTTCGCGGGCTCTTCGTTCAGCTTGACGCCGAGCTCTTCCAGCACGTCCGCCGCGCCGCACTTGCCGGAGACGGCCCGGTTGCCGTGCTTCGCCATGCGGACCCCTGCCCCGGCCGCGACCAGCGCCGCAGCCGTGGAAATATTGAACGACTTGCCGCCGTCGCCGCCTGTGCCCACGATGTCGGAGCATTCGCCGGCGTTCACCGCGATCATGCGGTCGCGCAGGAAATCCGCGGCTCCGGTCATTTCCTGCACGGTCTCGCCGCGCATGGACATCGCCGCGAGCAGGCCCGCCACGGCCGCGTTGTTTTCGCCCTCGGCGATGGCGTTGACCACGGCCGCGCTCTCGGTTTCGGTCAGCGAGCCTCCGCCGACCACTTTCTTCAACGCATCGTTCAGCATGTGACGCCCGCCTCTCTTAAAAAGTTGTTGATCTGTTTCAGTCCGAATTCGCTCATGATGGATTCCGGGTGGTACTGGATGCCCTCGACGACCTCGCCGCCTTCGGGCCGAATCCGCACGCCCATGATCTCGCCGTCGTCGGTCTTCGCAGTGACGGCCATGCTCTCCGGGATGCTCGACGCAAGCAGCGCAAGCGAGTGGTAGCGGACCGCGAGGAATCCCTGCGGCAGCCCCTCGAAAAGCCCCTGTCCGTCGTGGCGGATCGCCGAGGTCTTGCCGTGCATGATGGTCTTCGCGTGGACCACCTGCGCTCCGAAGTGCGCGCCGATTGCCTGATGGCCCAGACAGACGCCCAGCATCGGGATTTTTCCCGCGGCCGCGGCGATCAGGTCGATCATGCAGCCGGCGTTCTCCGGGCGTCCCGGGCCGGGCGACAGCAGGATCGCCTGCGGATTCATCGCCAGCACGTCGGCGGGCGTGACCTCGCGGTTGCGTTTTACGACGATATGCTGTCCGGTCTTCGTGAGCATGTGGACCAGATTGTACGTGAACGAGTCGTAATTGTCAAGCATGAAGATCATGATTTGAGCCCTTTCTCCGCGAATTCCACGGCTTTCACCAGCGCGCGCGCCTTGTTGAGGGTTTCCTGATACTCCATCTCCGGCACGGAATCCGCCACAATGCCGCATCCGGCCTGCACCTTGATGCGCCCGTCGCGCACTTCGATCGTGCGGATCGTGATGGCGAGGTCCATATTGCCGTCGGCGCTGAAATAGCCGACCGCGCCGCCGTAGAACCCGCGCGGGCCGGGCTCGAATTCGTGGATCAGCTCCATGGCGCGGATCTTCGGGGCTCCGGTGAGCGTCCCGGCGGGGAACGCCGAGGCGACCAGGTCGAATGCGTCGCAGTCGTCGCGGAGCTGGCCTTCCACGCTGCTCACCAGGTGCATCACGTGCGAGAAGCGTTCCACGTGCATGAAGTCGGCCACCAGCACGCTGCCGGGCTTCGCGGTGCGGCCGATGTCGTTGCGGCCCAGGTCGACCAGCATCAGGTGTTCGGCGCGTTCCTTTTCGTCGGCAAGGAGCGATTTCTCCAGCGCTACGTCCTTCTCGGCGGTGACGCCGCGCGGACGCGTCCCGGCGATGGGGCGCACCGTCGAAACGCCGTTTTCGAGGCGCACGAGCGTTTCCGGCGAGGAACCGATCAGGAGCTGTGCGCCGAGCTTCAGGTAGAACATGTAGGGCGAGGGATTGATGAGGCGCAGCGCGCGGTAGATGCTGAACGGCGGGATGTCCGATTCCGCGGAGAACGCCTGCGACGGCACGACCTGGATCACTTCGCCGTCCACGATGCAGCGTTTCGCCTTCTTCACCATTTCCAGAAACGCCTCGTGCGTCATTTCCGGCTTCAGTTCCACGTGCGCGTCGGACACGTATTCGGTACGTGCGGGACGGCGCTGGCAGATCTTCCTGATGATCTCGGCGATGCGGTGGTTCGCGCTTTCAAATGCTTCTTCAAGGTTGGAGAAATGCGCCGGCTCGACGTTCACCACCACCTTGATCGTGTGACGCTTGTTGTCGAACGCGATGATCTCGTTCGTGAGCATGAATGCGCAGACCGGGCCGTCGAAGCCGCCCTTCGGCGCGGGAAGTTCCTCGAAGAGGCACGCCGCCTCGTAGCTCAGGCAGCCGATCGCGCCGCCCGGCAGCGGCGGAAGCTCGGGGTCGTGCGCGACTTTTTTGCCGCCGATGATGCCGCGGAGCGCGTTCAGCGGGTTGCCCTCGAACGACAGCGCGCGGCGTTCGCCGTGCATTTCCAGGTAGGGCACGCCGTCCTCGACCGTGAAGAGCCCGTACGGGTTCACGCCCAGGAACGAATACCGTCCGAGGTTTTCGCCGCCCTCCACGCTTTCCAGCAGCGCGATGTAGTCGTCCTGCACGAATCGTTCCAGCACGGACACCGGCGTATCCATGTCGCCCGGGATCTCGCGGCAGACAGGCACGACCTCGCCCTGCTGCGCCAGCGCCCGGAATTCGTCCAACGTTGTTTCTTTCATGTTTTCTCCTGTTGTGTGTTTGTTTTGAATTTTGTGATTGCTATGTAATATAGTTTGTTTCGGAAAAGAAAAACCGCATCCCGGTAGCCAGGTCCGGATGCGGTCTTGAAAGAAAAAGGCGGGTCAATCTTCCGATCGATCCGCCATGAGGTCATTTTTGTTTCTAAGATGCAAACAATCCAGCCCTGGCGGAATCAACGCCAGCGCCACCAGCTCGAAAAGAAGGATTTGTTTGCGTAAGTTTTCATAATGCTATTAATCTACACCCTGTTTCCGCAAAAGTCAACCGTATTTCTCAACATTTTTCGATTTTTATGAGATTTGAGGTCAAAAATGATGTTTTATGAAATTATTTGCCATCGGGAACCGGGGCCGGGTATTCCAGTTCGCCGAGGTCGAAGCCCCACGCCTTCGCACGGTCCAGGATGCCGTCGAGCTGTTCCTTCGGCATCGTCGGCTTGCGCGACAGCACCCAGAAGTAATCGCGGCTTCCGGCGGTCACAACGGCATAACTGTAATCGGGCGCGAGCTCGATGATGCGGTAGTCGGCGTAAAACGGCCAGAAGAACGTCACGCGGAGTTCGCCGACGAGCGGCTTCGCGTCCGGGTCTCTAAGGTGGGCCGAGCCTGTGGCGGAATGCGGTTCGCCGTCACGTTTTCCCTTGTTCACGACCGTGATCGTGCCGTCGTTTTCGAGCGTATACTGAGCCGTCACTTCGTCCAAGTCGTGTTCGAAATACTGCGGCAGACGCGCGATCTCGTACCATGTTCCCATGTAGCGTTCCGGCTCGAAGTCCTTCACCGCCGCGATGTCCGACGTGGTCTCGCACCCGATCAGCGCCGCCGCGACCGACGACACGATCCCGCTGATAAAAAAGTGTTTCATGGTCTTTCCCCTCCCTCGTTTTCAATTCATTCCGGGCCGGAAGAACGCTCCCAGCCCTTTCCTTTAACATACCCCGTCCCGATGGAAAATGCAATCCGTTTCCCCGTTTTTTTAAATGAAAAAGCCCCGCACGGGATATTTCCCATGCAGGGCGGAAGCAAAGCCTCCACTGCGGGAGTGCCCGGCTACGCTCGGGCACAGAGCAATGTCGAAACTTCGATTAGTCTTACTTCTGGTCGAGGTTGTCGAAAGCGTTGCCGAAGATCGTGCTCATGTCGCCGAGGGCTTCGCCCGGCTTGAGGGCGGCGGTGACTTCGTCGCCGGCGGCCTTGATGGCTTCCTCGGTGATCGCGCCTTCCTCAAGGGCCTTGATGCTGAGGCCGATGCGGCGTTCGTCCTTGTCGATCTTGATCACGACAGCTTCGATCTCGTCGCCGAGATTGAGTTTGTCTTTGACCTTTTCGACATGGTCGCGGGAGATCTGGGAGATGTGAACAAGACCGTCGATCTTGTTGGAGAGCTCGATGAAGGCGCCGAACGCGGTGACCTTCGTCACTTTGCCCTTCACGACATCGCCGATCTTGTAGCTCTGCTCGATGTTGGCCCACGGATCGTTCTCGGTCTGCTTCAGGCCGAGGGAGATGCGCTGCTGGGTCGGATCGATGTCGAGGATGACGGCTTCGACTTCTTCGCCGACCTTCAGGACTTCGTTCGGATGGTTGATCTTGCGGGTCCAGGACATGTCGGAGACGTGGATCATGCCGTCGATGTCGTTTTCGATCTCGACGAACGCGCCGTAGGTGGTCATATTGCGGACCTTGCCCTTGATGTGGCTTCCGGGAGGATACTTCTCGGCGAGGACTTCCCACGGATTGCGGGTCTTCTGGCGGAGGCCGAGGGAGATCTTCTTGTCGGCCTTGTTGACCTCAAGGATGACGGCTTCGACTTCTTCGCCGGTGCTGACGACGTCGCTGGCCTTCGTGATGCGCTTGGTCCAGGACATTTCGGAGACGTGGATGAGGCCTTCGACGCCCTGTTCGATCTCGACGAACGCGCCGTACGGCATGATGTTGACCACGTGGCCCTTGACGGTGGTGCCGACGGGGTACTTCGTTTCCACTTCGTCCCACGGATTCGCGGACTTCTGCTTGAGGCCGAGGGAGACGCGCTCCTTGGCGAAGTCGATGTCGAGGACCATGACCTCGATCTCCTGTCCGACTTCGAGCATTTCCTTCGGGTTCGTGATGCGGCCCCAGGACATATCGGTGATATGGAGGAGTCCGTCCACGCCGCCGAGGTCGATGAACGCGCCGAAATCGGTGATGTTCTTGACTTTGCCCTGACGGAGCTCGCCGACCTTCATTTCCTTCAGGAACTGGGCGCGCATGTCCTTGCGGGACTCTTCGAGGAGTTCGCGGCGGGAAACGACGATGTTGTGGCGTTCCTGGTTGATCTTGAGGATCTTGAAATCGTATTCCTTGTCGATGAGGTCGTCGATGTTCTTGACGGGGCCGATATCGATCTGGGAGCCGGGGAGGAATGCTTCGACGCCGTCGAGGTCGATCAGGATGCCGCCTTTGACTTTCTTCTTCATCTTGCCGCGGATCACGCTGCCTTCGCCGAAATCGGAAGTGATCTTCTTCCAGGTCTGGATAAAGGAGGCCTTCTGGAGGCTGATGCTGGGCTGGTTCTGCTCGTTTTCAAGCTCTTCCAGGTACACGTCGATCTGGTCGCCGACGTTGATCTCGTCCCAGTTCTTGAACTCGGTGTAGGAGATGAATCCTTCCGCTTTCGAACCGATGTCGACCATCGCGCCGTCCTGGCGCTTCTCGACGATCGTGCCGGAGACGATCGTGTCGGGCTTGAAATCGTTCTTGGTCTGGCCGCTCAGCAGCTCTTCCATCGTCGTGTTGTCGATGACGACATAGGCTTTCTGCACGACGGGGGCGTCCTTGGTTTCTTCGTTGCTCATGTTGTTGGTTTTTCTTGGGTTGGTTTGTTGGTTTGATTGGTTTCCGTCAAGCCCAAAAGCTCTTTCGCTTTTCGAGCTGTAAGCATATAATATACCCCTGCTTCTCCGTTTTTTCAAGCGTTTTTCTTCAAAACTCCAAAGAAATATGATAAAAATCACGCGTGTGCGGGTATGGAAAAGAACGGACGATCCTCCGTACCACGCAACTTTCTCTTTCACCGGAGCGCTTTCCATTCGCGCGTCACTCTGGCTTATTTTTCGGCAAATCGGGTGTTTTGTTCTTGACATTTCCGCACGAACGTGGTACATTTTGTAACGCTTTTTTGATAACACGTGCCCGGCGCATCCGCGCAGATCATTCAGACAGAGGTTATTCCCATGAAAGACAAAAGCTTACTCGGATTTATCGTGATCGACATTCTTCTGGCTGCCGGTGTGATCTGGGGGCTTGCGATGGGCTACAAGCTGCTCGGATACGGGCTTCTGGTCTATCTTGTGATCAACACCCTCGCGATCGTGCTTAAAATTGCCAATGGCAAAAAAGACAACGACGGAGACAAATGACCGCGTTCCGATCCGGCTCCATTCATTCACCCCGGCAAACAACATTGTTTGAAAGATTTCCCCATGTCTGACAACAACCGCGAATCCCTCGGATCCCGCCTCGGTTTCATCCTTCTCACAGCCGGGTGCGCCATCGGCCTCGGCAACATCTGGCGGTTCCCCTACATCGCCGGCAAATACGGCGGCGCATGGTTCGTCGCGTTCTATCTCTTTTTCCTCGCCGTCATGGGCCTGCCGCTGACGGTCATGGAGCTCTCCATCGGACGCGCCAGCAAACGCACGCTGTACGGCGCGGCGAAAGTCCTGTCGCACTCCCATGCGAACGCATGGAAGGTCCCCGCGCTCATTTTCTGCGCCGGATGCGCCGTCCTGATGATCTTCTACACGACCGTGACAGGCTGGATGCTCAGCTACACGTGCGACTATCTTTTCGGCGGGCTTTCCTCGCTGGACACGGAAGCGATCGGGGCGCATTTCGGCGCGCTCACCGCAAGCCCGTGGAAAAACGTCGTCTTCATGGCGATCACGGTCGCGGCGGGGTCGGCCGTCTGTGCCGCAGGACTGAAAAAAGGCGTGGAACGCGTCACGAAATTTCTCATGAGCGGGCTTTTCGTACTGCTGATCGCCCTGTGCATCCGCGCGCTTTTCCTGCCGGGGGCAAAAGAAGGCATGAAATTCTACCTCATGCCGAATCTGGCTTCCGTGCGCGAGTCGGGGCTGTCCGAAGTCGTCGTCGCGGCCATGGGACAGGCGTTTTTCACGCTCAGCCTGGGCGTAGGCAGCATCACGATCTTCGGCAGCTAGATCGGGCGCGACCATTCGCTCGTGAAGGAATCGGTCATCATCATCCTGCTCGACACCGCCGTGGCCGTGCTCGCGGGCATCGTGATCTTCCCAGCCTGCAAGTCCTACGGCGTCGACGTCTCCTCCGGGCCCGGCCTGGTCTTCCTGTCGCTCCCGGACGTCTTCAACCACATACCCGGAGCGCGGCTCTGGGGGACCCTTTTCTTCCTGTTCATGAGCGCCGCGGCGTTCACCACGGTCATCGCCGTTTTCGAAAACCTCATCGCGTTCATGATCGACGAGCTGCACTTCTCCCGTCTGAAGGCCGCAATCGTGAACACGGTCCTCATCGCGGTCTTCTCCCTGCCCTGCGCCCTCGGCTTCAACCTCCTGAGCGGCATCCACCCGCTCGGCGGAGACTCCACGTTCCTGGACCTGGAGGACTACATCGTGAGCGATATCCTGCTCCCGCTCGGCTCGGTCTTCACCGTCGTCTTCTGCGGCGCGGCATCCGCATGGGGCTGGAAAAACTTCTTCGCCGAGGCAAACACGGGCAAGGGGATGAAGCTGCCGCTCTGGACGCGGTATTATCTCTTCACGCTTCTTCCGCTCGCCATCGTCGCGCTCTTCATCATCGGCACGATCAAACGCTGGTGGCCGTCCTGACCGCCCCCCCGAAACGCCGCATCAGGAAAAGACAGGGAACCGTCCCCGACGGCTCGTCGATCTGCTACGGCGTAGCTCGGATGAAACAATCCCTTCCCTGAAAAAAGGCAAAAAAAATGCGCTCAGCGGAACTGAGTGCGTGAAAAAAGGTGGCTGCCCGTCCAGGACTCGAACCTAGACTAAATGAACCAGAATCACTTGTGCTACCATTACACCAACGGGCAGAATGAAATCATGGAATGAGAAAATAATATAGCCGCGTTTCCGGAAAATGCAAGCAGGAAACGGCAAAAACACCGAAAAAAGCGTAAAAAGAGGCAAAAACAGGGGGAATTCGTCCTGCCGGACGGCAAGGTCGTCGGGAGGACAAACGAAAAAAGGACAGCCGCGCGGGACATTCGCAGGACACGCCCGAAAACGCCACAGGTCACAGTTGAACGACGCATGAGGGGCAATGGCGTCTTTCCCGTCGTCCCGGCCCGTGTTTTTTGGTCCACGCACCGCCGAAACTGCCGAAATAATTGCGGAGCAGGACGGAAAACGAGTTGACTTTGTGCGCATTCGCGTGTATATTATAATTTCTATGTGTTTTCCAAGAAAGGATTACTGGTGAACCACGATGGAAACGAAACCGAAAAAAACATTCCGCTGCGACATCGCGTTCGACGAATGCAAGGGCTGTTCCCGCTGCGTCGAAGCCTGTCCGCGTTCCCTCCTCAAACTGGGCGACGCCATCAACATGATGGGGTTCCCCGCCGCAGTGTACGCCGGCGAAGGCTGCATCGGCTGCGGTGCATGCTATTACACCTGCCCGGAACCCGGCGCGATCACGATCGTCGAGATCACGGAAGACTGAAAGGAGCCACAGCCATGAATCGAACCAACCGCGTGCTTCTGAAAGGCAACGAGGCGGCCGTGTACGGCGCCCTGCTCGCCGGATGCGAATGCTACTTCGGATACCCGATCACGCCCGCCAGCGAGATCGCCCACGCCTCCGCCCGTCTTTTCCCGGCCATGGGCCGCGTCTTCATCCAGGCCGAATGCGAAATCGCCTCCATCAACATGGTGATGGGCGCGTCCGCCGCCGGCAAACGCGTGATGACCGCGTCCAGCGGCCTCGGCATCAGCCTCAAACAGGAAGGCGTCTCCTACATCGCCACCGCCGAACTCCCCTGCGTCATCGTCGACGTGATGCGCGGCGGCCCCGGCCTCGGCAACATCTCGCCCGAGCAGGCCGACTACAACCAGGTCGTGAAGGGCGGCGGACACGGCGGCTACCGCTGCATCGTGCTGTCCCCCGGCTCCGTGCAGGAGATGTGCGACCTGACCATGCTCGCGTTCGACCTCGCCGACAAATACCGCACGCCGGTCTACGTCCTCACCGACGGCATGATCGGCCAGATGATGGAAAAGCTCGAACTGCCCGAACCGAAGCCGCGCCGCATGCCGCCCGCCTGGTCGCTCGACCGCGACATCAGCGCCGACAACTGGATCAGCTCCATCTACATGGACCCGGTCGACCTCGAAGAGACCAACCGCCGCCTCAACCGCAAGTACGACGAGATCCGCGCGACGGAACAGCGCGCCGAAGAGTTCATGATGGACGACGCGGAATACGCGTTCGTCGCCTACGGCATCGCGTCCCGCATGGCGCGTTCCGCCGTGGACGAGCTCCGCAAGCAGGGCGTGAAGATCGGCCTCATCCGTCCGCAGACGCTCTTCCCCTTCCCCGAAAACGCGCTCCGCAAGGCGGTTCAGAACGGCGTGAAGCAGTTCCTCTCCGTCGAAATGAGCAACGGCCAGATGATCGACGACGTCCGCCTCGCCATCGAGTGCGCGCGCCCCGTCTCCCTCATCAACCGCATGGGCGGCAATGTGCCGACCGTGGAAGAAATCGTGAACCGCACGCTCGACGCGGTCAAAGGAGGTAAGTGATCATGAGTGAAAAGATCAAACTCGGCCGTCCCGCGGGATTCTTCGACGTCTTCGAACGCCGCCCCGGCGCCATCAAGAAAAATATGCACTACTGCCCCGGCTGCGGCCACGGCGTCCTTCACAAACTCATCGCGGAAGCCATCGCCGACCTCGGCATCACGCACCGCGTGGTCCTGGCGGCGCCCGTCGGCTGCGCCGTCTTCGCCTACTACTACTTCAAGTGCCGCTCCATCCAGTGCGCCCACGGCCGCGCGCCCGCCGTCGCGACCGGTCTCACCCGTTCCAACCCGGACGACGTGATCATCTCCTACCAGGGCGACGGCGACCTGGCGTCCATCGGCTTCAACCACATCCTGCAGGCGGCGAACCGCGGCGAGAACATGACCGTGTTCTTCGTGAACAACGCGATCTACGGCATGACCGGCGGCCAGATGGCCCCGACCACGCTGCCCGGACAGAAGACGCAGACCAGCCCGCTCGGACGCGACGTCCTGGAGACAGGCTACCCGATCCGCGTCTGCGAAATGATCTCGCAGTTCGATGCGCCCGTGTACGTGGAGCGCTGCGCGCTCACCAGCTTCAAGAACATCATGGCCGCCCGCCGCGCCGTCCGCAAGGCGCTGCAGAACAGCATGGACAAGAAGGGCTTCTCCCTCGTCGAATTCCTCTCCGGCTGCCCGGTCAACCTGAAGATGAACGCCCACGACATGAGCGAGTTCATCGAGACGAAGATGACGAAGTTTTTCCCGCTCGGAGTCTACCTGGACCGCGCCGCCGAACGCGCCCCGATCGTCCGCGCCGAAATGAACTACGACGCCGACAAGATCAAGAGCCTGCTCTATCCCGAAGAGATCCGGAGCGAGCTCGGCGACTACAAGGTCTCCTCGCCCGTCTTCGACAAGGAATGCCGCGTGAAGATCAGCGGATTCGGCGGTCAGGGCGTGCTTTCCCTCGGCTACATCCTCGCCATCCTCGGCAAGCAGCGCAACTTCAACGTCTCGTGGCTGCCGTCCTACGGCCCGGAAATGCGCGGCGGCACCGCCAACTGCTCCGTCGTCTTCTCCAAGTCGCACATCGGCTCGCCCGAGGCCGCGGAGAACTGCGACATGCTCGTCTGCATGAACCAGCCGTCCGTCGAGAAGTTCCTGCCCATCCTGAAGCCCGGCGGAGTCCTCGTCTACGACTCCTCCACGGTCAAGCTCCCGGAAGGCGCGGCAAAGGACCACTATGTGTACGGCCTGCCCGCATCCGACCTGGCGAACCACCTCGGCGACCTCCGCGCGGCCAACACGGTCATGCTCGGCGCCATCGCGGCCGCCATGGCGGACAACTTCCTGGACGACGCCGACAAGGCGAACCTCGACACCGCCATGATCGAAGCTGTCCGCGAAATGTTCGCGAAGAAGGCGAAAGCCGCCGACATCAACATCGAGGCGTACAGGACCGGCAAGGAAAAGATCGAATTCAAATCGACGCCGCAGGCCTGACCCGCGGCGCCGCTTCATCACTTCACGACCCAACGAGCTGAAAGCGAGGCGCACATGAACAGGATCTACTACTTTTCATCGACCGGCAACACCCTGGCGGCCGCGCGCGAATTCGCGGAAAAGCTCGGCGATACGGAACTCTTCTCCATCGCCGATCTCGACCGCGCGGGCGACGTCGACCTCTCCGGCGCGGACACGGTGGGGATCTTCTTCCCCGTGTACTGCTTCGGGCTGCCGGGAATCGTCCAGAAATTCGTCTCCCGGATCGTGAAGGGAAGCGGCAAATACGTCTATTCCCTCTGCACGTGCGGCGGCATGAAGGGGTCCGCGGCGTACATCCTTGAGGCGCTGCTGAAAGAACGCGGCATCAAGCTCGCGATCTCGTTCAGCCTCACCATGCCGTCCAACTACATCCCGCGCTCCATCCCGCCCACGCAGAACCGCATGGAGAAGCTCTTCGCGAAGGCGTCCCGCGACATCGTGTACGCCGTGCGCGCCGTGAAGAAACGCAAGACCGAGGCGCTCCTGCACGTGTTCCCGTTCGACGTCTTCGGCGACGCCGTGGCGCAGAAAGCCGTCGCGTTCCTCTCGACCTACGACCGGTATTTCTGGGTCACGGACAAATGCGACGCCTGCGGCCTCTGCGAGAAGATCTGCCCCGCCTCCAACATCATCATGATGAACGGCATCCCCACCTGGCACGGCCATTGCGAGCACTGCCTCGGCTGCCTCCAGTGGTGCCCGAAGGAAGCCATCCAGTTCCGCAAGGTCACCGTGAAACGCAAACGCTACCA
>JAEEGH010015972.1_pt1 | contig 16210 bp, 9 predicted proteins | sample 9134181 | NCBI WGS metagenome assembly JAEEGH01 (sample SAMN16246544, study PRJNA631951) | gut metagenome | biome: gut microbiome; feature: rumen; material: DP-attached | host: Bos | place: Iran: Karaj | collected 2018-10
GGTCAGGAGATGCAGGAGGCTAACGGCATGACCATCGTCGTTACCACCTACACCGACGGTACCACCAACGCTGTTAAGGTGATCAAGTAATTCATCCCCTTAAGGGCTAATTAAAAAGGCGACCTCCCCGCGAGGTCGCTTTTTTTTATCCCCATCCCTCCCCATCCATATCTATTGATGTCTATTCGTGCTCATTCGTGGCCATTACTGGCCATTCGTGTTAGAAGTCGCCTCAGCGGCGGTCCAGTTAGTCCAGCACGTCCAGTACAGCCGCTTCTGCGGCGGTCCATCCTGTCCAGCTCGTCCAGTTTCCCATCCATTTCCCCAGTTTTTCCCAGTTTCCTTTGCCCAGGTTCGTTAAAGTCTTTATTTTTGCGAGAGAAAACCAATAGATAGATCAACGATGAGCAATACTAGTGGCCACGGCAATCCCCAGGAAGATGAAAGCACGTCTAGTGCTTTGCGTCGAGGAACCAACTACAAGAAGTTGCGTTTTTATCATCGCACCGATGTCTTGTACCAGCTCACTCAAGTCTTCTGCAAGCGATATTTCAAGAAGTGGGGTGACCGCACAGTCGACCAGATGGTGCAGGCGGCGCGCAGCGGCAAGCAAAACATTGTCGAGGCCAGCATCGACGGCAAGACATCGATGGAGAGCGAGATCAAGCTGATGGGCGTCGCGCGCGGGAGTTGCGGCGAATTGCTTGAAGACTATCTCGACTATATCAAGTGTTTTCACGTCCCCTTGTGGCAAGAGGGGCATCCACGATATCAGCCCATGCTTGATTTTTGCCGATCGCACTACAAACTTGAAGATTATCAGCAATTCATTCCCAAAATGGACGTCGAGGAGCTGGCCAATATGGCCATCTGCCTCTGTCATCAGGTAGATGCTGCATTAGAGAAGTTCATCGATCGTCTCGACAAAGAATTCGCCACCGAGGGAGGCATACGAGAGCGCATGACCGCCGCCCGTCTGGGCCAGCGCGAAACCCAAAAACAAACCATCACCCGTCAGCAACAAGAAATCGCCGCCCTCAAGCAACAAATCGCCGCCCTCGAACAGCAAATCGCCCATCTCAAGGATCAATAATCCCCGATGGACCTCCTGGATAAACTGGACCTCCTGGATAGTGCTGGACGCCATTCACCAGCAAGGCTCGTCTAGTTAGTCCAGTATAGCCGCCTCAGCGGCGGTCCAGCTAGTCCAGTCAGTCCAGTCAGTCCAGTATAGCCACGTTAGTGGCGGTCCATCCCGTCCAGTTCGTCCATTGCAGCCGCCTCAGTGGCGGTCCAGTACCGTCCGGTGGATGATGAATATTTTCGGTAGTTGGGAAAGAAATATTCATTTATGTTTTGTGGGATTTCTAAAAACTATATAACTTTGCCATCTGATTTAAGGATACCCTTTGCGGGCTTACTGTGGTGCAGAGATATGAACAAACGGATTTCGATGATGGAATTCATTGTCTATCAGCCGCTTGATATAGCGTGTCGAGTGGCTGGCGAGACATTGAGTGCCATTTTTTGTTATATCTTTCCTCTTTTGTCCGGCGAAGCTTATTTCGACCGGAGCTGTAAACAAACAAACTTTATATAATTACTATTTAATCAACTCAAAAAATGAAAAAATTTCTAACCTTTTTCTTAACAGCCCTGCTGACATTCTCCGTCGGCTGGGCCGCAGAATTAACTTACACTTGGTCATCATGGTCTCAAGGTACATTGGCGGGAGCCCCATCAGGAGTTTCTGCAAGTTTTGTTACTACTTATAATGGCTATAATAATCAAGGTGTTCAACTAACTAGTGGCAATTCACTTACACTAACAATCACTGGTTTTACATCAAGCAATAAACTTACAGGAATATCTATTAGATACTGTACTAATAAGGCTGGAGGAGCAGGTAGCGTATCTGCTTTTTTAGGAAATAGTTCGGTTGCTAATGATTGTTCTCTCGCATACTCAGGATCTGGTGATGGTAGAACGCTTAAAGATGCTATCATGGATGTTACAGAGACTATCTTTGATGGAAGTAATCTTGTACTTACTGTTTCTGCTACTGCGAATTCTCTTTATGTAAATAGTTTTACGGTATCTTATGCAGAGGCCGTCACTCCTTCCGTTGCCGCCCCCACGATCACGCCTGATGGTGGTGAATTCTTGACCTCGCAACAAGTAACTCTGTCTGCCGAGGATGGTGCAAGTATCTACTACACCCTGGACGGTAACGACCCCACCTCCTCATCGACGCCCTACACGGCCCCCTTCACCTTGACGGCCACCACCACCGTCAAGGCTATTGCCGTCAAGAATGACGAGACCAGCTCTGTTGCCTCTGCCACCTTCACCAAGACCGGTATTGAGACCCTTGCTGAGACTAACGCATTGACTAATAACACAAGCTTTACCTTTGTTGGTAATGTTGTGGTAACTTATTCTAACCAGGGAGTAGATGGTCGGAGATATTCATGGTTGCGAGACATGGGTACAACTCCAGGCGCCGGCGTGTTCTATAATACTGGCGGTGCACTTGATCAAGGTACGGTTCTCGCCCCTGGTTGGAGCGCAACTAAGACAACTTATAATAACTGGATTGAGTACACTAACGCAACCCTCAACGGAACCAACGGCGCTCAGTCGGTTGAACCGTATAATCGCGATGGTGTCACTCTCGGTGATACTCACATGAATGAGTATATCTCTCTTAGCAATATTGAGATTACAGGTGTAACTTATAGTTCTAGTGATACTCAACCAGACAACTATAATGCTAAGAATGTTGACGGATCGATTACCTACATCTTGCGCAACATGTTTAATCTTACTTTTGAGAACGGTAAAAAATATAATATTCAAGGTGTCGTTTGCAAGTATCAGAATAACATGCAGATTTATCCCACCTGGGCCGAGGAGGTTGTTACCGGTGATCCCACGATTACACTTGACCCCACGTCCCTGACCATCGACGACAGCGGTACGAACAACTCCTTTACGGTAACGGCCCGCTACCTGCATCAAAATGATAATGGTAACGTGAGTGTGGCTCATAATGGGGTCTTCAACACGACACTCACGTCAAGTACAAACAGTATCGCTAACTGGAACGGCCTTCAGGGCTTCAATCGGAATGATAGATCGGTTGACGGTACCGTTACTGTGACCTATAATGGCCGTGCCCTCACCGCAACCGACACTTACACCGTTGCTACCGAAGGTGCCAGCAAGACACTCACGGTGACCTATGTGCCTAATCTGTATATCTATTGTGACAATGGTGTTAGTCCTTGGAACTTCTCGGCCAATCCTGCTATTGCAATGACCAATAACGGTGACGGTACTTATACCGCTACACTTGAGAATATCCCCGCCAACAGCCACATCCTCTTTGGTAGGACAACGGGCCTTACCTATTATTGGGAAGGCGATGGCAACAGGCTCTTCATTGGCGCTAGGATGGACAATGGACAAGATTGGCAATATGGTTACAACGAGCTGCCTGGCTTGCTCGACACCGACCCGTCGAATCCAGTCAAGTATCGTCCCATCTGGTTCCCCGAGGGCGGCACCTACACCATCACCATCGATGCCAATGCCGGTACATTCAACATCACCAAGGAGGTCGTCCTCACTGGTGACTTTGAACTCGTGACCGACGACAGCCAACTCGCCGAAGGCAACGAGGTAATCATCGTGAACACCACTGTTGCAGGTACTGCTCGCACCATGGGCCAGCGCAATAGCAATAATTACTATGGTACTGATGTTACAGTAACACCTTCCAAGACAGTTACTGCAACCGATGATACCCAGATCTTTACTCTTGAAAGTGGCTCTAACGGCTGGTATTTCAAGACTTCAGATGATTTATATCTGACTACTTCCTCTTCTGGTACCGGTAATAACCTGCAGACTAAAGCAAAAGATGGTAATGGTGCCAATACCAGTCTAGCTACTATCTCTATTGAATATACTGCAGCAGATATTCATTTCCAGGGATCGGGTACCCGTAAGTATCTGCGCTACAATAAGGGTTCGTTAACAGCAACCGGCGGAACTGATTACTTCTCATGCTATACTGAAAATAGCCAAGCACCCGTCTACATCTACCAGCGCACTGCCCAGAATGCTTCCTTGAGTGCCGACAAGCAGCACATCACTCTGGTGACTCCTGCTGGTGCCGACGAGAGCGAGCCCCAGACCTTCACCGTCACGGGCTCTAACCTGACCGAGAATGTTACCCTCACGGTAGATAACCCCAATTTCGTGCTCAATCCCACCACTATTGTTCCTGAAAACGGTGCAGTTTCACAGGTTGTCACTGTGACCTATGTAGGCGAGAGCACTATTACCGAGAATGAGACTGTTACCATCACCAGCAGCGGCAAGACCGTAGAAGTCTATGTCCACGGCAGGAAGGAAGCTACTACCCTGGCACAGATCGAGGCCTCGACCGACCTGCTGAACAAGAAGGTGGCCGTGAGCGACGAACTTATCGGTGCTTGGGCCTATGACAACAAACTGTGGGCTAAGGATCAAGGCAATGCCTCGATTGACAAGCGTATGGCTGCAACCGACCAGATGGATTACTTGCAACAGGAAATCTGGCACGACCAGAACGGCAATGAGTACCACCTGCAGACCGGCAGCTGGGACGAAAGCAACTGGGTTGTCCTCGACTTCAGCGGCTTGAGGGGCGAAACCACTGCCGCCGCTTGTGTGGGCAAGAAACTGACCGACGTCAAGGGTATCTACAGCGATGCCAATAACTTTACCATCACCCTGACTGATCCCGTCACCGCTACCGCCGACGCCGACGCTGCAGCCCTGTATCCCGGCTATCAGCAAAATGAGGCCATGCACATCGATCCCTATGCATGGGGTTACAACTCATACATCCCGGCCAACTTCTACGAGAGCAACTGGAACGGCGAGGACGCCATCAACAGCAATACCTATGTTGACAACCAGAACAATGACCAAGAGATTTCGCTCTACTTCATGAATCCCAAGGTTCAAGAGGTGGCACGCATCTGGGGCGTCTGGAACGGCAACGGCGGATTTGCCGTGTATGGCGAGGGCTACTACAACCGTTTCGGCATCCATGGTGCTGTCAACGTTGGCGGTTGGGAATACAATTATGGCGGTGGTGGTGTTGTTACTGACCTCGTGAAGGATAAGGCTTATCTGTTCCACGCTGTGGTCGCAAAGCCTGCCACCAAACTTGGCGCTGTTCCGCCAACTGCCAGCAACGATGCAGCCAGCTCGGCACTGGTTATCTATCCTCTTGACCTGTCGGCCCAGGGCAGTATGACAGCTGTCAAGGACATCGTTGGCGACCGTCATGTCAAGAGCGTCAGCTACTACAACATCATGGGTGTGGAGAGTGCCCAGCCGCATGACGGCGTCAACATCGTCGTGACGCGTTACACCGACGGCTACACCTCCACGGCTAAGGTAATGTTCTAAACCCCACCATCTCCCCACCGGGGATCAACAATCCAGGCGGCTCCCACCACAGGGGCCGCCTGTTTCTTGAAATAACCCTCCATCCCTGCCATCACTGAATAATTAAAAAAAAATCGTTTTTTCTTTGCTAATTAAAAAAATGTGACTATCTTTGCAAAACTAGATAGACCAACAATGCTTAGCACTGTAGAGGTACCTATGATGAAGAAGCTTGATGATAGCGAATGTTTAACCGCTCAGGAGGCCCTACGGTCTCCCCTTGTGGCATTACAATATCACATCAAACCAATTGATGAAAACTTTACCTGACTATGAACTACTCAATTATTACCGTGAACATGTTTAGTTTTTCCGAAACTCTTTGATAATCAAAATGGATGATAGAACCTTGAATGCAAAACTAATTACTGTGTGAATTCGTGTTTATTCTTTTTTAATAACTTAATTAATTAAAATTTGTTTCTATTATGAAGAAATTTTTATTTACTCTTGCAAGCTTGTTCGTAGCAAGTAGCGCTTTTGCAAACAGCTACTTCTTCATGGACAAGGTTGACGTTACCGAAGACATGGTCGGCCAGGAGATCACTCTGACTGTTGGTGCAGACTTCCGTGAGCTGGTAAGTGCTTTCGAGCTCTGGATCACCATGCCCGAGGGACTGGAAGTTGTTGACTTCGAGACCGGTGCTGACATGAAGGGTATGAAGTACAACAATGTTCGTGGCCGTGAGATGACCATCGACGCTGCTGTTACCACCATCGACATGATGCACTACGTTGGTATCACCAGCGCTACCACCACTGGTTACTACCAGGATGAGACCGGCACTTGGGTACCCTACGGTGCTATTAAGTGGTTACCCGGTGTTTATGAGGAGATGATTATCCTCTACGTTCAGGTTAACGCTGTTCCCACCGAGGATGTTAGCCTGCGCACCGAGCCTGGTTGCGGTCAGGATCCCCGTGAAGATCAGTACGGTGGCCGCGCTAAGCCCGAGAATGGTGCAACCGTACTTTGGGGCGAGAGACTGCCCGAGGATACCCCCACTCTGAAGGATTGCGAGAGCCCCAGCGTAATGGGTGCAACCGGTGAGAATGGTACTTACTACATCCAGATCACTCCGGATCCCGCTACCGATGGTGCACTCCAGTACACCGTTGACGTAGAGCCCGTTAGCACCGAGACCATCGATGGTATCGTTTATCTGTACTACAACCGTGGTGCTGAGGACGTAACCGTACACGTTGAGGCTTGGACCAACGAGGGCACTGAGTACAACGCTTCTGAGAAGGAGATTAAGGACATCGTTGTTCCCAAGCTGCCGCAGGTTGCTACCCCCGTTGTAACCTTTACCGGTGGTAATGGTACCATCTATGTTAGCGCTACCTGCGCTACCGAGGGTGCTACCGTAGTTCTGTACGATCCCGAGGGCAACGCAGTTGATATGCCCGCCGAGGTTAACTACGACATCTATGAGGGTTACGATGCTACCTGGACCGCTACCGCTACCGCTCCCAACATGTTGCCCAGCGCTACTGGTGAGAACCACATCGTTATCGCTGCTGACCAGAAGGCTACCGTTGAAAGCCCCAGCATCCAGGGTTACAACGATGAGGACGGTGTTCACTTCAACATCGTGATCACCCCCGATCCCGCTACCGACGGTGCTCTTGAGTTCACCGCTGATCCCATGCCCGGTGCAAAGGCTGAGACTCTGGTTTACACCCGTGGCAATGCTGACTACACCGTACACGTAGAGGCTTGGACCAACGAAGGTGCTACCTGCCAGGCTTCTGCCAAGGAGATCAAGGACATCACTGTTCCTGCTCTCGGCAAGACCGCTAAGCCCAGTGTAACCTACAGCTACGAGAATGGTGAGCTCACTGTTTGGGCTTATGGTTCTGACGAGGATGCAGTTTACACCCTGTACTGCGACGGCGTTGAGTACACCGGCGAAATGCCCATCACCTATGACATCTATGAGGGTTACAACCACACTTGGACTGCTACCGCTCTGGCTCCCAACAAGCAAGTCAGCGATCTGTCTGATCCTTGCGTGATCAACATCCCCGCTGAGCAGAAGGTTTACACCACTCCCGATCCCGTTATCGGTGAGCCCGTTGTCGTTGACGACAATACCGTAACCGTAACCGTTACTGGTCAGGGTAACATCGTTGTTACCGTTACCACCTATGACGAGAATGGCAACGCTGTAACCGAGACCTTCACTGGCCGCGACGAGGTTGTTGTTCCCTTCACCCGTGGTGAGAATGATGAGTTCGTTCAGATCTCTGCTACCGCTACCGCTGACCTGCCCGAGGGTTATGACGTAGTTGCTCCTGGTCAGGCTACCGAGCCCTACGTTGTAATTCCCGCTAAGCCCGTCGTTCCTCAGACCGCTATGCCCGACTACACCATCACCGAGGGTGTATCCAGCTATGTATATCTGACCGACGAGAATGGTAACATCATCTACGCTCCCGACGGCAAGCCCGCAGCTGCTGTTGACGAGAATGGCAACCGCATCATCGATGTTAACGGTCACTGGAAGGAAGTTACCTTCACCAACATGGACGAGGCTGACGCTGTTATCGAGTTCAGCTATGACGGTGAGACCTGGTATGTTTGGGACGGTGAGCCTCTGAACTTCGCTAACGATGGCACCTACGTAATCTACGTTCGCGCTACCGCTACTGGTAAGACTGTCAGCGAGGTTAACACTGTAACCGTTGTTATCACCCCGAAGACTGGTGTTAACGAGCTCGTTAACGGCAAGGCTGTTGCTGGCGTACGCTACTTCAACATGGCTGGTCAGGAGATGCAGGAGGCCAACGGTGTAACCATCGTTGTTACCACCTACACCGACGGCACCACCAGCGCTGTTAAGGTTATCAAGTAATCAACACTTGATTATCAATCAATAAAAAACGGGCGACCCCTTCGGGCCGCCTGTTTTTTTATCCCCCTAGGACAATCTGGACCGCCGCAGTCGCGGCTCCACTGGACCGGCTGGATTATTGCGGCAATCGTCCGCCCCATCCGTCCCATCCAGTAGAGCCGCCTCGGCGGCACTCCAGTTAGTCCAGTCCATCCAGCTCATCCAGCAAGTCCAGTCCCTCCAGCTCGTCCAGCCCGTCCGGCAACTCCAGCAAGTCAGTTTCTCCAGCCCCTCCAGTTTTACCGTTCTTCCACTCGATTTCTCAAAAAAAAGCATTACCTTTGCAGGTTATAATATGAAAAAGGAAGTGGAAACAAGATACATCTTCGTCACCGGCGGCGTCGTTTCGTCGCTGGGCAAAGGCATTATCGCCTCGAGCATTGCCCGCCTGCTGCTCTCGCGCGGCTTCAGTGTCACCTGCCAGAAGTTCGACCCCTACATCAACATCGACCCTGGCACGTTGAACCCCTATGAGCACGGCGAGTGCTACGTCACCGTCGATGGCCACGAGGCCGACCTGGACCTGGGCCACTACGAGCGCTTCACCAACATCAAGACCACCCGCGCCAACAACGTCACCACCGGCCGCGTCTATCAGAGCGTCATCGACAAGGAGCGCCGCGGCGACTACCTGGGCAAGACCGTCCAGATCATCCCCCACATCACCGACGAAATCAAGCGCGACGTCAAGCTGCTGGGCACCACCGGCAAATATGACTTCGTCATCACCGAGATTGGTGGCACCGTGGGCGACATCGAGGCACTGCCCTTTATCGAGGCCATCCGCCAGCTGCGATGGGAGCTGGGCAAGCGCTGCATCTGCGTGCACCTCACCTACGTCCCCTACATCAGCGCTGCCAAGGAGCTCAAGACCAAGCCCACCCAGCACAGCGTCAAGCTGTTGCAGCAAGAGGGTATCCAGCCCGACGTGCTCGTGTTGCGCACCGAGCACCAGCTGCCCCCCACCATGCTCAAGAAGGTGGCACAGTTCTGCAACGTCAGCTCCGACGCTGTGGTGCAGTCGCTCGACGTGCCCACCATCTATGAGGTACCCCTCAAGATGCACGAGCAGCGCCTCGACAACATCATCCTCGAGAAGACAGGCCTCAAGGCCGAGGGTGAGCCCGACTTGGACAAGTGGAACGAGTTCCTCGCCAAGCTCAAGGGCGCCCGCGAGGTGGTGCGCATTGGCCTCGTCGGCAAGTATGTCTCGCTCCAGGATGCCTACAAGAGCATCGACGAGAGCCTGCTGCACGCCTGTGCCTATCACGACCGCCGCCTCAAGCTCGACTACATCAACAGCGAACACATCAACGACGGCAACGTCGAGAAGCTGCTCGAGGGCCATGACGGCATCGTCGTCGCCCCCGGATTCGGGCAGCGAGGCATCGAGGGCAAGTACATCGCCCTCAAGTGGTGTCGTGAGCACGACGTGCCCACCTTCGGCATCTGCCTGGGCATGCAGTGCATGGTCATCGAGTTTGCCCGCAACGTGCTGGGCCTGACCGATGCCAACAGCACCGAGATGGACGAGAAGACCACCCACAACGTCATCGACCTGATGGAGGACCAGAAGACCGTCACCAACCTGGGCGGCACGATGCGACTGGGCGCCTATGCCTGCCGTGTCAAACCTGGCACAAAAGTTGCACAGGCCTATGGCGTGACCGACATTGAGGAGCGTCACCGCCACCGCTTCGAGTTCAACGACGAGTATCGCAAGCAGTTCGAGGCGGCGGGCATGACCATTGCCGGCGTGAATCCCGAGAGCGGCCTGGCCGAGGTCATCGAGCTCGCCGACCACCGCTGGTACATCGGCACTCAGTACCACCCCGAGTACTCCAGCACCGTCCTCAACCCTCACCCTCTCTTCATGAGTTTTATTGAGGCAGCAATCGAGAACTCCTCCTCAGCCGACCCGGTCTCACGCTAAGGCGCTAAGTCGCCTGCCGAAGCAGATCGTGCTAGCGCACGAGAAATCAAACAAATCGTTAACAAATCAAACAATATTATATTATTATTAACGATAATAATGACAATAGATGAGTATAATAGGCATTACGCATTCTTCAATGAGATTACTGGGGAGGCGATGAGGGTCCACAGTAAGTATCATGGGGGTCTGTTGGAGTCAGCCTATGAGGCTGCTTTGACCTATTTACTCTCTCTCAAAGGGTATAAGGTAGAGAAACAGGTCTATTTGCCCATCTTTTGGGATGATGTGAAACTGGATCAGCATTATCGCATGGATTTGGTTATTGACAATCGCATTATTGTTGAACTAAAGGCCATTTCCTATTTGGGGAAAGATGAACGCAAGCAATTGTGGAATTACATGAACTTGACCCACATGCCATACGGAATGCTCATCAATTTCAGCCCAAATGGCCTATATTCTGAATGGTATCACCGCCAAGAAGATGGTGTCATTGATAAAATCAAGTTGAAAAAGAAACTCGAGGAAATCGAATGATATTATTTAAATAGGTTAGATTTGAAAAAATTTGTTCGATTTCTCGCGCGAAGCGCGATTAGTGGCCGAGTCAATACAACTAACAACTAAAGACTAACAACTAAATAATATATAATGGACAAAAACACTTTGATTGGAATGTTGCTGATGGGCGTCGTGATCTTCGGATTCATGTGGCTCAATCAGCCCAGTGAGGCCGAAATGGCCGAGCGCCAGCGACAGATCGACTCCATTGCCGCCGTGCAGCGCGCCAACGACCGCGCCGCTGCCGTTACCGGCAATGTCGATACCCTGAGCAACGACGACCTGAGTCTGCTCACCGGCGTGTTGCAGAACCTGCCCGCCGATCACGCCACGATTAACAACGAGGGCGTGATTCTGTCACTCAAGGACGGCAAAATCGACGGCACCATCACCGTGGCCGACACCACCGTCACCTGGGACGAGGTCATCGCATCGACAAGTAAGAATCCTGCTGCCCACAATCTGGCCGTGCAGGCCGTGCAGCGCGCACTCGACGTGTATGCCAAGAACGGCTCCTTTGCCGCTTCGTTGACGGGCACCGAGGAGCTGGTCACCCTCGAGAACGACTCCTTGAAGGTTGAGCTCAGCACCAAGGGCGGCATCATTGCCCGCGCAACGCTGAAGGGCTACAAGACCTACAAGTCGCCGCAACTCGTGCTGTTTGACAAGGGTGACAACGACTATAGCTTCACCCTGAGCAACAACACGCAGCGCTTCGAGACCAAGAACTTCTACTTCACGCCGCAAAAGCTCAACGACAGCACCGTGGTGATGAACCTACAGCTCGACGGTGGCGCACAGTGGGGACTGAAGTACACCCTCGTGCCCGGCAGCTACATGGTGCGCATGGAGATGGTGCAGCAGCACATGTCGCGCATCATCCCGCTGAACATCAACCTCATCGACCTGGACTGGCACCAGAAGATCTCGCGTCACGAGTTCGGCAAGCAGTTCGAGGAGCGCAACAGCGGCATCTACTACAAGTTTGCCGGTAAGGGTGGGGACGTGAAATATACCCGCGAGAGCGGCAACGACGAGAAGGAAGTGAAGGAGAAACTGAAATGGGTGAGTGCCAAGAACCAGTTCTTCTCCACCGTCCTGATTGCCGACAGCGTCATGAGCACCGCCAAGCTGGCCAGTGCCGACACCAAGGACACGCCCGACTACGAAGACTATCTCAAGGACATCAACGTGCACACGATGATTCCTTACTCGAGCGACCAGCCGACACCCGCCTCGTTCTACTTCTACATGGGCCCGAACCGCTACCACATGCTCTCGAGCTACGACAAGTTCTCGCCCAAAGAGGACCTGAAGCTGACCCACCTGATCCCGCTGGGCTGGAAGCTCTTCCGCTGGATCAATACGGGTATCATCATCCCCGTGTTTGACTGGCTGGGCAAGTTCATGACCAACTACGGCCTCATCATCCTGGTGCTGACCATTATCCTCAAGATTGTGCTCTCGCCCTTGACCTACAAGACCTATATCTCACAGGCCAAGATGCGTTTCCTGGCTCCTGATATCGCCAAGATCAACGAGAAGTACCCCAATCAGGAGGACGCCATCAAAAAGCAGCAAAAGACCATGGAGCTGTACCGCCTTGCCGGTGCCAACCCGATGGGCGGCTGCCTGCCCATGCTGCTGCAGATGCCCATCCTGATCGCGATGTTCACCTTCTTCCCCTCCAGTATCGAGCTGCGTGGCCAGTCCTTCCTGTGGGCCAATGACTTGAGCGCTCCCGACAAGATTGTGGAGTGGCCAACCCACATCCCGTTCATCTCGAGCACCTTTGGCAACCACATCAGCCTGTTCTGCCTGTTGATGACCGTGACCAACATCCTCTACACCTACATCACCACCAAGTCCCAGGCCCAGTCTCAGTCGATGCCGGGCATGAAGGCGATGATGTACATGATGCCGTTGATGTTCCTCGTGTTCTTCAACAACTACGCGTCGGGCCTGAGCTACTACTACTTCATCTCGCTGTTGATCACCATCCTGCAGACCTACAGCTGCCGCCTGTTCATCACCGAGGACAAGGTGCGCGCCACCATGGCCGCCAACGCCGCCAAGCCCAAGAAGAAATCCAAATGGGTGCAGCGCCTCGAAGAAGCCCAAAAGCAACAGCAAGCCCTCCAACGCCAGCAAGCCAAGGGCAAAAAGCGCCGTTGATTTTTTAGGCTTAAGACGCTAAGTTTTTTATATCGCGCTGTGCGCGAGAAATTAAACAAAAATTCTAAATAAAATTAAACACGCAATTTTGTTCAATTTTTAAATAAAATTTTTGTTTAATTTCTCGGCCGTAGGCCGACAAAAAATGGACCCGCAAAGAGATTGCGAGCAATAAAAACTTAACGGCTTAGCGTGAGAAATACGTGGGTATTTGATAAAAATGGTACGATTCTTGCAACCTTTTAAGGCGTTGAAGCGTCTAATAGCTGTAATTATCAACCATTAAATATATAACATTATGTACATTCATCAGTGCCCCGAGTGCGGGAAGCAGTACAGCACTCAAGAGAAAGTTAACCGTGTGAAGTGCCCCTATTGCGGTGCCGAGACCAACGTCTCCTACTCAGAGCAGGACGGGCCCAACTATCAGGAGCAGTGGCGGCAGTTCAGCAACCAGGCCTCTAACGCAATCGATAGCGTGTTCAACAACGGCCCTTCAGGCAAGAGCCGCGGTATCGCTGGCCTGCTCGCCATCCTCATGGGCTGGTGTGGCCTGCACTACTTCTACATCGGCAAGACCTCGGCAGGCGTGCTGTTCTTGCTCATCGCCGTCCTGTCGTGTGGTATCCTCGCCACGATAACCACCATCGTGTCGATCATCCAGGGCGTGCTCTTCTTCACCTCAACCCAGGAAGAGTTTGAATTCAAGTGGGTCAACAGCCCCAGCAACTTCCCGTTGTTCTAATCTATAGACCGCGCCTAGCGCGGATAAAATCGAAACAGACGACTGAGTGAGAAGACAAACGCGTACACGACCCGACTTCATCAAGTGGCTGCTCCTGCTGGGAGCGGCTGCACTTGTTGTGATGATGGGCGCCTACGTGGTGTGGCACTACATCCTGCCACACTCGGTCACTGTGGACCGCTTCCGCTATCCCGTGGCGGGCCTCGACGTGTCGAAGCATAACGGCGAAATCGACTTCGAGCAAGTGGTGGACGATGACTACCAGTTTGTCTTTATCAAGGCCAGCGAGGGAAAGACCTACAGGGACGAAGCCTTCGGCCGTAACTACCAGGCCGCCCGTGACGCGGGCCTCAAGGTGGGCGCCTACCACTTCTTCCGCAAGAACCGCACGGGCGAGGAACAGGCCACCAACTTTTTGGGCGCCATCGGTGGCCGTGAACTCGACTTGCCGCTGGTCATCGACCTGGAGGACGATTGGGGCAACGGCGTGAGAACGAGCCGCGACATCGCCCTGGAGCGTGTGTTGGCGATGATTGCCATTCTCAAGGACAAGGGTTATGACGTCATGATCTATACCAACAAGGATGGCTATGAAAAGTACTATAAGGGGATGCTGGGCGACTGCGACCTGTGGCTGTGCTCATTCACCAGCCCTGACCTGCAGCCCGATCTGCCTCACCTCTTCCAGCAGTACAGCCATGTGGGCGAGGTGATGGGCGCGAAGGGCGATGTGGACCTGAACGTCTTTCGCGGCAGCAAGAAGGAGTGGGCACGCTACCTCGACCAAGTGAAACGACCAAAATAATCCATAAAACTCCCGCAACGATGAATAAAGCATTGAAACTCATGGCATTGGCTTCGCTGCTACTCGTGACGCTCTTCTGCGCTAACGAAGCCTCGGCAACGGTCTATAACTGGAGCCGCTACGACCTCTCGTTCGAGACCCCCGAGGACGGCTTTGTCACCTTCAACAGCCCCACGCGCTTCGAGGTGCAGTGGGAAGACATGGTGATGACCGTGCAGCTCTACAGCAAGGACAAGGGCGACGAGAATAAACTCCTTACCGAGAACCTGCAACGCAAGGCCCTGGGCTACAGCATGTACGACCTGAGCAACGGCAAAATCAAGGTCAAGGGCTTCAAGAAGACTTACAGCATCGTGGGCACTATGCCCGACGGCTCGCGAGCCATCATCGCCGATATCGTGAGCAAGCACCAGAACCTCATCATCGAGGTCACCGTCAACTACCTGTACGGCAACCGCGAGACCGTCGAGGACATGATCAAGAGCTTTGCCGAGAACAAGAAGCAGCAACCCAACCACGAGCGCAAGCGCCAAAAGGTCCAGACCAAGCAAAAAGCCGACAAGGAAAAGAAAAATCCCCCTCAAGAACCCCGCCGCACCCCCAAGAACGAAAAACTCTACGACGCCTAACCCCCTCCCCCGTCAGGGTCACAGTGCGAGCCGAGTCATCGGCCCGTAAAACCGCCATTTCTAATGTTGCCGACTAAAAGTTTTGGGATATCAGATTTTATTTATAATTTTGCTTAATTTTTAAATTCAATTCTTGCTTAATTTCTCCGCGCCCAGCGCGGACATAATACGATATCCCAATGAAAAAGTTCACATTTAAAGCCTGTTTGACCACTGCAGTGATGGCTGTGATGAGCCTCGCCGCCGCTGCCACCGACGGCATACTGCCCGACGTGGAGCCGAGTATGCTCTATGCACCCCTAGTCTATGACAACTACATGCCCGATGGTGGAAATCATGCGATGAAATCGGCAAAAACCAGCCAACTTTACAATCTCGATGCCGGCGACGAGTGGCTGCAAGATGCCATGAATGAGGCCGCACGCACGCGCCAGATGCGCCAGCGTGCCATGATCGAGAACCCGCAGCTGGTAGCCTACAATGCTAACCGTCTGCCCGAGGCGCCCCCCGAAGGGGTAATCAACGCTGATCCCCGTCAGGGTATGCTCCACATCACGCCGCCCCAGGTCGAGGTCGAGGATGTCGCCGCCCCCGAGGCCCCCGTGCTCCCCATCCACAACTGGCTGCATGTATTCAGTGCATCCCTGCAGTTCACCCAAGCCTACATCAGCGGCAACTGGTATCAGGGTGGTGAGAACAACCTGGCGCTGCTGGGAAGCCTCAACTGGAACTGTAACCTGAACCAGGACCTGCACCCCAACTGGCTGTTTAACAATACCTTGTCCTACAAGTTAGGTATATCGACCACCCACGGCGACAGCATCCGCAAGTATCTCATCAACGAGGATAACTTCCTGTTTACCTCACAGTTAGGTTACAAAGCGGTGAAGAACTGGTACTACAGTGCCATGCTGCAGTTCACCACGCAGTTCCTCAATAATTACAAGACCAACA
>JAEEGH010015973.1_pt1 | contig 16210 bp, 6 predicted proteins | sample 9134181 | NCBI WGS metagenome assembly JAEEGH01 (sample SAMN16246544, study PRJNA631951) | gut metagenome | biome: gut microbiome; feature: rumen; material: DP-attached | host: Bos | place: Iran: Karaj | collected 2018-10
CCCCCTCCGCCGCCCGTCCCCCCGGAGGAACAGGATGTGGACATCACATCCATGATGATGTTCCTCAAGCCGGACAGCGTCGTCATGAAGGTCGGGTCCATGGACGTGAAATGGTCGGAAGTCCAGCCTTGGATCCGTTTCCAGCAACAGAAGGCGCAGCGCAACAACCAAGTGCTTGACAGCAAGGAACTCCTGAAAAACCTCCGCGCCTATCTCGTCCAGCTGGCCTCCCGCGGACTTTTCCTGCAGGAGGCCAAAGCCCTCGGCCTGACGGTCACGGAGGAAAACAAAAAGGATTACGAGCATGAGCTCGAGCAGATCCTCAAGCTCCGCAAGCAGAACAAAGAGGAGTACATGCGCCGTTTCGACGTACCCGTCAGCCGCCTCAGCAGGCTCTCGTTTGAAGACACGCTCCTCGTCATCAAGCTCGACAAGGAGAAATTCAAGGATCTCGCCCTGACGGAGCAGGAGAAGGCGGTCTGCCGCCAATACCTTAATACTATTAATAATAATGTGAACAAGCAGAACGAGCAGCGCCGCCAGAACCTCGCCAAGCTCGCCGATGATCCCGAAATGAAAACCGACGACGGTTTCGCGAAAAACGCGAAGGAAGTCTCCGAAGGCACGGAAAGCGCGCGCGGCGGCGAACTCGACTACGACTTTGAACGCGACGAACTCGCCAAGGCGCTCGAACTTCCCGCATTCGAATGGAAGATCGGCGAAACGACCCCCATGCTCGAATCCTCCTCCTGCTACCGCATCATGCGTGTCCTCCGTGAAGTCCCTGCGGAAAAAGAAGGCGGCAAGCCGAAAATCCGCGTCGCGCAGATACTCATCGGAAAACTCGCCACGCAGCCGACGGATGACGAGACCCTTCGCGTCAAATTCCTCCCGAACAAAAAGAAAAACATGCTCGCCGCCTACGCGCAGGAGCTCTCCAAGAAATATCCCGTCACCACCGTCTTCTTCCCCAACGGCCTGTGGCCGAAACAATAAACGCCCTCGAACGACGTTTATTGTAAAGGAAGATTTTCATCTGAATCAATTGCATTTCACATACTCAAAAGCAAGGAGTACCAAATGACGGCCCACACTGCTGGAAAACACTTAATCTCTACTAAAACGGTTGTCAAAAAGAAGCCGGCATTGGCGTGCGCCGCCAGATGCCTGGCCATCCTGTTCGCCGTCCTTTGGGCACCCGCCCTCCACGCCCTCGGCTACGGCGAATGGACGGAAAGCGCCGCTGAGGCAAAACGCCTTGCCCAAAGCACGAACCGCCCGCTCCTCGCCGTCTTCTACGCCGGAACGAACTGCTCGAAATGCGAGACGCTGGAAGATGTCGCATGGGAGACGGCCGCCTTCAAGAACTTCGCGAAGAGCAACAAAATCGTCCTCTACCGCAACAAGGTATCGTCCAACAATCTGCGAATCAATACCTACTACAAGTCGAAGATCGTCGATACGACGGGCGCCCCCACCTTCTTCATCTTCAAGGTGAACAATAACGCCACGTTTGACGACGAAACCTACAAGGCCTTCACGGAAGACCAGGTGACCCTCCCGCAAGTCACCAAGAGCACGCCGGACCCCGTCAAATACACGGGACGTTCTTTCACCTTCAACAAGAGCATCTTCGGCGTCAACGTCGGAAGCAACGCGGGCGTATGGTCCGAGGCCATGGCGGAGAACATCATCCGAAACTGCTTCCCGAACGACTGCTGGTCATCCCTTTCCAGCGGCTCGTCCACGGATCCCGTCACACCTGTCAATCCGACCGATCCGACCGATCCGACCGACCCAACCGAACCGGACGATCCTGTCAATCCCAGCGACCCGCAGACGCCGCAGGAACTGACCGATACGGACAAATGGCTCGGCAAATGGCTCACCAGCGCCGTCGAAGCCAAGAAATACGCCCGCGAAAACAACCGCCCCCTCCTCGCCGTCTTCTACGCCGGCACGAACTGCGCCAAATGCGAGACGCTTGAGAAAGTCGCATGGGAGACGCAGGCCTTCAAGCAGTACGCCATCGACAACAAACTCGTCCTCTACCGCAACAAAGTCTCCGCCAACAACCTGCGAATCAACGCCTACTACAAGACGCAGCTTGGCGACACCACCGGCGCACCGACCTTCTTCATCTTCAAGGTCAACAGCAACGCCTCCTCCACGTCCGAATCCTACACGGCCTTCAATGAAGACGAAGTGACCATCCCGCAAGTCACGGGGAACATCTATGACTCCAACCGGTATACTGGCCGCACGTTCGTCTTCAACAAGAGCATTCTCGACGTCGCCACGGGAAGCAACGCGGGCGCATGGAGCGAATCCATGGTGGAGAACATCATCAACAACTGCTTCCCCAACACATGCTGGAAATCCATGGAGCTCGGCTCCTCCACTGGCGGCGGCGGCACCACGCCTGTCAACCCGACCGATCCGGACGATCCGGACGATCCCGTCAATCCCACTGATCCGGACAATCCGACAACGCCGACCGAATTGACCAATACGGACAAATGGCTCGGCAAATGGCTCACCAGCGCCGTCGAAGCCAAGCAGTACGCCCGCGAAAACAACCGCCCGCTTCTCGCCGTCTTCTACGCAGGCTCGAACTGCGCAAAATGCGAGACGCTGGAGGATGTCGCGTGGGAGACCCCCGCATTCAAGAACTTCGCGACGGAAAACAAGCTCGTCCTCTACCGCAACAAGGTGTCCGCCAACAATCTGCGAATCAACTCCTACTACAAGGCGCAGCTTGGAGACACCACCGGCGCCCCGACCTTCTTCATCTTCAAAGTCAACAACAACGCCTCCTCCACGTCCGAGACCTACACGGCCTTCAACGCAGACGAAGTGTCCATTCCGCAGGTCACGTGGAACACGTCGGACTCCAACAAATACACGGGCCGCACGTTCGTCTTCGGCGCCAGCATCTTCGGCGTCTATACGGGAACCAACGCCGGCGCGTGGAGCGAATCCATGGTGGAGAGCATCATCACGAACAGCTTCCCGAACAACTACTGGGAATCCATGGAAGTCACCGGCGGCGGTGGCGACGATCCGGTGGACCCGTCTGATCCGGACGATCCGGTGGATCCGTCTGATCCGGACGATCCGGTGGACCCGTCTGATCCGGACGATCCGGTGGATCCGTCCGAACTGATCGATCCCGACAAATGGCTCGGCAAATGGCTCACCAGCGCGGGAGACGCCAAACGCTACGCCCTCGAAAACAACCGCCCCCTGCTCGCCGTCTTCTACGCTGGCACGAACTGCGCCAAATGCGAGACATTGGAAAGCGTCGCATGGGAGACGCAGGCCTTCAAGCAGTACGCCACCGAACGGCAGCTCGTCCTCTACCGCAACAAAGTCTCCGCCAACAATCTGCGTATAAACAACTATTATAAGAGCCAGCTTGGCGACATCACCGGAGCGCCCACCTTCTTCATCTTCAAGGTGAACAAAGGCGCCACGTTCGACGACGAATCCTACACCGCCTTCACCGGCGACGAAGTCACGCTGCCGCAAGTCACATGGAACACATACGATTCCAATAAATACACGGGCCGCACATTCGTCTTCAACAAGAGCATACTCGATGTCGCCACGGGAAGCAACGCCGGCGTCTGGTCGGAAGCCATGGCGGAGAACATTCTCAACAACTGCTTCCCGAACGAGTGCTTCGCCAAAGACTATTGGAAGAAGGAGGACCCGCCCGCTCCCGTCCTGCCGACCGCACTTGATCTCGGCGTCGTCCCGTGGGAGAACGCCCTGCCGGAAATCGGCGGTTCAGGCCTCGCGCAATCGACGGACATCGCGATGGCGAAAGGCGGAACGGAATGGCTCAAGTTCACCGGCAACCTGGGCAAGCGCTACTGGTGCTACGCCAACTGCGAGGAGGACTCCGTCAAGGCCAATCTCGCCTACACAGTCGATGTCTACACCGTCTCCGGCAGCACCCTCGCCTCCACCCCCTTCGCGTCGTTCACCTTCGCGTCCATGACGGAATTCAACAACGGATTCTGGTTCGACACGGCCGCGGGAAGCTCCACCGGCCTGAAATACTACATCAAGATCACCGCCAGCGGGACATCCTCCCAGAAGGACACCTTCAAGTTCGTCATGCACCAGACCGCCGCCGCCCCCACGACCGGCAGCATGACACGCCCCTACTGGACCGGCGCGACGTTGGGCAAATGGACCATGGACATCGACAAGGCCATGGCCAACGCCTACACCAACAACAAGCCAGTCCTCCTCTATTTCAGCGGACTCGGCTGGTGCCCCTACTGCGCGGGCATGGAACTGAACGTCCTCACCCAAACCGCCTTCACCAACGCCATCAAGAACTACTACAACGTCCTGCTTGACTTCCGCCGCCGCAACGACCGCGGACCGTCGCTGCTCATCTACGAAGACGAATACCTCAATGGCGTCGGTGCCACCGCCGCACAGGGTTTGGCGAAACTGGCCGCGAACCGCGCCGTCCAGGAGGCGCTCGCCACGCCGGGCTTCGTCAAGGCCGGATGGGACAACGGCGCCGTCGGCTACCCCACGCTGATGCTGTGCCGCGTCGTCAAGGACGGCACGCGCGCCACAACCTACCGTCTGGAGCCTGTCAAACGCGGCGGCAGCTCGTTGGGCGATGCCGCGACGGTCGCCGCGACGCTTGCCGAATGGACCGCGATGTGGCGGGCCGGTTACACGGACACGCTTGAAAACATCAAATACAACGACATGTCGCTCCCGCTCACGGGCAATGCACCCGCCACCATCTACGGCGGCGGCCAGACTGCCGCCCAATGGATGAAATTCACGGCCAACAGCAGCCTCACATGGGTTTTCAAGGCATCCTCCGCCAGCGCGGACGACGACGCCCAGATCACCTACTCCGTCTACAGCGAAGACGGCCAGACGCTCATCGCCCAGTACACGACCGCCCTCAACGGCGGCAGCGATTTCATCTTCTCCTCGGAAGAAGCGATGGCCACGACCTACTGGCTCTCCGTTGAAATCAGCGGACAGGACGCCTTCGTCACCGGCGAGCTCTCCTACCGCCAGTCCGCCCAGCTCTCCGAAGTCAGCATGGCGAAATCCGTCATCTGCATCCAGCGTGAGAACAACGTCGTCAAAGTCCCGCTGCTCAGACGCGACTTCCAGGAAACCACAGCCCCTGTCTCATTCCGCTACACGGTCGTCTCCCAGAGCGCCAACATCAAGGTCATCGAGGAGGATGTCACCTGCGATTGGCCGGAGGACGCGCAGCTGTCCATCCCGCTGGACATCCCGTTCATGCACATCCCGTGGACCGGAAACAAAAACGTCATCGTCACGCTCCACCAAATCGACAACGGCGGATGCGTCATCGGCGACGCCAGCCAGACCACCATCAAGGTCTTCGCGGAAACCGCCTTCTGCCCGCTGCCCGAGACACGTGACTTCACGGTGCCCGTCGGCGTCACCGTCTCGCTGGACTTCCCCGTCTGCGCAAGCGACGCACCAGGCTGCGACATTTCAAAACTGAACCTGCCGCGAGGCCTCTCCTTCGTCAACAATCTTGACGATCCGGACAACCCGCGCGTCAGCATCGTCGGCATCCCGACCGCCACGACATCGAAGCCCCTTGAATCCACGCTCTATCTGACATCCATGGGCTATCTCATCGACTACGACGAGCCGCATTCCATCGCCTTCACCATCTCCGTCGTCAACACCAGCGAACGTCTCGCCCGCACGAAAGCCTTCAGCGCATCGCTCGCCCCCAGCACGGGCAGCGACATCGGCGCCTTCGACGGACTGTTCTTCATGACGCACAACGACGACTCCACGATGAGCATCACCGTCACGACGCGCGACAATATCGCCCCCGCCACCGCCATCAGCGGCTGGTCCAGCTATGACGGCCAGACACAGACCATCTCCCTCACCGCCACCGCCGACACCGGTGAAACCATCACCGTCTCCGCCGGCGAAGACGCCACGGGCACTGTCACGTTCATCTCCGCGAAGGGGCGGGAATACGTCGGAACCCTCCATCCCGTCACGCTCACGCCAGCGCAATACAAAGGGCGGTACAATGTCGCCCTGCGCGAATACGACGACATCGACGGCCTCACGGAAGGATGGCTCACCTATGACGTCAACGCCTCGGGCGTCGCCGCCGCGAAGCTCCACCTCAACCGCCTGAACACGACCGTCGAATTCAACACCTGCGTCAACGACGACGGGACCATCTTCTTCTACGCGCCCGCCTATCCGAACGCCAGAGGCGACGGCTATGTCGGCGAAATCGCCGGAACCCTCACGATCACGCCTGTCTCCGAACGGCAGACGTCGGCGGACATCGTCACGGACACGTGGATTTCCAGCGGCAAGGACATGTTCTCCAAACTGATGCTCGGCACGGGCGAGATCATCCCGCTCACGCCAACGGGCACGACGTTCCTCAGCAACAGGTCCATCGCCTACTGCGTCGGCACGTCCGTCATGTATTTCGTCGCCGAATGCCCCGAAGGCGCATACGTCCCCAACTACGTGAATTTGTCTGAAAACAGGGCGCTGACGCTTTCGAACGCCTCGAAAGGCCCGCTTTCGCAGGAACTGTCCGACATCGTCGTCAATCCGCAGGACGGCACGTTCACGGGAACGCTCACCGTGCTCGCCGCCAACGACGACGACAGCTCCACCGTGCGTTTCGCAGACATCCCGTTCTCGGGCCTCATGGTCCCGACCACCAACCAGTGCTGCGGCGGCAGTGCGAACATCGCCGTCGGCTATGGTTCCTATCTCTTCGGCGACAACGTCTACCGCATCCGCATCTTCGCGGACCAGACATACTCCGCGCTCGCCGCGCCGACCGTCGCCACCGCCGGCATCGAGACCATCGACGGCCATGACATCCATGTCGTCCGCTGCACCGTCCCGCCGATCGCCGGCCTCGCGAAACCGATCCGCGCGCTCCTCTGCAAAAACGACGCAGGCGAATTCTGCGTCTACACGTGGGACGACGGCGCCAACACCGTCGAACTCTACCTTGACGGAGAATACGCCTGGCAGATCAGCAGCCTCGCAGTCGATGAACGCCTCCTCTATCTGGAAGGCCAGCCCGCCGCCGAAAGCACGGCGGCCACCGCCGCCGCCGTCCGCATGATCACCTACGGAACCACGGCGGACGTGGATGTCAGGCTGACGCCCGGCTGGAATCTCATCGGCGTCCCCTCCACGCTGCAGCTCATGTCCGAAGCATCCTTCGAAGGCATTGACCAAGTCTGGACCATGGACGTCAACGGCAACATGACCATCAGCGACGGCACCGTCACCCCGGGCGCCGCCTACTGGGTCTTCCTCTCCGCCAACCAGTCCTTCTCCATCAAAGGCTTCCCGCAGGATGCGCCAGTCATCCCCGTGACGGTGCCGCAGGGATGGTCCATGATGGCGTATCCCGGCCGGATGGCCGGAACCGTCATGTATGTTTACAAAAACGGACGGTTCGTGGAACTGACAGGCGAAACGGCGGACACCACCGGCGTCTGGATCTACAGACAATGACCGAATCATACAGCAATTCTCTCACCAACCAATAGTTCAAACGGCTCCAAATGATTTCCATGATGAACAGACATTTCGACTTGACCCGCTGGATTCTCGTGCTTACGGCATCTATCATCCCCTTCATGGCCATGGCCCAGCAGACGGACGATGACGAGAACAACACAGAAGAAGAACTGGTGCCCCAGCCCAAAGGCAAGCCGAACTACGTTCTGACCATGGGAATCATTCCCGAAGGCTACCCCCTCGCCATCAAGGAGAAGAACGCCTCCGCCATCGGCACGTTGCAGGAATATGGACGCAAACCCGTGTTGTTCACGTTGAAGAACATCAGCGACAAGACGATCAAGATCAATCATGTCGAATCGACATGCCCGTGCCTCGAACTCGCCGCGCCCATACAGGACAAGACGCTCGCGCCGCAGGCGGAGCTGCCCGTCCATTTCACCGTCAACGCCACGCATCTCGGATACGGGCCCTTTGACCGCGTCCTGATGGTCGCGGTCGAAGGCTTCCCCGTCGTCAAGATGGGCGTGCTCGGCGAAGTCCTCCAGTCCATCGACTACGATCCCTCCGTCTGCATTGATCTCGGAGCCTTCTACGGAGACGTTCCCTTCAAACGCACCTACCGCCTGAAATCCCGTTTCGAGCATGACGATTTGAAGCTCCTCAAGCCGCAGGATAATCCGTTGTTCAACATCACCGTGAAAAAGACCGCGCCGAAGACGTTTGAAATCGAAGTGACGCCTAAAAAACTCCCTCTTCCCGTCCAGCGCCTCCGGGAGAAATTCGTCATTCCGGTCGAAGGCATGAAGGATTTCGGCCCTGTCGCCATCGCGATGAAAGGATACATCGTCCCGCGTAAATTCATGTTCAAAAACCGCTCCGTCATCCTGAAAAAAGCGGAATTGGAGGACGGCAAGCCCGTGACCGTCACGGCGGAAGCCGTCGTCTTTCCCATTGAAAAACAATACCGCCAGTTAAAGGAGGCCAAGCCGAAACTCGTCACCAAACAGCCCGTCTCCGTCGAAGAGTCCCAACTCCGCAATCTGGAGGATGTGAAGACGTGGCAGGAGCTCATGAAAGATTTCACGCCCGGATTCCTTCCTGAAGGCGTCACTGCCGAGATGGTCCCGTTCGACAAGGGGATCCGGTTCAACATCGTCTTCCCGGCTGGCTTCTTCACGGCCCGTAGATCATTCGCCTTCTCCCCCACCTACGGCAAATCCCGCGTCGGGACGCTGCAGGTTCTGGCCCGCTAATATCCTTTGTTCCAGTCTGTTGTATGTCTAGTAATTTCCGGATAGCCGTCTATTTGCTCTTCCTGTGCGCAAGCCTCATGGCGCGCCCGTGGATACTGCTGTTCGGAACAACGGCCTGCGACGACTGCGCGCAGTTCAAACAAAATTGGCAGGAGGAATTCGCGGAGCCTGACGATCCGCTTCTGATCTTCATCAATGTCGAAGACGAAGACAACTACCGTTTTCTCGCGGAGATCGAAAAGACGCTCCATGTCACGGACCGCGGAAGTTCGTTTCCCATCCTGCTCGTCGGACGGCGTTTCCTGAAGGGGACGGATGAATTCGACGATGTCGCGGATGATCTTCCGCAGCTTCTGGAAAAACTGCCGGACGAACCGCTTTTCAAACCGCTTCAGGCTTTGGCGGACAAATCGAAGGCCTCTCTGGCCGAATATACGGCGCCTTCGGCGGAAACCGCCGCGCCCGCGCCGCAGCCGCCGACAGCCGCGAAGGAGACATGCCATCTTCTCTTCTTCGAACAGCCCGGCTGCCAGAAATGCTCCCGCCAGCGCCGCGAATTCACACTGCTTCAGAAAAACCTCCCCGGCCTCCAAATCAGCGCCTATGACGTCACGACGCTCGAAGGGCAGGCCATGCTTTCACGTGCGAGGAAAGCCCTCCATATCCCGTTGGACGACAAGAATCTGGCTCCTATGGTCGCATGGGGCGACGGCTATGTCACGGGACGACTCGCCACGGCGGATGAACTGCAGGTCGCCGTTCAGAACGCCCCAACGGACGCCGTCTTCTGGCTAAAGCCGCTGTCGCAGGACGAACTGCAAGGCGAACAGGACCGCATGAGCGCATTTCTCAAGACGCTGACATGGGGCGGAATCGTTCTCGGAGGTCTTCTTGATGGCGTAAACCCATGCGCTTTCGCGACATCCATTTTTCTCATCAGCTACCTGCTCTATCTGAAGCGCCGCCGCCGCGATATCATCGTTGTCGGAAGCTGCTTCTGCCTGGGCGTTTTCATCACCTATTATCTCTTCGGGCTCGCCCTCTCCTCCGTCCTCCGCCAATTGCAGAACTGGCGTTGGCTCAAAATCGCCCTCTACGGCGGCATCGGAATCGTCGGTCTCATCCTGTGCGTCCTGCATCTGCGGGACGCCATCCGCTACCGTCGGACGGGAAAGGCCAGCGACATGGACATGGGCCTTTCCAAAGACACGCATCGCAATATCCATGAGAAAATCCGCAAGTTCACAACCTACCGGACATGGCTGATGGGCCCCGCCGCCGTTCTGCTCGGCGGCATGGTCTCCACGATGGAGCTGGCCTGCACAGGGCAGGTCTATTTTCCCATGCTGGCGGCCATGTCCGCCCAAGGCTTCAACGCTCGCTTCCTCTGGATGCTGACGTGCTACAATCTGTTCTTCATCGTCCCGCTCGCCGTCATCACGGTGCTCGCCGCCTACGGCGTCGGCGCCAAAGCGCTCGGCGACTGGGCGAAAAACCACGTGTTTTCGACAAAAGTCATCATGGCCGCGCTGTTCGCGCTTCTCGGAGCCCTCATGCTCTGGCTGGCCTTCAGATAAACCATCCCACCAACAAAGAGACCAACAAACATGCGCATATCATTCAAACTCGTTCTCCTCGCTTTCGCCGTCACAACAGCCACCTCCCTTCTCCACGCGGACAGCCTGAAGGAGATCGCCGCCGCGCTGGACATCGACGCCTCCTATTTCACGGCGCAGGGCTATATCAAATACAAGTATGACAAGTACGGCGATCTTGAATATGACGCCAACGACAAGCCTGTCATCGCCAAACAGAACACGGATTCCTACTGGACTGTCCAGTCGAAGACGACCAACGACACATCGCCGTACTACGGGAAGTCCTGCATCCGCTCGACGCTCGGCTCCCGCACGCCTTCCGCCTCCACCGACGGCACCTGCGCACGGCTGTACCTTCAATTTTTCGGGCCGGGCACGTTCTCCTTCGCCTACAAGACCGCCACGGATTCGGATACGCTGAACGTCTATATCGACGGGGAGGATTCCATGGAGGCCACTGGCCTCAGCGGATACGGCGTCGACCAGGAATGGGAGACCGTCGATGTCGCCATCCCCGGCGGCCCCGCGCCCGACGGCACCTACACCCATGTCGTCATCGTCGAATTCCTCAAGAGCGGCCCAAGCTACTGGGACGGCAAATATGACAAGGTCGAAGGCCCCGACAAGCCGAACAAAGACGACTTCGACATGAAAGATCCGTTCGACAAGGAAACCTACGAGGAGCTTCTCGCGGAATACGAATCCTTCTACAACTGCATCTGGCTTGACCGCTTCCAATGGACGCCGGACACGCCGACGCTCACTTTCCAAAGCGGCATCGATTTCGCCCATACCACGATTCTGGACCGCTATGACGTCTCCTTCATGACGAACGTGCTGGACTTCGGCTATTTCATCACCTACACGACGAACGGCTCCGCGCCGACCGCCCAGTCGCAACGCTATTTCACATATGACTCGGAAGGCGATCTCGTCGAAAACACCATCAATGTCGACAAAAACATGACCATCCGCGCCAAAGTCTTTACAAGTACGGGAGCCGCATACACGCCCGAGATCGCCATATCCGCGGCCATCACCGTCAAGGCCTCCAATCCGGAATTCACCGCCGTCAAGCAGCCGGACAATTCCCTGAAGGTCACCATGCAGACGCTGTATCTCGTCCCGAAAGTCTTCATCGACATCAACGGAAACCCGTGCATCGACGAAGAGTCAGGCGAACTCGTCGATAAAAACCAAATCTACTACACGCTTGACGGCTCCGATCCGACGACGAAAGGAAAACTCTACGATCCGGAGCTCGGCGTCACCATCAACGGCGCATGCGTCATCAAGGCTGTCGCCAAACGCGAAGGTGTGGAAAACAGCGACATCGTCGAATTCGAAGTCGGCCAGACTGCCACGCCAACCGTCAACGTTTTCAACAGCCAAGGCCAGATTGAGCCCTACAACGTCTATTCCAACAGCAGAGGCATGACCGTCAAAGCCACCGCCCCTGAAGGCGCCTTCCTCCAAGTAAGCTTCGACGGCGGCAAGACCTATGTCGAATTCAACGGCACCTTCTACCTAAAAGCGGAGAATGGGCAGACATCCGCCACCGCGCTCGTCCGCGCCGTTTCAGGCGACCTGCTGCCCAGCAAGCCGGTGTCCGTCACGGCCACGGCCGCAACGGAATCATGGGCGTTCGGCACAGGCGTTTCAGGGGAGCAATCCATCGCCATCTCCCCCGGCTGGAATCTGATCTCCTTCCCAAGCTATCTCACGCTGTCCAGCATCAATGACATTATTCAAAGCCAAACCGTCTTCGCATATGATCCAAACACAAAATTTTTCGTCCAGCCGTCCACCATCCAGCCGGGAGTCGCCTATTGGATTTACGTGAAATCCAGCGGAGGCGTCTCCGTCCTCAGAGGCGCCCCCGCCAGCGTGAGCATACCGCCATGCCAAAACTGGGAGTTCTATGCGCCGTCGGAATCGAAGGCCGTTCCCGCAAACATCATCGCGTGGGAGTACCAGAACGGAAAATTCCGTGAAGCCGCTTCCTTTGTCGCGGGAAGAGGCTACATTATTCATAATCGTTGATATCTTCCCATATTTCATAGCAACCAACAACCAAAGGAATCCATCATGTACATCGGTCGTATCGTCGCCATCGCCAGAACAAAAGACAATCGTGGAGCCGCCCTCTACCGCGTGTCTTCACGCTCCTTCCCGAACCGCATGGCCAAGACGCTCGCCAACGCCGTCGCCATCGTCCCCAAGCCGGGCTTTGAGAACGACATCCAGAAGAACCCCTACATCGCCTACGACTGCCTCCGCCTCGCAAACGGCTACGCCATCGTGACGAACGGCTCGCAGACCGATCCCATCGCGGAGAAAATCGCCTCCGGAATGGCGCCCCGCGACGCTCTCGCGTATGTGATGCTTTCCATGGACTACGAACATGATTCGCTGGACACCCCCCGTATCTCCGCCATCGTCACGCCGGACGGCAGCAAAGGCTGGCTCGCCATCGTCCGCAAGGACGCCCTGCTCGTCCGCGAATTCGCGTTGAAGCCCGGTGAAGCCTACTACGTCGCGACTTACGAGAAGAACCGCCCCGCCGATGACCAGAACGAACCGAACTTCACGCCCATGACCGCCGAAGAAGCCTGCGATTTCATCCTCGGCACGAAGGGCGGCGTCTTCGCGGACTTCGAGAAGCCCGTCACCGCCGTCTGCGCCGTCGCCAACGCCGACGGCTCCTTCGCCACCGCCACGAAAGACTTTGCATAAAGCGTGAAGATGCGCGGGCTCCGTCCCGCGCAAGCAAAAAAGGAAGACTATGCCAAACGCACATTATATTTCCGGAACGCATTGGGACCGTGAATGGTACCGCACTTTCCAGGAGTACCGCCTCCTCTTCGTCAAGCTCGTCGACGGCTTGCTTGATCTCATGGAGAACAACCCTGATTTCAAGTACTTCCATTTTGACGGACAGACAACCGTCCTGCCCGACTACATCGAAATGCGCCCCGAAAACAAAGGACGCCTCCAGAAGCTCGTCAAAGACGGCCGCATTCTCGTCGGCCCATGGTTCACCATGCCCGATCTGTTCTGCCCCGGCGCGGAGGCCCTGGTCCGCAACCTGTTGACCGGCAAGCGCATAGCGAATGAATGGGGCGTCGAACCCATGTGCGTCGCCTATACATGCGACATGTTCGGCCATCCGTCGCAGATGCCGCAGATCTACAAAGGCTTCAACCTTCCGTACTGCGTTCTCGGCCGCGGCACAAACGAATTCGACACGCCCGCCTTCTTCAATTGGCGCGCCCCCGACGGAACGGACGTCTTTACCTTTAAATTACAGGACAAGATCGGCTACGGCGCGTTCGTCGGAGCCCGCCGCATTTTCGAAGCCGGCGACGGCGACATCGAAAAGGCACGAGCGACGCTGAAAGAATACATCGAACACGAAATCAACCGCACGAACGGCGACGTCCTCTGCCTCATCGACGCCATCGACCACATGCATCCCGCCGCCGACGCGCCGAAATACGTGAAGGAAGCGGAAGCCGCATGGCCCGGCCTCCATGTCGAGCATTCCACGCTACCCGCCTTCTTCAAGGAGGCGGAGGCGTCCGCCCATGACGTGCCCGTCCGCCAGCGCGAACTCCGCGATCCTGCCCGCTACCGCCACGGCTATCTCTGGCTCATTCCGAACTGCGTCTCCTCCCGCGCCCGCATGAAGCAGGCCAACGACGAATCGCAGGCCTTCCTCGAACTGCAGGCCGAACCGCTCCTCGCCATCGCCTACGACAAAGGCCTCGAACCCGCCCCGAAGATGATGCTCAACATCGCATGGCAGACGCTTCTGACAAACCACGCCCACGATTCCATCTGCGGTTGCTCCATCGACCAAGTCCACCGCGACATGATGTACCGTTTCGATCAGGTCCGCCAGCTCGCCAAACAACTCCGCAACCAGTCGTTCGGTGATCTCACCGCACTCTGCAAAGATCTGGCGAAGGAGCCGAACGAATTCACCGTCACCGTCGCCAACACGTTGCCGCAGCCTCGCAAGGCTCCCGTCATCGTCACCATCGACTTCCCGCACGATTGGCCGTCGAAGTTCCACGATGCCTTCCGCTCGCAGCTCTACAACGCCTTCCTGCTGGAGGATGTTGATGGAAAACCGCTTGAATACCAGATACTTGACATCCAGCCCGAATTCGGCGAACGGTCGCAGTACCTCGCGCTTGGCTGGAGCGAAAACTCCCAAAACGGTCAGCGCTATACGGTCGCCGTCGATATCGACCTGCCCGCCCTCGGTTTCAATTCCTTCCTTGTCAAACCCGCCCCGATGCTCCATCGCCCCGTCGGTTCGCTCCGCACCGCCCCCAACGCGGCCGCGAACGAATTCCTCAAGGTCACCATCGAATCCAACGGCACGCTTACGATGCTCGACAAGACGACAGGCAACGTCTATCATGACCTGCTCACCTTCGAAGACCGCTCCGAAATCGGCGACGGCTGGTTCCATGGCCAGACGATGTCAGACGAAATCGCCCTTTCGACAGGCTCGCCCTGCCAGATTTCCGTCGTCCACGACGGTCCGCAGTGCGTCACCTTCCGCATCCAGACCAAGATGAACCTCCCGAAACGCTACAACTGGCATACGGAGCATCGTTCGGATGCGCGCGAAGACCTTCTCGTCGTGTCGCTTGTGACGTTGCGCAACCATGCGAAGTCCGTCGAAGTCGAGACGACCGTCCACAACACGATCGAAGACCATCGCTTCCGCGTCCTCTGCCCGTCCGGCGCGAAGAACGCGAAGACATGGTTCGCCCATCATCCGTTCGACTTCACGGAACGCGCCATCGCCGTCAATCCCGAAACCCGCGACTGGTCCGAAATGGAACTGCCTGAAAAACCGTTCCTCAACATCCAGGCGGTCGGCGACGGCAAGCAAGGCCTCGCGTTCATTTCCGCCGGCGGCATGCACGAAGGCGGTGTCGTGGACGACGAACTGCGCACGATCCAGACGACGCTCTTCCGCTCCTACCGCCGCACGGTCAACACGCCCGGCGAAAAGGACGGCCTCGAGCTTGCGGATCTGACGTTCCGCTACAACCTCCGCCCCTACGCGGGCGAACTGCCCGCCGCGGATCTCGCACGCGAAATGCTGACGCTCCATGCGCCGCTGACCGTCCGCTTCTCCGGCAAGACGAAATCCGGATATCCGCGCCTCACAGGCGAACTCTCCCCGAAGCAGTCCTTCATGGAAATGCTCGACAACAAGCTCGTCTTCTCCGCTTTCAAGCCCGCCGAAGACGGCAAAGGCCAGATTCTCCGCCTCTGGAATCCCACGGGCGAGACGCTCTCAGAACGTATCCGCCTCTGGAAGAAACCGGCCTCCGTCCAGCCCGTCAAACTCGACGAATCGGCTGACGGCGACGCCTTCACGCCTGCCGAAGATGTCATCACCATCACGGCCGGCCCGCATAAGATCGTCGGTATGAGAATCCTGTAACAAATCATAACACATTGAAACCAAACGCCCCGGGCTTCTCGACAATGAGAAGCCCGGGGCGTTTGGTTCAACAGCACATAATCACGATTTTTGCGTTTTTGTGCTGTCAAAACCATTCTCATAAAATCCATGACTTTTCCATCTGTTCATCAAAGGTGTTGGAAAATTGTAAAAAAGCGCTGTTTTTCAGTTGGAAAATTGTAAAAAAGCGCCGTTTTTCAGTTGGAAAATTGTAAAAAAGCACCGTTTTTCAGTTGGAAAATTGTAAAAAAGCACCGTTTTTCGGTTGGAAAATTGTAAAAACATGGGTAAATTAAATCTGTATC
>JAEEGH010015974.1_pt1 | contig 16210 bp, 13 predicted proteins | sample 9134181 | NCBI WGS metagenome assembly JAEEGH01 (sample SAMN16246544, study PRJNA631951) | gut metagenome | biome: gut microbiome; feature: rumen; material: DP-attached | host: Bos | place: Iran: Karaj | collected 2018-10
TTTATATCGGGCTCACCCTGAAAAGGGTGGGCCTTTTTTATTGTCTCCCAGCAATAAAGCACCCCTGCTCGGTGGTCCCGCTCCCTTCGGGCCGGGGATACCGACAGGCATGCCTTTTGCTGGGAGGTATTAAATAAGTTCGCGCTTTTCAGGGTGAGCCCTAGGCGGGGTGGAGGGAAAAAATAACAAATTTTTTATTGTGTATTTTTAGTATTTATATTATAGTCCCAGTAGGAGAAAAAATGAAAAGACTTATTACAGTATTAGTTTTAGTATTAGTTTGTACAGGATTTGTTTGTGCTCAGGGATTCACTGGAGAAAAGGCTGCCAAGGGTGGCTTCTCAGATGGCACAAATGCTTCTGCAGCTATAACACCAGTTTCAAAAGCTCTTAAGATGAAAGATGACACACATGCTGTACTCAAGGGAAACATTGTTAAGCAGGTTGGTCATGAGAAGTATCTGTTCAAGGATGCAACAGGCGAGATCGTAGTGGAAATTGACGACGAAGACTGGGGCGGAGTTACTGTAGGACCACAGGACACAGTTGAGCTTATCGGTGAAATTGACAAAGACATCAACAAAATTGAGTTTGATGTAGACATCGTTAAAAAGGTTCAGTAATTAATAAAAACTATGGCTGACGAGGAACTTAAAAAAGCAATCGGTTTTGCTGCAGCAGACGCAATGGTGCATAGCGGCATGAAGCTGGGCTTGGGCACAGGAAGCACCGCAAAATGGGCTATCCGCCGCATAGGACAGCTTTTAAAAGAGGGCAAGATTTCTGATATCATCGCTGTTGTCACCAGCTCTCAGAGCGAGATTGAGTGCCAGAACGCAGGCATTCCTATGGTGACACTGAACGACCCTAAAATTGACGGTCATCTTGATCTTACTATCGACGGCGCAGACGAGATTGACCCTGACTATAACTTGGTTAAGGGCGGTGGTGGAGCACTGCTTCAGGAGAAGATTGCAGGCTACGCATCTGATCACTACGCAGTTCTGGCTGCGGGAGACAAGCTGGTTTCCGGCATCGGCCCTGGTTTTAAAGTGCCTGTAGAAGTAGTGCGCGAGGCCCGTGTCACCGCATCCAAGGCTATGGAAGTTCTTGGTGCTGTGCCAGAAGTGCGCATGGCTGTAAAAAAGATGGGGCCGGTCATCACAGACAATGGCAACATCCTTATAGACCTGCATTTCGACAAGCCTATCAATCCGCCGGAGATGGAGCAGAAAATCAACATGATTCCAGGTGTGGTTGAGACAGGTCTTTTTACTAAATTAAAGAAGTTGGATGCGTTTATCGGCTACGAGGATGGCACTGTAAAGCACATCAAAGTTCGCTGATTATTTTATCAGCTGTTCTTCAAGCTTTTGATAAACCTCAGGACAGGCAGTCTTGAGGTTTATTATTTTCAGGTTCTTGTCGCAGCAGGCAAGGGTAGTGGAACCAGTGGCCAGAAGGGCTCCGTCAGCCTTGCGCCGGACAGTGTAGGAGAAGGTGAACTTGATAAGTCCGAGCTCTGTTATCTTGGCATCCACAAGTACAGTATCGCCATACTTTGCCCCCGACTTATACTCCACATTCAGCTTGATCAGCGGGGTCATGAAACCCTCATCCTCAATCCTCTTGTAGGGATATCCAAGCTGTTCCATAAAGTCGGTCCGGCAGGCCTCGAACCAAACAGGATAGACTGCGTGGTGCACAACTCCCATCTGGTCGGTCTCGGCATAGCGCACTTTAAGCTCTGTACTTTTTATCTCCATATACTGCTCCCGTAGTTGCTTTTTTTCATTATACCATTTATTTTTATAGTATGAAATATGTCCGCGTGGTTGTCAAATTCTTCCTCTCGCTTATAACCCTGATCCTCTTCTTCATCGCAGGCTGTATCGCATTCATTTTGCCTGCCAGGAACATGGTACAGAAACGAAGGCAGTTGATGGTTGTGGCAACCTGGGGCTGCAAAGCTATGCTGAAGATTCTTAACGTCAAGGTGATCATCAAGAACAAAGAGATCTTTGAGTCGGAGAAGAACTGGTATATCATGGGAAATCACATGTCCTACATCGACATCCTCATGCTTCTGGCCAACTTCCACACACTCTTCATCACCTCAAAGGAGATGGGCTCAAAGCCTATCCTGGGACAGATATGCTTCTTCGGCGGTTCCTTCTTTGTGGAGCGCCGCAAGATCACCACTCTGGGCGAAGAGATCCCTAAGATAAGCAAGACCTTGCACGATGGCCTTAATATCACCTTGTTCCCCGAGGGACGCTGTTCCGATGGAAGGGGGCTTCTGCCGTTCCGCTCTGCACTGATTGAGGCTGCTGTCAGTTCCGGTGTGGATGTGCTCCCGCTCTGTATCAAATATCTCGAGATAAGCGGGCGTCCTGTGAAGGCCGAGGACTTCCTGACCATAGGCTATTTCAATGGCCTGCCTTTCCCAAGCCAGTTCAAGAAGATGCTTATGCAGAAGAGCCTGACCGCCGAGATTGAGATCCTGGAGCCTGTAAAGACAGAAGGGAAGGACCGCAAGGAGATTAAGCGGGAGATCTTTGAGAAAATGAATTCCAGATACAATTCCTACCTCGTGGGAAGAATTTAAATATAAATCCTCCATATCATTTATTTTTTTTATTATTTTAATTTATTTATCTTATAATTATTTCTAAATTTATATTGTACTTTTTGACAGTTTTTGTTATTCTGTTCACTAAAATAAGAGGGGGTTGTCATGCCTAAGAAAATGATTACTGTTGATGGTAACTACGCTGCCGCACACATTGCCTATATGTTCAGCGAAGTTGCTGCAATTTACCCTATTACTCCTTCCTCTCCGATGGCTGAGTATGTCGATGAATGGGCAGCCAACGGCAGGAAAAACCTTTTCGGCGAGCAGGTCAAAGTTGTGGAGATGCAGTCCGAGGGCGGTGCCGCAGGTGCAGTCCATGGTTCTCTGCAGGCAGGCGCGCTGACCACAACATTCACCGCATCCCAGGGCCTCCTTCTTATGATTCCAAACATGTACAAGATAGCAGGCGAGCTCCTGCCGGGCGTATTCCATGTTACAGCGCGCTCTCTGGCAGCCCAGGCTCTATCTATATTCGGCGATCATTCCGACGTAATGGCAACCCGCAGCACAGGTTTTGCAATGCTGGCCACCAGTTCGGTTCAGGAGGTCATGGACTTGGCACCTGTTGCCCACCTGGCAGCTATAAAGGGGAGCGTTCCTTTCCTCCATTTCTTCGACGGTTTCCGCACATCTCACGAGATCCAGAAGATAGAGGAGATGAGCATGGACGACCTGAGTCCGCTGCTTGACAGGGAAGCCCTCAGACGCTACAGAGAGAAGGCCCTGAACCCAGAGCATCCTGTTACCCGTGGTACAGCCCAGAACCCTGACATCTACTTCCAGACTCGCGAGGCTCAGAACAAGTACTACAATGATATTCCTTACATTGTTGCCGAATATATGGAGGCAATAAGCCAGATCACAGGCCGCACCTATGCTCCATTCTGCTATTATGGTGCACCAGATGCTGAGGATATCATCATCGCAATGGGTTCTGTATGCGACGTGGTCAAGACAGCTGTTGACAAACTGAACAAGGACGGCAAGAAGACCGGTCTTATCAATGTGCACCTGTACCGGCCGTTCTCTTTAAGATATCTTATGGCTGTGCTCCCAAAGACAGTAAAGCGTATATGCGTTCTGGACCGGACCAAGGAGCCTGGTGCCAACGGCGATCCTCTCTATCTGGATGTTGTGGAGGCTTTCAAGGATTCCGAGCTCAAGCCACTTATCATCGGCGGACGCTATGGCCTTTCCTCAAAGGATACCACACCATCCCATATCCTTTCTGTATTCCAGAACCTGGAGTCGGAGAGCCCGAAGAATCAGTTTACAATCGGTATTGTGGATGATGTCACCGGCCGCTCATTGCCTCTTCTTCCTGAGGTTTCAATGCTTCCGGAAGGCACATTCGAGGCCAAGTTCTACGGCCTTGGTGCAGACGGCACAGTTGGAGCAAACAAGAACTCCATCAAGATTATCGGCGAGAACACAGACAAGTACTGCCAGGCTTACTTCGACTACGACAGCAAGAAGTCAGGCGGTTACACCTGCTCGCATCTCCGCTTCGGCAACCTGCCAATTGCAGCACCATACCTGGTCAACACCCCGGATTTTGTGGCAGTCCATGTTCCTTCGTACCTCAACAAATACGACTGTCTCCGCGGCCTTAAGAAGGGTGGCACCTTCCTCTACAACTCCATCTGGGATGCAGAGGAGACCAAGAAGCATCTTCCTGACCATGTCAAGAAATATCTGGCAGAGAATGATATCAACATGTATATTATCGATGCCACAAAAATTGCCCAGGATATCGGTCTTGGCAACAGGACCAACACTATCCTGCAGTCCGCATTCTTCAAGATATCCCAGGTTATCCCTTACGACCTGGCTGTGGACCAGATGAAGCAGTTCATCAAGAAGTCCTACGGCAAGAAGGGCGAGAACATTGTAAGCATGAACTTTGCCGCAGTGGATGCAGGCGAGGACGTTATTAAGCTTGAGATTCCTGATGAATGGAAAGACATTAAAATTACAGAGAAAGAGGACAAACGCAAGATTCCTGAGTTCATAAAGAAGGTTGTGGAGCCTATGCTGGCACAGAAGGGTAACGACCTGCCTGTAAGCGCCTTCACCGGCTACGAGGATGGTACATTCCCATCCGGCACCACCGAGTATGAGAAGCGTGGTATTGCAGTCAATGTACCTCACTGGAATCCTGTAAAATGTATCCAGTGCAATAGCTGTTCTACAGTATGTCCACACGCAGCTATCCGTCCGATTGTAATGGATCAGAAAGAAATGGACGGCGCGCCGATCGGCATGATCTCCACTGCAATCAAGACACCTAAACCATTTGTGGGAATGGGCTACAGAATGCAGGTTTCAGTCCTTGACTGTACCGGCTGCGGAAACTGTGTGGATGTATGTCCTGCCAAGGAGAAAGCCCTTGTTATGAAGCCTCTGGACACCCAGCGGGCCGAGATTGCAAACTGGAATTATGCAATGACTAAGGTTACTCCTAAAGATGACATGATAGAGAAGTTTGCAAGCATCCGCAACAGCCAGTTCGCCCAGCCGCTCTTCCAGTTCTCCGGTGCCTGTGCCGGCTGTGGAGAGACCCCTTATATCAAGCTGTTGACACAGCTTTTCGGCGAGGAGATGCTGGTTGCCAACGCAACAGGTTGTTCCTCTATCTACGGTGCTTCTGCTCCTGCAACTCCATACTGCAAGAACTGCAAGAGCGGCTTCGGTCCCGCTTGGGCAAACTCCCTGTTCGAGGACAACGCCGAGTATGGCCTTGGAATGGCTGTTGCGACCCGCAAGATGCGGGATCGGCTTGAGCTTCTTATGAAGGAAGCCATCAATAATTCAGATTTCCCACATGAGTTGAACGAGCTGTTCCTCAAGTGGATAGATAACCGTGAGAACCGGGAGTTAAGCCGCAATTTAGGCGACAAGATTGTAGCTATCCTTGAGGAGGGCGTCGGCGCTTCCATCGGTAAGATGATACTTGAGCTCAAGAACTATCTGGCCAAGAAATCCCAGTGGATTATCGGAGGCGACGGCTGGGCCTACGACATCGGCTTCGGTGGCCTTGACCATGTCCTGGCTTCCGGCGAGAACATCAACGTTCTGGTTCTTGATACCGAGGTTTACTCCAACACAGGCGGCCAGTCCAGCAAGGCAACCCCGGCCGGCGCTGTAGCCAAGTTTGCAACATCGGGCAAGAAGATCCGCAAGAAGGACCTGGGTATGATTGCCAAGTCCTACGGCTATGTATATGTGGCTCAGGTTGCCCTGGGCGCAAGCCAGGACCAGTTCTTCCGCGCCGTAAAAGAGGCCGAAGCCTACAACGGACCTTCCATCATCATCTGCTACGCACCATGTATCAACCATGGTCTTAAGGTAGGTATGGCTCACTCCATCCAGGAGGAGAAGAAGGCTGTAGAGTGCGGTTACTGGCATCTGTGGCGGTATAACCCAGTGCTTGAGTCCATGGGACAGAACGGATTTATCCTGGACAGCAAAGAGCCTGATTGGAACAAGTTCCAGGACTATCTGCGTGGCGAAGTACGGTTCGATGCCCTTACTAAGACATTCCCTGATATTGCAAAGGTGCTGTTCGAGGTGACACAGGAGAATGCCCAGTGGCGGTACAACCAGTATAAAAAACTGGCAAAAATAGGCGATTCGACTTATTAACCTTATATTTTTAGAGTAAAATTCCCAAATTCCTTGATTAAACCTGCTTTATACAGTAGAATTAATCAAGGATGGGTAATATGAATTTAAAAATTAACGAAGGTTTGAGTTTTGATGATGTTCTGCTGATTCCTGGATATACTGACATTGCTCCTGGCGAGGCTGATGTCACATCCCGGCTTATCGGTAATATTTATGTGAATGTTCCTATCATGTCCGCCGCTATGGACACTGTAACCGACGCCCGCATGGCTATTGCACTGGCCCTTGAGGGTGGAGTGGGTGTAATACACCGAAATTTCAAGCCGGTTCAGCAGGCTGAGGAAGTTGAGAAAGTAAAGAGATATCTTAACTGGGTTATCAAGAACCCAGGCGTTATCGATCAGAATGCAACACTGGCAGATCTGCGCGCTCTTATGCGGGTAAACAATGCATCTGGTATCCCTGTAGTAAACAGAAACAAACGCCTCTGTGGTATCGTGACATCCAGAGACCTCCGCTTCTGCAACGATGACCGTGTCCTTATCAAGGATATCATGACCAAGAAGGTTGTGTACGAGAAAGGCACTCCTTCCGTTGAGTCTGCACAGAAAAAATTTGATACATATAAGATTGAGAAACTCCCTGTAATCGACGACAAGCACCGTGTAATCGGACTTCTTACATATAAAGATATGGATAAGAAGCGCCGCCACCCGAATGCTGCACTTGATGGCACAGGTAGACTTTTAGTAGGTGCTGCCATCTCTCCGAGGGACTATGACCAGCGGATTCCTCTTTTAATAGAGAGCAACGTTGACTTTGTGGTCATGGATACAGCTACAGGTGACACCAAGGAGTCGGCAGTCGCAATCAACGATATCAAGAAAAAATATAATATACTGGTGATGGGCGGAAACACTGTTACTGCAGAGGCAACAAAGCGCATTATCGACGCTGGTGCAGATGCGGTTAAGATCGGTATCGGACCAGGCTCAATCTGCACCACCAGAATCATCTCCGGCTGCGGTATGCCGCAGTTCTCCGCTGTGCTGGATTGCGCTGAGGAGGCTGCAAAATATAACATCCCTGTAATCGCAGACGGCGGTATCAAGTACTCTGGCGATATAGTAAAAGCTCTCGCAGCCGGTGGCAGTGCTGTAATGATCGGTAACCTGTTCGCAGGTCTCAAGGAAGCCCCAGGCCGGGAGATCATCTACGAAGGACGTATCTTCAAGGAGTACAGAGGCATGGGCTCCCTCAGCGCAATCGGCGCAGGTAGCGGAGACCGCTACTGCATGAAGCCAGGCGAGGATCCTGTTCCAGAGGGCATCGAAGGCCGTGTGGCATACAAGGGCGAGCTTAAGCCGTATCTGCACCAGCTGGTTACAGGTATCAAGAAAGGTATGGCATACTGCGGCTGCCACAACATCGAGGAACTCAAGAAGTACCGCAAGTTCATCCGTATCACCGGCGCCGGCCTCAAGGAGAGCCATGTACACGACATCTCCATTACCCATGAGGCACCGAACTACAGTAAGTGATGTCCTTTAACTTTGACGCTGTTGTAGACCGCCACAATACTGGTTCTGTAAAATTCGACCTAAGACATGATCTGCTGCCCTTATGGGTGGCAGACATGGATTTTCCGCTCCCAGACGAAATACTCGACGCAATTAAGAAGAGGGTAGACCACGGCATATTCGGCTACACCATGACCACCGCCTCCTACTGGAAGGCGCTGGACAGCTGGTGCAGGCGGGAGTACGGCTATCAGGTAAAGCCTGGCGAATGGATTACAGTACCAGGAATAGTCTACAGTCTGTCCATTGCCATAAGAGCTGTCACAGAGCCTTCTGACGCGGTGCTGATAGAGGAGCCGGTCTACTATCCGTTCAGTCAGGTTGTAACTGACAATGACCGCACCCTTGTTGTCGCACCGCTCTGCTATAATAACGGGCGTTATACTCGGGACCTTGCTGCTTTCGAAAATGCTGTCCGCAAGAACAATGTCAAAGCCTTTATCCTGTGCAGCCCTCATAACCCAGTGGGCCGTGTATGGACCAGGGAAGAGCTTGCCGCAGTAGCCGAAATATGCCGGCGCTACGAAGTTGCTGTGCTTGCGGACGAAATCCACTGCGACTTCATCCGCCCCGGCGTGCAGTTCACCTCCTTTGCTACACTTGGCGATGAATACAAAAATAATCTTATTCTCTGCACCGCACCAAGTAAGACCTTCAACCTGGCAGGGCTCCAGGTATCAAACATCTGGGTACCGAACCCTGAAATCAGACAGCGTTTCAAGAAACAGAATCGGGCCAACGGTTACAACGAGATAAACGCACTGGGAATAACTGCCGCCGAGGCCTGTTACACCATGGGAAAGCCCTGGCTTGAGGAGCTCAAAAAATACCTTGAGGGCAATATAGCATATGTACGCACTTTCCTGGCTCAGAGCATGCCTGAAGTAAAGCTGGTGGATCCGGAGGGGACATACCTGATCTGGCTGGACTTCCACGGCACTGGGCTTTCCAATGCCGAAATGAAGGAGATGGTAGAGGGCAGAGCCAAACTCTGGCTTGACCATGGTGATATCTTCGGCCAAGGTGGGGAACTCTTTGAGCGCATAAATATAGCCTGCCCAAGAAGCACTCTTGAGCAGGCTATGAATCAGCTTGCAACAGCTTTTAAATAAGTCAGTCTTTCACTTTTCCGAACTGGTCGAACAGCGGTAGTTTGTGCAGCGCTATGATATCAGGCCGCTCCATGGCATCGCCCTCGGCAAGCACAGCCATCTTTCCTACTATAATGCCACCAGCTTTTTTGGCAAGTTCCTCCATGGCTTTAAGGGAGCTTCCGGTGCTGATCACATCATCAACAATCAGTACTCTCTTTCCCTTTACTTTCTCAGCCTCGGTCTGGCCCAGGAAAAGATGCTGCTTTCCCGCTGTGGTGATTGATTCAACCTCCACCTCGGTGACGTTCTTCATATACATCTTCTTGGCCTTCCTGGCAACGATATAGTCGTTTCTGCCAGCCTGCTTAGCCATCTCGTAAGCCAGCGGAATGCTCTTTGCCTCGGCAGTGAAAATGATGTCAAACTCAGGGGCTCTCTCCAACAGCTTGGCTGCGGCAGCCTGTGTTATCTCTACATCGCCGAACATGATGAACGCTGCAATGCATGTGGTCTCATTTATAGGGAACAGTTCCAGGCTCCGTTTTACGCCTGCAATCTCCATCTCGTAGAACATAGTCTCCTCCTGAACACACTAATTGTACTGTAGAAGCCTTCTATTTTCAACTGTTATCCACAGTTTTATTTACATAATCCAATAAACAACTGATGCGCTCAGGATAGCTCCGGCAGCTATGAAAAGGCAGGGTTTTGCGATGAAGAATGTGTTCTTGAACAGGTTTGTGTTGAAGAACCGGTTTGTCACCACATTGCACACATGGACAGGGGAGAGGAGCTGGCCTATCTGACCGAAGCCGTAGCCGATTATCACCATAATAAGTATGCTTTTAAGCGATGGATCCGGTCCCAGCAGCGAGAAGATGATGGGGAAGCTGGTTCCCACAAATCCCAGTGCAATACCAGTGGCAATGCCACTTACCAGCGGGAGAATGGCAAACAGAAGAACAGTGGGGATGCCGGTCTGGCTCAGCTCCTGCCGCATCACATCCATAAGGTGCGAGCCGTCGGACAGGGGTGCCCCGATAAAGCCGCTGTATACAGTAATCACAACCACAATAAGCACCATCCGCCATGCATTCTTGGCCAGAAGCAGCTTCTTCCAGGTGTCGGCACTCAGCGGCTTCCACACTTGGCTTGTGATTATGGCCGCCAGTATGCTTAATATGAGCGGCAGGTACTTGGATACTCTCTTGAGTCCCGGGAACAGGCCCGACAGCAGGAAGGAGCCTCCGATTATGATTATAATAGGAAGCAGGTAGCGCCAGACCGGCTTCTTAGCCCCCGCCTTTTGCGGGGTGCCGGGCAGGTCTAAGCCCTGGAGAATGCACACATAGCCGGCAAAGATATGGATGAATGTCATAGAGACATTGGCCAGGAACAGCTGGTAGAAATCCAGCCCTGTTATCTGTAGCGCCATTATTACGCCGGCGTAGAGGGGAAACCAGTACTCCCACATGTGCCGGAACCAATAGTTGATCCGCGTCTTTGTGTCGCTGTCCAGCTTGTGCTCTGTGTCACAGGCATCCACCAGAGGCGCAGAGAACAGGGCGCCGCCCGGCATGGGTATAAGACCTATCAGCGCAGCCACCGACACCAGCAGCGTCTTGCCCGAGAACCGCTCCTTGAGCCCCTCGGTCATAAAGCCCATTATATTGTTCTCTTTTATCTGGTTGCTCATAGTTATCATAAGGAAGATAAGTGTGAACAGCATGCAGGAGTCGAAGTTCCACACCCGGCCGACGGCAATGGCCACGGTCTCCAGCACTGTGCGTTTTGAGAGCATGGAGAGGAGGAAAGACCCGGCTAGAATTGAGATTGCCAGGTTCTTTATAAAGCGGTCAGCTATAAGAATTGCCCCCAGGGATATGAAGATGGCGGCAATCACAGGGATGTTCCACAGCATATAAATAGTGTAGCATGGCAAAGAAAGAAAAAAAAGAGTTTTTTTATAACCTTCTGACAGTTGGCTTGTTTGTATTTTGTGAGTATATTTTATGTATCAGGAGATAAATGAATGAATCTTAAAAAATTTTTACTTGTGCTTTTTATTTTGATGTTCTCAGCTTCCATGATCTTTGCTATGGGATCCCCCGAAGCAGCAAAGCCGGAAAGCGGAGTAACAGAATCACAGCCAGCCCCTCAGGATCAGAGGGTGGTACCCGGCACCAAAGGAGAAGTATACTTTTCCTTCAGCGGAATTACTAAAAAGGTTCTTCCTTCTGTAGTAGAGCTTGATGTTGTGGAGGTTGTCCGCCAGGAGACCTTCAATTTCTTCAATCCGTTTGAGTTCTTCTTCGGCGGTGGCCGGGGCGGCGAGAACAATGGAAAGAATGGCAAGTCATATAAGGAATATGAGCGCCCGGGCCTTGGCTCTGGTATTATCATCAAACAGGATGGCGACACAGTATATGTTCTTACCAACAGCCATGTTGCAGGAAAAGCAGACCAGATCACTGTAAAGCTCAGCGACGGCCAGAAGTTCGAGGCCACAAAAGTTGGTGCCGACGACAGGATGGACCTGGCTCTCGTATCCTTCAAGTGTTCAGACAAGGTTCCAGTTGCAACCTTCGGTGACTCCGATGCCCTTGAGGTCGGCGACATTGTGCTGGCCATCGGTTCTCCTTACGGCTATGAGTCCACAGTTACTTGCGGTATTATCAGCGGTCTTCAGAGAAAGAGCACCGGCAATATCTCAAGCTACACCGACTACATCCAGACCGATGCCTCCATCAACCCCGGTAACTCCGGCGGAGCCCTGGTCAACATGAAGGGTGAGGTAGTGGGAATCAACACATGGATTGCAACCCAGAGTGGCGGCAGCGTAGGACTTGGCTTTGCCATTCCTTCCAACAACGCAAAGCGTATTGCCAACGATTTCATCACCAAAGGAAAGGTTGAATATGGCTGGCTCGGTGTATCAATCGATTCTGTGGAAGAGAACAGCTATCCAGACCTGCGCAAGGACTTAGGTCTCGGCAACAAGGGCGGTGGAATCATCCTGGGCGTATTCAAGGATTCTCCGGCAGACAAGGCCGGTATCCTGCCAGGCGACTTCATCACCAAGATCAACGGAACTGTTATCTCAGATTCCTCACAGCTGACTAAGGTTATCGGAACTATCCCTCCGAAGGAGAAGGCAACATTCACCCTTATCAGAAATAAGAAGGAGATGACCTTAAGCGTAGTTCTCGAGGCTCGTGACGATGAGGAGAAGGTTCAGGCCAACCGCGACATCTATCCAGGCTTCCTGGCAATCAACATCGACGAGAAGATGCGGACTAAGGGCGAGCTTGGCGATATCAAGGGCGTAATGATCGTTGCAGTATCCCCTGGTACAGCAGCAGAGCAGGCCAACCTTAAGGCTGGAGACATCATTCAGGAGATCAATGACAAGCCAGTTACCAACATGCTGGAGTTCTACAATGCCCTGAACGATAAGTCCAGCAAGAAGATGTTCCAGATCAGCAGAAAGGGACAGAAAATTATTGTTGGGTTTGTAAAATGAGGCGGATAACCTGCCTCGCAGTATTCTTCTTCCTGGCTCTGGCCACAGGGTGGGGCCAGGAGAAGATATATCTCTGGAAGGACGTTCATTCCATGCGGAATGAGCGTTCTTGCATTTATGTTTATGCACCGGAGAAAGAGGCAGACACCCATGCCGCTGTCATTATATGCCCGGGCGGCAGCTATTATCACAGAAGCACCAAGACCGAGACTAAGGATGTGGCAGCCTGGTTCACAGAACGGGGCTATCACGCATTTATTCTTAAGTACCGGGTCGCTATGGACGGCTATCATCACCCGGCCATGATACAGGACTTCCAGCGTGCCATGCAGTTTGTCCGAGAGAACGCTGATAAGTATGGTTTTGATGCCGACAAGGTTGGAGCAATAGGCTTTTCCGCCGGCGGGCATCTGGTGACAATGGCAGGCGCATTCGGCGAAGAGAACTTCCTTAAGGAGCTGGGCATAGAGACCAGCGTAAGCCTTAAGCCTTCCTTTGTTGTCCCTGTCTATCCCGTTGTCACCATGCAGGAGCCCTATGTCCATAAATGGTCTCTGCACAGTCTTTTGGGCCGTGCTGCATCGGAAGAGGTGCGGGAAAAGTTCTCCATGGAGCACCAGATGACCGCCGCCATGCCACCGGTGTTCCTTATGGCCTGCAAGGATGACCCCACAGTTGATTACCATAACAGCGTTATGCTGGATGATGCTATGGCAAAGGCAGGAGTAAGCCACCAGTTTGTCCTCCTCGACACCGGCGGGCATGGATTCGGTATGAATTACGGTTGGGGAGATACACTTTACAGTTGGCTTAAAAAATTATACCATTGAAGAATGGAACTCTTATCGCCAGCCGGTAATATAGAAAAACTTTACTATGCCTATGAATATGGCGCCGATGCCGCTTATATCGGCATAAAAAACTTCTCGCTCCGGGCCAAGGCCGACAACTTTTCGGCCGACGAATACGAAGATATCCGCAAAGTAAAGGGGAACAAGAAGCTTTATACCGCGCTCAACATCTACTTCCACGACTCCGATATCGAGACACTGGAGAAAGAGTCCGACTACATCCATCATTATCCGCTGGATGGCTTTATAATCAGCGACATCGGCATAATAGGCTATCTGAAAAAGCATTTCCCCGACAAGGAGCTGCACTTGAGTACTCAGGCCAACTGCGTCAACACCGAGGCGGCCAAGATGTACCGCGACATGGGAATTAAGCGCATTGTGCTGGGCCGGGAGCTGTCGCTTAAAGAGATAGAGACGATAAAGAATAACGTGCCTGATCTGGAGATTGAGGTCTTTGCCCATGGTGCCATGTGCCTTGCATATTCAGGCCGCTGCTTCTTAAGCAAGTACCTGGCCGACCGCAGCGCAAACCAGGGGGACTGTGCCCATTCCTGCCGCTGGCAGTACCGGGTGCTGGAGGAGTCGGAGCGGCCTGGCGAATACTTCCCTGTGGTGCAGGGCGAGAACTTCACCTCAATCCTTTCATCCAAAGACCTGTGCATGATAGGCCATCTTCAGGAACTTAAGGACGCAGGTGTAGACTCCATCAAGATAGAGGGGCGGATGAAGTCTATCTATTACACAGCAGTCATCACCAGGGCCTACCGCAAGCAGCTGGATTATATCGAGGGGATTTCCAAAGAGGATCCGCAGCCTTATGTGGACGAGATTTTCAAGGTGAGCCACCGGGAATTCTCCACCGGTTTCTACTATGGCAAGGACGAGATCGAGATGCCTACATTCAAGTCCTATATGTCCGAGGCCCAGTTCTTAGGCAGCATAGAGGAGAGCGCAGGCGAGGGCATTTACCGCCTTGATGTGAAGAACCAGATCCTTGCATCCGACCACATTGAGTACATCGGCCCAGACCTCCTGTACCTGCCCGATGAGGGCTTTACACTTCTTGATGAGGATATGAATATTGTGCCTAAGACAGATCATGGTAAAATTGCTTATATAAAGACAGACAAAAAGCTTAAAAAGGGGTATATTATAAGAAAGAAGGGATGAAACTCAGTAAAAAAGCTCTTACATTTTTTATTTTCCTCTTTTTAATCAGCCAGACCACCATGGCTGCACTCAAGAACCCTATCCAGTCGGTGTTCAACAAGCCGGATGTCACAACAGAAGGCTTTGAGATTACATCCCTTACCTTTGATTCCATCGAAGGTGTCCTCAAACTGAGTGTAAACAATACAAACTCAATCTCCATCGATTACCCCCAGGTGAACTGGGAGTTCAAGCTGGGAGAGATTATCTATAAGTCAGAGACTATGCCTGCCGGCGATAAGATAGGACCCAACAAATTGGAGGAGATTCAGATACCGGTCTCTATCCCATTCGATGAGCTGTACCAGAAGCATCCTTCCTTGCAGCGCATCGATGTGGTTCCATATACTGCCACAGCTGACTTCAACTTCAAGCTGCCTATATTCGGAAAGTCCAACAATTCAGTGGTAGCCACCGGGGAGTTGCCTATGCTTAAGAAGCCTGTGGTGAACTTGGATTCAATCCTTCTTACCAGCATGGAGCCGGAGCAGGTAGTCTTTGCTGTCACCGCATCAATGCAGAACAAAAATGGTTTTGACATCCATCTGGAGAGGGTAGATTATACCCTGATCATAAACAACACAAAGTGGGCAACAGGAAACACCCGGCGGCAGATACTTGTGCGCCCTGCCCAGAAAAGCGACATACCGCTTAATATAGCGCTCCGCACCAGCAGCATGGTATCCGAGGCCTATGCCCTTGTCTTGAGCGAGCAGGATGTGCGCTTTGATTTCAAGGGGACTCTTTACTGCAAGTCCAGTTCCCCGTATCTTAAGAGTTTCGAGCTTCCTTTCCAGCTTATTGGAACAAAACGGATAAAGCTTTGATAAAAGGAATTTAACATGGCAAAACTGTGGTTTAAAAACTATGAACTGAACGAGCTTCTTGAGAAGTTCACTGTGGGAAACGATTATATCCTGGATCAGAATCTGGTGGTGTCGGACTGCCTCTGCAGCATCGCCCATATCCAGATGCTGGCAAAGATAGGGGTTCTTACAGAAGATGAGTTCAAGGCTCTTAAGAAGGCTCTCCTTGATATTATCAAGCTGAGCGAGAAAGGGAAGTTCCAGATAAAGCTTTCGGACGAGGATTGCCACACTGCCATCGAGGGCTACCTTACAGCAAAGCTGGGGGACGTAGGAAAGAAGGTGCACACAGGCCGCTCAAGGAACGACCAGGTGCTTACTGCCACCCGTTTCTATGCCAAGACACGGCTGCTCCAGATTATAGATAGGGCTCTTGACCTGGAAGATTCCCTTATAAAGTTTGCAGAAAAGAATAAGAATGTCCCCATGCCTGGCCGCACCCATATGCAGATTGCCATGCCTTCATCTGTAGGGCTTTGGGGTGCCGCATTTGCCGAAGAACTGCTGGACGATATCGCTTTTCTGAATGCAGCCTACGAACTTAACAACCGCTGTCCTCTGGGCTCTGCCGCCAGCTATGGCGTGCCGCTGCCACTGGACAGGGAACTCACTGCAAGCCTTTTAGGTTTTGCCGATATCCAGAACAACGTGCTCTATGCCAACAATTCCAGGGGCAAGATTGAGTCCATGATTGCCGATGCCCTTGAGCAGCTGACCCTTACATACAGCAAGATGGCCCAGGACCTGATTATCTTCTCCATGTCCGAGTTCGGCTATTTCTCGCTGCCTGCACAGCTTTGCTCAGGAAGCAGCATAATGCCT
>JAEEGH010015975.1_pt1 | contig 16209 bp, 17 predicted proteins | sample 9134181 | NCBI WGS metagenome assembly JAEEGH01 (sample SAMN16246544, study PRJNA631951) | gut metagenome | biome: gut microbiome; feature: rumen; material: DP-attached | host: Bos | place: Iran: Karaj | collected 2018-10
GCAGAAAGGATAGTTTGCGGATTCTGCTCCCGCTTTGGTCAGCGAATTAAACAGGGTACTCTTTCCCACGTTGGGAAGACCGACGATTCCTAGTTTCATTTTTTTTACCTATATCCCATAAAATAAGGGATTCTTTCTATTTTGAATAAAACAATCTACACCATTTTACACCAATAATCATAAGTTTTGATTATTTTTTTACTTCCCAACGAATTTTTCATATTTTTTATCATCAGCTTACAGCCTCAAAAATTTTCATTGCGAGTTCAAGTGAATCATCGGTAACATGTACATAAGTATCCATTGTAGTGGATAACTGAGCATGTCCTAAAATCTTCTGTAGAGACTTTGGATTCACTCCTCTTTCGATGCATCTGGTTGCAAATGTATGTCTAAGTGCGTGCATACAGAATGGTTTTATTCCAGCTTTCTCACAAATCTTATACAGGTTCGTGTCATAGGTAGAGTTCTTTACCGGTTCTCCAGTCCTGAAATTGATAAAGATCAGGTCTTTCATACATACCGTTCTCTCAATTCCATGCCTTGGATCTGTAAAGGTTAATACTTGCGAAAGCGTCATCGACTCTTTTCTAGTCTTTCTCTTCTGGTAGAGGTCATAAAGAATATCAAAAGCCTCATCAGTAAGAGGAATCGTTCTAAAGCCTGCCATAGTCTTTGGTGGTCCTGCTCTCCAGTAGCCTCGTTCATGTCGATATTCAAGAGACTTATCAATAGTAAGCAATCTCTTATCGATATCGAAGTTGTCCCAGGTCAGCCCAATAAGCTCTCCTGTTCGAAGTCCTGTCTGCAAAAGAAGCCTGAACTGCTTAGCATTGTGATTCTTATCCGCATACTGGACAAAGAGCCGTTGTTCATCTATCGTCAGCACTCTTATAGGCTTTTTAACCTTCTTGGTCCTGAAGTTCACTGCATCAAGCGGATGCTTGGTTATCAGATCATTTAAAAGAGCCGACTTGAACATTGAGCCAATGCATATATAGGTCTGATAGACTGTAGATGTAGCGTAGCTCGCCTGCATTTCATTAAGAATCTGCTGACAGTGCATCGCTTTTACATCCGGAAGGAGCATACCACCTATATATTGCTGAATATTGGTATAATAACGTTCTTTATAGTTTCTAATAGTATTAGGTGATAAATCCTTCTTAAAATTCTTCATCCAATACTTAAACCATTCATCAACTGTCATCCTGTATTCTACAGCTGTTTCAGAATCGCTATCATCATCAAGCTTAGCAAGTGTTATCCACTTTTGGGCATCAGCAACGCTATCAAAGTATTTCTCTATTCTTTTTCCGTTCCTGTTTGTGAATCTGGCAGAATATTTACCGTCTTTCCTCTGCACGATTCCTTCACCGAGTTCTCGGCCGCGTAAATCTTTTCCCATATACTGCTCCTTATAATTCGAAGCAGCATCATCACGCGTGTATAAAAATAACATAGAAGATGGCATTTATCAACCTTGTGTCTACTTATTAAATGAGTTCAATATTATTTAAATACTCGTCGAATGCTGCTCTTTTAATCAATATTTTTCTTCCTATCTGAAAAGAGAACTTGTTTAGTGGATCTTTACATAATTCCCTTATCTTATGAACGCCTATGTTTGAATACTCAGCCGCTTCCTCAATAGTCATTGAAGCTTTATGCCATATAGGCACCTCTAAAACATCCGGTTTTGCTATATTATCAGGGGATTTTTTCTCTAATTCGCTCTCCATTCCCAACTGTATCTTTATTGTTTTATTTATTCTGGTCTTCATAAAACTTTCAGTCAGGCTTCCAATATACTTCTTAAGACTTCCTTTATTGATGGTTGTAATCTGTTCAGCCATTGAAGCCGATGTTTCAGTCAAGCCCGCCATCCCATCTAAGATAACATGCGTTGGAAAGCCTTTGCTCCTGTGTATCTTGGTTGTTACCGGAATAACCGTAACTGTTGGTGAATAGAGGTTTCCTTTATTATTCTGAACTATGATTACGGGACGTTCTCCCTTTTGTACTGAGCCCTGGTTATCTCCAAGATCAGCTAAGTATATATCCCCTCTTTTTACTTCTCTCATATGTTTATTCTCCTTAATATAAAAAGTGGGCTTTCTTTTGCCTTAGTGCAGCTTGGAAAGCCCACTTTACATAGCAGTTAGATATATATACGTATCAATTTGTCCTCGACACCCCGATATAGGGAAGTCATCAGGCGGCTGTAGTTGCAGCTCCATAGGTTCTACCTCCCCGCGGATCTCGCCGGGCCGCTCCCATTACGATAGTTGTGGCTAAGCGGAAGTATCATTATACCTGCAATTATCATCGCCAGATCGGAACTACCGACTTTCCAGTGAGGCTATCTCGCGCAAGGCGTACCTTTGGGGCTATCTGCTGCAGGAATGTACCTGATGAATGGGTATTAAGTTTTCAATGTTCGTGAAAAGAAAAATATCCTTTCACTTATTCCTACAGAGAGGCAGCTTTATACAACCTCAGATTGAAAAAAATTTTGTTACAGCTTCAAAATTTCTTTGAGGTTCTTCATAGCCTGAGCCAGAGATTTTGATACCATCTGCTGTGTAACGCCTTCAGCCTTGGCAATCTTTTTCTCATCAAGCCCATAGTAAAAATACAGAATGCACCTTCTCTTCTGGACTTCAGGAAGCTTTTCTATGGCTTCCCTTACCTTCTCGTATTCCAGCTTGTCTATAGTCCTTTCCTCAGGCTCATTATCAGAAAAGACAGAGTGAAGATACTCCGTGGTTCCATCCTCGTAGCCCAAAAGGTCATGATGGCGAAGGCTCCTCATACTGTGCTTTTTCTCATTCTGCTCATATTCACGGATTGCCTTTCCCTGCTCCGTTGTCATGACCACATAGGGCTTAAAGATAGAAAGCTCATCCCTGTACCTTTCCTCCAGCTCATGGATATCAAGATCTGTGATAACAGCCCATCTGGCACCTCCTGTCATTCCCGGGTATTCAAAGCCAAGATTTATAAGCTCATATTCTTTTTTCTCGCTACTACTCATTGTCCGTTTTCCTCCGATTCTTGAAAGTTGTCAGTTTCAAAAACCGAAGGTTTACGGATACCTGCCTATGTATGTTTCCCAGCACCCTAAGTGCATCTATAAAGTCCCATCAGAACAAAACAGAGGAAACACCATATTCAGGCACAAAAATAAAGGCAGAGCAAAACAGAATACCCGTTAAGGTATTTCTCTCTGTTTTGCTCCGCCTTTCAACGATTCTGTGTCGTTCATAGCCGCCTAAGCAAACTATTGTCAAAAGATGGCGTTCTTTCTGATTCTAAGCCAGATTCAACGCTTCCACTTATGACTCATTTCCCATATTAAATTGTTACTACTGCCTCCCTGCAGTTATGCTGTCTTAACTCGTCTGTCCTTGTAAACGAGAACGCTTCCTCGATGGACTGATACAACCATCCTCTTACCGCATTTCTTGCAGTTCTGGATAGTTCTTCCATCTTCCATTCCTACATAGCAAAGCCACCCCCCGCAGCAACTGCAATGTACATTTTCAAGCGCTCTTCTTGGTTTTACAGCATCTTTCAATACCTTCCTTCCCTCCTAAAAAATGTTATTCTTTCCTTGTAGTATATTCTATTACAAAATTTCGTATCCGCTAGTTCAACATTATCCGCCTCTATCCAGCACTCTCCAGAATTCTCCACGAATCTCCATTTACAGGTAAAAAAAAGAAAACACTGATCACAGCTTAAAGTCCGGCGGATCAATAAGCCCCTTTTCAATGTCTTCTTTTTCTCTTCTAATGGCATATTCAAGAATAAGGTCTCCATATAGAACTATGGCATCTTTCTTCTTCCTTCCAAAGGTTCCATCGGACAGATGCAACTCATTGTTGATTGTGCTATCAGTCATAGGCTCATCATTAAGATATGCGCCCTGAAGTATGTATACCATCTCTTCGCCGTCTTCTACCTTGTTCTTCATCTGTTCAAGAAGCATATCAGACTTCTCTTCAAACCAATCGGTGCAGGCTACTGCATAGGCAAATACTGCCCTGTCATGATCAGTGAATTTATCCATGTTCCTTACCATCTCAAGGAAGCGCCTGCGAATCTGCTGTTTACCACCTTGCACCCGAACAAGGGTAAGGATATTCCCTCTGTCCCTCTTACCAGCATTGTACTGCTGCAGAAGAGGCTTGATCAGCTTCACCATATCTTCATATTCAACCTCCAGCCTCTCACACTTTGCCAGGATGTACGCGTGGGATGAGATTCTGTTGCGTGGCATAAAATTCACCTCCTTTATGAAAAAAAGCAGGAAAACTGAATCAACAATTTCCCTGCCAAATGCCCTAGCATATCTTATTAAGTTTTTAACTCACTATTTCTCTCTAATCTCTTGCTGATTTCTTTAGAGATAAGCTGTAAATACAGATTAAGTCTTACATCAGAATAGTAACTCAATTCTCTTTCTATCATAAGTTCCATGCTCTTGCCATTTCCAAGAATCAGCTCATCAATTGACTCATGATAAATCTCATTAAGTGCAATCATAATCTCGTAAGGCAATCTGGTTATGCCCTTCTCATAATTATGAATTGTCTGTACTGATTTCCCCAACTTTTCAGCCATCTCTTCCTGGGTCTCTTTGTTGGCAATTCTAATGTCTTTGAATCTGCCACCTATCTCTTTCTCAAGCTCAGAAGGCGCTTTTATTCTTTTTCGATTCAGCGGTGTGTGTTTAGCCATTTTTTCTCCTGTTATCCCTATAAAAAAATGATAAGCCACGCTCTGCTCATTAACCATAAAGCACCATTATAGGTATTCAGGCAATACCTATAATAGTGTTATAGGTAGTCATAAAATTTAATCTAGTTTTTTCATATATTTCACCAAACTCCTGCTTCCATATACTGATTCCTAAGTATAAAAATAAGAGTATCTCTGCAGAAGCAAGTGCACTGATATCAGTCACATTGCCTGCAGGGCTACCCTTATATAATGTCAAAATAGCAAGTCTTATATTTTCAGATCTCTGAAGCTGAATGTACGAGCTTAGCATCCACTGATGCTGCCCCAGAAACATATTCTCCAAGCTTCTCAGCTGTCTTACCTATTCCGCTTCCACCAGATGTGGCAAATGCGTGTATAGTCTTGCCGATCCAATCATAGCCTTTACAGAATGTATATACTACTCTTGGAGCCTGTCCGTACCAGATAGGAAAGCCAATATAAACAGTATCGTAATTGTCAAAGTTCTCAATTGTTCCGCTTACAGGAACGTCCTTCTTGCCAATCTGCTCTTTGTTACATCTTGCAAGTGGATTGGTCCACTTGATATCTGCAGCTGTATAAGGCTGCTCTGGAACTATCTCAAAAAGATCAGCGCCGATCTTAGCCGCGAATTCCTTTGCTACCACTGCTGTGGTGCCTTCGGCACTGAAGTAGGTTACTAGTGTTGGCATGATTCACCTCCCAAGTTAATATTTATTTTACTCTATTGTATTGTTTGCAATATTATATTATTTTTAATTAAAAATCAAGTTTAAAGAAATAGTACAAATCATAGAGGCTATTTAAGGATACAATTATGTACCAAACTCATTTATATTGCGGAATAATGTCACAGCTTTATAGTCACATAAGACCATCAACACGCTTTTTTGCGTATTGTTAAAAGTTCACTTTCTGCTCATCTTATCTGTGCCAAACATCTCCTTATACGAAATCTCCACCTCGATATATCCTGAAGAGTAAGGTCCAATTTCATATGGTGCAAAAGAATAAATAAGCGCCTTCTCCTTAAAGAAAACATTCGCATCCTCTATCGATACGCACTCATAAGCTGCATCGTAGGCTCCATTAGCATCACTGGCAAAATACTTGCTCGAATCATCGCAGCTTTCAAAGTCCTCTTTTACCTTTTCAGCCACAATCTTCTTAAGATATTCATCTGTTCCGGAGAAGAAATCCTTGAAATGTAATTCCTCTCCAGTGGTAAGGTCATAAACAAGCTGCTCTTTCCACGGCAAACCGTGTGCACCACCGCCATACCAGACGCCACTGCAATCAATAGCAAGATAATCTTCTATAACGTCAGCATTCTTAACATAGTAATCCTGCGTCTCCTGCCATGAGCTTGAATACTCTTTGTGTGTTGCACAATCCTCATAATCGCTCTCATTAAGTTCCATGCTGATTGCACCCATGTGGGTTTCATGTTTCTCTTTTAAATCAGCGTTTATCACATTGGCATATTCAGACCATTCATCGGAAAGCTGGAAATACTCGTCATAGTTGTATCTAAGCAGAGTATCGCACCTTGGGCACCTTGCAGAAAAATAGTCGCACAAAACAGTGCCATATTTCATTGTACTAATCTCTATGCCGGTTTCATCAAGGGCAACTACGCCGCTTTCATCAAGTCTGTACCACTTGCGTACATACCCATCAACATCCTCAATGAACATGTTATCGCCCACAAGCCCGTATTCTCTTTCCAAATATGTGCCTGCCCCAGGTATATTATTCCTTGTAAAAAAAGCTATCTCGTCCCCAGTAGCACAGTCGTACTCATAAAGAGTGAACTCGTTGCTGCCAGGCGCTTCATCATAATCCCTATAGTAAATCTTACCATCTTTGTAATTTACTATAGAAATGTAATTCTCTGAAACAACCTTAATCTCACCTGTTTCAAGATCTATACACTTATAGTACTGATCCAGGATTGTTGGATATTCATGAAATATTGCATACTTACTGTCAAATCCGGCAAACATCAGCTGTGGCTCATCAATATCAGCTAAAACCTGTGTGCTTCCATCACTTTTTATCTTAAGTATCTGGCTATTCCAATCATCAATTGCCTTGAAAGCCACAACAAATCCATACTCATCAAGAGCCCTTGAAATGCTGTATGTCCCATTCTCACCGTACATCCAACCTCTATTTGCAATAAGACTACAATTTTCCAGGGCTTCTAGTACCTCTCCGATGGATGCTTCGCTTTCGGTAAAAGAAAAATCGTCTGCCCTAAGTGAAAAGATATCCTCTGCATAATGGTAATCGTCCAGGCTCCTCAGAGAAGATGTAATATAGATATTTCCATCATAAATCTCAAAATTCTTTAAATCATACCTGCGTTCAAGGGATGTAACTTCTGTAAACTCCTTGGTATTCATATCAATCGCCCAGATATGCTCTACAACGTCCCCGTGATCATCTGGATCAAGATACTCTGAATCTTTGTAGAAAAAGATACCTTCAGATTCTGCCAAAATATTGCTATACCAAGGTATTGGATGTCCGTTTTCTTCAGCAATATCATCCATCTCCTGATAACTGAATTTTCTTACATATTCCCCCTTTTCATCCACAACGTAGAGATACTCTTCGCTATCCTCATGAGGTAGAAGGTACTCATTAACCAGAGGAGTAATCTCTACCTTTTTCTTAATATCTTCTTCGTTGCTATCATCCTCTGCAGCTAATACGTTAGCATTACTACTAGCTATTGCAGATGATTCAGGATCTTTTTCAGCATTACTACATCCAACCAGTTGCACAGACATTACCGCAACCAGTACTATCCCAAACAATTTATTTTTCATTTTCTTAAATACCTCAAAACATGACACTTATATCATCCTCTTATTATACTTAACAAATAAGCGGCTCACAATCAGTCCTATTGCATATTATCTAATACTACTTTTTCACATGGGATATATCCGGTGAACTCTTCATCATGGGTAACGATTATCACGATTTTACCTTTATCCGCAAGTTTTTTCATGAAATCCGCACACAAAAGCATACTTCTATAGTCCAGGCCACTGGTGGGCTCGTCAAATAAAAGAATCTCTTTATCCATTAAAAGGCTTACTGCTATGGCAAGTCTCTGCTTCTGTCCTCCTGATAAAGTGTTGGGGTGCCTGTCTACAAATTTAGATAGTCCCATCTCTTTAAGAGTCCTGCTCGCATCCTCGATATGCTTTCCTTTAGTTCCAAGCAAACATTCATTTAGCACAGAATCCGCGAAAAGCTGGTAATTTACGTCCTGCATAACAAGAAAAGATTTTTTCTTCAATCCTTTTGATGAAATAGAACTAGCGTTCCATGTGATTTTCCCTTCGCTGATTTTAAGCAGTCCGCAGATTGTTCCCAGCAAAGTACTTTTCCCAACGCCATTATGTCCCATGACGCAATAAATCTCTCCTGCTTCAAACTCCAAATTTAAATTATTTAAAACTCGTTTTTTCCCGCGTATTACTGAAATATTTTTAAGGTTAAGTCTTCCCTCATGTCCTTTTTCTATATCAGGCCATGTTTTATTATTATCAAAACAGCATAACCTGTTAGTCCTAAGCCCCATTTCGTTAAGCGTTTCTGCTTCCATAGCTCTGAAAGTATCCCCGTCTATTTCACGCTCAATCATTCCGTCTTTCATTAAAATGACCCTATCCACAAGTTCTGACAGGTAATACAGGCGATGTTCTGCTATAACAACGGTCTTGCCCATACTTTTTAGTCTCTTAAGACATTCCTTTAAATCCTCTATCCCTGCAGTATCCAGATTTGCGGAAGGCTCATCCAGCAGATATATTTGCGGATTTGTTGCATATACACTGGCAAATGCAATTTTCTGCTTTTCACCTCCTGACAATTTGAAGATATCCCTTCCCCTGAGATCTTTCAATTTCAATTCATTCGTTACATCTTCAATGGCTTTGTTTATTTTAGCTGTTGATTCTCCGGCATTTTCAAGACCGAAGACGATTTCACTATCAGTATCCACATTAAAAAACTGTGTTCTTGGATTCTGAAAAACGCTCCCTACCAAAGCAGCCAGCTCATAACTACTGTAAGATTTTATAGCCTTCCCACTGATCAAGGCCTGTCCGTCAAGCTTTCCTCCATAAAATCCGGGGATTAGACCATTTATAACCCTGGTTACAGTGGATTTCCCACACCCGGATTCACCCGTCAGTAATACAAACTCTCCCTGATCAATGTTTAAATTAATTCCGTGTAATGCTCCCGAGGCTGTATCAGGATATGTATAGCTTAAGTCCTTCATCTCGATTCTCACGTTTTTCCTCCCATATAAAACAGAATTCCAAATATAAGTAATAAACCAAACATAACCAAAATGCTGATATCCATGCCCCGTATTTTTATATCCAGCCTGCTTGTTCTTTTCCCGGGATTTTCTATTCCTCTGGCTATAGCAGACGCCGACAGCTCATCAGCGGTCTTGGAGGCAGTTACAAGTAGTGGCAGATAAATTGCGTCTATAACAACAGCCGGATTCTTTATAAAGCATGCGGGAGAAAGTGTGATTTGCCGTAGTGCCATGGCATTTTTGATATTCCCCCCATCTTCTTTTACCGTTGGGAAATATCTAAACATGATAGCCATGGGAATTACGAAGGACCTTGGCACATTCCATTTTGCCATTGCTGCCATGAATTCACTTATTTTTGTCGTTCCAATAACTATTCCAGCCATCATGCAGCATGGATAACACTTAAACACCAGCCCCAGCCAGACTAAAAGTGTTGTATGAAGCGTTCCTCCAAGTAAAGGCAGTATAAATATGGCAAACATCCAAAGAGCCGCAAAAACTATTGCGGCCCTTAATGTTTTCCCTATTCTCCCCAGCAAAAAGCCAAGCAGTGTGCTAAATGCTATCCAAACGCAGGTAAATATACCGCTTGGAACAGTCGCACTCAAAATAACCGTTAAAAATATAAGTAATATTTTTGTTCTGGGATCTAATCGGATCATGCTGCTATCCCAGCCTTTTTAAACTGTTTGCGCATAAGGCGTAGCCCCAAAAGTCCGCTTAAGGTTGCCACAATCACTGTCCCCACAACCATTATCAATATAATTCCGCCTGATGCTACTTCGCTCATCTTGTCGATATATTCCTGCTCCGTTCCTTTTTTTAACATAAAAGAAATCCATGACTCCCGATTAAAGAAGAAAACAAAATATGTACCCATTGGCCCGATGCAATATGTAATATACGCCAAAAGGTTAAATATAGGGTTTTGAAAATTTCCTATACCAGCTATAATTCCGGCAACTATTGCACATATCAGGAATCCGAAATTCATTCCCCAATGCATACCGGTAAGTGTTCCCAAGGCACAAAGCAGCGCACCAACTATTGCAAGCGCTCCCTGCTTGGGTACCTTCGAAACAAAAAGCATAAATATTGGTCCTGCAAGTACCGCTGCTCCTATTGGAAAATAGAATGTCAGTGTAGGTATTGTTGCAAAAGGTCCACCACCAAACATAGCTGCAAATAGTAATAATACCGAAAAAATTCCTGTAACAATCAGATCCTTTGCTGTTAATCCTTTTTTCTTAATGTTCATTAATAATCCCCATCCTTTTCCTCATTTGTACTCTCTATCTTAGTTAGCATATTCTAACCATATACCATCTAGATATCGCCCTTTCAAGCGGTATTCAGATAATTCGTCTGATTTTTCTATTTTTATGTCCAAAAGGAACTAATATACTTCCATTGATGCCTTCCACATAGCACAATACTTTCCGTTTCTGGTAATCAGCTCTTCATGAGTTCCATGCTCTGCAATTTGGCCTCCATCAACAACAAGAATCTGATCTGCGGATTGAATTATTGGAAGTGTATGTGCGATCATCACCACAGTTTTCCTTGCCTTAAGAAGATTTAGTATGGCTTGTTTTACTAAAAGCTCGTTCTCTATATCAAGGGATGAAGTTGCCTCATCTAAAAGAACTATGCGACTTTTTCTAAGAATTGCTCTTGCTATAGAAAGTCTTTGCTTTTCACCACCGGAAAGCCTGTTCCCATTCTCACCCACAAGCGTGTCTGCGCCATTTTCAAGTTCATCCACAAAGTTACAATTTGCCTGCTTCAATGCCTGTGACACTTCCTCATCGGTAGAATTTGGCGCTGCAAAGAGCAGATTATTTTTTATGGTATCATTAAAAAGAAATACGTCCTGATCAACGAGACTGATGTAAGAAAGAGCCTCCTCAGTAGAGGCTTCCGACAGCTTTGAACCTCCCACAAATATTTCCCCTTCATCCGGTTCATAATACTTTGACAGAAGATTGAAAATAGTAGATTTCCCGGATCCCGACTCACCTACTATCGCTGTAATCTTGTTTTCCGGAATCGTAAAGCTCATATTTTGCAGTACAATTTCTCCTGGTTTATAAGAAAATCCGACATTCTTGAAAGTAATATCAAACCTTTCAGGCGAGTAGTTTTCCGCAGTTTTTTCTTCCTCTTTTTCTTCCATAATTCTGGAGATTTTGCCTTTTGAAATCATAAGATTTCGATAAGCAACCATACTCACATAAAGCGTAGCTTCCACCTTACACGAAAACAGGACGAGCATAGCAAGAATAATAAGCGCAGGTACAGTCAGTTTTCCCTGGGAATAAGCGTTCACGGAAACATATATTGATGCCGCTGCCCCGGTATAAGCAAGAAACATAAAGGCAAAGCCAATAGGAAGCATTGCACGCTCGTAGGAGTAACTGACATTTGAAAAATACTTCATGGAGCTTTTCAGCGTCTCATTCTTTTCTCCTGCAAGACCATAAGATCTAAGGGTTTGACTTCCTGTAAGATATTCCGCTATGGCGCTTACATTTTCCTCTCTTGCAAGATTCTTGGCTTTTCCATACTTATTAACCTGTCTTATCGAAAATTTCATTGCCGGAAATAGAAGTAGCAATGTAAAAAACATAATGAGACCCACAAAAATGTTCAAATAACCTGCATAAACAGAAAGCATTACCAAAAGAATCCAGTACTTCGTTATATCTGCAAGCTTATGAGTCAGAATCTGTTCGTAATCAGCAACCTCACTTGTGGCAGCGTTTATGTAGTATCCAAGCCTCTGTCCGGTAAAAGCCCCCAGAGGAATACGCCGCAGCTTATCTCCCAACGCAATTCTCAGCTTTTTACTGACAATCGCTCCTCCAATCTGACTTTCCGTGTAAGATACTGCGTAAAGGACAAGTCTTATGACAAAGATGATTCCAAGAAAAATCGTTGCCTGCACTATATCCTTATAATTTATGGTATTTCCAAATATCATCTCCAGTACCTTAAACAGCACCAAAAAATTGCACCCGGAAACAATTCCCTCCAGAACAACTCCGGCTACAGCCGCATTTAAACGCATCCCGGGCTTAAATATATTTCGATTCACAATAATAACCTCCCTAAGCAGTGTATTTGATACTTCTGGCCCGCAGGTAGCTCTCCCAGCTTTTCTTAAAGTATTCGTTTTTCTCTAAAAGAATATCCATGTGTTCTATATCCGTAACGGTTCCCTTTTCTACAACTGCTATTCTGTCGCATAGCCTTGTTATTCCAAGCCTGTGAGCAACAATGATTACTGTTTTTCCTTTGCAAAGATTTGAAATCGCTTTATCAATCTCCACCTGATTTTCCGGATCAGCGGCGCTTGTGGCCTCATCCAGTATAAGAATAGGTGCATTTTTAAGAATGGCTCTGGCAATGCATATTCTCTGCTTTTGCCCTCCTGAAAAACGTCCGCCGAAATTACCCACCTTTGTTTCGTATTTGTCAGGAAGTGACATGATAAAATCGTCAATCTGTGCGGCTTTTGCAGCATTTCTAACTTCTTCAAGACTGGCTTTTTTACCCATCGCTATATTTTCAAACAAGGTCCCTCTTGTTAAAAAAGCGTTTTGGAAAATAACAGAAATATTGCTTAGAAGTTCCTCATACATGATGTTTCTTACATCCACTCCACCTATTTTGATGCTGCCTTCATTCACGTCATAGAATCTTGCAAGCAACTGAACAAGTGTGGTTTTTCCTTCGCCCGACTCCCCGATAACAGCTATCTGCTCACCTTCTTTAATGTTCAGATTTACATTTTCCAGGACCTTCACCTTTCCATCATAGGAAAAACTTACATTTTCAACTGATATATCGTGTTTTTCCGGGAAGCTTTCAGTTCCTTCAAAAACAGGGCTATCAAGTATGTCTTTTACCTGATTAACCGCATTAAGTGAAAAGGAAAGATTATTTGAAAGCTCCTGCAGTGGCCTTATATCCGTAAGATACTGAGTTCCGATAAAGCTAAATACCAATAACACTCCGGCTGTGATCTTCCCATTAACAAACATCCATCCACCCGCAGGAACAAGAAAGAGAATCCCACATTCGAGAAGAACTACATATATCGCATAAAGCGGTCCTGTTGCTACTGAAATATCCTTCCACATGGAGAACTGCCCCTCGATTGCTTCGGAATATTTCCTAAAAGATCTGACGCTCATGTTATAAGCTTTTATAAGTCTCATACCTGATACATATTCTGAGATTGTTCCTGACAGTTCACTTCCGGAAGCATTTATTCTGTCCATAAACTTGAAAAATCTGGCAAACATGATTCCCATCACCAGAATTACAAAAACAAGAGGAATAATGCTTAAAAGCGCCAATGTATGGTTTATGCTAAAAAGCCAGAAAAACATGACGATCGGTCCCGTAAGATACAGAACAAGTTCAGGAAGATTATGAGCAAGGAACAACTCAAGCTTCTCTATGCTTTCATTCATGATGCACTTTATTTCACCAAGGCTTCTTTCTCCAAGGGCGCCCATGGGCATTCTTGCCATATGCTGCGTAACCATGCATCGAACTTCATAAAGGGTGTTGTACGCGCCCCTATGAGATAGTAGTGATGCTCCCATATTGCAAGTTACTCTAACAGCGGTAAAACCAATAAGTACCATAGCCAGTTTTGCACCATAGGATAAGCTTAGATTTCCTGTAGCCGATGCATCAATCAGCTGATAAAAAACTGCATATGGTACTATTCCACATAGACTTGATAAAAGTGCAAAAAAGACGGATAGATAAATTAAATGCTTGTTATTTCCAGCCCATTGCATTAAAAGTGCAAAGCCCTTTTTATCATTCTCTTTTTTCATACTCCTACATCTCACCTGCTTTCTATTTGTATTTTTCAATTGCACATTGTAGTGAGACAGCAAGAATGCTACAATAGTTTTTGATTTTTATTGTCTTATTTTGATGACGTTTCGTCCGATTGGAACAAATATGAGCGAAAAGAAAAAGGATTATAAAGAACTGTTTGAAAAAGCCAATTTCTACCCCTGCAAGTCTCCAAAGGGCTTTCCTCCTTTGGGAGAATGCTTTGAGTTCTCTCCAAACTATGGAAAGGGTTACTATTGGTTTTATGAAATGCCAAGCCAATACAATATTAAGATTCATGATTTCTCTTTTGCAGAGGATACCCTTTTGAATATGGATCTTCTCGAATGTTTAAGTGTCACCTGGTATGAATCCATCTCAGGAGAAGAATTACAGCCCTACAGAAGCCTTAACTGTAATGTTATAAAAAGCTTTCTTGGCGGATATGAGCCTTATCGTGCCATGATTCATCGCAACATCCCCATCCGTTCAATAGGGATTGAGTATCGGCCGGATTTCTTTCATCAAATTTTAAAAGATTGTTTTGGTGAATCCTATCAGGATCCCAAATCAGCATTTAGAAGTATAGATGAAACCACTGATTTCCCGGAAATGAAAAAACTACTCTGGGATATATGGAATTATGATGGTTCCCCATCATGTGCTGCTTTGTATTATGATGCAAAGGTCAGAGAAGCTCTTGCTCTTGTATTTGAACGTCACAGGAATTTAAACAAAACGGTTGGCCCTAAGCTTTCTTCCAAAGATGAAGAATTGCTTTCTAGTCTTGGCCATTATATAAATGATCATTATGCAGACCGCATCTCAATAGAGTCTTTAGCCAAAATCGCATGTATGGGAACCACCAAGCTAAAAACGTCATTCAAGGTTTATTATGGCATGACAGTCGCAGACTATATTCAGAAGGTTCGAATCGACCATGCAGAGCACCTGCTTGCCTATACTGATCTTCCCATTTCCGAAGTTGCCAAGGCTGTAGGATATGTTTCCCCCGGCCATTTTGCTGACCTTTTTAGCTCCACCAAAGGACTGTTGCCCTTGGCATACAGGAAAACCTTCCAACGCAAATGAGTTTAGGGAACGTGGTTTGTGGGGCATTTTTTTACCCTCAAACCACGTCCCCCCTAGGTTCTTTTCCTACTCGACAGGATTTTCTTTGATATACTGCTCGAGAATTTCAGCAGCATCCCCGATAATCTCTGCGCAGGGACGTTTTTTGTAATACTCACTGGTACGCGCCTCCGGAACAGGAACATCGTGACGAACACTAAGGCCAAGCATCTCTCTACAAACTATAGAACCATGCTTTTCCTCAAATCTATGCGCAAGTTCCTGTATTCTGGCGTAGTGATCAGCCTTAACCTGACCGGTTTCCGGACCTTCATAGCCATATAGAAGCCCTACTATCATAAACATTCCGCTGACACTGCCGCATACCTCACGAAGTCTTCCCATTCCTCCGCCAAATGAAGATGCCATCTTGGACAAAGTATCTCTATCGATGGGAAGCATGTCCTCAAATGCAAGTATAATTGACTGAGAACAGTTGTATCCATTTAAAAAGTTAGCCATTGCCGCTTCTCTTCTGGTCATTCTATTATCTCCTATCTTTTAACCCTTACAATTTAATTGATTTTCTATCACATTACTCACAATATAATAAACCTTACACATTCTGTTGACAATCAAGTTAGCCGGCGCTAACCTATCTATGTACATTTAATACTTTAAACCAAAGGAGCTTTGACTATTGCATTTCCCGCATTTCGTAAGCTTTCAGCATAAAAAAAATCACGTTGTGCTTTTTCATCTGCACAACGTGATTTTTAAGCATTTTTATGTTTTATTCGTGATCATATGGGCTTACGTAATCAGGTCTATTCTCCATGAGCAGCGCTGCGATCAGGTAAAGAATGATTCCGCTTCCGCCTGATACTGTAAGTACAGCCCAGATAACTCTTACTATTGTAGGATCAAAACCAAAGTACTCAGCGATTCCACCACACACACCAAAAAGTTTTCTATCGTTACTTCTGTAAAGTTTCTTCTTTTCCATTACCCATTACCTCCTGTTTTATATAACATTTATATCAAATTTGTTTTATAGGATTAGTATAGACTCTTATATCCCATCGGTACACAATTTGTTACGAAAAAAAGTTTTATATATCTTGCTGTTTTGGCAAAATATATTTTATTTATTT
>JAEEGH010015979.1_pt1 | contig 16206 bp, 12 predicted proteins | sample 9134181 | NCBI WGS metagenome assembly JAEEGH01 (sample SAMN16246544, study PRJNA631951) | gut metagenome | biome: gut microbiome; feature: rumen; material: DP-attached | host: Bos | place: Iran: Karaj | collected 2018-10
TGCGTTAGCAGAATCTTTCTCGCAGAGGGCAGAAGCGATTTCTGCGCTGAGTACTTTAGCAAAGCGGAGAGAAAGCCATACATGTTCATCATATTCAATTTCCTCTTCTTCACTGTCATGGTGATGATGATGGTGGCCTTCTTCTGCTTCGTGGTGTTCATGTTCTTCTTCTTCGGCCTGCATTCCTTCTTTTACTTCCTCGGCTTTTACTTTGTCTCCAAGTGTTTCAAGAAGGTTGATAACTTTCATGTCTTTGTTTTTGGCATTTTTAAGGGCATCTTCCACCCATTCATCGCTTTCTCCACCAACATAAATAAAAATATCTGCGGTAGAAATTTTTGCGATATCCTGAATAGATGGCTGATAAGAGTGAAGGTCTACTCCATTTGAAAGAAGAAGAGTAAGTTCAACATTTTTAAGATTGTCCCCAAGAATTTCCCGTGCCCAGTCGTATTCTGGGAAAATTGTTGTTACAACTTTGATTTTTTCGGCTGCTTTTGCAGATTTTTTTGTTTTTGCAGCAAACACTGATGTTGTAAGTGCACAAAAAACTGCAAGTATTAAAAATATTTTTTTCATATTAAAACTCCTTGTTTTTTCTAAGCAATAGCTTTCTCATCCAGACAACTCTTAAGAGCTTCCGTGATTGCTTCCTTGTTGTAACCTTTACCAATGATTACCAGCTGATTTACTCTGTCTCCAAATTCTTCATCCCAGTCTTCTTTTACATCGGGATTGTATTCGAGATATTCCTGCTTCTGTTTTTCTTCCAGAGCATCAATCCAGTATGCTACCGGCATTACAGATGAATTGCGGCCAGCCTGTTCAAAAAGCTGAACATTTGCATCTGCATCGGAAAACCAGATGTATCCTTTTGCACGAATGAGTTCCTTTGGATAATTATTGTTTACGAAATTCATAAAGCGTTCGCGGTTGAAAGGTCTTTTTTCTTCAAATACAAAACTTGAAATTCCGTATTCACCGGTACATCCCTCCTGAGAGCGGTTTGGTTCATTCAGGCTGTTTATTGCTTTTTGAATAGCGGAAGAAGAATCTATCTGTTCATAGTTGAAAGGTTCTGTTGTAATAATTTTATCAATATCTATATTGCCATTTACGCTGTGGAAGATTGGAGCGCGAGGCTGAAAGTCACGAATAATTGCTTCAACTTCCTTAAGTTGATTTGCGTTTAAAAGGTCGCACTTGTTGAGAACGATAAAATTGCAGAATTCAATCTGATCTACAATAAGGGTAGATATTTCTTCTGCGGTAAGATTATTTTCATCTGTTGTATTTTTATCGGCCTTCTGTTTGAGTTCATCAAGGAACTCCCGATAGATTCGGTCAGCATCTACAACAGTTACTACCGAAGTAAGATAAACGTTTGTTTTAGGATTGTCTTCCTCATAAGCAAGGAAGCTGGCAGATACTGCGCCAGGATCAGAAATCCCGGAAGCTTCAACAAATACAACGTCAACTGTATCAAGGTGAGAGATTTTTTCAATCTGTTTAATAAACTCGTCGCGCAGTGTACAGCAGATACAGCCGTTCTGAAGCTCGAACATTGGACATTCTGTTACATTTGAGCTGTTTTTCTTAAGTATTTCTGCATCTACGTTGATGCTTCCCATATCATTTACAATTAAAGCAACGCGGCGTTTTTCCTGACGAAGCAGGTTGTTGAGTAATGTGGTTTTGCCAGAACCTAAATAGCCTGTAATTAAGACAACAGGTTTTTTTTCTGTTTTTTTCATAGAGAATTTATCCTCAAAAAATTAATTTAGAAATGGACATGTCTTTGCTTAATGAGAAGAAATTTCAAAGTTGTCCCCAAAATTTTGTGATATTTATTGTTTAGAGAGGATAAAAATCAAATCAGGATTTTTACTTTTTGAGTAATCAGAGTTGATGGTGTAAGTCTGATAATAGAAAAAGTAGAAATGGTAAATAAGATTAAATATATTAACACAACCGATGTTTTTGTGTTATCGCCGGTAAAATTATTTGTTGTTTTAATTATCTGTAAAACAAGGCAGATAGGGCAGTTTTCGTGATTACAGTTTGCTTCATGATCTGCATGTAAGCTTTGAAAAAGAAGAGATGTAAACAAGGAAATTATAAGTATAAAAGAAGATATCTTCAAAATTGTGCTTATTCTTATTGTTATATTTTGTCGGGTCATTTTTTTTATGCCTGTTTTTTTGGTTAGCCGCTACTAAATTAATAAAATATAAAATAAAAGTCAATTGAATTTGCGAATTATTCTCAAATTTAAAATACTTATTGAGGGTTTATTACAAAACCTTCAAAACGGCGAAGTCAAGGCTTTAAGCGTGAGCGTGCCTTGACTCGACGTATTCACCAAATATATTTTTTCTCCTATAATGAAGTTATGTTTAATTCTCTTAATGGCATTATTACAGGAAAGTTTCCAAAGCAGGTATTTATAGATACAAATGGGGTAGAATGGGATTTATGTGTTCCAGATTCTAATCTTGATATGCTGCCTCCTGTTGGAAACGAAGCTCGCATTTTTACCTGGCTTCAGCATACTGATCAGCTGATGACCCTTTATGGTTTTGCTTCTGCAGAAGAAAGAACTGTATTTTTGGATTTGCTCAAGGTGGATGGAGTAGGACCAAAAGGGGCTGTTAAGATTATGAGTGCGGTAAGCAGCGGCCGCCTTATGGATGTGCTTGAAAAAGGCGACCTTGAAATGCTGGAAAAAATACCTGGAGTTGGAAAGAAGACTGCCGGTAAGATGATGCTTACCCTTAAGGGAAAACTTACTCTGCGCGATACCGGTTCTGGAGATATGGTTCGCGTTGCCGCCGCATCACCTTATGCAGATGTTGTTTTGTCACTTGCTTCTATGGGCTATGATAAAAAAGTGGTTGAACAGAAAGTTGCCCAGCTGGTAGAAAACCTTACAAACGATGCTTCCTTTGCAGAAAAGAGTCAGAAAGAAAGAGAAGATATTTTGTTCCGCAGAGCTATTGTGGAACTTGCCTGAGATTTATCGAGCGGCTTTTTTTTAGTATACTGAGGATTATAAAATGAATGAAAATGAAGATTTTTCCGCTATTGTGCGGGCTGATTTACGGGACAGATTTGATGAACAGGACAATAAGCTCCGCCCAACCATGCTTTCTGACTTTTTGGGTCAGGAAAGTGTAAAGAAAAATCTTTCTACATTTATAGAGGCTGCCAAATTACGAGAGGAGCCTCTTGATCATCTTCTTTTGATTGGTCCTCCGGGTCTTGGAAAAACCACTCTGGCCCAGATTACTGCCCACGAACTGGGAGTTGATTTTAAGGTAACTTCTGCTCCGGCTTTGGATAAACCAAAAGATTTAGCTGGGATTCTTTCTACAATCACAGCTCGAACTGTTTTTTTTATAGACGAAATTCACCGCTTAAAACCTGCCATTGAAGAAATGCTTTACATTGCCATGGAAGATTTTGAGCTGGACTGGATTATAGGGCAGGGGGCTGCTGCACGCACAGTTCGTATTCCAATTCCGCCTTTTACCCTGGTAGGGGCAACTACAAAGGCCGGTTCAGTAAGTTCTCCGCTGCGTTCCCGCTTTGGCTTTATTCCCCGCTTTGAGTTTTACACCCAGAAAGAACTTGCTTCAATTATTAAACGTTCTGCTTCGATTTTAGAAATCGGCATTGAAGAAGATGCTGCCATGCTTTTAGCCCAGTGCTGCCGCGGAACTCCCCGTGTTGCAAACCGGGTTTTACGCCGCATGAGAGACTTTGCCCAGGTTGCAGGAAGCAATACAATTACTGTAGAAATTGTAGACGAAGGCCTGCGTCGTCTTGAAATTGACGAAATTGGTCTTGAAAAATATGACAGGGAAATCTTACGTTCAATTATAGAAAATTTTGGCGGCGGCCCTGTTGGAGCTGAAACTCTTGCCATTTCTATTGGCGAAAGTATTGATACTCTGGAAGACTACTACGAGCCTTACCTTATTCAGTGCGGACTTTTGCAGAGAACTCCCCGCGGCCGCATGGTAACAGAAAAAGCCTACAGCCACCTGGGCCTTTCCCATGCCAACGATTCAAAAGACGGCGGAGAGCAGGGAACTCTTTTTTAGCCGACAGCTGGGCTTTTGTTACTTCCTCAAACTTTTCATCTTCTCTTTTATTTCTTCGCTTACGCGGAAGGATTCGCACATCTTTTGAATTGATTTATTGTAAGTCCAGGTGTCCAAATGATTTTGGGGACTTTGCATGTAGGAAAGGCATTTTTCCGGGAACTTTGCTGCTACTGTGGCTACTGCCCAGGCGACGCCCATTTTTGCGTAATAAAAGTCAGATTTGTCTGGAGTTTTTCCTGTGTACAAAGAATCGAGTACCTGTATAACGCGGTCTATATAATCATCAATTAAATAATGGCTCATGAGCATGACTGCTACGACACGAACTTCAAACTCCCGCTGGCTTTTTGCATATTTCATAAAAAAGTCCCAGCATTCTTTCTGGCAGGCAGGTTTTTCGCAAATCTTAAAAGTCTGGCAAAAAGAATCATTTACGGACCAGTCGTGGATTTTTGGAATAAAAGCTGCAGCGCAGGAAAGAATACTGCTTAAATCATCCTTTGCATATCCAATCACCATGGCCTGAAGCGTTTCCATTTCAAAAGAATCCATTGGATTTTCACTCAGAAATTTTTTATAATCATCTTTTGCAATTTCTTTTGCAAGTTTTCGTAAGTCAGGAAGCCTTACGCCCAGCATGGGAAGGGAAGTCGGGTTAAGGCTCTTTGAGAAATCGGCATATTGAGATTTATCGCCACTATCAGAACTTGCAGCTGTTTTTTCTGCTCCGGCAAGCGCAGATAATTTCTTTTTTATATCATCTATTTTCATAAAAAAATTGTAGGGTGGTGAATAATATTTGTCAAATTAATTATGGTTCAAGAGACGCCATTTTGTTATAATCCCACTGATATGAAAAAAACATATGTGACTAAAATGCCTGATAAGGCTGGTGCCTTTCTTGTTGCGGGTAAAATTATTGCCCGTCATGGTGGAAATATAATCCGGGTAAATTATAATAAAGCTGTAGATTTGCATACACTTTTTATAGAAGTTTCTGCAGATGAAGATCAGCATAAAAATATTGAAAAAGAACTTCTGGAATGCGGTTATCTTCCGGACGCAGAAGAGCAGAATAAAAGTCAGATTCTAATGATCGTTCTTACTCTGCCTGATGTAAGCGGAGCTGTAATGCCGGTTCTGGAAATCCTTAATAAGCACAGGGTAAATATTTCTTATATTTCTTCCCAGGAAAACGGCAGTGGTTTTCAGTATTTTAAGATGGGGCTTTTTATTGAAAATACATCAGATCTTAGTGCCCTTATTGAAGAGATTTCCCGCATCTGCGAAATTAAGATTTTAGATTACGAAGTTACCGACCGTCTGCTTGATGGAACTGTTTTTTATGTTTCTTTTGCAAATGAAATGCGAAAGATTCTTTCTTTAAGCCAGACTCAAACAAATGAAGTTATTGTTCATGCAAACCGTATGATGCAGATTCTTGATGAGCAGAAAAAATCCCCCTTGAAAACTTTCGACTACATCAGACGTTTTGCAGCTTTTGTCCGCCAGCGTAAGGGAGAAAACTTTAATCCAAACGTAAGCTTTGTAACTTTAAGCGATAAAATCACCCTTTTTACAATTGAGCCTCCCTGCGGCAGTAACACCTATGTTTTACAGTCTGATGAGGAACTTCTTTTTGTTGACTGTGGTTTTGCCGCCTACCGCCAGGAAATGCGCTCTTTATTTAAAGAACTTTTTCACGGCTACAGCACCATAAAAAAATCTGCCTTTATAACTCATGCAGATTTAGACCACGTGGGAATTCTTTCTGAATTTGATGTGACTTATATGAGCGCTTCTTCCTACGATAATTTTAAACTGGAAAGCGAAGGTAAAGCAGATTTTAGGGAACAGAATCCTTTACACGAGCCTTACTGTCAGCTTAGCAGAATAATTTCGGGTTACCAGCCGCCGGCTTTAGAAAAGTGCATTGCAGTTGGAAGAAGAAAAGAGGATAATCAGCTGTTTCCTTTAATTGGAAGTCACTTTTTTGCGGGAAAGCGTTTTGACTTTTATGAAGGCAGGGGTGGCCATGTCAAAGGAGACACTGTAATTGTCTGCGATGAACTAAAACTTCTTTTTAGTGGAGATATTTACGTAAATATAAAGGGGTTTTCTGAAGAACAGAAAGAGTTTAATGCTCTGGCACCTTTTTTAATGACGGGTGTTGATTCTAATCCAGAACTTGCAAAGGAAGAAAGGGAATATCTTATAAAAAAATATCCTGATTATCTGATTTGTCCGGGCCATGGAGCTCCAAAGAAGAACGTTTAACATTCTTTTTGATTTGTGCTACACTAGGCTCATGTTAACTTCAGATTTTAATTTTGATCTGCCAGAAGATCTTATTGCCCAGCACCCAAGCGGAGTGCGTGGACAGGATAAACTTATGCTTTTAGACCGGCTTAGCGGCCAGAGCGAAAATCATATGATGGATGACCTTCCTTCCTTAATTGAACCGGGCACCTTAATGATTTTTAATAACAGTCGTGTGCGCAGGGCCAGAGTTTACGGAATAAAAGAAACAACCGGCCGCGAAACTGAATTTATGTTCTTAAATACAATCGATAAAGACTGCTGCATCTGGAATACAATGGTAAAATCTGCCAAAAAACAAAAGCCAGGAATGCATTATAAATTTCCGGACGGAACTATTGGTCAGATTATAGAACACGAAGGAAATGCCGGAACAGAATTCCGTGCCCTTAAGTTTGATTTTGCAATTGACGAAGACTGGTTTGAACGCAATGGTCATATTCCTCTTCCTCCTTACATAAAAAGAGGCGACACAGAAGAGGATTCTGAACGCTATCAGAATGTTTATGCAACCGATACCGGCTCTGCTGCCTGCCCAACCGCCGGCCTTCACTTTACAAAAGAAATGCTTGAACGCCTGGACTCAATGGGAATTGAAAGAAAGTTTGTTACCCTTCATGTTGGGCTTGGAACCTTCCTTCCGGTACGCGAAGAAAACATTGAAAATCATAAAATGCACGAAGAGTGGTACACAGTTCCAAAAGAAACTGCAGATGCCATAAATAAGGCTAAGGCCGAAGGCCGTCCAGTTCTTGCCGTAGGAACTACAAGTGTCCGAACACTTGAAAGCGTTGCCCAGAAACTTGCCGATGAAGCAGGTGGTTATGAAGAACTGCAAAAGCGTAAGGAGTGGGTAAGGGCTGGAACAAATTCTACCAGCATTTTTATGTACCCGGGCTTTAAGTTCAAGGTTGTAGATAAGATGTTTACAAACTTCCATACTCCGGAAAGTACCCTTATTATGCTGGTTTCTGCTTTTGCTGGCCGCGAGCACATTCTGAACGCCTACAAAAAAGCCGTAGAGAACCGTTATCGCTTTTTCTCTTACGGAGATTGTATGTTCATAAGGTAAGCGTGCAAGTTTTGCGAAGCAAAACTTGGTAGTGAGCGAAGCGAACGCAGAGATTGTATGTTAATCAGGTAAAGAAAAGACGGGGGCGGGCAGTCCCCCTTCCTTAAGTCAACTGCTCAAAACTATAGCGGGTAAGATTAAAGAACTGCTGTTTTAATACATCAGAAATCATCTGATTTTCGGCTGCCTTTCCAAATTCCACATATACCTTTTCTTCTATGTTAGATATATCCTTTTGCGAAAGGGGCAGCCTCTGGCCTATCATAGAGTTTTCAAAATCTTTACTGCTGAAGGTAAAAGGTCCTGCAAAGGCAAGCCTTACAGCATTCAGGGTATTTTTTTCTGTTGTGGCAAGAAAGGCAAAGCTTGCTGACTGCTGGTTTATGGCATGTTCATGGCCAATTCTTCGGAAAATGGAAAGATCGGCATCTACCAGGGGGATTCTTATATTATGAAGTATAAAATCCTGGGGAACCTGTTTAAAATTTCTTATTGATTCATATTTTGTTTCGCTGGAATTTTTAAATTCCAGTTTTGCTTCAAGGGCCATAAGAGGGGCAAAGAGGGTTAATTTATTTCCCTTATAACAGATGTTACCTCCAATTGTGGCCATATTTCTTATGATAGGATTTGCAATACTTTTTAAGGCTTCGTATAAAATTGGAGGAAGATGGTTCTGGCCTATATCCAGAATGCTCGAAAGAGTACAGCCCGGGCCCACGTCTATATAGCGTTCATGTCTTGTTATCTGGCAAAGTTCGGGAATATTATAAGTAGAAACTGCTTTGGCAGGCAGTTCTTCAATTATGGTACAGCCGCCGACAATTTCTGAGCCCTGATTGTTTTTAAGAAGAGATATTAAATCATTTGTGTTTTTTGCGTAAAGAATTGTTTTATTCATTAATGATTCCTTTCTTTGCTGGAGGTTATGCGGTCTGCCTTTTTATTATGAATTCGCAGGGCATAAATAATTCCATTTACCAGAGTTTCTGAATCTGTACAGCAGGGCGAAAGGCTTTTTATGGAATTTTCAATTTCTTCTCTGGTTGGGATTTTTGTCAGTTTTAAAATATTGTAGGCAGAGAAGATTTTTCCGGCATTGCAGTAACCGCAAAGTTTTATTCCTGCTTTAGAAAAGCCTTCCATAATTGTCTGATACTCTGTAGTTTTTGAAAAATATTCCAGGGTGATGATGTTACTGCCCCTTACAAGGCCAGCCGGAATTTTACAGCTTGCAACCGGATTATCATTTAATAAAATTGTGCAGGAACCGCAGTAGCCCTTGTCGCAGCCGCTTTTTACAGAAGGGTAGCCGTTTTTGTGCAAAACCTTCATTAAAGATTCCTGGGGATCTGCTTCCAGGGTAATATTTGAGCCGTTAATAAAAAGAGGTATTTTCATTATGCTTCTTCCTCCTTTATTTCTTCTTTTATTTCATCCTTTATTTCTGTATGATTTTCTTCATTCTGGGCTCTTCTGTCTTTAATAAGCTGGAAAAGCTGATGTTCTGTACATGGCAGCTGATTTAAGTGAGTTGCAAGGGCAACTGATAAGGCTGAAGAAAAGGCTGCCGGCAGGGTGTTATGAACAAGGCCTCCAACCTGGCTTCCTTTATTTTCGCTCTTTACAAATTTTATGCACACATTATCGCATTCAATGTTTTTACCATAAACCAGCATGGTAAGTTCCTGCTGAATTTCAAGCTTTATGGTTTTTATGGCTGCGCCTTCGTCAAAAAGTTCTCCGCAGTTTACTGTCATCCAGATGCCCTTGATTTTTTCGTTGTAGGTATAAGGGTCAAGTTCAACTTCAATTGCCATTGAGGCAAAGGAGGTTGAACTGAAAGGATTTCCGCAGAAATCTTCCTTGTTCCAGGCTTTTTTTATGGAAGGTGCAATGCTTTTTTTACAGCTTATAGGCAGGGCCTGATGGAATCTTTTTTTCTGAATATCTGTACAGCATTTTTTTATAAGCTCATTAATAATTGCAATGGTAATAAAGGAATCTTCAGGACCTTCTGGAATTTCGTCATAAGGAAAGTTTGAGTCTATGATTACGTTCTGTTTTGGAATCTGAATGATTTCTGAGGCAGAAGATTTCCAGATATCCTGTATAACTTCTGAAGGTTTTATTGTATGAATAATAAGCTTTTCGTCTTTTGTAAGGGTAACTTCAACCTTTGAATCATAATTAAAAGAGGTGCTGCCTAAATAACCGGCTCCGCAGTAGGCACTTGAAATGCCGATTCCCCTAAGTGGCAGTGCAAAGAATGGTTTGCTTGATTTTTGAACGCGGTCAATTACTTCCATGTGGAAAGAGGCGTACTTTCTCTTAAAATCACTTATGGCAATTGTGCCTGTAAGGGTTTCTTCGATTTCATGCCCCGGAATATCAAAAGGGAAGCTTGAGTTTTTAGGGGCGCTGCTGTTTAAAATTCTGATTTCGTCCGGGAACTGTTTTGTTTCGGTACAGATTTTTTGAATCTGATTTTCTATTGCAAAAAAGGCCTGGGAATCAACATTTTTTAAACTGATTGAAGTCGGCGGATTTTTTGATTTGTGGGTTTTTACATGAATACAGAGGTTTTGAATCTTATAATAGTTTATGCTGGCAATACAAATTCTGTCTGTAATTTCCTGGGCAAAAGGATTTTCTGCGCCTATGTCCAAATCTATATTTATTTTAAGCGAGGTGATTTTCCCGTTTTCTTCTACGCTGGCCTTGTAAGAAAAATTAGCATCTACGCCGGGGGCCATAAATTTATTCTGTTCAGAAGAAGAAAGGGTCAGCTTTACGGGTTTTCTTGAAAGGTAAGAGGTAACTGCAGCCTGGCAGGCTAACTGGGTATTTCTCCAGATTCCGTTAGGATAAAAAACAGAGGCCTTTGTCTTGTGAATTATTACAAGATTTTTGTCTATGTTAAGCATGTCGCTTATAGCCTTTTGAAGTCCGTAAGTCCATTTTGTTGGGCTGTAGATATGAAGTTTATCGCTTTCTGTGTAGCAGAAGGCCCCTGAAGTTTCCTGCCAGCTTGGATTTACCAGTTTCTGGTTCCAGCTTCCTTCAGAAATATGGAAGGCCTTTTCGAATAAGGTCTTGTCGGCTTCTTCTTCGCTGACTTCTTTATAAAGTCCGGTTTTAATTTCGCGGGTTGCAACAATCTTATTAGGATCCTCTTCCCTTAAAGATTTATCAAGAACAGTATCAAGAGAAGGAAGGTCGTTTATGGCTTCAACAAAGTTTGCAACATCTGAAGTTTTTCTTAAATCTATAATTGTCTGATGCTGTTTTTGTATTACATTTTTAAGGGCAGTTTCCAGAGATTCAACATCAAGATTTATGCTTACCTCATCCAGAAGTTTATAAACCATCTGTTCATCTGGTCCTGCAATAATGCCTAAAGGTTCTCCGCTGTAGCCTATGTTATCGTAGCCGAAAATCTTTGTCTGAACCTTGTTATGTTCAATTACTTTTTTGTTTGGAATATTATGGGAGGTATAAAAAAAATAGCCCTTTGGAAGTTCAGGAATTGTGATGCTTTTAATTTTACCGGAAGAAGTAGGGCTTCTTACCAAAGCTGCATAAAGCATGTTTGGCTTTTCCATATCTGTGTAAAAGCCTTTTGCTTCCAGTGCGAGACTTGCTTTTTGCTGTTCTATTTTTTTTGAACTAGGCATGATTCTCCATTCCTATCTCTTTAATTGCCTCTATAACATAATCACATTGTTCTTTTGTCATATCAGGATAAAGAGGTAAAGATATTGTTCTTGAATAATGATCTTCTGCTACAGGATAATTTTCTGCAGTAAAATCCTTGTAGAGCTCCTTCCAGTAGGTAAAATGGAACAGAGGAATAAAATGAACTGAGATTCCAATTCCCCTTTCCTGAAGTTTTTTTGCAAATTCGGTGCGGTCAATCTTTAATTTATCGCTTACAATCCTCATTAAATATAAATGCCAGGCGTTTCCTTCCTGGTCTGGAGGCAGCTGAATAAAATCCAGGTCTTTAAATGCTTCGTTATACTGGCGGACTCTTTCTTTTCTTTCTTCAAAAAAGAGTTCAGCTCTTTCTACCTGTTTGCAGCCGATTGCGGCAAGAATATCAGGCAGATTGAACTTATAGCCAGGCGCTACAATATCATATTCCCATGATGCCCGGGGTGAAGTGTAGCGGTCCCAGGTGGTTCTGTCCATTCCATGCATACGCATAATTGTCATGCGTTTTGCAAGGTCTTTGTTTCGGGTGGTTACCATTCCGCCTTCTGCAGTTGTAATGGTTTTTGTTACATAAAAAGAAAAAACTCCAATGTCGCCGAGAGTTCCGGCAAAGCCGTCTTTTGTTCTGGAAGGGTAAGCATGAGCTGCATCTTCTATAACATAGATTTTGTTTTCTGGAGTTGAATATTTTTCTGCAAGTTCATTTATTTTTTTCATATTACAGAGATTTCCTGCAATGTGAACCGGAACAATGGCCTTTACCTTATGACCTTGCTCAGCATCCTTTTTAAGAAGCTCTTCTATTTTTTCTGGATCTATACTGTAAGAATCTTTTTCAATATCTGCAAAATATACATCGGCTCCAAGATGGCGGGCACAGGTTGCAGTTGAAACAAAGGTATATGGAGTTGTAATAACAGCCTTTCCTTCTTTTACTCCGCAGGCTTCCATAGCAAGAATCATACCCGATGTATTTGAATTTACTGCAAGAGAAATTATATCCTGGCCGCCAAGGGATTCAGAGAATTTTCTTTCAAATTCCAGGGCATATTTTCCGGTTGTAAGCCAGAGAGAATCAAGAACATCCATTACGGCCTGTTTTTCTTCATTTGTTATTGCTGCTCTATGAAAGGGTACCTTAATTTCTGCCATATTATCCTTCTATTTATAATTATAACATATCAGTTCTAAGCTGATGGTCATTTTTTATCTGTTCATAAAAGTCTTTAAGACTTTTGCAGTCTTCGCAAAGAATATCTATAAGCCTGCCTTTGTCGCGGAATAAATCGCTTTTGTCTTCTGTATAAAAACATATAGGATAGAGTTTTTCCAGAAGGTCAGACAGACGCTGACTGTCGTATTCCTTGTTTTCCAGCTGTAAGAGTTTTTGATATTTTGTTTTTACAGGATGTTCTTCTTCCAGCCACAAAGGTTCAATAAGACGTTCTCCCTTACGGGCTCCAACAATTTTAATGTCTATGTCCTTATATGGCTCAAGTCCGCTGAATTTAATTATCTGTTTTGCAAGGTCAATGATTTTTAATGGTTCACCCATATCAAGAAGATAGGATTTTCCGTTTTCGCCGACTCCACCGGTCTGCAAAACTAAAGAACAGGCTTCTGGAATGGTCATAAAATATCTTTCCATTTTTTCATCAGTTACGGTGATTGGTCCGCCCATTGCTATCTGATTCTGGAACAAAGGAAGTATAGAGCCCCTGCTGCCAAGAACATTTGCAAACCTTACAAACATAAAGTTCTGATTTTTTTCTGTTTTTTTAGCTGCATCCAGAAGAAGTTTTTCGCAGAGCATTTTAGAAACTCCGTAAACGCTGACCGGAGCAACTGCCTTATCTGTAGAAATAAGGACAAAACGTTCTACCTTGTGTTTTAAGGCTGCGTCCAGAAGATTTTTTGTTCCAAAAACATTGTTTTCTATTGCCGCAACCTGATTTTCTTCCATCATTGGAACGTGTTTGTAGGCTGCGCAATGGAAAATTACATCACATCTTGTCTGCCTTACAATGTAATCAACATATTCCCGGTTACGCATATCTCCAATAATTGGAACAATTGTAGCCTTTTCGCCAACTCCTTCCTGCTGCAAAACCTTAAGTTCCCTGAAAATCTGGCAGATTGAGTTTTCGCCGTGTCCAAAAAGATAAAGTCGTTCGGCACCACCGCTTAAAAGCTGTCTTGCAAGTTCAGAGCCTATGGAACCGCCGGCCCCGGTTATAAAAACTCTTTTACCCCTCAGGTAAGAAAGGCTCTTTTTAAGGGAAATTGTTACCGGAGTCCTTCCCAGAATATCAAGAGGGTCAACATCACGGGTTTGAACAAGATGTCCGTCGCCTTCAATTACCTGGCTTATTCCCGGAAGAATCTTTATATGCTTGAATCCGTTTTTACTGAGGGTTTCGTAGATGATTTTTATGCGTTCATTTGGGGCTGAGGGGATGGCAATAATTGCTTCATCTGTATCGGAATTTGAAAGGATTGATGCAACCGAAGAAATTGGTCCTAAAACCGGAATGTTGTCTATTGTTTTTCCAATAAGTTTAATGTCGTCATCAAGAAAGGCGTTTACCTTTCCAAATACTTTTTTTCTTTTTATATCATCTGCAATGGTCTGACCTGCAAAGCCTGCACCGATAATGTAAATACGTTTTTCCATATTTTCCCCAAAAGGCAAAAGCCCTAAACCCAAATTTAATTAATTCTACCATATAAATAGAATTTTGTTAAATAGGCGGATGGACTGGAATTAACCTGCGGACAGAGGAGGCTGGGACCGCGGGCAGGGGGATTTTTTTTCCTGGAACCGCGGGCAGAGCTTACTTTAAGAAAAAAATTCTAAACTCAATTATAAAAATCTCCGATTAAGAAAATGATAGTGTTATAAGCATTTAAAAGGGTGTTTTATGGGGATTATGAAAAAGATTACTATATTTTTAGTTTTACTGCTTCTTACAGGTTTTACTTATGCGCAGCAGATTTCTTTTCAAATTGTGCAGCATGATATTTCTGCAGACTATGTAACTGAGCAGACTTATATGATTGAAGATCAGCTGGTAGATATGTTTTTTGAAAACGGATACATAGTTACCAATTCTCCAACCGTATATGCAGAAAGAGAAAGTGATGATGAAAAATTCTGGAATGACGGATTAAGGGATGCTTATGACGGTTATTCAGATTATTTTGTACAGATAAAGCTTTATTACACAATGGAGCGAAAAACAAATAAGGGTGGTGCAACTCTTAAAAAAGCAGACTGGGTATTAGTGTATGCTCCAACTGCTCAGGAGATTGTAAAAAGTACTGTTAAAAGTAAGGAATCTAAAGACCTGTCGGATGATGTGTTCTTTATGAGTTCTGACATTTTTAATGCTATAAAGAAAGCTATTAAAGCCTAAGGATGGGTGGGAAATATGGAAAAATTATTTATTAAGAATACTTTTTTAGGAAAGTTTTTAGCTGTAATTTTAGTTGTATCGGGATGTTTTTTATTTGCATCTTTTAGTCCGTCACTGGATGGCAGGGCTCTTGTTGTTGAAGAAGGCGTAATGCCTGCAGGACTTTTTGCAAAAACTGTGGGATATCTTCCTGGCGATACAATCATAGTTTCTAATATTGATGGAACCAAAAAAGTTGAGATTCTTGTAATTGGTGCCCTGGATCCGTCTGAAGGTGTTGCAATAATGCTTTCTCCGGAAGCAGCAAAAGCAATCGGATTAGATAAATCTACAAACAATATTGTAAAAATCACTAAAAGAAGTAATCAGGAAGAACGTTGTACCGGAAGTGCAATAATTGGTCAGGGTAATGTTGATGATGAAAGTGATGATGAAATCATTTCTGAGACCGTAGAGCCTGCAGAAAGCGAAGTAAGTGCTGAGGTTGAAGAAAGTCCTGCAGCTGAAGAAAATACTCCTGAGGCCGAAGAAAATAGTCCTGAGACCGAAGAAAGTGAAGTTGCAGAAGAAAGTGATTCTGAGGCTGAACTTCCTGCAGAAGAAAGTGAAGAAGAAACAGAAGAATCTTCTGAAGAAATCGAAGAAGCAATTGAAGAAGAAGCTGTAGAAGAAGAGCCGGTAGAAGAGGAAACTGAAGAGATTCCTGTAGAAGAAGAAATTATTGAAGAAATCCCTGTTGAAGCTGAAGCTTCGGACGAAGAGATTATTGAAGAAAGTCCAGCCGAGGAAGAGGTAATTGAAGAAGAAGCTGTAGAAGAAGAACCAGTAGAAGAAGAAGCAGTTGAAGATGAAGAACTTCCTCCGGCAGAAGAAGCGGTCGATGAAGAAATCGAAGATGCTCCTGTAGAAACAGCTGCTGAAGAGGAGCCTGTAGAAGAAGCTGTAGAAGAAGAAGCAGTTGAGGATGAAGAACTTCCTCCGGCAGAAGAAGCTGTCGATGAAGAAATCGAAGAAGCTCCTGTAGAAGCAGCTGCTGAAGAGGAGCCTGTAGAAGAAGTTGTAGAAGAAGAACCTGTAGAAGAGGAAGCAGTTGAAGAAGAAGAACTTCCTCCTGCAGAAGAGCCTCTTGAAGAAGAAATTGAAGAAGCCCCTGCCGAAGAAACTACTGAAGAAACTGCAGAACCTTCTGAAGAAAACGAAGAAGCAATTGAAGAAGAAGCTATAGAAGAAGAACCTGTAGAAGAGGAAGCAGTTGAAGAAGAAGAACTTCCTCCTGCAGAAGAGCCTCTTGAAGAAGAAATTGAAGAAACCCCTGCCGAAGAAACTACTGAAGAAACAGAAGAACCTTCTGAAGAAAGCGAAGAAGCAATTGAAGAAGAAGCTGTAGAAGAAGAGCCGGTAGAAGAGGAAGCTGTTGAAGAAGAAGAACTTCCTCCTGCAGAAGAACCTCTTGAAGAAGAAGCTGAAGAACTTCCTGAAGAAATAGAAGAAACACCAGCTGAAGAGGCCGCTGAAGAAGAAATCGAAGAGGCCGAAGAAGAATACGAGGCTATCGTACTTATTCCTGCTGGTC
>JAEEGH010015980.1_pt1 | contig 16206 bp, 14 predicted proteins | sample 9134181 | NCBI WGS metagenome assembly JAEEGH01 (sample SAMN16246544, study PRJNA631951) | gut metagenome | biome: gut microbiome; feature: rumen; material: DP-attached | host: Bos | place: Iran: Karaj | collected 2018-10
TGCAGTTTTCGATTTTACCTCCGTTCAAATTAAGCGTCGCATCTTGCGCAACGTTAATCATTCCGCCGTATCCGCCTGTGAAATTGCTTGAACTGAGTACCGCTCCGGATTTTACGACAAGACCGTGGTTCTTTCGCACGGCGATAGGCCGGAAAGCGTTTACGCCGTCGGTCAATTTCGGCTGTATTGTCAGAGTCGTGTTTGTCTCACTGTTTCCGCTGAGAGTGAAGGTATGGGCATCTTCACCTACTTCTCCGAATTTCATGGCGCCCGTCAGCGTGATAACAACGTCGTTTTCTCCGCTTTGGATGGTTATGTCGTAACCGTTTACCGTCCGCGCGCCGTCAAATTCGATATCTTTTAATACCGTAATGACCGTATCGTCTTCGTTTACGGCGTTCAAAGCATCCGTCAGCGAATAATACCCTGTCGAGCCGATAGTGCAGACGATTTCTTTCGACTTCGGATAAAATACGAGTTTTTTGTAGTTTTGCGAAAGCGCCGTCAAGTCGGAAGGCTCGTCGGAAAGCGTCGTGTACTCCGTGCTGTCGACGCGTTTGAACGCGTTTATCGCAATGCCTTCGTGAAGCAGTTTATCATGATAACTATAATACAAGGTGCTAAGCTTCGCCTGCAAGGTCATATTGCCCGTCCAGTTTTCGGCTTGGATAATGAAATCACTGTCATATTTGTTTTCGAGCGCATAAGAATCGCCGTACAATGAAGAGATATTCACGTACGTTTCGCCTGACAGCGTCATTTTCCCGCAGTATAAAATGCCCACGCATTCGCTTTCAGAAAGATTATGTGCAACACTGCCGCCGGAGGCGTTCAGCGTTCCCTTTTCCGAAACGGCAAAATCTCCGTTCGTATATATGCCGTGGCTTGAGTAATAAATCGAAGATCCGCCGGCTGCGTTGAGCACAGCGCCGTCTTCAAGCTCGATCGTAAGAGCCGATTCAGCCCATATTCCCGCATTAACTGCTTCTTCATGAGAATAGCCGTCGTATTTCAATGTGCTTCCGCCGCCCTTTAAGGTGTTTTCGCCCTTCGCGTGTATCGTGAACGGCTTTTCACCCGCATAGTAAACCGCGTGGTTATCCGGGTTGTCGGCGGTTCTCACTACCGTCGCGCCGTTTAAGTAAAGGGTGTTGGTTTCGGCGTCGTAACTTACCTTGCCGTCTTCGAGGACGTCTGAAGCGTTATCGCTGTTTACGCGCTTGCCGCCGACGTAGAGGTATTCTTCGGCGGGAATAAAGTGCTCCCTGCCTTCGGTGCTTTGTATGCCGTCGGAAACGTCGGAGTCGGAAAGACGCACGACAACGATTTTGCCGTTTTCTCCCGTATACAGAACGTAACGGGCGTCATCCTCTTCATTGTTCGTTTCCACAACGACAACTTTTTTGTTTTCGGCGTCCATTTTAGTATTCAGAGACGCATATACGCTCTTGTTTGACGCGCTGTCGTAATAGCAGAGGGTTTTGTACCAGCATACCGCGGCATAGGAAAATTCGCCGCTCTGCATGAGATTTGCGGTGATGTCCGCGGCATTAACATTGCTATGGCCTATTCCGCTGATATAGCTTTGTGAAATTATCTCCTGTCCGTTGAGGACATACAGACCGGAAAGGCTGTTCAAACTGCCGTGTACCAGTGTAAACAGATTATTTCCGCTTGCGCAGACGTCAAAAAGAGGAGTAATCTCTACACCTTTGCCGGCTTCCATGCTTTCGTTCGACGCGTCCGAGAAAAAATGGATAAAGTGGGTATTTTCTCCGGACTCTAAATAAGAAGCACTAATTCTGGTTTCATACACCACGTTTATGTTTCCGTCTTTTACAACGGCATGTGCGTTGAATGGGGTTTTTTCAAAATATTGATATTTGCCTGCTTTTTCACTAAAGTAATTAAACCCGCCTCCCGCCTCAACGACGGTTTTTTCAACGCTTTTTATATAAAAGTTTTGAGTACTCGGTTCAGGCTCAATTTTCGCAAGCATGACGTCGGGAATTTGACGTGTATCTTCGTGGGGATCATTGGGATCATAGTAATCCGCGCCGTTCGTATCCATATAGGAGATATATGCTTCTTCCCGATCACTGCCATAATAAAAATCGATATCGGGGTTATAAACCGTTCCGTTTCCGCCGACGTTCATCGATTCGATATAAGTTAATCCGTACCATGCACCACCTACATGAATCCTGTATAAATACGCTATTTTTCCGTCATCCGTCGTAAACGCAACGTATACCCGTTCCATCCCATATTTATCGTCCCAATGGGTCGCAAGAGTCGCGTATCCGGTTTTATAATCGTAATTGCCCACCTTTTCTTCCGTCCACGCGTCGCCGTAGGTTTCGGAATGGTAATATGTTCCGAAATAAAGAACACCGTCCTCTTTTGTGAAAAGAACGCCGATTACCGTTTGGTCTTCCACAGCGTACGTCGAAGGAAACAGTTTTGCGTCCAGTAAATTATACTTTACCGTCTGTGAAAATGCGGCAAATGACCAAAAAATCGCAAAAGCGACCAGTATCAGAAAGATACCGACCGCTTTTTTTACAGTATTTCTTTTCATTATTTTGTCCCCCCGTTTTTTTGTTCCGTGTATTTCCGAATTATTTTCAAAAATTACTGTTTTTCGGGGAGAAGCTCCTCGAGATACTTTACGAAATCTCCGACGGTGATTATGGTATGCGCCTTTTCCTCGTCGATATCGATTGCGTATCTGTCCTCGCACATTACGACCAAATCCGCAAGTTCAAGCGAATTAAAACCGAGGTCCTTTCCGAACTCCGCGTCTTCCGTAACAACGTCAGCCTCTATTGACATTTCTTCTACCAGCAAATTCTTTACTTCCTCAAACATACTCTTTTTTACTCCTTTTGTTACCTTATTTAACGAGAAATCTCTTTATTTTTCTTGACGTCGTCTTTTCAAACTCCGTCTTTCTTACGTCTATGTTCCTTATCTGCTTGAACGTCGGAAGATGTCTGTTGAGCTCGGTTACCTTTTTCTTTATATCTTCCGCGATAATACCTATATCGATTCCGACGGGATACATATCGAAGTTGGGGTAAACTACCGCCGTTACCTCTGTTTCGCCGTTGTCTTTCTGCCTTCCGACAACCACGCTTTCGGCTATGCTGTCTATTTTATCGAGATATTCCTCAATTTCCTCCGGGAAGACGTTCTTTCCGTTGCTGAGCACGATGACGGTCTTCTTTCTGCCCGTGATATACAGGTATCCGTCGGAGTCCATATAGCCGACGTCGCCGGTTCTGAACCAGCCGTCGTCCGTGAACACCTGCATATTCGCTTCGAGATTATCGAAATAGCCGACCATGACGTTTTCGCCTTTGGCAAGTATTTCGCCCACCATTCTGCCCTCTTCGTCGGTGCTTTCGGCGTCGATTTTCACCTCGCAGCATGAAACCGCCGGGCCCACGGAACCGTATTTCTTCCTATAATACGGGTTTACGGAAATAAGGGGGGAACATTCCGTAATGCCGTATCCTTCGCAAAGATCGATTCCGAGAGTGTCGAACATTTTCATAAGCTCCGGATCCATTGCGGCGCCGCCGCATATAAGCTTTTCAAGATTTCCGCCGAACGCGTCGAGCACGTCCGAGAACAGTTTTCTTCTCATATCTATGCCGACGAGTTTAAGCGTATTCGCCGCCGTCATACCGAGTCTGAACTGTCTTTCCTTACCTTTTTTCTTTACCTCGTCCCAGATTTTTTTATTGAACGTTGAAACGAAAAGCGGTACGAGCACCATTGAGGTGGGTTTGAATAGTTTAAGGTTTTTCAGCACGTGCTTTAAGTTATCGTTTATGCACGACGTCATGCCGTAAAGCATTTCGCAGATTGTTATCGTAAGTTCGTATGTATGGTGTATCGGGAGAACCGACATGGTAACGTCGTTTTCCGAAAAATCAACGGCTTCGCACGCCGATTTCGCGCACGCCATTATATTGCGTTCGGACAGCATTACGCATTTACTTGAGCCCGTCGTGCCGCTTGTAAACAGCATTATGCTCATATCGCCTCTCGGGCGAGCCCTCATGATTTCCGACGGAGTTATTATTTCGGGCGTCGCGTCCTTTATGAAATCGTCGAGCGAAACGACTCTTTTATCGCCGTCGTCCTCTATTTCGGCTGTACTTGCGGGAATGATATATTCGAGAATATCAAGTGCGCCCGCTTCTTTGAATTCCGCGTATTTTTTGGAAAATCTCGGCGAAAATACTATCGCGTCGACTTTTCCGAGCTCTATAAAGCCTTTTATCTCTTCGACGAGCAGTTCTTTATCAAACGGGATTACAACACATCCCGCGGCAATCGCCGCGCAGAAAAATTCTATCCATTCCGGGCAGTTTTCGCCTATAATCGCGATTCTTTTTCCGACAAGGTTCTTTTCCTTTATGGACGCGATTATTTTCTCGACTTTTTCGAAAAACGCTCCGTACGTTATCTCTTCAAGGTTTCCTTCACGGTCAAAGTACCTGAAAAGTACTTTGCCCGGTCTTTTTTGATTATTTATATAAACGAGTTGACGAATATTAGCTGCATTTGTAAAAATACGTTCGGTCTTTTTTGCCATATTTATCATCCTTTCGATTTCCGCATACAAACGCTTTTGGCTGTCTTTTCGTTTGCACACAAACACCTAATATATATTATAGCAATAATATCCGTTTTGTCAATATCAAACTGTACTCTCCGTACTTTCCGCCGCGTGCGCGATTACTGTTGACAACTTCCCCTGAAAGAAGTATAATTATTCTGTAATTTAATGAAGATTTCGGAGATTTTTATGAAACGCAGACAAGCACGTGAAGCAGTTTTATGAATGTTATTTGACTACAGTTTTCACACCGGCGAAAGCCCTGATGATTTGCTGGAGCTGTATCTGAATTACTTTTTTGAAAAGGGCGACGAAAATTTAAGCGAAGAAATCCGTGCCGACGAGTATTTCTCGCAGGTCTATTTCGGAGTTATTTCAAATATCGGTGAAATTGACGGTATTATCGAAAAATGCTTACAGAAATGGAGCAAAAAAAGAGTTTCCAAAATCGCTCTTACGGCGATGAGAATCGCGGTTTACGAGATGCTTTACATGAGTGCGGGAGAAAACGCGATTTCACCCGAAATTTCCATAAACGAAGCGGTCGAACTTACTAAAAAATTCGACGCCGAAGACAGCTACGCCTTTGTAAACGGCGTTCTGGGCGGCGCGTACAGGCTTATCAAAGAGCAGGAAAAAGCGGAATAAGTAAAAGGCGATTTAAATATATTTTTATGAAAAAATTATTTTTAGGCGTTGACACGAGCAACTACACGACATCTCTTGCGCTTGCGGGCGAAGGCAAAATAATACGCAGCGTGCGAAAGCTGCTTCCCGTTGCCGCGGGAGAAGCGGGGCTCCGCCAGAGCGAAGCCTTATTTTTGCACGTAAAGGCGCTTCCCGCACTTTCCGAAGAGTTATTTTCGGACATTGATTTTTCAGAGTATTCGCTTTGTGCAGCGGGCGCAAGCGCCTATCCGCGCGACGTCGAAGGCTCGTACATGCCGTGCTTTCTCGCGGGAGTTTCCTTTGCGGGCGCCGTTTCGAGTTCCCACAGCATTCCTTTATATCACTTTTCGCATCAAAGCGGGCACGTCATGGCGGGGCTTCATTCGTGCGGAAACGATTCCCTTATAAACAGTGATTTTATCGTATTTCACGTCTCGGGCGGCACGACGGAGGCGTTACACGCAAGACCTTCGGGCGACGGTTTTGACATAAAAATCATCGGCGGCACGACCGACGCGAGCGCAGGGCAGATTATCGACCGTGCAGGTCTTATTTTGGGGCTTCCCTTTCCATGCGGAAAGGAGCTTGACGGGATTTCCCTTCGTTCGAGCGAAAAGATACCCGTCGTTTCCTCCGTAAAGGGCGGTTATTTTTCTCTTTCCGGCTTACAGAACAAATTCGAGCGTTATATTTCCGACGGAAAAGACGCTTGCGACTGTGCCTCTTTCCTTTTTAAGAGCATTGCGCGTGCGCTGATTAAATCCGTTAACAATTTACGCCTCATTTACGGCGCGCTTCCCGTTTTATTTGTCGGCGGAGTTATATGCAACACAATTATCAGAAAAGAGCTCGGCGCCCTTGAAAACGTTTTTTTCGCGTCGTCCGAATATTCATCCGACAACGCCTGCGGAATTGCTCTCTTATGTGAGAGAAAATTCGGAAAGGAGAACTGAAAATATGGAAAACAGGAACGTTTTTTCAGTATCTCAGATCAACGAATACATCAAAAGCCTTCTCGATTCTTCTCACTTTTTATCGAGAGTTTACGTTAAGGGTGAAATTTCAAATTTCAAAAACCACTATCAGTCGGGGCACTATTATTTTACGCTGAAAGACGGTTCCTCCATTATAAAAGCGGTCATGTTCCAATCCTATGCTTCCCGTCTTCCGTTTATGCCCGAGGAAAACATGTCGGTAATAGTTTCCGGCAGGATTTCGGTCTTCCCTCGCGACGGCGTATACCAGATTTACGCCGATAATATGGAGCCGCTCGGAAAAGGCTCTTTATACGCGGCTTTTGAGCAGATGAAGGAGAAACTTGCGGCAAAAGGCTTCTTTTCCGACGAGCACAAAAAGCCTATTCCCCGTTTTCCGCACAAAATCGGCATCATAACATCTCCCGTGGGAGCGGCGGTCGCCGACATGAAAAACATAATTTCGAGGCGTTATCCGTTGGCGTGCATTGAGATATATCCCGCTCTGGTGCAGGGTCCGGGTGCCGCCGAGGATTTATGCAAGGGACTTTTGTATTTTGACGCGGACGAAAGCTGCGACGTCATAATTATCGGCAGAGGCGGCGGTTCGATTGAAGACCTTTGGGCCTTCAACGACGAACAGCTCGCAAATACCGTCTTTGCCTGCGAAACACCCGTCATTTCGGCTGTGGGACATGAAACGGACTTTACGATATGCGATTTTGTAGCGGATTTGCGAGCACCGACTCCGTCGGCCGCCGCCGAACTTGCGGTTCCCGACAAAACCGAGCTCGTTTCCTATCTGAACTCGCTTTCGTCGCGCATTTTGGCGGACATAAATTCGATTATCACCGAAAAAAAGGCGGTTATCGACGTTTTACTTGAAAAAAAGTGCTTTTCCACGCCCGGATATCTTTTAGACAGATATTCGGAGCAGATTGCCTCACTCGACAGGCGGATTTCGCTTGGTTTTGAGCGCAAAAACGACGAGGCAAAGGCCTCGCTTGCCGCCGTTTCGGCGCGCCTTGCGGCATTAAACCCGATGAACGTGCTTGCGCGCGGATATTCCGCCGTATTTGACAAGGACAACAAGGTTATTTCCAGCGTAAAGGACGTAAAACCGAAAGACAAAATATCAATTACCGTATCGGACGGAAAATTCGGCGCAACGGTAACCGAATAATCCGCCGCAAAGAAAGGATTTTACCATGCCCGCAAAAAAGACAAAAACGGAAAACTCCGAATTCTCATTTGAAGCGTCGCTCGAAAGGCTGAACGCAATCGCCGACGAGCTTGAAAACAAGAATCCCCCGCTCGACAAAGCGCTCACGCTTTACGAGGAAAGCGCGGGGCTTCTCAAATTATGCTCTGAAAAGCTGAAAAACGCGCAAGCAAAAATCAATTTACTGAACAAAGAATGAGAGAAAGACGAATATGTTACAGAACGGCAGTTTGTTTGAAAAAATAAAAAAATATTCCGATTTTACGGAAAAATTTATGAAAAAACACGTTGACGCGTTATATGAAAACGAAGATTTCGCATACGCAAGAGAGGCGGTAAAACCGTTGTTCGACTCGTTTTCCTACAGCCTTTTCGCAGGCGGAAAACGCCTTCGTCCTTTTCTCGTATACGAATTCTGCGCTCTTTGCGGCGCTTCTCCGGAAAGCGCCGTATCGTACGCTTCCGCAATAGAAATGACGCACACGTTCTCCCTCATACACGACGATCTTCCCTGCATGGACAACGACGACATGCGCCGCGGAAAACCGACAAATCACAAGGTTTTCGGCGAAGACGTTGCACTGCTTGCGGGAGACGCGCTGTTCTTATATGCGCCGGTAATTGCGCTTGACAACGGTTTCGATGCCGAAAGGAATTTAAAGGCCGTCAGAATTCTTTCGGAAAGTGCGGGCGTTACGGGCATGATTGCGGGCCAGCAGATTGACATGTGGACCGAAAGCAACGCCGCGGACAAAAAAACGCTCACTCTTTTACAGAAAAAGAAGACGGGCGCGCTGTTCGAATGCGCGTGTCTGCTCGGCTGCATTGCGGCGGGAAAATACGAAAACACTCCCGAGCAATCGGCGGCAAAGTCCTTTGCAAAGCATGCGGGACTTGCATTTCAGATAACCGACGACGTTCTTGACGTTTGCGGAGATTCAAAAGAATTAGGCAAAAACGTCGGAAGCGACGAGGCGAACGGAAAGACCACGTTCGTTTCCTTACTCGGCATTGAGGGCGCAAAGGTGCTCGCCGAAGAGGAAACCGAGCTTGCAAAGGCCGCTCTTATGGCGTTTTCAAACGCGGGAAAAGACGTTTCCTCATTATACGAGCTTTCAGACTACATAATAAACCGCAAAAACTGATTTTTCATTTGAAAGGATAAATATGTTCGTACTTGATTTTCTCTTGGATATTTTTTCAAACTACCCGTTCATCGCGGCGACCGTTTCGTGGGCGGTGGCACAGATTACGAAAGTAATTATAGTTCTTATTTACTACAAGGACGAGATGTCTTCAAAGCTTTTTCTGTCCTCCGGAGGAATGCCTTCATCGCATGCCGCCGCCGTATGCGCGCTTTCCATGTCGATTGCGCTGAAATACGGGCTTGCAGATCCGCTTTTCGCGGTTTCCGCGCTGCTCAGTTTTATAGTTGTTTACGACGCGGCGGGCGTGAGAAGAAGCACGGGTGAGCAGGCAAAGACTTTAAATCAGCTTATTACCGAACTGTCCGACGACAAGCAGATTTCCGACGACAAAAAGGTAAAAGAAGTGCTCGGACACACGCCGCTGCAGGTTGTTGTGGGCTCGCTTCTCGGCATTGTAATCTCGGTTTTATTCAGCTTTTTATATTAATCAAAAAACAAATTCCGCCTTATGAAACGCGCTTTTCATAAGGTTTTTTGTTATTATCAAAAAGGTGTTGAAAAATCCGCTTTTTTATGTTATTATATATTGATATATTATTTATGTGTGCATATTGTTATATTATGCATATAATTCTTTATAGAAAAGAGTTTTTCAATGGCAGTTAAAGTTGCTTTGATTTCCCTCGGCTGTCCCAAAAATCAGGTGGACAGCGAGGTTATGCTCGCAAAACTCAATAAAGCGGGCATGGAGATAGTAAAAGACGATATAGACGCGGACGTGGTCGTTGTAAACACCTGCGCGTTTATTGCCGACGCAAAAAAAGAGTCGATTGAAACGATTCTCGACGTTGCCTGGCTCAAAGAGCACAGAAACTTAAAGGGTATCGTTGCGGCAGGGTGTCTCGTTCAGCGCTACAAGGACGAATTGTTCAGGGAGCTTCCCGAAATCGACGCCGCGGTCGGGATAGGAGACCTCGAAAACATAGTTGACGCCGTAAAGGCGGCGTATGAAGCAGGCATCGGCAAGGAAAACAAAAAATACCAATGCGTTACCGCCGCCGAAAATCAGATTTTAGGCGGAGACAGAGTCGTAACGGGTTCCGAATATTCGGTATACTTAAAAATCGCCGAGGGCTGCGACAATCACTGCACCTTCTGTGCAATTCCCGCAATAAGAGGAAAGCTTCGGAGCAGAAAAATCGAGGACGTCGTTTCGGAAGCAAAAGAGCTCGCGTCTCTCGGCGCAAAGGAGCTTGTCGTCGTCGCTCAGGACACCACGAGCTACGGAAAAGACATATACGGCAAACCCTCTCTCGACGTTTTGTTGAAAGAATTATGTAAAGTTGACGGCGTCAAATGGATAAGAGTTTTATACTGTTATCCCGAAGACATCACGGAGTCTCTTGCCGACGTAATCGCAAGTGAGAAAAAAATCGTAAAGTATATAGATCTGCCCATTCAGCACATATCCGACAAAATTTTGAGGAAAATGGGCAGGCGCGGAGACAGCGCGCTTATCAAGGAAAAAATCGCGCTTCTGCGAAGCAGAATTCCCGGAATCGTAATACGCACGACCGTCATGGTCGGTTTCCCGACGGAAGACAAGGACGATTTTGCGCTTCTTGCGGAATTTTTAAAGGAAGCGAAATTCGAACGGCTCGGCGCCTTTACGTTCTCGTGCGAGGAAGGCACTCCCGCTTATGAAATCAAGGACGGAACCGTTCCCGAAAAGGTAAAGCAAAAGCGGCTGGACGTAATCATGCAGAATCAGTACCGCATACACACCGAAAACAACAAAAAAGCGCTCGGAAAAGTTATTGAAGTACTCTGTGAAGGTTTTGACGTTCCGAGCGGCGTATATTTCGGAAGAAGCGCCGCCGACGCGCCCGAAATAGACGGAAAGGTTTATTTTTCTTCAAAAAGAAAAATAAACGAGGGAGAATTCGTAAAAGTTAAAATCACGGAAGTTATGGATTACGACCTTTTAGGCGAAACAATACTGTAATTTTTAAAAGGAATGTTATTATGAGCAACAACAGGATTGACAAAAATCTTCCAAACAAGCTTACGCTCTCGAGAATAATCCTTATTCCCGTTTTTATGGCGGTGCTGTGGCTTCCTTTGTTTACGGGCGCCGACATGACGCTTTGCGAAATTATCTCGTCCGTGATTTTCGCCGTCTGTGCGATTACGGATTTTATTGACGGAAGGCTTGCGAGAAAATACGACATCGTTACCGATTTCGGAAAATTCATGGACCCGCTTGCCGACAAGTTTCTCGTTATCGGCGCGCTTCTTGCGGCAACCCTCGTGTACGACGAATTCAGGATATATCTCATAATCGCTCTGTCAATCATCATTTTCAGGGAGCTTGCCGTTTCGTCGATGAGGCTTATTGCAAAAAACGCTGACAACGTCGTCATTCCGGCGGCGCTTCCCGGAAAAATAAAGACCTTTTCGCAATGCATTTTCGTTTTGCTTCTCTTGCTTGAAAAGCACGTTTTCGCTTTTTCGGATATTATTGTGAAATACCGTCCGTTTACGCTTGTTTGTTACGTTATAATGCTGTTTTTCACGATTTATTCGGGAATACTGTATTTCATAACGTACAAAAAATACATTTTTTAACCGCAAATTTAAAAGGAGGTCTCGATGCGTTTAATAAGAGATCTTAAATCGATAAAAGCGCGCGATCCCGCCGCAAGAAACTGCCTTGAAGTGTTCTTTCTCTACTCGGGATTTCATGCGTTGATATATTACAGAATCGCTCACTTTTTCTACAAGCTCAGATTAAAGTTTTTAGCCAGATTTTTCTCCCAGACGGGCAGATTTTTTACCGGAGTGGAAATACACCCCGGAGCCGTCATAGGAAGCGGACTTTTCATTGACCACGGCTCCGGCGTCGTTATAGGCGAAACCGCGGTAATCGGCGACAACTGCACTATCTATCAGGGCGTTACGCTCGGCGGTACCGGCAAAGACGTGGGAAAAAGGCATCCGACGATAGGAAACAACGTAATGATAGGCTCGGGTGCGAAGGTTCTCGGTCCGTTTACCGTCGGAGACAACGCAAAAATCGCGGCGGGTGCAGTGGTACTTCGCGAAGTGCCCGCGGGAGCAACAGCCGTGGGCGTTCCGGCAAGAATAATCTTTTCGGGACAGCCGAGGGAAAAAGAGCAAAAGGAAAGCGACCTTGACCAGATAAACATTCCCGACCCGGTCGCATCGGAAATCACAAAAATGAAGGACACGATAAGCGCGCTCGAAAACAGACTTTCCGAGCTTGAAAACAAAAATAAATAATTTCAAAGGATTTTATCATGAAACTCTACAACTCACTTTCAAGACAAAAAGAAGAATTCGTTCCCGTCGTTCCGGGAAAGGTTTCGATGTACACCTGCGGACCGACGGTTTATCACTACGCCCATATCGGAAACCTGCGCTCCTACATTATGGAGGACGTGCTTGAAAAATATCTTCGTTATATCGGTTACGACGTGAAGCGCGTTATGAACATAACCGACGTGGGACATCTTTCGAGCGACGCCGACACTGGAGAAGACAAGATGGTAAAGGGCGCGAAGCGCGAAAACAAGACGGTAATGGAAATTGCAAAATTCTACACCGACGCGTTTTTTGAGGACTGCAAAAAATTAAACATAAAGATGCCCGACGTTGTCGAACCCGCCACTAACTGCATCGATGAGTTCATCAAAGTAATTCAGTCGCTTCTCGACAAGGGTTTTGCCTACAAGGCGGGCGGAAACGTATATTTTGACACGTCGAAGCTAAAGCAGTATTACGTTTTCAACAACTTTGAGGAGGAAGACCTCAAGGACGGTGTAAGAGAAGGCGTTGAAAAAGACGACAACAAGAAAAACAAGGCGGATTTCGTATTATGGTTCACAAAATCGAAATTTGAAGACCAGGAACTCAAATGGGACTCGCCTTTCGGCGTGGGTTATCCCGGCTGGCACATTGAGTGCTCGTGCATTTCAATGAAGCATCTCGGAGAGCGCCTCGACATCCACTGCGGAGGCATTGACAACGCTTTTCCCCATCACACGAACGAAATCGCGCAGAGCGAGGCGTACCTCGGCCACAAGTGGTGCAACTACTGGATGCACGTTTTACACCTCAACACCTCGAGCGGAAAAATGAGCAAGTCGAAGGGCGAATTTCTGACAGTTTCGCTTCTCGAAAGCAAAAATTATCTCCCCGTCGTTTACAGATTTTTCTGCCTGCTCTCGCATTACCGCAAATCCCTAGTTTTCAGCTATGAAAACCTCGACAACGCGAACGCTTCGTATCAGAAGCTTATCGAAAAAATTTCAAAAATAGAAAACGGCGGCGAAATTGACAAAGCGGCGTTTGAAAATCTCAAAAAAGACTTCACCGACGCCATGGACAACGACATAAACACGTCTCTTGCGATAACGGCGGTGCACAACGTGATAAAGGCCGACGTAAACGGTGCGACAAAGCTTGCGCTCATTTCGGATTTTGACAGAGTTTTATCCCTCGACCTCATAGAAAACGCGCAGAATTTCGCAAAAGAGAAAGAAAGCGAGCCCGAAGACTCAGAATTTGCCGCGAAAATTAACGAAGCGCTCGAAAGGCGGACGGCAGCGAAAAAAGAAAAGAACTTTGCGCTCGCAGACCAAATAAGAGACGAGCTCAAGGCGCTCGGCGTCATTATAGAGGACACGCCGCAGGGTCCGAAATGGAAAAAGATATGACCTCTTTTCCGTTTTTCGAGCACGACGCGAAAGAATACGGAATTCTTTCGCTTGCGTATCTCGGAGACGCGGTTATTGAAATTCTGACAAGAGAATATCTTCTCAAATACTGCTCATACAAGAAACCCGGCGACCTTGTAAACGCGTCGAAGGCGTTCGTTACCTGCGAAGCGCAGAGCGACGCCTTTGAAAACGTCGAGGCGCTTCTTTCAAGCGAAGAAGCTGACGTTTTCCGCCGCGGCAGGAATGCGAAAACCCATTTTGCGCCGAAGCACGGCGACCTCATTCAATACAAGCGTGCTACGGGTTTTGAGGCTCTGATCGGCTATCTGTACGCTTCGGGAAAATGCGGACGTGCGAAGGAATTATTTCTGCTTGCGTATCAGCCGGTATTAAATCCTACTCAAAGGGAAGAATAATAATGGACAAGCTTTTTGCATTATTCAGAAAAATCGAAACAAAAAAAGAAACCGAAAACAAAATCAGTTTCGTTATAGCAGGGCTCGGAAATTTTGGCGACAAATACGCTTTTACGCGGCACAACACGGGTTTTCTCGCGCTATCCTACATTTCGCAAAAGCTCGGAGTGGAGATAAACCGCGCGAAATTCAAGTCCTTATGCGCTGAATGCGAGCTTGAGGGAAAACGCGTGCTTCTCATGCTTCCCCAGACATATATGAACAATTCGGGTGAAGCCGTGCGCGAGGCGCTTTCGTATTACAAGCTGTCAAGCGAAAATTTACTTGTGATTTACGACGACGTATCGCTCCCTCTCGGGAAAATGCGTATACGCGCCAAAGGCAGCGACGGCGGGCACAACGGAATAAAATCCGTAATTTATCAGACGAATTCCGACGAATTTCCCCGCATCAAAATCGGTATCGGTGAAAAGCCGCATCCCGAAGAAGACCTTGCCGACTGGGTTTTATCCCGCTTTTCAAAAGAGGAGCAGAAAATATTATTCGACAGATTTGAAGACGTGCTTTGCGCGTGTAAGCTTATCGTTTCGGGAAAAATTACGGAAGCGATGAACAGATACAACGGCGACAATTAATTTCTATAAACAAAGAAGGAAGGCAAACATTCAGATGAAACCGAAATACTACGTTACAACCGCAATTCCCTACACCTCGAGAAAGCCGCACATCGGAAATACTTACGAAATGATACTTACGGACTGTATTGCAAGATACAAGAGAATGCGCGGATATGACGTTTTCATGCTCACGGGAACAGACGAGCACGGACAGAAAATTGAGGACGCGGCAAAGGAAGCGGGCATTTCCCCGAAAGAATACGTTGACGCTATCACCGCCGATCTGCAGGGTATTTGGAAAAAGATGAACATAAAATACGACAAGTTCATCCGCACAACCGACGACTACCACGTAAAAGCGGTTCAGAATATATTCAGAAAGCTCTACGAGCAGGGCGACATTTACAAAGGTGAATACGAGGGCTGGTACTGCACTCCGTGCGAATCCTTCTGGACGGAAACGCAGGCAGCCGACGGAAAGTGTCCCGACTGCGGAAGAGAGGTTAAAAAGGCAAAAGAAGCGGCATATTTCCTTAAGCTTTCTAAATATCAGAAAAAACTTGAAGACTACATCGAATCACACCCCGATTTCATCGTTCCCGAAGCGCGCAAGAAGGAAATGATAAACAACTTCATAAAGCCGGGCGTTCAGGATTTATGCGTTTCCCGCTCGACGTTTACGTGGGGCATCCCGGTTGATTTTGACGACGGAAACGTAATTTACGTATGGATCGACGCGCTTACGAACTACATTACGGCGCTCGGATACGACGTTGACGAGCAGGGCGAGCTTTACAAAAAATACTGGCCCGCGGATTTACAGATTATAGGCAAGGATATATTGAGATTCCACACGATTTACTGGCCGGTTATCCTCATGGCGCTCGGTCAGCCGCTGCCAAAACAGATTTTAGGCCACCCGTGGCTTCTTTCGGGTATGGACAAAATGTCAAAATCGAGAGGCAACGTAATGTACGCCGACTATCTTGCCGACCTGCTCGGCACCGACGCGGTAAGATACTACGTGCTCTCGGAAATGCCGTTTTTAAACGACGGAAGCATTACGTACGAAATGCTCGTGTCGAAAATCAATTCAGACCTTGTAAACACGCTCGGAAACCTTGTTCAAAGGACCGTTGCGATGATAAACAAGTATTTTGACGGTTATATTCCCGCGCCTTCCGAAAAAGGCGATTTCGACGACGACCTCGTTTCGGTTATAAAATCGGGCTTTGACGCCGTTACGGACAAATTCGAGACGCTTCACATTGCGGACGCGTCCGCGGAAATAATGACGGTTTTGCGCAGGCTCAACAAATACATCGACGAGACGACTCCGTGGGTGCTTGCGAAGGACGAGGAAAAGAAGGGCCGTCTTGCAACGGTGCTTTACAACTTAACGGAGGGTATAAGAATCTGCGCGAACATGCTTTATCCGTTTATTCCCGATTCGGCGGAAAAAATTCTGTCTCAGCTCAACAACGACGAAAACAGCGAAAACCTGAAAATCGGTGATTGGGACGAAGGCGCGCAATTCGGCCGTAAATATCCCGAAAACGCGAAGGTTAACCCCTCTCCCGCCCCTCTTTTCTTAAGAATTGACGAAAAGGAATTCAACGCGCGCCTGGAAGCCGACAGAAAAGCGGCGGAAAAGACCGAAAACAGCGAAAAAAAGGCTGAAAACAACGCAGAAAGTGCCGAAAAATCCGAAATTTCCATCGACGACTTTATGAAAGTTAAGCTCAGATGCGCCGAAATTTTAGAGTGCGTTCCCGTCGAAAACTC
>JAEEGH010015983.1_pt1 | contig 16204 bp, 11 predicted proteins | sample 9134181 | NCBI WGS metagenome assembly JAEEGH01 (sample SAMN16246544, study PRJNA631951) | gut metagenome | biome: gut microbiome; feature: rumen; material: DP-attached | host: Bos | place: Iran: Karaj | collected 2018-10
CAGACTTGCACCAAGGCATCGGGAGTGTTGTTGCGGCATAGCACAAAGTCGCATTCGTGCTGGTTCTCGCTGAAATAGAACAACTCATAGCCTTTGCGTATCAACTCCAGACAGACTTCGTTTTCAAGCCTGTGTCCCGTGTCTTGAGAGAATGATGGGGTGGAAACTGTATGCAGCCCCAGATCGATACTGTAGACCTTCCGCGGGTTGAGAAGCTGTGACTTATAGGAATAGGAGAACTTGGGCACGAACTTGACCAGAAAGCTGCTCTCGAGGTAGGTAAAATATTCGCCCACCGTTGCCGAGGATTTTACGCCGATGGCCGAAGTCAGCTTGTTGGCCGACACCAGGTTGCCGATGTTTCCCATCAGGTAGACAAACAGATTCTTCAGAGCCTGCTCGTCGCGCAGGTTGTATCGCACCAGAATGTCGCGGTAGAGGATATCGCTGATGAGGTCGGTGATGACGCGCGGATCGCCTGTCTTCACATATTCGGGCATACCGCCTATGCGAAGGTATTCCTTTAGTGTGTAGGCGCTGGCCTCGGACTGCGTGAAACCAAGGTATTCGCTGTAGGAGAACGGATAGAGAGTGTAATCCAAATGACGACCCGTCAGACGAGTGCCGAGCTCGCGGCTCAGCATCGACGAGTTGCTACCTGTGACCACTACATAGTAACCTTGCTCCAGTTTGCTGCGCACGTAAATCTCCCAACCCTTCACCACCTGCATTTCGTCGAAAAACAGCCATTCGGGTTTCCGCTCGTCAATGATAACATCCAGCACTCGGAAGTCGTTCATCTCGAACCCATAGAGATTAGGAGTGTCGAAATTAAGATAAAGCGACGAGGGTTGTTTATGCATTATTTGATGCACCAAGGTGGACTTGCCGCAACGACGAACTCCAGAAATGATATAGGCGAAGTTCTGGGTATCCAGATCCAGCTCTTCCAAAATTGCACGTTGGAAGGTGGGTTTCTGCGTTAAGGCTAATTGCCACGTAATCACCTCTTCGAGTGTGGATTTGCTTATCATTATTGGCGTGTTTTTATGGTGCAAATATACGACTTTTTATTTATAATGAAAGGTTGTTTTTATTTCCATTGAAAACTCTATCGGCTTAAAACCACTTAAAATATTGTACCGAAACGCACATTTTAAAGGTGGAAAATATCATTTCACTTTCCGAAGATATCCGATTGTTTCAGCAGGCGGACGGTGTGCTGCTTGCCGTCGGCGGTGGTGAGGGTGAGGAGGTAGGTGGCTTGGGGACGGGAGGTCAAGTCAAAGGAGTACTGCCCGGGGCCGTCGGGAGTGAGGCGCACTTCTTCGCGGCGGCCTGTGAGGTCGGTGAGCCAGGCGGTCTCGGCCAGAGGCTCTCCACCCTGCACCTCGATGGTCACCTTCTGCCGGAAGGGGTTGGGGTAGGCCACGAAAGCCCCCTCGTCGCCCACCACGGTGATGCGCACGCTGCCAGTGTCGATGGGGTCGGTGTGGGTGGTGTCGATGGGTGTGTAGGGGGTAAGGAAGGCGGTATCGACATAGCGGGCGATATAGGCGACGCTGTTCCCGTTTGTCTGGATGTGGAATGTATCAAATGTTGCATCAGCGTTAATCGACCCTGCAAAATAAATGGAACTGTCTTTTATGCACGCAGGTAAGGCGACGTTGTCAATACTATACGACTGGTAATCTATCATTGCAATTTCATGTCCATCATAATCCCACACAAGATAAGCATTTCCATATGATTGGGAAGATGGTGCATAAACAGCAGTGTCTGCAAATGCCATATCGTATGAGTATTTTGTATGACCGAACAACCTATTGACACCCCCATTCGATATTGAATAGCATGTTACTACAGAGGATTCTGGAGAGGTCGGCTTCGCCTGCCCATATGACAAGAGGGAGTAATCGGAGAGACTCAATCGGAGCCAGAATGCACTCTTATTGCTTATTCTGAGAGTGTCGTTCAAATAGAGGAGATTGATACTGTCGGCGAGAGGCCAGTGTGAGTTCCCTGCAATGAACATTGAGTTGGTGCCGTTGTCAATAGTGAGGGCTCCCATAGGCAAATTTACATTATTGGATGATCCTTCCGTATGGCCAAATTGTATCATGTCGGTGGCTGTTAAATCAGGGCTATATTTTATAATACACCGCGTAAGGTAGTCTGAGGCATTGTAGTGTAGGGAGTTTGAGGTTGATATTTGAAGTTGGAATTGAAGATTTGTATTTGTTCCTGTAATCACATAAAGATTGCCGATAGAGTCGAAACACATGTATCCTAACGTAGTTGTCACCGATCCTGATATTGTTGTTGTGCCTTCAAACACAAATAGTGTCGCAAGAAGGCTGTCAAAATGAGGAGAGAATTTGAGTATCTGCTGGTTCCAGAGTGCGGAAGGTTGTTCGAGAGGATAAAGCAAGGGGTGAGAACCATCGACCATGATTTTATATGTGGCGATGGTACCATCATCAATAGAAAACCTTTCGTTAAGAATGTACTTATAGTCTTTGGTCAAGCGGGCTATGTATATGTTTCCGTCGTTGTCTATGGTAAATGTTTCGCTCGACAGCACGGTAGACTCCAGTGCATCAGGAGCGGGTGTCGGTTGTCCGTAAAGTCCTATTGTCAATGGCCGTCCTGTACTGTCGATATATCCCAATTCGATGAAATGCTGTTCGGCCACGCTACCGTCGAGGCGGAAGGTGATAAAACCGTTGGTCAGGGGGCTTGCTGTGCTGTCGAAGGATTGCAGGTAGCCAGCATCAGAGTAGGTCAGCAGGGTGTCGAGGTAATAGAGAAAACTGTTGAAGTTATGCGACATCCGGAATCCCACCATGACCGTAAACGCGGTATCGCCCATCGGGCAGAGCGAGTAGGCATAGCTGCTTTGCGGGCCGTAGATGGCCTTGTGCCACATCAGCTGACCGGATGGCGATAGTTTGGCGACGACTACGCTTTTGTATTGTTCGGAGACCACCTCTTGGGGCAGCAGGCGGACACCGCACAGCGAGGCCGACGGTGAGAACTCGCCGAGGAAATAGAAATTGCCCTCGGCATCCACAAACGAACCTACGATATTGTTGGTCTCCGAGCCGTTCAGGTCGGGGCCGGTGTAGGTCTTCACCCAGTCGAAATGCTGGGCGTGGGCGGCGAGGGACAGCACGACGAACGCCGCCAGCAGGATGATTCTCTTGATTGCTTTCATATCGAATAAGGTTTTAGAATTTGCACATACAGCCACCCCCGCCGCAACATTACGGCAGGTGCAGGCAAATGAATTAAAAACAAAGAGGAAAGCCTCCCGACGATTACCTGTGCAATTCGTGGGGGGGGGTAAAAATCAGCGAGTTATGAGCATTGCAAATCATATACCGTTTTTCTTACGCCATATTTAACGTCAACTCACCGAAAATATTGTGCCAGCCGGGAACTAAATATGCAACATAAAGAGCCATCCGCCTGGGAGGTGTGGTTCCCGAGGCGGATGGCTTCTTTGCTTCGGATGGGATAAATGCGGGTTTTACTCCTTCCCGTCGATGGAGACCAGCTTGTACTGGCGGCTGCCGAGGCCTATCTTCTCGGCGTGCTCGACGGTGTGGATGCCGTGACGGCTTTCGATGCGCTCACGCAAAGAGGCTATCCGTAATTCTCAATCAAATATTTCACAAACTGCGGGTCGCCGAAGTCGATGGTGCCCGTATCGTGCTGATTGAGCTTGGCGACGGCGGCCATATCGTCGGCGGTCAGCGTGAAGTCGAAGATGTCGAAATTCTGCGCCATACGTTCTTTGTGACTGGACTTGGGGATGGCCACAACACCACGCTGGGTCAGCCACCGGAGGGCCACCTGAGCGGCACTTTTGCCATACTTGGCACCTATGGCGGCAAGCTCTTCACTCTTCACGATGCCATCGACCCCTTGTCCGCCAAGCGGTCCCCAAGCCATCATACGTGTGCCGAATTCTGCAAGTATCGGCTCGATGGCTGTCTGCTGTATGAGGGTGTTGCATTGCAGCTGGTTCACCATCGGCTTTACATCCACATAGTGGGCGAAGTCGAAGAAACGGCCCGACTGGAAGTTGCTCACTCCTATGGCGCGCACCTTGCCGTCGTGATAGGCTTTCTCCATCGCCCGCCACGTGCCGAACACGTCGCCGTAGGCCTGATGGATGAGCAGCAGGTCGATGTAATCCGTCTGCAACTTGCGCAGGCTCTCGTCGATGCTCTTGGCCGATTTTTCCTCTCCGTTGTTCGCAATCCACACCTTTGTCACGAGGAAAAGCTCCTCGCGTTTCAGGCCACTTTTGCGCCAGGCATTGCCCACACCCTCTTCGTTGGCATACGCTTGTGCTGTGTCTATCAACCGGTAGCCCACACTCAGCGCATCGCTGACACAACGCTCGCACTCGGCGGGCGACACTTGAAAGACGCCGTAACCCAGCAGAGGCATCTCGACGCCATTGGATAATTTGGTGTATTCCATAATGTATTGATAATTGGTTATTGTTTTTCGGGAATTTCTTTGATAAACTTCGCGGGATTGCCACCCACGATGGTATTTGGGGCCACATCCTTAGTCACTACCGCTCCGGCGGCCACCACGGCGTTGTCGCCCACCGTCACGCCTGGCAGGATGGTGGCACCGGCGCCCACCCAGGCATTCTTGCCGATATGTACGGGCTTGCAGGTAAGTATCATACGGTCGTGCAGGTCGTGGTTGTTGCTGATCAGCTGGGCGTTGGCGGCGATCATGGCGCCGTCGTCGATGGTGATGCCACCGCGTGCCATCATCAGGCAGTTGTTCATAATCATCACCCCCTTGCCAATCTTCACGCGGTCGAAGCACACACCCGTCAAACCGGGCATGATGGAACCACCGTCGCAGAAGGCGTCGCCGAAGAGCTCCTTCACCACTGAGTTGTACTCGTCGGTATAGGGCATCGTGTGGTTCAACTTGAAAAGTGCCTGTGCCTGACGCACGCCCTCGGCTTGTTCTTCGGCAGTTGTGAGTCTCGGATCAACAATTATTTCTTGCATAAGTATCTGTATTATTGTTTATTACTCAATTATCATTCATTCCGTTCGATGTTGCAAAATTACAACCGTTTTTTCATATACATATTTCACAAAAAGCACCAATATTTTCACAATAAATACAAAAGTGTATTATTAATACGTATTCAGATTAACACATTCACAAATTCCCACATTCACGCATTCTTTCTCCCTTCTTCGTGGGTTCTAGGTGCCTCCATTTCCGAATAGCGTACCACCTGAAAATCAACACATAGCACAAGCCATCCAGAGACAATGGCAGTTTTTCTGTTTCTCAACCCATAGGCCAACGCCCCCCTGTCGGCCGAGCCGGCGGCACACCACGGCGGCATCGCGATAAAAAATATCGTCATTCTCCATGTCGTGCCCACCCACTCCATCCATCGGCAACCCGACAAGAATATATATTATTATCTAAAGATAATAATATCCATGAAGCCACGTTACATCTAAACACTAGGGTGATTCTAGGGAAACTATAGGGTAATTCTAGGGTAAATATAGGGACGCTACGTGATAACTAGCACCTAACAAGCACCTAACAAGCACCTATCAAGCACCTATCAAGCACCTAACTAGCACCTAACGAGCACCCAACTAGCACCTAACTAGCACATAGCTAGCATACAATAAGCACATAGCAAGCATATAACAAACATACAACAAGCCTATGTCAAAGATTGATGCCAATGGAATGGAGCACGGCAGGCGTGGCGACAAGATATATGTGGTGCTCAATGGCCAACAGATCAAGAAGGACCCCTACCGTCCTACCAACCCGCGCACACCTGCGCAGCAGATGCACCGTGCCAAGCTGGCCTACGCCAACCGCCTCTCGGCCCATTTGGCCGAGGCCGTCAACCTCGGCTTCGCCCGTGTCGCCGAAGCCTCAAAGGCCATGACTCCACGCAATGCCTTCGTCAAAGCCAACTGGGACAATGGCTCCCTGCGATGGAACGAAGAGGCCACCTTGTGGGAGCTCTGTCCCGAACGGCTTTTGTTGGCCAACGGGCCGCGGCATATCCCCTATGGCATGACTGCCGAAGTTGAAGGCAACACGCTGCATATCGCCTGTCCCGACAAGGGATTAAGCCATCCGGATGCCGTCCCCGACGACCAGCTCATCGTGGCCGTCTATCTGCCCGACCTACCGGCGCTGATGCTCTATCGCGGCCCCATGCGCGACCATTGCTCCCAGTGCACCTTCGAGCTCCCCGACGAGCTGCCCCAAGCCGACATGCACGTTTATGCCTGGTTCCAGGCCACCAGCTACCACCGCGCCTCGGGTTTCAAATCCCAAGTCCGCCCCGACCAATCCAGCCCCAGCCTCCACCTCGGCACCTTCCATATATAACATCCCCCCACCCCTTGCGAAACAGCATATTGCCAATTCAGAAAAAATCATATCTTCGCAGTTTAAAAGAAAGGCTAAACAAATGGAATTGTACAACAAGCTGGTGAAAATAGTCAGCAAGATACTGCCCTAACCAATAATTTTGAAAAAAGTCAACGACTCGTTGACCAATTAGATATGCCCATAGTAGGATAAAGAAAAATGACCATAAGGCACATAGTAAGAATATTTGGAGGTAAAAATAGCGCAGCGCTATCCGTTGGACATCCCTCGGTGACCTCTTGGCGGTCCCATGGTGGTTCCCATTCTTCATGCCCTCTTTGCGATAATACTAACCCATTGAAAACCAACCGAATGCAATAAGGTGCAAAATTAATCACAAAACGCTCATTTCCAGAGCAATTACCCAGCGGCCATTCGGCGATTCTTCAGCGGTCTCTCGGCAGTCCTTTTGCACCCTGGTTAATCTGATTTTCATTCACACTTTTTATATATTTACACCCGCGAACAAATTAATTTGGCAGTATCGGTTTTTCTTCGTATCTTTGTAATTTAAAAAATAACGTAATATACGTTTGGTAATATTAATGAACAGTAGGATACAATACATAATAGACGAAATCCAAGATCAGTATTTGTATGCTGATGACACTTACCGCCCCTGGATAATTGGGTTCAGTGGAGGAAAAGATTCTACCGTATTACTCACCTTGGTATGGCTGGCACTAAATAAAATCAAAGAGACGACACCCGCTCCATTTCAATTACGAAGACCCATTTATGTGGTTTGTAATGACACGCTGGTCGAAAACCCAATCATTTCATCGTATGTAGATGATGTGCTTGAAAGAATTGAACATGCTGCAATGGAGCAAGACTTACCAATCATAGTAAGAAAAACAATTCCCCGGCTTGAGGATTCTTTTTGGGTAAATGTAATTGGCAAAGGTTATCCTGTGCCCAATACGGCATTCCGGTGGTGTACAGAAAAAATGAAAATAAAACCCACAGCACGTTTTATCACAGAGCAAGTTAATGAATGTGGAGAGGCTATCATTCTTATTGGTACACGCAAAGCAGAGAGTGCTACCCGTGCCCGTTCAATAAAGAAACACGAAAGACATGGAGAACGACTCACACACCACACTCTTCTGCAAAACACATGGGTTTATGCTCCAATCAAAGAGTTAATGCTTGAGGAGGTATGGTACATCATTAATGCAATTCCCTCGCCATGGGGATTTGATAACTCTATCCTGTTCAATATTTATCTTGATGCTAGTGCTGATGATTACGAATGTCCAACAGTTGTAACCGATAAAAGCCATGGTTCTTGCGGCCAAAGTCGTTTTGGTTGTTGGGTGTGTACTGTCGTAAAAGAGGATAAGTCAATGCTCTCACTTATTCAGAATGGTCGAGAATGGATGCAGCCTCTTTATGATTTTAGAATGCAACTAGACAAAGAGCGTAATATTGTGGCTAATCGTATGCCATTTCGCCGAGATGGACGTCCGGCTGTAAATGATATGGGACCATATATTTTCAGCTATAGAGCATCTATGCTGAAAAGGCTTTTGCAAGTGCAGAAAAAACTTCAAGAATATGATTCCAATATAAAACTAATTTCAGACCAAGAATTAATTGCCATCCAGGTTAATTGGTATCGTGATTTTAATTTTGGTTATTCAGTTTCAGAAATATATAACTCAATTTATAAAACATCTCTTGTTATGGAGGAGAATAGCAAAAACAAACTTGAAGCAGATTTGATGCGAGAAGTATGTAAAGACAATCCAGAAGAAGGAGAACTTATCGAACAGTTGCTTCTACTTCAAAAAAGCAAATCTTTGATGAAACGGCGTCATGGTTTGCCCAATGAAATAGAAATAAGACTTAAGGAATTCATAAACAAGAAAAAATGATAATAAAAAGCATAGAACTTAACAATTTCCGCATTTACAAAGGGGTGAACAAAATAGACCTTACCCCTTCTGGGGATCGAAATATTATCATTGTTAGCGGTCACAACGGATTTGGCAAAACGACATTTCTAATGTCACTTGTGTGGTGTTTGTACGGACGTCAAATGGAAAATGTTGATGACCTGTACAAAAAAGAGATTACAGAAAAAGGCGGATATGGTCGTTATATAGGTAACAGTCTAAATATTGAAGCACACCGGCAGGGAGAAACAAAATTCTCGGTTGCTGTTACATTTACGGATGTTGAAATTCCCGATACAACTTGTACGGAAATAACAATCGTTCGCTCTTATGATAGTGTGACAAGCAATGACGACGAATTAAACATTCTTATTGATGGGAGGGAAAGCGATTTGTTTTCTGACCGTCAAGAAGAAGAATTCTTTATTCGCGACTATATTCTACCAATAGAAATTGCAAAGTTCTTTTTCTTTGATGCCGAAAAGATAGTCTCTTTTGCGGAAATCAATACACCAGAACAGCGTAGAGAATTAAGTAAAGCATATTCACAAGTGCTCGGTATTCAGAAATACGACACCCTCAAAAAAGAACTGGAACGTTTACAGGATGAATACCGAAAAGAATCTGCACAACCCCAAGACAAACAAAACTTCATTGACTTAACCGCAAAGATAGAAAAAGCAGAGGAGTCCATTCTTGATATTGAAGAACAAATCTCAAAAAACGAAGAGAACAGAGCTCAACATAAAGATGACTTCAACCAATTGCAAGAAAAATTAATACGTGAAGGAGATTTAATGAGTGCAGAAAGGTTGCATGAGCTGGAGGATAAACGAGACAAATATCAAAAGGAGGTTGATGATGCGCAAGAAGCACTTAAAGACCTTTACAACTATATCCCATTTGGTTTAGCTGGAAATATCGTCTCTTCGGTAGCAGAACAGCTGAAACAAGAAAAAGCATACAAACAGAATAAACTACAACTTGAAGGTGTCGAAGAAAAAACAGACTATATACTTAACGAATTGGACCAGGCAAGGAGTCATTATAAAGGGGCAATTGATATTAAGATACGAAACTTCTATGAAGAAGAGATAAAAAGACTAATCCTCAAACATTTCTATAACAACTTTGATGCAGAAAAATTTGAGGGATTTCAAACACTACATGATTTTACGGAAATACAGTGTGATGATTTCTTTAATCTGATCGCTAAGGTTAAGGAAAGCAAGTCCTCATTTGAGACATTATCACACAAATATTCTACAGCAAAGGCCGAACTGTTCAAGATAGAAAAGGAGATACGAGAGGCGGAAAAGAACGCTGAAAGTGAGTACATCCAGGAGCTTCGGCAGAAAAAAGACGAGATATATAGACAAATAAACCAAATTTCACAAGAAATAGGGCAGCTTATTGAACGGAAGGATAAAATCAAAGAAGATATAAAAGCAGATAAACAACGTAAAGAAATATTATCGAAAAAAATTGATGTGTCTGCCAAAAATAAAGCTGTTGATGATGAGGCAACAAAATTGATTCATACCATACAGAAGTTCTTACAAAAATTTAAGGCTGAAAAGAAAAAAGCCCTTGAGAAGAAGTTGGAGGAAAAACTAAAGTCCTTTATGCACAAATCAGATTTCGTGGACAAAGTGATTGTGGACATTCAAGGAAATGGAGAAGATGTGGATATTAATTTATATGATATTCACAACAAGAAGATTGATAAGGGAAATCTATCCATGGGAGAAAAGCAGTTGTTTGCATCTGCTCTTTTAGGAGCATTGGTTGAGGAAACGCAACTGGACTTTCCCGTATTCATAGACAGTCCCATGCAAAAACTGGATCCAAGCCATAGCAAGAACATTCTTACAAAATTCTATCCTTCAGTATCAAAACAAGTCGTATTCTTCCCACTCCTGTTAAAAGAATTGACAGAAGAAGAATACGCCTTAATTGAGGAATATACAAATAAAGCATATCTCATTCAACACGAACATGATGGTTCTTATTTTGTCGAGGTTAAACCCTATGAGTTGTTTGAAAGATATAAAGGTGGTAAAATAGATCAATTCCAGCGATATATTATCAAATCTAAAACTAAAAATATATTCGCCATAGGTCATTATATCGAGAATAATGATGGTGGAAACTTCCTTATCTGCAAAGGCTCCAGCATTGCAAAAGATATATCTCAGAGTGTAAGTGCCACATGCAAAGAATTACGCAATCAACTTATACAAGAAGGGAAAGCGATTATTAAAGGAGATGCAATCGTTTTGAATGAAGACATTATTCTGAAAAGTCCAAATCAAGCCGCCATTTTTGTTCTCGGATACAGTGTCAACAAACACGAGTGGAAAGAAGAAATTGCTTAAATTATGATAATCAACATAAGAACATCTAAATCGAATCAGGAAGTTGTATCTTATCTGACGCAAAAACTCCCTGGAAATGCAAAGGAAAATATTATTGCCCGTATTGCATTGGCATATTCTCTTGCTTCGGGTAAACGATTCTCACAATCAGAATTTAATTCTTACGATTCTCAGGGTAAGGAATACAAAGATAGTATTTTGTTCGACTCTGCCAATAAAGACTATTACATCGCCTTAGTATGCCAAGCATATGGAATAAATAAGAATAGCGACCTTATCCAAAAATATGTGAAATTACATGTGGACCATGGTCTGGAAAACATATATTATCTTTTCGTCAACCGTCACCAATACACTTTTTTTGATTTTCTTGTAGAGAATCTAAGTAAAGGTATTGACGCTATTGAGGACGCTCCGGTTTCACTTGATGCAGTCCGGAACCAGAACCAACATATTTCAAAAAGCACTTTTACGGGACCCATTGATATTAAAATTGGTTATAATCCGTCCACAAGAGAATCTATTAGTTTCTGTTTTAATAACACGAAACTATACAACAACCAACATATTGCAGTAGCAGGTAAGTCTGGTTCTGGAAAGTCACAATTTGCTTTAGAATTCTTACGACAACTTACAGTAAAAACACAAGGACAAGTTAATTTCTTATTTCTCGACTTTAAAGGAATATCCAAAGAAGATAGGGATAAAATGGCAGATTTCTTTAATGCAACACAAACAAAATGCATTAATGCGCCAGAAGAGCCATTCCCCATTAATCCCCTTTCATTTATTGACAACATCAACAAGACAAATAAGCTTGTTGGAATCAACAAGTTCGTGGACATTATTTCCAAATATTCCAACATTGGTAAGGTGCAGCAACAAACCCTAAAAGATGCAGTCCTGGAAGCTTTCAATCGCCAAACAAGTGGGGATTACCCTTCTTTAAAAGAGGTGTATGATATTATTCAGGAGAATGAGGGCAAACCTGACACCTTAACCGAGATAATGAGCCGTCTGACCGAGTATGAGCTATTCGCATCGAAGGTGAACAATCCCAGCAAATTCCTCAACAACAATTATTACCTATCTTTGTCTGGTGAATTAGATAATACCGTTCGCTTCACTTCAGTGTTCCTTATCATCAACTACATATTCAACGTTTTCTCAAATATGGGGAATACAGATGTGAATGGTGATTTCCGAGAAATGCGATATGTTTTGATGATTGATGAAGCACATGATTTATTCCGTGAAAAGAAATCATTGGAGATTCTAGAGGTTGTACTGCGCAAAATGCGTTCATATGGTGTATCAGTATTCCTCTTGTCGCAAGGAATTGCAGAATATAATACCGCTAACTTTGACTTCTCACAAGAATGCGAAACTGCATTCCTTCTTCCAATTAATGATATGGCAAATACAAAAGCCATTAATAAGTTTTTAGGTCTGACTCAAAAAGACGGGACAACTGCACTTCGTAATCTTGAGAAACTTGGCAATGGTCAAGCCATATCAAATATTAAAGAATACTCTCGGACTTCAGTTTTTGACGTTGTACAATACTGGAAAGAAAAGGACAATTAAATTGATTTGATTATGCCAGCATTAACATATCAAGAATTAAATAATCAGAATCCAGAAAAGATTTTTAATATAAAAACCTTTGTTCTTAATTCCAAAAGATGGCAATTTGTAAGGCCAGATTTGAATCATTTATTCAAGAATGGAAAAAAATATAAGTTTGATGAACATATACAAGATTATCTGCCTGACACAAAGGGAATATACATATTCTTTGTTGAACCCAATTTCCCCTTTTTACCAGAAACAAGATATTTAATGTATGTGGGAGAAGTGACGGGAACAAATACATTTCACAATCGTTTTTATGATTATGTATCAGGTATTGGCAGTACGAAACACCGAAGAAACATTCAGTTGCTTACAAATTTATGGCCAGACCATACCTGGGTATATGTTTATGAATTAAACCTTACAGACAAAGACATTACGGATATTGAGGATAATCTTATTGATAATATTAATCCGCCCATGAACAACAAATTCAAAGCCAAATCAGCAAAAAACAGTAGAAGTATTTATAATTAAATAATTATGAAAGCATATTTACATCTTCCGTGTCTCAGAGGTGTTGTCGGAGATTGGACTTTTTTTAGTTCGGTTATGACAGTGGAAGATATCGTTAAACGAGTAATAACGGTATCTCAATCTGAAGAATTATATTCAAAAAAAATAAATGAAATACTACAGAGAGAAATTGACCCTAAAAGAGTTAATAAAATATGTGACTATTTATTAAATAATAAAGAGCACTTCTTTAGCAGTATTATTGTTGCCGTTTACGGAGGTAATCCAATATGGTCAGATTTTGATATAGAATCTCATTTTAAAATAGAAGATAGCGAGATAGACACCGAAAGTTCTTGTTTCATTCAGAATAAACTAGGTATTTTGTCACTTTCTGGGGAGGAGGTTATTTTTGCACTAGATGGACAACATCGTGTAAAAGGATTTCAGGCAGCCTATACAAAGAACCCATCTATTGGGAATGAGGAAGTTCCTCTAATCTTTGTTGTACACAATCAATTGGCAAAAGAGAGAACTCGTCGGTTATTCACAGTTTTAAACAAATACGCACAAAAGCCCAAAGAAGCCGAGCTGATAGTTTTGGACGAAGATGATGCCTCCGCTATTATTACACGACGTTTGGTGGAAGAACACTTTATTTTTAAGATGCCAAATGCTATATCTAAATCCAATACTGCAAATATTCCTATTGCAGATAATATTAGCTTCACCACCTTGGTTACAATTAATCGAGTCAATAAGACAATTTTGCAATGGAGAAAAATAGACCCCACCCAACGGCCAAACAATAATCTGCTTGAAGAATATTTCAAAGAGTGCGTCGAGTTTTGGGATTATCTTTTTTCCATTTTTCCACAGATTGAAAAGTCAATAAAAGGAGAACTGCTCAGATTTGAAAATGGCGACTTGTTTAATAGAAATAGGGAGACAGGAGGAAGTCTAATTTTAAGGCCTGTTGGCCAGCAGTTATTTGCAACATTGTATACGGTTTTTCGAGACAAACAACAACTATGCCAGTTATCCAAGAAAATCCACAAATTAGACCTGAACCTAAATGGGAAATACTGCAAAAATATAATCTGGCATGGAAAAATGGAAAACAAGGCATTGACACTACAACGCAACATATTGTCGTATGTACTTGGAATCTCAAAGGATGAAAGAATCCATAAAGAGATAGCTCATCAATACGAGCAGTATGGTGTTGTATATCAAGACAAATTTACTGCCGTTTAGATTGAGAAGGTGTTTTAATAACACATTCTTCCTTTTGTTTTGTAACACCTTTTTTTAACTGGTGATGTAATTTACAAAGAAATAATATGAATATTCAGAAAGTATTAGAAGACTTAATTGTAGATCTTGCAAATGGAATAGATGTCTCTCTACTTTCAAACAAACTACAGGTATTTTCTAGGTTGTTAGGAAATGACAACCTTACAAATTGGATTAATCAAGAGTATATATATGGCTATCCTGAGGAGGCAGACATTCCTGAGTATAGGCAACTTAGGGCTGCTCACCTAATTGCATCATATACAACTCCAACAATGATATGTACAAGAGTTCCTGTACCTATTATCAATCAAGGAGTTGATACATATGAAAAAGCCATGCGATTGAATCTAAGAGATTCCATTAGTTTGATTGCACAAGCCATTAACATATCAAAAGACAACATCAAATATAGCGTTAATCCACACACTCTCTGTATTGTTCAAAGAATAATTGGATATGCCCAGATTACGGAGTCATATTTAGAATACTCAAAACAGGACTTTCAAAGGGTGATTGAAATTAGTAAAGCGAAACTAATTGATATGTTAATGGATATAGATGAAAGACTATTTAATTGCGAAGTGGATTTTGATAGAATTGACATACAAGAAAGGCAGAGCATAATCAATAATATTTATGCAACAAATGTTCATCTTGGGAATGGTAACATTGAGGCAAATAATAGTAATAATATTGGAGGACATGCGACAGTGTATTCATTACCCCAAGACATAAAAGAGAAAATCCAATATATCATAGACGAAATAAATAAAATCAAAGTTGAAGATGAAGCCGATAAGAATGATATAGCTGAAGAAATATTTGCAATAAAAGAAGAGTTACACAAAGAATCCCCCTCAAAGACCTTATTGAAGCGTTCTCTCAGGGCTTTAAAAACGATAGGTAGCATTGCACAAGAAAAAGTAATCGAACATGGCATTGACCAATTATTAAATTCCCTACCAATATAAAAACCATCTTTGTACCCCGAAATAGCGATTATTGAATGTGTAATTGGGATAATGTGTGAATCTAGAATAATTGATTGCATGAACTGAGGTCGGCAGTATGGTTAAGGGTTCATGGTTAAGGGTTCATGGTTAAGGGTTCAAAGAGGATACGGGAATGCAAATATCTACTTCTGATTTCTAAGTAAAAATGAGGGAATGCTATTATTTACTTCTAATTTTTGACTTCTGATTTCTAAGTGGTAATGTGTGGATTCGGGAACAGCGAATTGGAAAAAGTTGTAAAACAGCTGTAGCTTTATGTCAAAAAAAAACATGACTTTTTTGGAATCTATTCCCAAAAAGTCATAACTTTTTTGGAGTTGATTCCAAAAAAGTTGTATATTTGCATCGTAAATATACGGCATTATGATTAATCGCTTCCTTTCAAAAACAATTGAGGACAAGCTATTTAAAGGCAAAGTTATTGTGCTTTTAGGTGCCAGACAAGTGGGAAAAACAACCTTGCTGAAACAAATCCTGGCAAAGAACGAAGAGGTGTTATGGTTGAACGGTGACGAAATGCAGGTACAAAATCTTTTCAACAATGCGTCGGCAGACAGACTTCTCTCAGAGTTTGGGAACAACAAGATAGTGATACTTGACGAGGCACAACGCATAAAGGACATAGGACTGCGGCTGAAGCTGCTTGCTGACTCGGATAGCGACATACAAGTGATTGCCACAGGCAGTTCGTCGTTCGATTTGGCGAACAAGGTGAACGAGCCGCTGACGGGCAGGAAATGGGAGTATCGTATGTTCCCCCTGTCGTTTGGCGAGATGGTGGCACATCACGGGAAAATGAAAGAGATGCGCATGTTGCCCCGCCGTATCGTCTACGGCTACTACCCCGAGGTGGTGATGAACGACGGAAACGAAGTGGAGATACTCAAGCTGTTGACGGATGCCTATCTGTATAAAGACATTCTTTCGTGGGAGAACATCAAGCATCCCGACAAACTACAGACCCTCCTGCGTGCCCTTGCCTATCAGGTGGGGTCTCAGGTGTCGTTCAACGAATTAAGCCAGATGTGCTCACTCGACAACAAGACTGTAGAGCGATATG
>JAEEGH010015986.1_pt1 | contig 16203 bp, 12 predicted proteins | sample 9134181 | NCBI WGS metagenome assembly JAEEGH01 (sample SAMN16246544, study PRJNA631951) | gut metagenome | biome: gut microbiome; feature: rumen; material: DP-attached | host: Bos | place: Iran: Karaj | collected 2018-10
GTATAACAAAACCGGCAGGGGGACCTGCCGGTTTTGTTGTGATTTGTCTGATTTTCCGAAATATGGTAGAATACCCCCAAATGCAGTTTAGAATGCATTGTAATTCGTATAACAAGGAGACACAGATATGTGTGGAATCGTAGGATATGTAGGCAAGAAGCAGGCGGCACCCATCCTTCTGGAAGGGCTGTCGAAGCTGGAATACAGAGGATATGACTCTGCGGGACTGGCGGTTCGGAACGGCAAAAGTCTGGCTGAGGTGGTAAAGTCCAAGGGCCGTCTGAAGCTCCTGGAGGAGAAGACCGACGAAGGCCGCGCCCTTCCCGGTACCTGCGGCATCGGTCACACCCGCTGGGCCACTCACGGCGAGCCCAGCCAGACCAACGCGCACCCTCATGTGAGCGGCAACTGCACCGGTTCCGGCTCCGGTACCGTGGAGTCCGAAGTAGTGGGCGTGCACAACGGTATCATTGAGAACTATGCCGAGCTGCGGGACAAGCTGATCCGCCACGGTTATCAGTTCTACTCCGGAACCGATACCGAAGTGGTCATCAAGCTCATTGATTACTACTACAAGAAATATCAGATCGGCCCCATCGACGCCCTGGCAAAGACCATGGTCCGTGTGAGAGGTTCCTACGCCATCGAGGTCATGTTCAAGGAGTACCCGGATGAGATCTGGGTAGCCCGGAAGGACAGCCCCATGATCATCGGCGTGGGAGAGGGCGAGTCCTACATCGCATCCGACGTGCCTGCCATCCTGAAATATACCCGCCAGGTTTACTACATCGGCAACCTGGAGATGGCAAAGATCACCGGCGGAGATGTGCATTTCTACAACCTGGACGGTGATGAGATCCAGAAGGATCTCACCGAGATCACCTGGGATGCGGAAGCTGCCGAGAAGGGCGGCTACGAGCATTTCATGATGAAGGAGATCCACGAGCAGCCCAAGGCTGTGGCGGATACTCTGGCAAGTGCCGTGAAGGACGATCATATCGACCTGAGCCCCATGGGCATTACCGAGGATATCATCAAGGACATCAGCAACATCACCATCGTGGCCTGCGGTTCCGCATGGCATGTGGGCATGGTGGCCCGTTATGTGATGGAAGATCTGGCAGGCATCCCCGTGCAGGTGGATCTGGCTTCCGAGTTCCGGTATCGGAATCCCATTCTGGATCCTAAGACATTAGTGGTGGTCATCAGCCAGTCCGGTGAGACCGCAGATTCCCTGGCAGCCCTGCGCCTTGCAAAAGAGCGGGGCGTGCGCACCCTGGCCATCGTGAACGTGGTGGGCAGCAGCATTGCCAGAGAGGCAGACAACGTCTTCTACACCCTGGCAGGCCCCGAGATCTCTGTGGCAACCACGAAAGCATACTCCGCACAGCTCATCGCAGCGTACTGCCTGGCAGTGAAGTTCGGTGCCGTACGCAAGGGGCTGGAGGAGAAGCCTTACATCGAAGAGCTCCGGAGCCTTCCCGAGAAGATCGAGAAGATCCTGGGCGACTGTGAGCGGATCCAGTGGTTTGCGGCAAAATACGCTGCAGCGAAGGATGTGTTCTTCATCGGCAGAGGCATCGACTATGCCGTGAGCCTGGAAGGAAGCCTGAAGCTGAAGGAGATCAGCTACATCCACTCCGAGGCATACGCCGCAGGAGAGCTGAAGCACGGAACCATCAGCCTCATCGAGGACGGCACCCTGGTCATCGGTGTCCTGACCCAGGACGAGCTTTACGAGAAGACTGTTTCCAATATGGTGGAGTGCAAGGCGAGAGGCGCTTACCTCTGTGCGGTAACTCCTTACGGCAGATATGAAGTGGAAGATACGGTGAACTTCGTCACCTACATTCCCAGAGTAGATCCTCATTTCGCAGCCAGCCTGGCCGTGGTGCCGTTGCAGCTGCTGGGGTACTACGTGAGCGTTGCCAAGGGTTTGGATGTGGACAAGCCCAGAAACCTGGCAAAGAGCGTCACCGTGGAATAAGTTCAACGCGCTATGCGCTTATGAACGAATGATCCTGCGGATCATATCAAGTTTCACGCGCTACGTGCTTAGAAACACGTGCTTCGCACTTATGAACACGCACTACGTGCTTAGGAACAAATGAGCCGAGGCAAAGCGCCCCGGCTCATTTTTTAGGATTTCGCATATTGCGCGACATAGTCCGAATAGCTCATCCCGGTATATTTCTTAAAGGCTCTGCCGAAGTAGTTGGGATCGGGGATGCCCACCTTCTCGGCGGTCTTGAACATCTTCATGCCTTCGCAGGCCAGTTCTCTGGCTTTGTTCATGCGGAGGTTCGTGAGACACTCTACGAAATTCATTCCTGTTTCCTGCTTGAACTTGCGGCTTAAGTAGCTGGTGCTGAAACCGAACTGCTGGGCAGCCTTGGTGAGGTTCAGGGTAGAGTCGGTGTAGTTCTCCTTGAGGTAGCGCATGATCTGCTCCGTGGCGGAGAATTCCCCTTCCGGATCCTCGGGGGCAGGCTGCAGGGCACGCTGGGCTGCCTTCTTGTCCAGGGTGGCTCTGGCACGTTGCAGCACCTCCCGCACGTCTTCCCGCACCGCGGGCTTTACCATGTATTCCATCACCGGGAGCCGCACCGCTTTCCGGGCATATTCAAAATCGTCAAAGGCGGTCATGATGATGATCACCAGGTCGGGGTAGCGCTCCGTGGCCAGCTCCGTGAACTTCAGCCCGTCCATAAAGGGCATGGAGATGTCCACGAAGGCCAGGTCCGGCCGCAGATCGTCGATCACATTGATGGCTTCGATGCCGCTGGCGGCTTCCCCCACCACTTCCATATCCAGTTCTTCCCAGTTGACGGCTACCCGCAGGAGATTTCTGGCTGCGGGCTCGTCATCGATCAGCATTACTCTGTACATATTCGTTTCCCCACCCATCATTTCACAACATTGCTTACATCAAAGCACCTGCGCCGGTTCCGCGTCAGGGTGCTCGGTTCGTCCTACTCCTCATCCTCCGTCACGATCACGTTCGGGATCCGGAAGGTGATCCTGGTATATTCTCCGGGCTCACTCTCGATCTTCACCACATCATCCCGTCCGCAGAAATACCGGATCCTCTCGATGGTCCCCTTCAGACCGAAGCCGGAGCCTTGTCCATCTTCCTCAGTCAGGAGTGCTCCGTCCCCTGCCATCACCGCTTCGATCTGCTCCTCCGTCATACCCATACCGGAATCGTAGACGCTGATAACGATCTCATCCTCCTCGGGGTAGGCGCTGATGCGGATCACGCCCGGCTCTCCCTTGGGACGGATACCATGATAGATACAGTTTTCCACCAGGGGCTGCAGCAGGAGCTTCGGCATCATCCGGTCCTGAATGGCCGGTGCGATGTCGTACTCGTCCGCCAAAATGTCCCCGTAGCGCAGTTTTTGCAGCGTCAGATAGTCCCGGACGATGGCTACTTCCTTTTTCACGGGAATGTTCCTGTCTCCTTTGCTCAGGAAGTTCCTGTAGAAATTCGCCAGGGTTTCCAACGCTTCATAGACCTTCACCGCCCCTGCTTCGTAAGCCATGTAGCTGATGGTGGCGATGGAATTGTAGAGAAAATGGGGCTTGATCTGCTCGTGCAGCACCCGCATCTCCGAGCGGCGCACGGATTTTTCCTTCTCCAGGAGCCTGCTGATCAGGTCATTTAAGGAATCGATGAGGGAGTTGTAGCTGTTCACCAGGGTGCCAATCTCGTTGTGAGGGGCATCCATCTCCAGCTTCTCCATATGACCGGATTCCTGGGTTTTTTCCATGGTGCGCACCATAGCCAGGATGGGACGCGTGATACGGCCGGAGACCAGTCCCATGGAAAGGACGATGGCGATGAGAGCTCCCAGCAGCAGGATGGACAGCACCACCAGGTAGGCGGTGGGCAGGACCGCTCTGCCCGTACTGCTGAGACAGACGATGGCCAGAGGCAGATCCGGGAAAGTGTAGGAGGAGACCATCTGCCGCTTCCCGTCAATGCGGACTTCCCGGTGAAGGATATCCCCGGGGGTACTCCCTGCTTCGTAATATGCCGCCAGATCAGTATTTCCGGAGAGGTACATTCCGTCACTTGCCAGGACGCAGAGCTTCGTGCCTCCCTGGAGATTGATCAGCGTATCCAGCATGTTGGTGGAAATGTTTAAGAGCAGGAGACCGGTGCGCTCCTGGGTCTGAATATCGTAGATGGCACGGGCGATGGTGATGATATTGGCACCGTTTTTCCTGGTGATGGCGCCTCCCGCGTTGACCATGACCACGGCGCCGCCCCGCTTGTCCAGGATGGTGTTCCGCCAGGTGTCGTCATTCATCAGCACATAGTCCACGTTGTATTCCGCGCGGCCGGTGCTGACGAAGTATCCGTCGTTCCGGTAGATAAAGCAGGAGTCCAGGTGATTACTGACGTTCAGCACGTCAAACACGCCGGCTCTGGCGTCGTAGGTGATGTTGGCATCCACGCCGGGACAGCGCAGATAGGCAGTGACATCCTTGTTCAGCATGATGAGGCGGGAGATGTCCCGGTAGTTCCCCATGCTGGCGTTGATACTCCCTGCCACGGAATTGATCAGGTTCTCAGACTCTCTGATTTCCGAGTCTCTGGCCCCCTGCCGCATGATAAACGCGGTGGAGATCATTGCAGCCACGGCAAAAATAAGAAGCGCCGACAGGATCACGGCCCGGAGTTCTGCCGCCAGAGAACGCTGTCTGCTCAGCAGCTTCCGCAGGCGCTTTCGCGTCGCTTTGGATTCCTGAGCAGAGTCCTGCTTCGATTCCTGATTGGATTTTTCGATGGATTCCTCCGGCTTCATTTCCCCTCCTGCATAGAGTGCGTTTCTACTCACCTTTTATTATAGCATTTTCCATGTCTTTTTGGCCAAATCCTTGCGCCTTCCGGTTGCTGTTTTTCAACATATAAAGAACCACCCTTCTTTCAAAAATCCGTATCCCGGATCCTTGAAGGAAGGGTGGTCCGCAGGGAGGATACCCCTTGGAAATGAAGGGGGAAGTTCACATTTTAACGTCAGCCCTTGATGGCGCCGGCGATGAAGCTCTCCTGGATCTTCTTGCTGAAGAAGATGTAGACCAGCAGGGTGGGGAAGGTGGCGATGACCAGAGCCGCACCGATGGGGCCCCAGTTGGTGGTGTACTGACCGGACAGCGCCTGGATACCTACGGGAAGGGTCTTCAGTGCATCCTTGGAGACGAAGATGTTGGCAAACATCAGCTCGTTCCAGCACTGCAGGAAGGTGTAGATACCGATGGTAGCCAGTGCGGGGCGCATCAGGGGGCAGATGATCAGGATGAAGGTTCTCCAGACACCGCAGCCGTCGATGCGGGCTGCTTCGTCCAGATCCTTCGGGATCTCTCCCATGAAGCCGCTGCAGATCAGGATGGCCATGGCCAGTGCAAAGGCGGCGTATGGTATGATCAGTGCCCAGTAGGTGTTCAACATGTGGATGTTGGACAGGGTAACGTAGATGGGCACGATGGAAGCGTGGATGGGGATGGTCAGTCCCATCATGAAAAATGCGTTCACGGAGCTGCTGAACTTCCAGACCATTCTGGTGATGGCATAGGTTGCCATCAGTGCTGCGATCAGCGTGATGAGAATGGTGGATGCCGCAACGATGATACTGTTGACGAAGTAGACGGGCATGTGGCCTACGCGCATTGCGTCGGAGTAGTTGCTCCACAGCCAGTTTCTCGGGAGACCGGCCACGTTCTGACCGAAGATCTCGTCATTGTCCTTCAGGGAGAAGGTAAACATCCAGTAGATGGGGAAGAGGTTCACCAGGGTCCAGAAGGCCAGACCGATGTAAGCCAGGATTTTCCCTACCGGAGAGCTTTTCTTGATTTCGTACTGAGTGTCCATCATCTTATCTCTCCTCCTTGAAAGCTCTATTGATCAAAAGTGCGAATGCGAAGCACAGGAAGATCAGCATCACTGCGATGGTACTACCCATGCCGTAGCGGTTTCTGAGGAAGAGCATGTTGATCATCAGGGTACTGGGCACCTCGGTGGCGTGAAGCGGGCCGCCGTTGGTCAGGACGTAGATCAGGTCGAAGGATTTCAGGGATCCGGTGACGGCGAAGATCACGCTGACCTTGATGATGGGCTTGATCACGGGAATCACGATGTGGCGGCTGACCTGCCAGTTGGTGGCGCCGTCGATCATGGCAGCTTCCCGCAGATCGGGAGACACACCCTTAACACCCGCATACATGAGCAGCATATGATATCCGACGTATTGCCAGAGGGTGGGTACAAAGCAGGCTCCCAGAGCCACTTTCACATCCCCCAGCCATGTCCTGGTGAGATTTTCCAAACCAAGCTTGGTCAGAGCCACATTCAGGATACCGTAGGACGGGTTGTAGATCTTTAACCAGAGCTGACCGATGACCACGGTGGAGATCAGCACGGGCATAAAGTAGACCGAAAGGAAAGCACGCTCCCCCTTGATCCCTTTGCCCAGCAGCAGCGCCAGTCCCAGAGACAGCGGCAGCTGTAAAAAGACGGAGAGTGCTGCCAGCAGCAGAGAGTTGCGCAGGGCCTTTAAGAAGCCAATGGCGTCACTGGTGAAGAGCTCCTTGTAATTGTCCAGACCGATGAAGGTCTTGGCACCGAAGCCGTTCCAGTCAAAGAAGCTGTAATATCCCGACAGGGCGATGGGCGCGATGAGTACCACGATAAAGAGGATGAGCCCCGGCAGGAGAAATGCGATGATGTTTAAGGTGTTGATGATTTTTTTCTGTTTCATAAAGCCTTCCCGTAAAGCTTTTGGATTTTTGCGTTCTGTTATCTTTAAGTGCGGCCTGTCCGGAACCCGAACAGGCCGCATCATTTACTTCATTTGACGCTTACGCGCCGTTTGCAGATTTGCTTATCTGATATCCGATTTATCGGATGTCTGCAGCCAGGCCGCTTACGAAGCCGTTGCCATCGATCTGGCAGCCGTAAACCTGGTCAACATAGGACAGATAAGTGTTTGCATCGTCTGCGTTCATAGCGGTGTCACCGAACAGAACGTAGGTGTCAGCATTTGCGCAGATCTCGGAGACAGTCTGGGTCAGAGGATTGACGGAAGAGGTGTCGCCGTAAGGAATCCAAGCGGGAAGTCCGCAGCCATCCAGGTAGCCGTAGTGGCAGATCAGGCGGCCGAGCTCAAGAGTGAACTGAGCTGCTGCCTCTGCGTTGGGAGAGGATGCTGCAACTGCCAGGGTGTCGGAAGGACCGCCGATGAGCTGGCCCAGCTTAGCCTTGTCAGCATTGATAACGGGGAACTCGGAAACCTTAACCTTGGAACCGAAATCGGAAGCTGCGAAGTCAGCGCAGTTCCAGGTGCCGTTCATGTAGAATGCATACTTGCCCTGCATGAAGTTAGCCTTAACCTCGTCGTTGGAAAGAGCGATTCCGTCGGGATCGAAGTATCCCTTGTTGACCATGCCCTGGAAGGTGTCAACTGCGGATGCAACGTCTGCATTGTTCCAGGTTGCTCTGCCGAGGAAGATGTCGTTCAGGACATCAGCGCCGCAGCTCTTCTCGATAACGGACTCAAGATACTCGGTAACACACCAGGTCTCCTTGCCGGCACAGCCGAAAGGAATGATGCCTGCGTCAACGAGCTTATCGCAGCAAGCGATGAACTCATCGTAGGAACCGGGAACCTCAGTGTAGCCAACCTGTGCCAGGATGTCCATGTTAGCGAAGAGGCCGACGATGTTCATGGTCGTAGGAACACCGTAGTGCTTTCCGCCGTAGGTGGTGTTGCCCAGCATAACCTCGGGCAGCTCATCCTTGTACTGGAAGTTTGCAATCGCATCATCCAGGCAGTAAACACGGCCTGCATCAACGAACTCGCCAAGGAATGCGCAGGACCAGGTGAAGAAGATGTCGGGCATCTCGTCTGCAGCGACGGCAGCCTTGATCTTGGTCTTGTAAGCCTGATTCTCGATTGCTTCCCAGGTGAAGTTGATCTCGGGATGAGCAGCGGTCACATCAGCGATAGCCTTCTCATAGGATGCGCGGTTGGAGTCGCTCTCGGTAGCGATACACCACATCTCCAGATTGATCTGGTCGCCGCCGGTAGCGGTGGCAGAGGTGTCGGTGCTGGTAGTAGCGGTCGTATCCGGAGTGGTGGTCGCGGTAGACGCGCTGCTGCCGGAGTCGGTGGAAGCGGGTGCGGAAGAACCTGCATCACTGCCGCCGCATGCTGCAAGCGATAATGCCATCACGCCTGCAAGCAAAGTTGCTAAAACTTTTCTTTTCATACTTTCCCTCCTTAAGAATTCATGAAAAAAGTTTTATCCTCAGGACGATATTGCCCTGTTAGGATTCCTGTCATGCTCAGCTGCGCTGAGTAAGACTTAACTGGCTCAGGACTGGAAGTCAGTTTGATTGAACCATGCTCCAAGGGTATTCAATATGGAGCTCTCCATTCTCTACGGTGTAGTAGATGGTGGTGTCGTAGAAGTGATCCTCGTACATGAGCTTGATGGTCTCGGCATCTGCCGTATAGACCCCGGGGAAAAATCCGTCTTCGATGAAGGCTCCGTCCTCGGTGAACTCAAAGCTCCATCCCGTCTCGGGATCGCTCCATTTACCGATGTAGCTACCTGCGTCCGCTACCTGGTCCCCTGCCGCAAGGTAAGTGGTGGGCTGGTAGAGGTAGAACTCGTCGTCATCCCTGGTGTAGCGCAGGTGGAGTTCTTCGCTCCCGGACTTCAGGTTGATATATTTTGCATCCGCCGTGTAGCGGTAGGTCTCGCCATTGTATTCCGCTTTGCCGCTTTTCTTTAAGGTCAGCACCGGCGTCTCCGGATCGTGGATGTAAGCCCAAGTGCCGATGACTGCATCCGCATCCTTGCCAGCGGACTGTCCGCAGCCTGCCAAAAGGGAAGCGGAGAGGAGCAAAACGGAAACTAACGCTGTGAGTCTTCGGTATTTCATGTCCGAACCTCCTTTTGTTAACAGCATTTTCTCAAATTATGAAGAAACTGTGAACGGATTTTTTTTCCCTGTCATAAGCATAATTTTGTCATCTGCAAAAAATTGCGCCCAATGTCGGAATCTTTTTCGCTTTGTTTTCAAACCTTAGTAAATAGTAGTATAATGACTTTGTATGAGCAAAAAATTCAGCGGCAAAAGCCGTTACGGAGGTAACTATGAAGGTTGAATACACCGCACTGAAGAGAAATTTTGAAATGTATGAGGAAGAATACCGCGCAGCATACGAGCGTGCGTTCTGCTCCGGCTGGTATATCTTAGGCCCTGAGCTGGAGGCTTTTGAGAAGGCCTTCGCCGAGTATGTGGGCTGCAAATATTGTGTGGGCTTAAACTCCGGTACCGACGCCCTGATCCTGGCAGTTCGTGCCCTGGGCATCGGCGAGGGGGATGAGGTCATCGTTCCCGCCGGCACCTATATCGCATCCGTGCTGGGCGTTACCGAGAACGGTGCCACCCCCGTTTTTGTGGACAGCAACGATTACCTGCTGATGGACGCGAGCGCCATCGAGCAGTACATCACTCCCCGCACCAAGGCCATCCTGCCGGTGCACCTCTACGGACAGAGCTGCGACATGACCACCATCCGCGACGTGGCGAACCGTCACAACCTGGCCATCATCGAGGACTGTGCCCAGTGCCACGGCTCCACCTGGAAGGGGAGAAAGGCCGGGAGCCTGAGCACCATCTCGTGCTTCAGCTTCTATCCCACGAAGCCCCTGGGTGCCTTCGGCGACGCAGGGTGCGTCTGCACCGATGACATGGAGCTGGCAAACCGCCTGCGGATGCTGCGCAACTACGGCTCCAAGATCAAATATCACAACGAGACCATCGGCATCAACAGCCGTCTGGACGAGGTCCAGGCAGCCGTCCTTTCCGTGGGCTTAACGCATCTCCGGGAGATGAACGAGGCCCGCATCGCGCTGGCGGAGCGGTACCTGAAGGGCATCACCAATCCGAAGATCAAGCTGCCTCAGACCCATCCCGATGCGACGCATGTCTACCACCTCTTCCCCGTCCTCACCGAGGAGCGGGATGCGCTGCGGAAGTTCCTGGAGGAGAAGGGGATCAATACCCAGGTCCACTATCCCATCCCGCCCTTTCTGGCAGAGTGCTATGCGGACCAGGGCCACACCGCGGACGAGTTCCCGAAGGCTACCTACATCGCAGAGCATGAGGTGAGCCTGCCCATGTACAGCGCAATGCCGGTGGAGGAAGTGGATTACGTCATCGAGATGATCAATCAGTTCTAGGCTGAATATGCATGAAAGCGGGGGGAATTGTTGAAATGGCAGATGAAACGATCCGGAATGTTCATGAGGAGGACGAAGCAGAGCTGGAGCTGGCGGGCCTTCTGGCCTATCTGATCCGCCACTGGGGCGTGCTCCTGTCCTTTATGATCATCGGCCTCCTGGTGGGTGGCGCCGTGAGCGCGGCCAAATACCTGATCCAGGAAAACAGCGCTTCCGAGAACAATGCCAAGGTCATCGCCCGGGCCCAGAGCAATCTCATGTCCGAGACTGAGTACCTGAGATACGGCATCCTGCCTAACATCGACCCCTACGCCGAGGCCTACGCCTGCGCCAATGTAATGGTGACGGTGCAGGATGAGAGCTTTTCCCTGGCCATGAGCGGTGACAATACCATTTCCTATACCAATACCATCGCCCGTCAGATCATGCAGGAGTACGGCAGATACATCGGCAACATCAGCTTCGAGGCACCGGCACAGGAGCTGAATACCAACGCCAACTACATCCGCCAGACCGTGAACTTCTCCCAGAATGATACCGGCGGCTACTTTACCGTCAGTGTGCGGCATTACAATGAGGAGGCCGCAGGAAAAATCCTGGACTATGTGTTGGAGAGTGTGCTGAACCAGCAGAAGGTCTTCGGCACCAATATCCCCGACCATTCCTTAAGCATCAACGACCGTCAGGTCATGACCCGCACCGACACCTCCATCCTGGGGGATGCGGAGAGTAGCGGTATCTCTGATTCCAGCTTTAAGAATTCCTATGCTCTGGCAGCGGAAGCCCGTATTGCTGAGCTGCAGTCCTACATCGTGGATCGCCAGACCATGATCAAGCGCAGATATGTGCTCTTCGGCGGCCTGGGGGGCCTTGCTTTCGGCCTTTTCGTCTACATCTGTAAGGTACTTTTCTCCGGCATTCTCCTGTCCGGCGATGCGGCAGAGCGGTACCTCCACTCCATGACACTGGTGAGCTTCCCTCACAGCAGGAATCTGCGGAAGCGCGGCTGGATCAGCCGGATCGCCGACAACCTGCTGGGCATCTCCGCCGGGATCTCCGATCGCCAGATCTATGAAGCGCTGGCAGAGATCCTGTACACCCGATTTTTAAACGAAGAGAACTTCCGCCCCTCCGACCTGACGGCCGGTGACCGTATGCGGGACATTTATTCCGAGACCGGAGACCTCTCCGCCGTCCGCGAAGCGGTGCAGGGCATGGAGCTGGCTACCAGACATTTTCTGGTGGTGGGAGACAGCGTCCGCCCGGGAGAGGCGGGGGCCCTCACCAAGTACCTGCGGGAGGATGACCTGCCGGGTATGGATTTTGACTTCATGGACAGCTTCCAGGAAGGGTATGAGACCATTGATAAGGTCCACGAGGCCGACTACATCATCCTGTGCATCCAGGTGGGCAGGAGCAGCCACATGAGCCTGAGAGGCCTTCTGCAGGTGCTTCGCATGTACCGGAAGGATGTGTTTGGAATCGCTGTTTTCTATTAAGGAGCCGTCATGTTTAAGGGTGACAAAATCGTCGCATTGTGCACATCGAGAATCTATGATCCGCAGCTGCAGGGCTTTATCCGGATCCTGAACGAGAACCTGAAGGATTTCGGCGCCCGGCTGTGGGTCTATGCCATCAATGCGGACATCTACTGGAACGATGCGAAGCTCACCGCGGAGATCCATGTCTTTGACTACATCCCCTATGACAAGGTGGATGCTGTGGTCATTATGGACGAGAAGATCAAGAGCAAGACCGTGGCGGGGGGCATCGTGGCAGCAGCGAACGAGGCACATGTCCCGGTCATCGTGGTGGATGGAAAATATGACGGTGCCGTCAGTATTGCCTACGATTACGCCGCCGGATTTGAGCAGATCGTGCGCCATGTCATCGAGGACCACGGCGTAAAAAATCCCCACTACATGGCAGGTTTTGAGGGGAACAAGTTCTCCGAGGAACGGAAGGAAGTCTTCATCAAGGTCCTCACAGAAAACAGCATTCCCTTCGACGATTCCATGGTCAGCTACGGCGAGTTTTGGGCAACTCCTGCGAGGCAGGCAACACAGAAGCTCATCGATGAAAACCGTGTCCCCGATGCGGTGATCTGCGCCAATGACATCATGGCCATCAATGTCTGCGACGTGCTGCAAAATGCGGGCTTCCGGGTTCCCGAGGATGTGATCGTCACCGGCTTTGACGGGTATGACGAGGCCCTCCTCTACGAGCCTCCCATTACCACCGCCAGCTGCGTCAGCCAGGGCCTGGCACCTACCGTATGTCAGGCGGTGCGGGAATGCCTGGAGGGGAACAATGCTCCTACCTACTCCGTTTTGCCCGTCATGATCAAAAACGAATCCTGCGGATGCCCCAGAGCCGATTCCTACGGTCTCACCCTGCGCGGGAATTTCAACAACCATTTTTACCGCTTCCAGGATGACATCCGGGAGTACCAGAGCATCGCCGTGGGTATGCAGTCCAGCACCACCCGGGAGGAGATGATGATCTGCCTCCACAGCTATTTTACCCGGAACATGTGCTGCATCGTGAACGCCGACTGCTTCAAGCCCGACAGCAATTTCTTCCTGGAGAAGGAGCACAGCAACGAGTACAAGGTGCTCTACGATTCCCTGCATTACTCCGACTGGCCGGATCCCTTCGATCCCGCGGACATCGTGCCGGAGTACGAGGAGCGCATGGCGCCGGGGTATCCCCTGATCTTCAACGGACTGGATTTCATGGGTCAGCCCGTTGGCTTCGTGTGCTACATGTTTGAAAATTATGACATCATCGACTACTCCAAGACCTCCAGTCTCACGGACACCGTGAACTCCGGCCTGGGTGGTTACATCATCATGCAGTACCAGCGCTACCTCATGTCGAAGCTGGAGGAGACCTACAAGACCGACGCCCTCACCGGCCTCTACAACCGCCTGGCGGCGCAAAACGCCTTCTCTGCGTTCCAGAACGATCCGGAGCGGCTGGGGCAGCCCTTCCATGTCATCATGTGTGACCTGGACGGCCTGAAAAACATCAACGATACCCTGGGTCACCTGGCAGGAGACAGAGCCATCGCCGCGGTGGGGGAAGCCCTGAAGAGCACCTGCCCCGAGGACGCCATCTGCGTCCGTTTCGGCGGCGACGAGATGCTGGCCTTTATCATGGGAGACTGCGAGTGCGACAGCATCATTGCGGAGATCAGGGAAAAGCTGGTGGCGAAGTCCGCCGAATCCGGCATCCGCATTTCTGCAAGCTGCGGCTACTATGAGGCCACCCTGGATCCCGACATCGACATCGACAGTGTCATCCGCATGGCGGACGAGCAGATGTACCGGGACAAGGCGGGACATCGGAAAGCGTAAGAACCGGAATTACATATTCGCAAGAAAAATGGAGCCCTTATGGGCTCCATTTTGTGTGCAAAAAACTGATGAGTGATCGCTGATTTAGATTGAAATATCAGGTTCCGAAATCACGGTACTGTTGTTCCTCTTTTGCCGGATGCACCGGATCATGGATACCATCCCATCTCCCAGCAGATACAGATACAGCCCCACAGCCACCGTATTCGTGACCGTGTAATTCGTGATGTCCAGTCCATACGCGGTGATATCGTACTGCAGGGGCTGCAGCAGGGCGATGAACACCAGCACCCATCCGATCCGTCGCATGCCGGGGCGCAGGTTAAAGAACAGCACGATCGGTGCGAAGAGATAGAGGAAGCAATAGTAACTCTGCGTATTCGTGGTGAGCAGGAGCATGAGTGTCACCAGGCACAGCTGCTTCCACCGCTCCTCGAAATACATCGCCGTCACCAGTGCCAGGATCCCCAGCAGCCAGGGCAGCACCACCAGATGCGGCCGCAGTGCCTCGATCACGTAATGCCCGTTGATACCGAAGAGCCCGTCCTCATACGCCTCTGCCTGGATCACCATATCCACGAAGAAGAGTCGTACGTTTTCGGTAAAGCTCCCCTCCAGCATGAAAAACGGTCCCACCGCCAGGGCAATCCCCAGGATCACAGCCACCACCGCTTCCTTCCACTGCTTTTTGTAAAGGAGCAGCACGCCCAGCACCGCCGGCGTGAGCTTCAACGCCGCCGCAAAGGCCAGGCAGAACACTGCGAAATACCGCAGCGCGGGCTTCTCATCATCGTAAAACTTCAGGTAGAAGAACAGCAATGCCGCCGCCAGGATGACTTCATTTAACCGGTCGTAATTAAACAGCATCACTCCCGAGCACAGGAAGGCTCCCAGCATCAGGAGCTTCTCCAGCTCCGGCCGCTCCGAAAGACGGTAAAGCGCATATACCAGCATCAGGCACCAGACCATCAGCACCACAGCTCCTGCGATGGCGGGGTACTGGCTGTACCGGGACAGGTAGGGGGAGTAGATCTCCTCCACGCTGTAGGGATACAGGAAGGCGAAGGGGTGCAGGATCAGGAAGGCCAGGGGGAGGTAGTTCCGCTCCGCCAGGTTCCCCCAGGAGTAAGGTGTACGCCCGATGCCGTAATAAACTACGTTGTAGAAGTCCATGAACCAGTCGTTGGGATCCTTAAAGAAAGCGTGGCGCTGAACCCCAGCCGGATTCTTCAGAAACAATACGCCCCACACCGCCGTGGCGAAGAGGATCGTCAGGGCGAAGAACAGGGTCATGGCGGTCCGGTTTCGGCTCAGCCCGGCGTCGGCTCCCGGACCTGTGCCAATACTCTTGCTCGCACGCTCGCTCGCGTCTGTGCTTGTGTCCACGCTCATTTCTGCGCGTAAAATATCCTTGCTGTCGTAATTTTCCATTCGTGGTACCTTTCCCCGGCGGATGTGCCGGACACAGAAAAATGTAGCAGATTCCGCAGGGGAAAGCAAGGCACCGGGCTGTTGCATTTCCCCCCGTTTGCGGTATAATGAAATCGGCGCGAGGCCCCGGATGACCGGGCAGAAAAGCGCCGCAGGAACCTACGTAAGAAAAACGCATGACCAATGCAAAACAGAGGGCCCGAAGCCCTCAAAAAGGAGGATCCTATGATCAAACAGTACGAACTGCCCTTTGCATCCAATGCCCTTGAGCCCGTCATCGACGCAGCTACCGTAGAGACACACCATGGAAAGCACCATGCTGCATATACCAAGACCTTCACAGACCTGGTTGCAAAAGCTGGCCTGGAAGGCAAATCCGCCGAGGAGATCCTGAAAAACCTGGACGCTGTCGCAGACGAAACCCTTCGCACAGGGCTGCGCAACCAGGGTGGCGGCTACCTGAACCACAACATCTACTTCGAGCAGCTCCGGCCTGAAGCAGAGGCAAAACACGCTCCCGAGGGTGCACTCCTCGCGCAGATCCAGAAGCAGTACGGCTCCGTGGACGCCCTCATCGAGGAACTGAACGGCCTGGGCGCAGCGCAGTTCGGTTCCGGCTGGTCCTGGCTGTGCAAGGCTCCCGATGGGACCCTGAAGACGATGAAGACCCCCAACCAGGACAACCCCTACAGCTGCGGCACCGACCTCGTTCCCATCCTTACCCTGGATGTGTGGGAGCATGCCTACTACCTCCAGTACCGCAACCGCCGCGCCGACTACCTGAAGGCGCTGTGGCGCATCATCGACTGGGCAGTGGCAGAGAAGAGATATGAGGGATAGGAGGGGTACATATGAGTGATAAATGGAGATGCAGAGCAGCGGACCTGAAAGGCACCGAAACCGAGAAGAACCTGATGGCGGCTTTCGCCGGCGAGTCCGAGGCCAGAAACAAATACACCTTCTTTGCATCCAAGGCGAAAAAAGAAGGCTATGTCCAGATCAGCAACCTCTTCGCCGAGACCGCAGCCAACGAGAAGGAGCACGCCGAGATCTGGTACAAGATCCTCACCGGCATCGGCACCACCGTGGAGAACCTGAAGGAAGCCGCTGACGGCGAAGCCTACGAGTGGCAGGAGATGTACCCTGCCTTTGC
>JAEEGH010015990.1_pt1 | contig 16200 bp, 10 predicted proteins | sample 9134181 | NCBI WGS metagenome assembly JAEEGH01 (sample SAMN16246544, study PRJNA631951) | gut metagenome | biome: gut microbiome; feature: rumen; material: DP-attached | host: Bos | place: Iran: Karaj | collected 2018-10
CATTGCCCGACTGCTGCAGAAGGTCTTCCAAATTTCGGATGTGCTCCATCTTCTCTGTAATAGAACGCTCTGCCAAACGTTTCTGTTCCTGCTGGTCGCTCTCCAGTTCTTGCAGCTTGGAGCACATGGCTTCACGTTTGCGCAGATAGTACATATAGGCGATAAGTGCCAGGAGTGCAAGAACGGCTATGATGCCAACCAAGAGGGCGATGGTCTGACTCTTGCGTTCTCCTTTCTGTGCTAATGAGGCATTCTCCTTCAAGGCCTGCTGGTAGTTGTAGAGCGAGTTCATCTCTGCCATCACAGCTACAACATCGCCGTCAAAGCTACGTGTCTTGAAGTCAGAATATCGAGACATGTATTTCCCATATTCTTTGTAATCCTTGCGTCTATAGGCTATATCTGCCATGATTCGGCAGAGTTCGCTTTTCTCTTCGTAGTTGCCATAGGTCATCACTTCTGATAAGTAATGAGGCACTTTCTCATACTCATATTTATGCCAGAGTATCTGTGCGGCTATCAGGTTGGCCTTGCTACGATTTTCACTGTTAAGCTTGGCCAATACAGGCTGCAAGGTTTTCCAGGCATTATCATAGTCGTGCATAATGAGCTGAAACTCGGCAATCTCCAAGGCAGCCACATTACGTAGAGTCAAGTCGCCCTGTGCTGTGGCTAGGTTTTCCGCACGACGGAAATAGTAATACACACTGTCGTACGCCTGTCGCTGACGAAATATGAGGCCAATGTCACGCAAGGTATAAACCATACCAGAAACATCATGCTGCAAGCTGTCGCACAGAAATGCCTGTTGATAAGTGAACAAAGCATTGTCATAGAGCTCCTGCTTAGTGAGCAGGGAAGCAATCTCACGATAGAGGTCACTTTTCAAAGAGAGGTCATCAGACTCAGCGACAAAATCCAAGGCTTTCTGGAAGTTCTCCAATGCCCAGGAATAGACCTTCAGGTCGCGATAGGTACATCCCATGCAATAATAGGCCTCAGATAAGAGGGTGGGGTCTCCCTGCTGCTCATAGTAATCCAGTACTGAGCGCATCATGGCGCTGGAGGAGTGACGAATCTTCTGCTTTTCCTGCACTTTCACAGTGAGTAGCTTGTAGTACATCTGCACAGGTTCTGATGCGTGAGCCATTTCTATCCCAATGCTGTCTATCATCTGCATGGCGTGGTCGGCATCCACCTCTGCCATTTGGTCTATCTTCTCTAATATGGGGGGATAACTCATGTGTTGATGAACGCCATGCAGACTTACTTCCTGTCTGCAAGAAAACAGGAAGAACAACAGGAGCCAGTATGTCAGATAAAAGCTTTTTCTCATAGTAATATAGATAACCTAAACCAAGTTAGAAATTTGTTTGGCGCAAATATACTACAAAATGGGAATAATGGTGCATTTTTAGTTAAGTCCACAGTTCAGTGGAAGTAAAACAGTACTTTCTGACGAGACAACGGCAAGGAGACTCATACCTCCTTTTCGCTGAAAAAGTGCTATCCACAGAGCCTCATAAGTCGAGTGGGAGGTTACTATTTCAGAAAATAGAGGTGTTGAAAATCAAGGAGTTATTTTCGGAATGACTTACTAAATGGCCTATGGGCGTGTTACTATACCAATGCCACCTGCTCTTTTCATCCTACTTTTGCAACAGGCAATAAATGTGTGAGAATACATTTAGGATTGTTAGTGTTTAAGTAGGCTTATTTTCAATTCGTGCAACACTTGAGAAACTGATGCAGCGGGGACTCGGGTGTTGCCGAAAAGAAAGTAAGGAAACTGGGATAACAACAAAAGCGGACATCTATTACATTAATCTTTTATAATATAAAGTATGAGAAACAATCTTTTGACGAAACGTTTGAGACTCTGTGCGCTGCCTCTGTTCCTGGCTGTCGGTATGCCTATGGGAACTATGGCTGGTGTGACAGAGACAACTGGAGTGCAAGGCATCCAGCAGAACGGTCGAAACGTGACCGTGACGGTGATGGATGCACTTGGTGAAGTGATTGGAGCCAACGTGCAGGTGAAGGGCACTACCATAGGTGCGGTGACCAACATGGACGGTGTGGCTGTGGTGCAGGGTGTGCCTAACGGTGCTACGCTGGTGATCTCTTTCGTGGGCTATGTGTCACAGGAGATCGTGCTGCAAGACGGACAGACCTCGCTGGAGGTGACGCTGCGTGAGGACAGCGAGATGCTGGACGAGGTGGTGGTAGTGGGCTACGGTACTACGAAGCGTAAGAACTTCACGGGTTCGGTATCTACCATGAATGTGGCAGATGGGGCTGTGGCCAACATGGCGCCTGTGAACTCTGCAGACATGCTGCGTGGCTTGGTTCCTGGCCTGACAATGACACAGGAAAGCGTGGCTGGTACGGCTTCAAGCATCCAGATTCGTGGTCAGAAGTCTGTGAATGGTGGTTCGGACCCTCTGATAGTGGTGAACGGTGTGATCTACAAGGGTACCATCAACGATATTGATCCTAACATCGTGGAGAGCATGAGCGTGCTGAAGGATGCCACCTCTCTGGCTGCCTATGGTTCGCAGGCTGCCAACGGTGTGATTATGATCACTACCAAGAAGGGTGCGCAGGGCAAGCCTATGATCAACTTCCGCAGCTCTGTATCGCTCTCACAGGCTGCCTACAAGCCTCAGGTGCGCGACGGTAAGGGATTCATCGAGCTGATCAACGCCCGCCAGGGTCTGCCAGAGGGCAGCACCAACTGGATGACCTATCTGGAGAAGGAGAACTACGAGAAGGGTGAGGAGACCGACTGGGTGGACTATGTGACGCATACGGGTGTGAACCAGAACTACTCGCTGAGTATCTCTGGTGCCAACGAGTACATGGACTATATGTTTGGTGCCTCTCTTTCTAACAACGACAACTTCATTCGTGGCAACGTTTTCAAGCGCAACACAGTGAACGGACGCATAAACACAAAGGTAAACAAATATATCAAGGTGGGCATGAACTTCAACTATGCCAACATGTCGCAAGACGGTCTGCGTCCATCTACCAACCGCTACTTCTCTCCTTGGGGTGAGGCATATCTGGCAGATGGAAAGACTTATCGTCGTTTCATCACGGAGCATACGGCAGATGACGTGAACCCTATGTGGAACGTGGTAGGTGGTGTGGATCGCCAGAACAGAAACAACAATCTGTCGCTGGGTGGCGAGATCGAGATCCTGATTCCTGGCATCGAGGGTCTGAGCTATAAGCTGACTGGCAACTATAACATCCGCCAGACACTGAACCGCGAGTTCAGACACGAGCAGTACTATGTGGCCATAGGTGACGGACAGGGATATACGACGGATGTATTCGACAGACACTTGAACCAGGCTCAAGGCTGGATAGAAAATAGCAAGACTAAGTCTTATGTGATGGACCACATCCTGACATATACCCGTGAATTCGGTGATCACTTCGTGAGTGCAACGGCTGTATATACCCGCGACTCTGACAAGTTGGACGGCAGCCGTGTAGATGGTATCGACTTCTCTGGTCTGGGAAACACTACGTTGGGCTTCTACGGACTGGGCAATGCGGCTACGCACAACATCACAGATATTACCTATCGTCTGCATAACAACATAGGTTATCTGGGACGTGTGAACTACTCTTACAAGGATACTTACCACTTCAACGCCTCTGTGCGTCGTGACGGTTCTTCTGTATTCGGTTCGGACAAGAAATGGGGTACCTTCCCTGCAGTAGGTGTGGCCTGGACCATCTCTAACGAGGGCTTCTTCCAGGATGCACTGCCTTGGGCCACCAATACTAAGCTGAAGGCTTCTTGGGGTAAGAACGGTAACCAGTCACTGATGCCTTACCAGACGCTGTCGCAGATGGCTATGGGAAAGAGCGGTGGCTACACAGCCTACTTTGGCGGACAGCCTCTCTTCGCTCAGGCACTGACTACGCTGGGTAACCCGAACCTGGGTTGGGAGACTACCACTTCTTGGAACTTCGGTATCGAGACCGACTTGCTGAAGGGTGGACGCATCCACTTCGAACTGGATACTTACTTTGCCAATACGACTGACCAGATCTTCAACAGCACCATCCCTGTGATGGGTGCAGGTCTGAGCCATCAATACGCTACGATGGGTAAGGTGAAGAACTGGGGTATCGAGGCTGTGCTCTCTACGATGAACATCCGCAAGAAGGATTTCACCTGGACTACCAACTTCCAGTTCAACCTGAACCGCTCTATCCTGAAGGAACTCGATGGCTCGGGTAAGGACAACATAGAAGACCAACTATTCCTGAACAAGTCGCTGGGTGCGATTTACGGCTATGATTTCGACCGTGTAGTACAGGTAGAAGATGCCCAGTATATGGAGGCCAACGGTGCCAAGCCTGGCGACCCAATGTATGTGGACCATGATGGTGACGGTGTGATCACTCCTGCCGATCGTGTGATCTTGGGTTACAACAAGCCAAGTTTCCAGCTGAACATGGGCAACACCATCACGTGGAAGAACTTCTCACTCTACTTCCTCTTCGCAGGTACCTTCAGTGGTGGCAAGTATGGTATTGCTCCTAACAGCTTCGCCTTTGCTACCAACATGGAGAGTATGGCATATATCAATGTGGAGGATCACCCATTCTGGACAGAACAAAACCGCGACACGAAGCACGTGGGTGCCACTGCCGATGTGTCTAAGTTCACAGGTGTGCAGAAGTATGGTTTCATTCGCCTGCAGGACGTGAACCTCGCTTACAACCTGAAGGGTGCCTGGATGAACAAGATAGGTCTGAGCAGTGCGCAGGTCTATGTATCAGGTCAGAACCTGTTCTTCATAGCTCCAGATTGGGAGTTCAGCGATCCTGAGATCCGTAACAGTCGTGCCACCCAGTTGTCTCGCACAGTTACCTTTGGTTTAAATGTTAGATTCTAATAAAAAGACACTATAAATATGAAAGCATATAATTATCTTTTGGCAGGTTTGATGGCTGCATGTGCCCTTACTTCCTGCAACGACGATGAATTCTTGGAGGAACAGCCAAGAACCATCTACACCGTGGACACTGCTTTTGAGAAGAGTAGCCAGGTGGATGCTGCCATAGCTCGTGCCTACATTGGCTTCAACTACATGTTTGGTTTCCACAATATGTATGTGGAAGGTGCTGCAGCCAGCAACCTGCTTGCAGGTAATGGCGCCGATGTGATAGGTGGCGGACAGGCTTACCCACACATGGCAGCTGGCCAGTTCTCTAACTTTATGAGCCTGAACTCTAATACAGGCGATTTCAATACGCTGTGGAACGAACTCTATCAGTTGGCAGCAGAGGCTAACCTGGTGCTCTATGGTGCTGAATTGGTGAACTGGAACAATGAGGCAGAAAAGGCCTATGCCATCGCCCAGGCTCGCTTCTTCCGCGGTTGGGCTTACCTGCGTCTGGGTGAATGCTTCGGTGGTGTGCCTATCGTAGAGGAGTTCAGCGAGCAGCTGAAATTCGACTATGGTCGCAACACCCGTCAGGAGGTTTATCAGTTTGCCATCGACGACCTGAAGGCAGCTGCCGCTGGTCTTCCAGAATATCCACGCCAGGCGGGCCGTGCGGCTCAGGGCGTAGCCAACCATTTTTTGGCAGAGGCTTATCTGGCTCAGGGTGTAGAGACTGGTAATAACGGACTCTATAACGATGCTATCGCAGCTGCACAGAAAGTGATCGCTGCCCATCCGCTGATGACTCAGCGCTTTGGCGTGCGCGCCAATCCGATGGATACAGGCACAAGCGGTTTCTTGGGTGTGCCTAACTACAAAGAAGACGGCAACGTGTATTATGATCTCTTCCAAATGGGCAACTATGACTATGATGAGGGTAACACGGAGAGCCTGATGGCTGTACAGGCACCTACCTACAACCAGTGGGTGGCTGATGGCGGTAATGTGTATATGTATGGTGTCACTGTAGGTGCTCCTTATCGTGACTTCGTATGGAATGCTACGGAGACTCAGCCAGACTCTGCTGGTCCTTGGCACGACAATCCAAACATCGACATGAACCAGTTCGTGGGTGGTAACCAGGGCGCTTACCTGGGTGGTACCTCTTGGGGTCTGATAGGTTCTACCGACTACTCTGATGAGGTGGTTTGGGAAGGCCAGTTCAGCGACGATATCCGCAACTCACAGATCGTGCGTTGTGACCCTGTGGTGATGGAGCGCACTTCCAAACACTATGGTGAAATCTGTAAGAAAGAGTGGCTGCTTTTCCCATCTGCCCTGATGCGTGTATCTTGCAAGATCGCTATGCAGGACGGTTGGGGCTGGGACTCTCACCACGCTTTCGCAGGTGTGCAGACCTTCTGCTACCAGTATGGACGCGACATGTATGTGGCTCGTTCTGCTGAGACCTATCTGTTACTGGCAGAGGCTTATCTGCGTGCAGGCGACCAAGCTAATGCTACGGCTGCCCTGAACACAGTGCGTCAGCGTGCACAGGCATCCTATATGTATAGCAGCATCACGATGCGCGACATTCTGGATGAGCGTGCACGTGAGCTGGCATTCGAGGAGCATCGTTGGCCTACCTTGCTGCGCCTGGACAAGACAGGTGGTCAGAACCCTGACATGAAGTATCAGTTGGAAAACTACACCATGTTCACCAATGATCTGGCACAGGATGGCATCGTGCCACAGTGGACTTTGTTCCCAATTCCTCTGACCGTGATCAACCTGAACAAGGAGGCACAGCTGGAGCAGAATCCTGGTTGGAATTGATGATACTAATAGTTAGGTAAGAAGCGGGGTGTACAGATTAATACGAGTCACATCGTATGATCCGTATGGCCCGCTTTTTTCTATTTGAAAAATGAATTATCGGAAAATTTCCGTTTTTGATTTTTATTTGCTAACTTGCAGCAGTTTAAGATAAATATTAGACAATTATGAATAAGAATAGAAGAAACGCCCTGAAAATTATGGGCTTGGGGACAGCAGGCATCGCCTTTTCCTCTTTTGTGAAAGCAGCTGACGTGCTGGACGAAGCGACGATGAATCTGCTTCGCGTAAGGCAGACACCTCAGGGGATGCCACAACCTACCTACAGCGAGCCTGTGGTGTATGAAGGTCCGGATGTGATCATCCGCCGCATAGACGAACACACCTGGGAGGGCAACGGCCACCTGATGGCGAACGAGACCATCTACATCATCGAAGGCAACGAGCGCACCATCCTCCTGGATGCAGGTACGAAGATCGACGGCCTGAAGAAGATCGTGGAGGGCATCACCTCGAAGCCTATCACGCTGATAGCTACACACGTGCATCCTGACCATACGGGCAGCGCCATCCATGAGTTTGATGAGATCTGGATCAACGCGGGCGATGAGGTGAACGTGCCTCAGTTCATGGCCGACTATAAGGGCAAGGTGAACTATCTGGCAGACGGACAGGTGTTCGACTTGGGTGGTCGCCACATAGAGGTGATCTTCACCCCTGGACACACGCCTGGCAGCGCTACCTTCTTCGAGATGGAGGACCGAAAGTGGGGCTATAGCGGCGATGCTTTCGGATCGGGCAACCTGCTGCTGACGACCAACTTCTCTACGTTGCTGGCGACGACTACTCGCATAGAGAGCTACATGAAGCGTCACGGCATAGAGAAGATGTATCCTGGTCACTACATGGGCCTCAATCCTGAGACGCTGCAGCGCATCAGCGACCTGAAGAAGATGTCGGAGGAGATGATAGCTGGCACGCGCAAGGGTGAGAGCGCAGGACAGGCGATGATGGGTCTGAATGGCCGTATCCGCGACTTTGGAGTGAATATCAGCTATCGCGATCCGGAAGGAGTGAAGTAGAGTTTAGGGTTTAGAGTTTAGAGTTTAGAGTTTACGGCTTTGCCGTGAATTTCGGCTGCACCTCAGCAATTAAAGCAAGCTTTATTGCGTTCGGTTTGCACGAAATTTAGAGCTAAGAGTTTAGAGTTTAGAGTATTATGAGAAAGATATTTGGAATAGTATGTTTGGCTTGTATGAGCCTGACGGTGAATGCTCAGCTGCTGCGTACGACGGTGGCACAGGGTGAAGTGGAAGGTGTGGAGCAGAATGGATTGGCTCACTATAAGGGAATCCCGTTTGCTACGCCTCCTGTGGGCGACTTGCGTTGGAAGGCACCGCTACCTGCCCAGAAGTGGGAAGGAGTGTATAAGGCTGATACTTTCAAGGACAAGCCTTACCAGCAGAGTCAGGGTCCTGCGCGTCCTGGTCAGCCTGGCGTGAGTGAGGACTGCCTCTATCTGAATGTGCTGACGCCTGCCAAGCGGGCAGGAGAGGGGCTCCCCGTGCTGGTGTGGATTCACGGTGGTGGGTTCAATACGGGTGCGTCTTGGGAGAACAACGGCGAGAAATTCGCACAGGCTGGCATCGTGTATGCAGCGATCACCTATCGTACGAATGTCTTCGGCTTCCTGTCGTTGCCTGAGCTGAGCAAGGAGAGCGAGAAGGAGACGGGACGTGCCATCAGCGGCAACTACGGACTGATGGATCAGATAGCTGCGCTGCAGTGGATTCACGATAACATCGCGGCTTTCGGAGGCGATCCTGAGAAGGTGACCATCATGGGCGAGAGTGCTGGTGCTATCTCTGTGGCAATGCTCTGCCAGAGTCCGCTGGCGAAGGGATTGTTCCGTGGGGCGATCTCCGAGAGTGGTGGCAACATGGCTCCTGAGGACAATGTGCGCATAGACAACAACTCCATCCGCAACGTGGTGGGTAGTGAGAAATACGGGTCCGACTTCCTGGGTCGTATAGGTTTCGGAAAGCTGAAGCTGAAGGACCTGCGCAAGGTGGATCCTGAGAAGTATATGGGCGACCCTATCGCTTTCGGAGCAGGTGGTGCGCTGTGGCCAACCTACGACGGCTACGTGCTGAAGGGCGACCCTTACAAGCTCTATGAGCAGGGCGACTATAACGATGTGAATGTGCTGATAGGTACCAATAGCGACGAGGGCAGTATGTTTACTGGTTTCTTGGGTGGCTTCACGCCTGAGCAGTATGAGCAGGAGATGAAGGAGAGCTTCCCTGACCCAGTGTGGCAGCAGCGCTTCCGCGAGATGTATCCAGGGGCTACGCCACAGCAGGCATTCGATGCCCACAGCGACATTTTCCGTGAGGCAGCGTTTGCTTGGCCAACCTACGCGTGGGGCAACCTGCAGAGCAAGAATACGGCAGAAGGCAAGGGGAAGGGCAAGGTGTATATGTTCTTCTTCAACCACGCTAAGCAGAACATGTTCCGTCGCGGACAGGAGGGTAATCGTGAGTACCTCACCATGCATGCTGGCGAACTGGGCTTGACCTTCGGACAGCTGGGTGGTTTCGGTGGTCCTGCCAATCCTTCAGACGAAGCGCTTTCTCGCCTCGTGATGCAGTATTGGATCAACTTCATCAAGACAGGTGATCCGAACGGTGGCTACCTGCCTCTGTGGCCTGAGTACAGCAAGGATATGGAGACGGTGATGAACTTCCGCGATGGTGCCTACCTCACGCCTATCCACAACAAGCCCCAGCTGGAGCTTTGGGAAGAGTACTTCAAGTGGCGTAGGGAACACCTAACTCCGCTGAATTAATTATTGAACATTGAACATTGAGCATTGAACATTACGGCTGCGCAGCCTTTTCCCGACCTCATTTTTGGAGCGTGAAGAAAATCGGGAAAGTTTTCCGTTAAAAAGCGCGGGCTGTTTGAGCAAGCTTTAGCTTGCGAGTTTTCGCGCTTTAGGAAAACGTGAGCGATTTTTAGTGGAAAAAATGCAGTCGGCGTGTTTTACATAAACTTGGCTGCACCTCAGCATAGCTCAAGCAAGCTTGGCTCTGCGTTCGGTTTGCACAAGTTTTCTTTGATTCCGTTTCTTTTGCACGAGCAAAAGAAATGAATAAAACAATAAAATAAGAAATATGAAGAAACTAGTATTATCTATTGTGTTAGCAGTAATGGCACTGATGCCTGCTGCAGAGGCATTAGCCCAATTCAACATGGGAGCCCAGCTGCCAAGATTGCAGCGTCGAGAATCATTCGACATGATAAAGGAGTCCTGGAGCGCCGGGTGGATAGCTGTGCCAGAAACCAGCCCTAAAGACTACGGCATCTACTACTTCCGCAAGGACGTAGAGCTGGCAGCCAAACCCGCTAAGTTCGTGGTGTACGTCACAGGCGACACCCGTTACAAACTCTATGTGAACGGACAATTGGCCTCACTGGGACCTGCACGTAGCGACTCCAAGCACTGGAACTACGAGACGGTGGATCTGGCGCCTTATCTTAAGGCTGGGAAGAATGTCTTCGCTGCACAGGTGTGGAACGAGGGCAACTTCACCCCTGTACCTAACGCTACCATCCGCACAGGCTTCCTGATGATGGGTGAGGGCGACGCGAAGGTGGTGAGCACAGACGGCACTTGGAAAGCGATTCAAGACCCTGCCTACACTCCGATTCCTCAGCGTGTGCCTGGCTACTACGCTCTGGGTGCTGGTGAGCAGATAGACATGAGTCAGACCATCACAGGATGGATGGATGCAGATGCTGACCTCAGTAGCTGGAAAGATGCGCAGGTGTTTGATATTGGTACGCCACACGACACTAGTACGGGTACGGGTGTATATAGCACCCACTTGTTGGTACCAAGCACATTGCCACAGGTGGAGCGCTTCGAAAAGCGACTGGCTGTGGTGCGTCAAGACGGTGGATTGAAGTTGCCTAACGGATGGCCTGCACAGCAAGCAGCAGTCATCATCCCTGCCAATCAGGAGGTGGATTTACTGCTTGACCAACAGGAACTTACCAATGGTTTCTTTAAGTTGAACTTTAGCAAGGGAAAGGATGCAGAAATCAATATTGGCTATGCGGAATCGCTCTATACGGATGAGCGGGGCAACAAGAAAGGCAATCGCAACGAGGTGGAAGGTAAGTTCTTCGTAGGTCGCTGGGACAAGCTGCTCTCCAGCGGTAAGGATGGTCAGCAGTTCACCTCACTCGACTGGCGCACGTTCCGCTATATCAAGTTGAACATTGTGACGAAGGGTGAGGCATTGACGATCAATGATATTGGCAGCACGTTCACAGGCTATCCATTCGTGCTGAATGCCCACCTCGACACAGACAATCAGGAGCTGCAGAAGATGATGGAGATAGGTTGGCGTACAGCCCGCCTCTGTGCCATCGAGACCTATACCGACTGCCCATTCTACGAGCAGTTGCAATACCTGGGCGATACCCGCATTCAGGCATTGGTATCCCTTTATAATAGTGGTGACGATCGCTTGGTGAAGAACTTCCTGCGCCAGAGTGACATGAGTCGCAACGCTGAGGGCATCACGATGGGACGCGCACCTTCGGAGTTGGCTCAGTACATCACCCCATACGCCCTGAGCTACATTTACGCCATCCACGACTACATGCGCTACGGAGCCGATCAGGACTTGGTGCTCGACTTGATTCCTGGCGCTGAGCAGATCTTGCACTACTTCAGCAAGTATCAGCAGGCAGACGGACGCATCAAGGGATTGCCAGGTTGGAACTTCTCCGACTGGGTGACAGCCGCTGGTTGGAATACGGGTGTGGCACAGGCAGGCAGCGATGGGGGAGCTATCCTCATGGATCTGCAGTTGCTCTTGGGCTACCAGATGATGAGCGAGCTGGAGAACTATCAGGGCAACACCTTTATGGCGAAGAAGTACGACGAGAAGGCTGCCCAGCTGAAGGCCAGCATCCAACGCGCCTACTGGAGTGCTGAGAAGGGCCTCTATGCACAGACCATCGAGAAGGATGGCTTCTCACAGCATGCCAACTCACTGGCCATTCTCACAGGTATGGTGGAAGGCGAGCAGGCCCGTCAGGTGGCACAGAAGATGCTGACGGACAAAGAATTGGATCCTTGCTCCGTATATTATAAGTTCTATCTGCACGAGGCGTTGGTGAAGGCTGGACTTGGCAATGACTATCTGAAGTGGCTCGACATCTGGCGTGAGAACATCGCTATGGGACTCACCACATGGGGCGAAACGAGTGATGTAGATGGGACACGTAGCGATTGTCACGCTTGGGGTGCCAGTCCTAACATTGAGTTCTTCCGCACCCTGCTTGGTATCGACAGCGCAGCGCCTGCCTTCGCAAAAGTGAAGATAGAGCCTCGCTTGGGCGACATCCAGAAGATAGGTGGTACAATGCCACATCCGAAGGGTAACATCAAGGTGAGCTATCAGAAGAACGGGGCAGCGCTGAAGGCAGATATCGAGTTGCCAGCTGGTGTATCAGGTACGCTGGTGTGGGCTGGTAAGAGCTATAATCTGCAAGGTGGTAAGAACACCATTGAGGCTCGCTAAATAGCAGCGTATATAAACAAAAGTGACCATCGGCCATAGAGTCGGTGGTCACTGTTTTTATATGTCAGTCAGCTATTATTCCTTCCTGAGTGTGGAGAAATATTTCCACAGCGGAGCCACCATCAGCGCTTGGACGAAGTCGCCACGCTCCAGCATCTGGTACACCTCGTCCTGAGAGAAGAGATACACCTCGATGTCTTCTGTGGCATCCAAATGCTGAGTGCCCAAGCGCTCTACACCTGTAGCCAGGAAGCAGTGGGTGAGGTTGGTGCTGGTGCTGGGGTTCTGACTTATAACCATGATCTCCTGCCACTCGCCACCACCAAAACCAGTTTCCTCCATCAGTTCGCGCTTAGCAGCATCAATGGGTTGTTCGTTCTCTTCCATGCAGCCAGCCACAATCTCGAAGTTGGTGCGCCCCAATCCGTGACGATATTGACGTACCAGCACCATCTGTCCGTCCTTAGTCACGGCTGTCACATTGATCCAAGTGGGGTATTCCAGTACATAGTATTCAGGATTTATGCGTCCATCGGGCAACTGTACCTTGTCTCTTCTGGCAGTGAGCCAGGGGCGACGGATAAGGTATTCGCTGCTCAGTATCTTGTAGGTCATGTCTTTCATCGTTGTATGCTTTAAATTACGATGCTAAAGTACAACATTTTTCTAATAAGATACTCCGTTTCGGCATAAAAAATATGCAAGCATATTTTGTTCTGCTCTCAACTATTCGTATCTTTGAAAAAAAAAAGGATATGAATAGAAGTCAGGAAATCATACGCACCAGTTGGATAGGCATATTGACCAATGTTCTTTTGGCTGGATTCAAAGCTGCTGTGGGTATTTTGGCCAGTAGTGTGGCCATTGTGATGGATGCTGTAAACAACCTCAGTGATGCGCTTTCGAGCGTCATCACCATCGTGGGTACCAAACTCTCACAACGACCAGCCGATCGCAAGCATCCCTTTGGCTTTGGACGCATCGAGTATTTCAGTGCCATCCTCATAGCTGTCATCGTATTGTCTGCAGGTATCACCTCGCTTATCGAGTCAGTGAAGAAAATTTTCTACCCTACGGAACCAAGTTATACAACGGTGACGTTGGTAGTTATCGTGGTGGCTATCATTGTGAAGCTGGTGCTGGGACAGTATGTCAAGCGTAAGGGGGAGCAGTTGAATAGCGACGCGTTGATTGCCTCTGGCTCCGATGCGCTGTTCGATGCCATTATTACCCTTGCTACACTCGTTTCTGCAGGTGTGATGCTGCTGTGGAACGTGTCGCTCGACGGCATCCTTGGCGCTTTAATTTCTGTGGTCATCATCAAGGCTGGTATCGAGATGTTGGCTTCACCCATTAACGAACTGTTGGGCACAAGCATCCCAGCTGAACTCACCAAACAAATCATGAAAGAGGTGACTGATTTTGAGGGTGTTCATGGGGTATTCGACCTGATATTGCATAATTATGGTCCTGATGTAAAGATTGGTTCGCTGCATATCAATGTGTATGATACGATGACGGCCTATGATATTCACGGACTGACACGCAAGATTACTACGCAGATGTTCGAGAAGCATGGCATCATCATGACGGTTGGTGTCTATGCTATGGCTACGGGAGATAACAGACGGGCCGAATTGCAATCGACAGTCATGCAGAAACTGGCTGCCCATAAGGACATCGTGCAAGTGCATGGCTTCTACTATTCAGAAAAAGACCAGATGCTCTCTGTGGATGTTGTTCCTGATATCTCAGTTCACGATGACGCTGCCCTCATTCTGCAACTGACCAACGAGATTCAACCCTTAGTGCCCGAGATGCAGGTGGTTATCGTGGTGGATCATAACTATAGCGATTAAGAATCGAGCCACTTCTTGACAGAGGACACTTTTTCCCTGCTGACAATAATTTCTTCTGCAGGATAGCCAGTCATGTGTATGCGAATCTTTCCTAGAAAATAAGTAGAGAGTTTTTCAACGGCTGTAGCGCTGATGATGTACTGACGATTGGCGCGCAAGAATCGTTTGGGATCGAGTTGGCCCTCCACCTCATCAAGCGTCAGGTTGAGTACATGACTCGTTCCTGATTTGGTGCAGAGGCGCACCACACCGTCTTTGATGGTGATATGGCTCACCTCGTTGGTAGGGACAATCAGGAATTCATCACTATGATGAGGTATGAGGAAGCGCTCCCGATAGTGTATGGACGAGCTATTGATGGATGCAAGCAGTTGGGCGATGGCATCGGTAGTGGATGCAGTGGTTTCCGGATGTAGACGTGCCACATTATCCAGTGCATTTTTCAGTTCCTCTATCTCGATGGGCTTCAAGAGATAATCGATACTGTTGAACTTGAAGGCTTGTAAGGCATAATGATCATAAGCCGTGGTGAATATCACAGGGATGTCTCCTGAAATGCTGCGTAAAGATTCGAAACTCAACCCGTCACCCAGTTGGATGTCAGAGAGGATAAGGTCTATCCTTTCGTCAGTGTTGGCAAAAAAAGCCTTTGTCTCAGCATTGCTGGTCATTGTGCCAACAATCCTGTATTGGTCACCAAGTGCTCCAAGCATACGCTTCAGACGGTCGGCACTGTTTAGCTCATCTTCTAAGATTATAATATTCATAGTTTCTAATGAATGAGGGGAATGGATACACAATACTCTTTCTCTGTTTCACGGATGATGACCTTCTTACGGGTAAGCAGTCGATAACGCTCTTCGATGTTGTGCTGCCCGATATGGGTAGAATCTGTTGAGGGTACAGGCTGTTTACAGTTGCATACATTAATGTACTGGTCATCGCCCGTTACTTCTATGGTAAGCGGGTGCGACTGAGTATGCTCGTTATGCTTGATGGCATTCTCGATAAGCATTTGCAGCACGACTGGTGGTACTGACCCTTGCAGCGCTGATACCTGGGGAGCAATGTTTACCTGAATGCACTCGCCAAATCTTTCCTTCAAGAGTGAAATGAAATTGTAAGTAAACTCCAACTCATCTGGCAGATCCACAAGATCATGTTCTATGTGTGTGAGCGCATAGCGATAGCCTTTAGTGAGGATCATCAGGAATTTTGATGCCTTCTTGGGATCTACTTCTATCAAATTGGCTAATAAGTTGAAATTATTGAAGACAAAATGGGGAGTCAGTTGGCTCTCTAATGCAAAAAGACGGTATTTGTCACGTTCCTTCTCTACACGATGAACGAAGTACCAGTAAGTGGTAGCAAACAGGGCTGTGACGACAAAAGCTGCCAAGAAATCGGTGAGCAATTCCCATAAACTGAAGCCCCATCCGAATGAGGTCTCTCCATGTATTTCTGCGCCAGTGAGAAACGATAGTAGCTCCTCAAAGACTTCCCACGCCAGATAGTAGATGAGAAGTCCGATAAAAGCAAGCCCTATCACAGTAAGTATTCTGCGAGCTCTTAAATTCAACGTCATTTTCTCAAAAGACTTGGTTAGTGTGAGCAAAGATACAAATAACTATCTGATTTTTTCTTAAAAACCCTATAAAATTCCTATTGCTGCCTGTATGGAGTGTCTGAAAATATATAAAAAGTAAAGCACCACAGAGTATGAATACCCGTGTGGTGCTTCGTTTTCAACCTGGAATTTCGCAAACTCAAGTCGATTTTTTTAATATGATGAAATGCGCCTTATTAAAATTTCACTTCATTACAGGTACAAAACTATATCCTTTCCTCTTTCTACGAAAGGGAAAAAGTGTGAAGCGGGAAAATTAAAGGGTGAACTGACTAAATCTGCCTGTGAAGTTTTATTCCAGTTTCCTTAACTCTGCTTCAGCTTTTCTCACGATAGGGCCAGCATCCATAGTGTCAGGATAA
>JAEEGH010015994.1_pt1 | contig 16198 bp, 16 predicted proteins | sample 9134181 | NCBI WGS metagenome assembly JAEEGH01 (sample SAMN16246544, study PRJNA631951) | gut metagenome | biome: gut microbiome; feature: rumen; material: DP-attached | host: Bos | place: Iran: Karaj | collected 2018-10
GTGTGTTGATGCCTTGGTCGGAGAACTCACCTACTTGATAAACCTGGTCACTGCCGACAATGGTGTATTGATAGGCGACAGCCAGCGACTGGTTGGAGTTGAGGTTGATATTCAAAGAGATGAAACCCAACTTGGAGTTCAATGAATATTCGCTTGGCGACAGACGACGGGCGTTTTCGATTTTCTCGAAGTCGCGTCCCGAGGCCATGTAGCTTTGCTTTCCGATGCGCAAGGGGTCGCCCGTCATGTAGTTGGTCACCGTGCTGATGTTGCGGATTTGGGTGGTGTCAATCCGCATCAACATGTCGTTGGCAGAGTTGCGTGGATAGACGGACATGGTGTTGGCTGGTGAAATCTCCGGATTGTAAATCCATTCGTCTTTGGCTTCACCTAAGTCAGTAAGAGCCAAGATGTTACGGGTATCTTGCGTGGATGAGTTCGTGTTCGTGATCCAGACCTCGAGCTTGGTGATGTTGATGCTGGAGGTAATCGTGGGGAGGGTGACCAAAGCGCCTTCGTACTGGTCTCTGAAATATTGGCTCAGGAAGAAGTGCCGGTTCTCCTCATAGTCGAGGCAGTTGATGACGAACTCATTGGTCTGGGCGCCACCTTGTACGGCGATGTTTTTCGACTCACTTTCTTGGTATGACACCACGGAGGTGACGGTGGTCTTGCCGAATTTCAGCTTCGACTTCAAGCCGAACAGGCGTTGTGTACCCGTGATGAGGGTGCTGTTCAGCGGGAAGCTCACGTCACCAGCCTCCAAAAGCTGGATGATTTCGTCTTCCTTGCCTTCATATTTCAGCTTCATCAAGTCCTCGTAGTTGAAAGTGGCCTTGGTGTTTTTATTGATGTTGAAGTTGATTTTGTCGCCGATCTTGGCGATGACGTTCAACTGGATGTCCTGTTCGAAATCGAAGTTGGTTTGGTTTTTCTGCCGTTCGGTCATGGCGGGGTCGCCTCTGTAGTTGTGTTTGATGCCGAAGGTGAGGTCAACGGAGCCTTGTGGACGGATGTCGATGGTGTTGCTGCCAAAGATCATGTCGAAGGCCTCTCCGCCCACATACAACGGGGGGATGATCGAGTTGCCGTCGGTGGTGGAACGCGAGTTTTGTTTGCGTCGTTCCTTCCAGAATTCCATCACGCCTTGGCGGCTCTTGTAGTTGAGATAGTCCTGTTGGCTCATCGTGGTCGGTGAGGTGTATTCAAAGTCGCCGATTTTGTTCTTGAAGGTGTATTGCCCGGTGATGGGGTCGTAGATGACCTCATGGGTGATGTTGCTCGGGTCTTTGAAATACAAGGGGGACTGGTTGTACAGTCGCTCATTGGGGTCGCCATGGTCCACGGGAATGGGGTAGATCAGCTGGGTGGTGTCGCGCTGTTGGGCCAGTCCTGGGAACAAGACGGCGAGCAACAGCATGAGGATGATATATCGATTCATTGCGTATTTCAATGTCAATGTAATTATCTTTCCGTTTTACAATAGTTTAAGGGCTTCGCGGATCATGATTTCCACCGAAGCGTCAGGTTGTTGTTTCAAGATTTTGTTCAGTGCCTTGTCAGCGGCGTTTTTGCCGAAGCCCAATGTCACTAATGCTGTTAACGCTTCATTTTTGGCGGTATTGTTTACCACTCCTACAATTTCCTCCACAAAGTCGGTTTTCTTCACCTTGTCCTTGAGGTCCACCACCAGTCGCTGGGCGGTCTTGGTACCGATGCCTTTCACACTTTGGATGGTTCGGACATCCTCGTTGGCAATGGCCGTGCTGAGCTCGTTCACCGTTAGTGACGACAGGATCAAACGGGCGGTGTTGCAACCCACCCCGCTCACCGTGATCAGCATCTCGAACAAGTCGCGCTCTTGCGTGGTGTAAAAACCAAACAGGTTGTGAGCGTCCTCAAGCACCTGCAAATGCGTGTAAAGCTTCACCTGCGCTTGCTCGCCAATGGCAGTGAAGGTGTTCAACGTGATGTTGATGAAATAACCGATGCCGTTGTTGTCAATCACCGCGTAGGCGGGGGTCAACTCAACGACTTTTCCGGAGATGAAAGCGTACATATTGCTCATAATAGAAACAAACTGCAAAGATAATAACTTACGCATAATTTGCGACCTTTTTTTTGCTGTTTATCGCTTTTTTTTCAAATTTTTTTGTTTAGTTTTGCATCGCAATTTCTTTTCGGATTGCTGACTATCTAATAATCGTCAAAAAGAAGGGGGGATAGACATGATAAACAGCCTCAGAATCGGCGAAATAACTTGGCGTCACTTGAATAACCCAAGCGAAGAGGACTTTGAATTCCTCAAGGACCGCTTCCATTTCCATCCTTTGGATATCGAAGACTGCAAGTCGGTGAACCAACGCCCTAAAATCGATATCTACGACGATTATTATTTCCTCATCCTCCACTTTCCTGAATTCGATCGCCAGAATAAATTCGTGAAAATTAAGGAAATGAAATTATTCTGGGGTAAAGATTATATTATTTCTATAGAGAAAAATCCTTGGGAAGTGTCGCAGCTGTTCAGCGAGTATGAGGAACGTCTCCGTAACGAAGAGGAGGTGAGCATCGAGAGTTCTGATAAATTGCTTTACCGCATCCTCGAAAAACTGATCACGGAGTCCGTTTACCTGCTCCGTAAAGTGGGTCTTGATGTGGAGCTGATCAACCGTGAACTGCTTCAAGAGAAACAAGTCCGAATCATCGAACGTATCTCGGTGACGCGAAAGAACCTCATCTTAATCAACACCATCTTCAAACCGCAACTTCGTCTGTTCCAGATGTTTGAGAATGGTAAAATCCGGGGCTTCACCGAGGATATCGAGTATATGGAAGACTACTGGGGCAACATCCTCGACTACTATCAGAAGGTATGGGATATGACCGAGGATTATGAAGAGCTGATTGAAGGCCTTTCGCAGACGTTTGACTCCATGCAGACTAACAAGACTAATGAGACGATGAAGATTCTGACCATCATCTCGTCAATCATCCTTCCGTTAACTTTCATCACGGGTCTTTATGGCATGAATGTGGAACTGCCTTTCCAGTCGAACCCCTGGGCTTTTGCCGGCCTGATCGTCTTGATGGTTTTGGTCGCCGCGATGTTCATCATCATCTTCAAACGGAGAAAGTGGATGTGATTTTTTCCATGATTTTTTGCGTGGCTCCTAACTGGGCGTTTAAGTAGTCTTTGCAAACTGTTGAGGCGGTTTGAAGGAATGCTTGTTCATGCACGAGACGGTCGAAGATGTGGTCGAGCGAGGGTTGGTCGCTGACACTGAAAGCACCGCCTAATCTTACCAGATCGACGGCTTCTTTGAAACTTTCATGCTTGGGGCCGAAGACCACGGGACAGCCGAATGTGACGGGCTCTTGTATGTTGTGAATGTTGACTCCGAAGCCTCCTCCGATGTAAACGAAACGGGCGTATTGATAGAGCTGCGACAAGATGCCGATGGTATTCACGACGAGCACCTTGCAGTTCTGGTTTGGGTTGAACGACGAATACAGCTGGTAGTCGTCGAGCTGGCTGGTCAGCTGATGGAGGTGTTTTTCGGAGATGTCGTGAGGAGCGATGATCATGCAATAGTCCTCAGGCAGTTTGCGGAGGTATGACAGCAGCAGTTTTTCGTCGGGTGGCCAGGTGCTGCCTGCGATGATGCAGTGCCGGTGGTTGATGAAAGCCTCTACTTCAGGAAATTGTTTGGCCTGGCGTGCGATGGCGGCCACCCGGTCGAAACGGGTGTCACCGCAAAGGGTCACATTTTGGTAACCGATGCCTTTCAATAGGTCTTCCGTGACCTGGTCCTGGACGAAGAAATGTGTTACTGCGTCGAATTGCTTGCGAAACCATCGCCCGTAGCCTTTGAAGAAATATTGGTCGGGTTTGAGAATCAACGAGATATAGTACAGAGGGATGTCGTGTTCTTGCAATGCCCTCATATAATTGAACCAAAACTCATATTTGATGAAAAAGGCGGCGACGAAAGAATGACGCTCCACCCATTGTTTCGCGTTTCGGGGCGTGTCGATAGGCAGATACAACACCTCGTCAGCCAAGGGGTAGTCTTTCCGGATTTCATAGCCGGAAGGGGAGAAAAAGGTGAGCGACACCTTGAGCTGCGGATATTGGGCTTTCAACGCCTCGATCAGGGGTCGTCCCTGCTCGAACTCTCCCAACGAGGCGGCATGAAACCACACCCACGAGTCCTGGTCGTGGCCCGGGGCGGGGAAGGTCTTCCGCCCTTCCACCCATTGGGTGGCCTTGGCATGGCCGAATCGTGCGGCTGCCTTGACACCTGCGGCGTACAAACGGATGGAAAGGGTGTATAGCCCGCGCATGGCTTCTTTTAATAGTAATAATAGTCCTCGGGCTGACGCTGGTAGGTGGGGATCATCCAGCTCAGACGGATGCCGTAGTATAAGTCATTGAACCGTTCGCGGGGGTCGTTGTACCCCATGACGGTGGGCTCGCCATTCTCATCGTAAAACACTCGGAAGTCATAGTCTCTGAGGTGCCTGGTGCGAGCGTAACTCACCTCAAAGGAGACAGAGAGGTTGAAGATCTTAGAGTCACTCATAAAGAAATAACCGGCTTCTAAATGAACCGCAGGGCCGCCGCGCATCTGGTCGTATCCATATTGGTAGTCTTTGAAGAGCTGATAGGGTGGGTTCAAGGCCTCGATCTGATAGTCAACACGGATGCGGTTGCGCAGGTATCCGATGCCGCCTTGAACAAAGATGCCGCTGTTGGGATTGGGATGCACGGGAAACAGCTTGCCGACCTCTACCTGAAAATGCAGGCCTCGCTGGAAGGTGGCTAACGAGGTGAACAAGCCGCCACCGCCGATGATTTCACCCGTCGTGGTGGTGATGCCCTCTCCGAAGATGTCAATACGGGAGCCTTTCAGCTGGTTGCCAAAGATGAAGTTGCCGTTGGCCGTCAATAACCAGTTGCCTTGGGTCTTGTAAATCACACTGCCACCGATGGTGTTGGTGAAACCGAATGTGGATTTCGTGTCAAGGCCGGTGAATTGCGCGGCGTAGGTGACCTGGAACATGGTGGTGGGCACCACGTCTTTGGCGATGTTCCTTAGCTTTGCTTGCGAGAACACAGGTTGTAGGCTGAGTATGAAGAGGAATAAAAGAAGGGTCGTTTTTCTCATGGCTGGTAGAAACAAATGCGGTTTTGAAAACGCAGTTAAACTCGCAAAGATACTAAAAGTTTGTAATAAGTTCGTACCTTTGCCGCGTTTTTTTAAAGTTATGGAAACCGAACAATATAACATATCTACTTTGCCGAACGGCATCCGTCTGTTGCATCGGCAGAAGAAAGGGGAGATTGCCCATTTGGTGTTGGTCGTGGGCACTGGCTCACGTGACGAGCGTGAGGAACAGAATGGCATGGCTCATTTTATTGAGCACACCGTCTTCAAAGGCACCCAGAAACGCAAACCTTATCATATCCTGAGTTGCCTCGACAACGTGGGAGGCGACTTGAATGCCTTCACCACCAAGGAAGAGACTTGCTTGCAGGCTTCTTTCCTGAACACCTATTATCATCGTGCCATGGACTTGCTCTCGGATATCGCTTTTCAGGCAACTTTCCCAGAAAACGAGCTGGAGAAAGAAAAAGAGGTGGTCCTCGATGAAATCAACTCCTACCTCGACATGCCCTCGGAGGAGATTTATGACGTGTTCGAGGACATGATGTTCAAGGATCATCCGCTCGGTCGCAATATCTTGGGAACGGTTGATTTGGTGAAGGGGTTCCATCGTGATGACCTTCTGGCTTTTTTCAATGAAAATTATAGCACCGACTCGATGGTGCTGGCAACCATTGGCGACATCAGCTTCAGGGATTTCGAGCGGATGGCCGTGCGTTTTTTCGGTCAGTATCCCGCGCATCTCGTCCCCACAAGGAGACAAGCTTTCGTTTCGTATGCACCTCGGCAACAGGCCATGGAAAGAGAAAACCATCTCAGCCATTGTATGATAGGAGGGCTCGCCCCTGAGTTTACCCATCCCAAGAAACGCACCATGGTGCTGCTTAACAACATCCTCGGCGGACCTGCCATGAACTCTCGTCTCAGCTTGAACATCCGTGAGAAATATGGCTTTGCCTATACCATCGAGTCCCAATACAACGCCTATTCCGACACCGGTTTGTTCAGTGTCTATATGGGCGTGGATCCTGACTCCCTCGACAAGGCGGTCGGGTTGGTGTACAAGGAACTCGACAAGTTGCGCAACCAGAAGATGGGTACCATGCAGCTGCATCACGCCAAACAGCAGCTGGTGGGTCAGCTGGCCCTTGGCCGGGAGTCGGGGATGAGTGAGTTACTTGCCATTACCCGCTCCATGCTCATGAATGAGCCTATCGAGTCAGTGCCCGATATCATCCATACCATCGAGGTAATCACAGCGGAGGACTTGATGGAGGAAGCCAACCTGGTGTTCGACCGTGACCAGCTCTCAACGTTGATTTTCAGAGGCGCGAAATGATGAACGACTGGAGTCAACGCTTGGATGAATACTTGGAACAACACACCACCCCCATGGATGAGGTGTTGGCTGAATTGTATCGTGACACGTTTCTCCATCAGATGAATCCCCGCATGATGTCGGGGCCGGTGCAAGGGAGGCTATTGCAGTTCCTCTGCCAGATGCTGAAGCCGAAAAGGGTGCTCGAAATCGGCACCTATACGGGTTTCGCCTCTATCTGCATTGCGAGAGGCTTGCCTGAGGGAGGAAGGCTTGTCACCATTGAAGCTGATGAGGAATACGAGGGTGTCATCCGTCGCTATCTTTCAAAGGCTCGGGTTGAGAATCGGGTAGCGTTGATGATCGGCGATGCCAAAACGGTGATCCCCACTTTGCCTGACACCTTCGATTTGGTTTTTATTGATGCTGACAAAATCAGTTACTCCAAGTATTTCGATTTGGTGATCGATAAGGTGGTGTCAGGCGGTTTTATTCTGGCTGACAATGTGTTATGGGACGGCAAGGTTCTTAATGCCCAAGCCAAAGAGCGTGATACGCAAGCGCTGCAAGCCTTCAACGACCAGGTTCAGAACGACCCTCGTGTGGAGAACGTTTTGCTGCCCATCCGTGATGGCTTGATGATGATTCGAAAGATTTGATGAGAAGGCTTTGGAGAACCCTGGTGACTTTCTTATACTAATTTGTCTTATACTTATAGCTGACCTCCTTGAGCTCCGCATTGGCTTTGGTGATCTTGTTTTTCAGATTTTCTTTGTAGTTGGCCACTTTCTCGGCGATATCCTTGTCGCTCAGGGCGAGCATCTCCGCGGCCAAGATGGCGGCGTTCAAGGCTCCGTTGACACCTACGGTGGCTACCGGGATGCCAGGGGGCATCTGGATGATTGAAAGCATGGCGTCGAGTCCATCGAGCATGCCTTTCACCGGCACGCCGATGACGGGCAAAGTGGTGTTGGCAGCGATGACACCGGGCAGGGCGGCAGCCATACCGGCAGCGGCGATGATCACCTTGATGCCGCGGCCCTTTGCCTCACGGGCAAACCGCTCCACCTCCTGTGGCGTGCGGTGGGCACTCAACGCGTTCATTTCAAAAGGGATTTCCATTTCGTCGAAAAACTGTGCGGCTTTCTCGAGAACGGGAAGGTCAGAGGTGCTTCCCATGATGATGCTTACTATTGGAGACATGGTGATTGAAAATTTAGAATTGAGCAAAAATAGTTTTTTTTCTGTTTCAATAACCAGGGAATTTCTTATTTTTGTGTTTTCAAAATAGCAGCTCATGAAAACGGTAAAAGTCTTAGACAAGGAATTCTCCATTTACATCCCGCAGGAGAAAATCGAAAACGCCATTCAAACTGTGGCTTCTCAGATCAATAAAGATATGGCTGGTAAAAACCCGTTGTTTTTGGTGGTGCTCAATGGTGCCTTCATGTTTACATCCGAGCTCTTCAAACGCCTCACCATCCCTTGCGAGATTTCCTTTGTGAAATTGTCCTCTTATTCAGGGACGGAAACCACCAACGTGGTGCGTGAGCTAATAGGCTTGGACCACTCTCTCGAAGGCCGTCATGTGGTGGTGGTGGAGGATATCGTCGATACGGGTCACACCATGAAATACACTTTGGAGAAGCTTCGCCATTTGAACGCCGTGGATGTGCGTATCGCCACCCTGTTCTTCAAGCCGAAATCATTCCAGTATGATTATCCCATCGACTACAAAGCCATGGATATCGACAATGAATTCATCGTCGGCTACGGCCTCGACTATGACCAGCAAGGCCGTAACCTCCCTGATATTTATAAGGTGATGTGATCACAAACCAATTGCCTCAGCCAAATCTGTGTATTCCTTTTTGAATGTGTCCATCGAAAAAACCTTTTGGAAGATTTGTTATACGGTACGCTTTTCGTCTTGGCTTATGGGTGCCTTGCTTTATGCTATAAAAAGTACATCGTGCTTTTTTGTTCGGGTTGTGGGGTCTGGCTTTGATGATTTCAAAGTCTTCTAATTTAGCGTTTTTCAAATCAAACATGTTATTATTATTATGGAATTACCTTGCAAAGGTATAATTAATTCTATAAATAATAGAAAATAAAATCAATTAATTTTTATAAAAAAAATCTCAAACATAGATTATAAGATTAATGTTTTAGTTGACAATAATTTATCTTATGATATTTTTTTTGTGCTGTATTTAGGAAATGCTTATCTTTGTCAACTCATTACAAATAATATCAATATGCTGAACATTATCCTCTTCGGTCCTCCAGGAGCCGGCAAAGGGACCCAATCGCAGTTCCTTCGCGAAAAATATCAATTAACCTATATTTCCACTGGCGAGATTCTGCGTGAGGAGATCGCCGCCGAAACCGAGCTTGGACTTCAAGTGAAGGGAATCATCAGCCAAGGAGGTCTCGTCTCCGATGAGATTGTCGCTGCCATCATCGAGAAAAAACTCTCCGAGAATCTCACTTCTCCGGGTTTTCTCTTCGACGGCTATCCGCGTACCGTGAGGCAGGCTGAGATTCTTGACGAGATGATGAAGAAATATGGCATAGCCCTCACCGGTGTGCTGAGTCTTGATGTGCCTGAGAACCTCCTTATTGAACGTATGTTGGAACGTGGCAAGGTCAGCGGACGTGCTGATGATAACATCGACTCCATCAAGCACCGCTTTGTGGAATATGAAGCTAAGACCAAACCTGTCTTGGATTATTATCATGGCAGCGGCACGCTTTACCCCGTGAACGGTGTCGGCGAAATCCCGGTGATCTTCCAAAACCTCTGCTCCGTCATCGACAGCCTCTAATCGGCGAATTATTAAACGGCGAATTATTAAACGGCGAATTAAGCGAATTTGGCTAATTTTTAATTCGCTTAATTCGCCAAATTCGCCGACCTCCCAAAAAATTCGCCAAATTCGCCGATCAATCCATTCGCCGTTAGTGGGTCCAGTGGACTTCCCGTTTCAGGATTGACGGTGGGTTGCCGCCGATGATTTGTTCCTCGCCTTGGAAGGCAGTCCTGAGTTGTGTTCCCGCAGCCAACACGGTGTTGTCAGGTAGCACGGCTCCTTTTAGCAGAAGGCATTTGCAGCCAACCCACACGTGGTTTCCAACCGTGATGGGGCGGTCTTCGTTGATGCGTTCCCGCTCCTTATTGTAAATCGGGTGCTCGTCGGTGTCCATCACCAGCACATCCCAGCTTAGCAGACAATCCTCGCCAAACTTGATTTCTTTTGCGCACACCACGGTACTCTCCGCCGTGATGTTGAATTTGTCGCCCAACTCCAGCTTGCCTCTCACGGAAATCTTTGAGCCGTGCCCAATGGAGGCCTTGCCTTTGAAATCGACTTCGCCGCTCACCTGCCAGATGCTCCTCGAGCGTTTGCGGTCGTAATGCCCCACATCACCGAAGCCAATCTTCACACTGGCGGTCTCGGCGTTCTCGGGTAATGTCACTTTTCCGTGGAGTTCCCTCAAATACACCCTTCTTGAAACGATGACAGGGCATCTGACAGCCGTCTTGAAAGGAAAATAATGGAAGTTGAACCTCAAAGTCTTGGGGATAGAACAGAAGATGTGCAGTTTCTCGCTGAAGGTCATGACGAAAATTTTTTACAAAAGTAGGAGTTTTTTGTTATCTTTGCAACATCAACATTTATCATCATGAAATTCCAACCCTACACCCATAGCGAAGCCGCTCTTAACGAGCGCATTGCGCAAATCATCAACATCGAGAAGAAACACGATAACGAAATGGAAGCCCTGCGCACCATCTTCCAAAGCATCGACTTCACCACCTTGGAAGCCTTTGACAATGCTGAAAAGATAAGCGACTTCTGTGCCAAGGCTCTTGACTTCCCGAAACAAAATCCGCATCTCTCCGTGCCTGCCATCTGCATCTACAGTCCCTTTGTGCGTCAAGCCAAGGAATTGCTGAAGGGTAGTGGCATCCGTGTGGCTACGGTGGCTTGTTGCTTCCCCTCGGGGCAGATGCCTTTCGACCTCAAGGTGAAAGAGGTGGAGTACTGCGTGAATGAGGGTGCTGACGAGGTGGATATGGTCATCTCGCGCGGCACTTTCCTCGCAGGTCGCTACGACGAGGTCTTCGACGAAATCAAGACCATCAAAGCGACTTGCGGTGAAAAGGCCCACTTAAAAGTCATCCTTGAGACTGGTGAGCTGAAGACTGTGGAGAACATCCGCAAGGCCTCTGAACTGGCCATCCTCGCTGGAGCTGACTTCATCAAGACCTCCACGGGTAAGGTGCCAGTAGCAGCCACACCGTTGGCCGCCATCATCATGATAGACACCATCAAGGAATACTATGATGCCACAGGCATCAGGGTCGGATTCAAACCCGCAGGTGGCATGAAGACCCCAGAGGACGCACTCACCTATTATTATTTAGTGAAACATATCCTTGGCGAACCATGGCTTAACCCGAATCTCTTCCGTGTTGGCACCAGCCGTCTCGCAGGTCTCATCCTCAACGAGATTCAGAATGCTAAGAAGTAAAAGGTAAAAGGCCATAATTCTGAAGGAGCCCTCTAACCTTTAACGTCTAACCTCTCACTCCCTTACTCTTCGTCGAAAGTTTCTTCTCCTTCGTCCTCGAACAACTCTTCAAGAGTAACTTCCGGCAAGGCCTTGGGCGGGTTGATGATGTCGGCGGTGACAAAAGCCAGGCTGAACTTGGGTTTGATCAGCCTCATGTATTTCTCGGCTTCCACGCGGTTGCGGAAGTCGCCCACCCTTAACCGATAATAAGGCTGGTCGTAAGAGAGGTAAACGGGTAGTTCAGGGAAGGCCTCGGTGAATTTGCGTTTCATGGACTCGGCATGACGGATGGCTTCGTTGCCGATCTCCATGAAAATCTGCACGCGGTAGCCATTCATCGTGTTGTTCGCCGCATACACGTCACGTTGTTTCTTCATAAGCCTCTCGACGCGGCTGTCTTGGTCAACATTCAGTGTCCCTTTCTTTTGCCCATAAACACTGGTGGCAAGGATGGCTAAGAGAGCCATAAACAAAATTCTCCTCATTTTTCTTGTATCTCTTTTCGGGCTGCTAAATTACAAATCTTTTTTCTTATTTTTGTAGCCCAGAAAGAAAAAGCGATGAATAGTAATCTCGATGCTAACAGTTCCCATCTCTCCAAGGCTGAAAAAGACCTGGAAAATGTGTTGCGTCCTGACGCGTTCAGCAGCTTTGCCGGACAGAAACAGGTGGTTGACAACCTCCGTGTCTTCGTCAAAGCGGCGGCGCAACGCGGCGAGGCCTTGGACCATACCTTGCTTCATGGCCCTCCTGGGTTAGGCAAGACCACTTTGTCGCATATCATCGCCCATGAACTGGGTGTCAACATGAAGATGACCTCGGGTCCGGTGCTTGACAAGCCGGGTAACCTTGCGGGACTGTTGACAGGACTGGAACCCAATGATGTGCTATTTATCGATGAGATCCATCGTCTGAGCCCCGTGGTGGAGGAGTATCTGTATTCAGCTATGGAGGACTACCGGATCGACATCATGATTGAGTCAGGTCCCAATGCCCGCAGCATCCAGATTGCCTTGAATCCTTTCACGCTGATCGGTGCCACCACCCGTTCGGGACTGCTGACGGCTCCGTTGCGTTCCCGCTTTGGCATCAACCTTCGTCTGGAATATTATGATGCGAAGACCTTGGCTGGTATCGTGAAACGTTCCGCAGGTATCTTAAGGGTGCCTATCGACGACACCGCTGCCTACGAGATCGCCCGTCGTAGCCGAGGCACCCCGCGTATCGCCAACTTGTTGCTGCGCCGGGTGCGCGACTTCGCCCAGATCCAGGGTGATGGACGCATCAACGTGGAGATCGCACGCGTCGGCCTCTCAGCTTTGAATGTCGATGAACATGGCTTGGATGTCATGGACAATAAGATTTTGTGTACTATCATCGATAAGTTCAAAGGTGGTCCTGTCGGTGTCAACACCATCGCCACGGCAGTAGGCGAGGACCCAGGCACCATCGAGGAGGTGTATGAGCCTTTCCTCATCCAGGAAGGTTATCTCATGCGCACCCCACGTGGCCGTGAATGCACCGAAATCGCTTATAAACACTTAGGTAAAACCCGAATCTCCAAAACCGGAGAACTGGACCTGTTTAATTGAGAATTGAGAGTTGCCTATCGGAAAAAATTCTCAACTCTCAACTCTCAATTCTCAATTCTTATAACTCTTTTCTCAGCCGCGCTACGGGGATGCCGAGCTGTTCGCGGTATTTTGCGACGGTACGGCGGGCGATAGGGTAGCCTTTGTCTTTCAGGACGATCATCAGCTCCTCGTCGGTCATGGGCTTCCGCTTGTCCTCTTCTTCGATGCAGTCCTGCATGATTTTCTTGATCTCACGGGTCGAGACCTCTTCGCCTTCCTCGTTGGTGATGCCTTCGCTGAAGAAAGTCTTCAGCAGGAAGGTGCCGTATGGGGTCTGCACGTACTTGCTGTTGGCCACTCTTGAGATGGTGGAGATGTCCAATCCCACCTTCTCGGCGATGTCTTTCAAGATCATGGGTTTCAGCTTGGTGTCATCGCCGGTGAGGAAATATTCCTGTTGCATGTCCATGATGGCTCTCATGGTGATGTAAAGGGTATGCTGACGTTGTTTGATGGCGTCGATGAACCATTTCGCGCTGTCGATCTTCTGTTTGACGAACTGCACGGCCTCCTGCTGGCTCCGTGAGGCCTTGGTCTTCGAGAAGTCGTCGAGCATCCTCACATATTGTTTGTTGACTTTCAGGTCGGGACTGTTGCGTCCATCTAACGAGAGGTCCAGGGTGCCGTCTTTGATGGAGATGAAGAAGTCGGGGGTGATATAATGGCTGACTCTTGCACCAGATGTGGAGGTGTCGCCAGGTTTCGGGTTGAGTTTGAGGATTTCATCCAACGCAGCCTTCAGCTGTCGGTTGTTAGCACCCGTTTTTTTGGCAATCTTGTCGTAGTGTTTCTTGGTGAACTCCTCGAAATAATCCTTGATGATGGTGATGCTGAGCGAATAGTCGTTGAAACGGTTCTCATCTTGAAGTCGTTGAAGCTGGATGAGCAGACATTCCTGCAAGTCGGTGGCGCCAATGCCTGGCGGGTCGAGTTGCTGAACGACATTCAACACTTTGCGCACCTCCTCTTCGGTGGTTTCCAGGTTCATGGTGAACAACAGGTCATCAACGATATTGGTGATGGGTCGGCTCAGGTATCCGTTGTCGTCGAGGTTTCCAATGATGGTCTCGCCGATGATTTCTTCTTCTTCGGTTAGTTCATGGTACCCCAATTGTTGGATCAGATAATCTTGGAACGACTCTTCGTGGGTGATGGGGGCCTGATACTCCTCGTCGTCGCGGCTGTGGTTGTTGGCTTGCAGCTTGTAGGCGTAGTCGTATTCGTCCTCGTCGGGCAGATAGTCGTTCAAGTCGAACTCCTCGTCTTTGTTGATGGTGATTTCGTCGTCGTTATAGTCATCGTTCTCACCGTTGTCATCATTGTCGTTAGGGTTGTCGCTGTCGCTGGGCATACCCTCATCCTCGGTGAGGGGTTCGTTTTCGTCGGGATTCTCGTTGTCGTCGAGGGCGGGGTTAGCCTCAATCTCTTCTTTGATGCGCTGTTCCAGTTCCATCAAGGGGAGTTGTAACAGCTTCATCAGCTGAATCTGTTGTGGTGACAGCTTCAGCTCTTGGCGTTGAATCTGTGTTAACTTTTGATCGCTCATTTTCTTTGGAGTTAGGAGTGAGGAGTGAGGATTATTCGGGAGGTTAGGAGTGAGAAACAGCTAAGAGGTTGTTCCTCACTCCTATCTATTAATTAATAAAGGCAGTTTTTCGGGGTTCTTGGGAAGGGGATGACGTCACGGATGTTAGTCATGCCGGTGATGAAGAGCAGCAGACGTTCAAAGCCGAGGCCGTAGCCGGAGTGTGGCACGGAGCCGAAACGACGGCTGTCGAGGTACCAGTTCATCGACTCCTCGGGGATGCCCACTTCGTGCATGCGTTCGAGGATCTTGTTGATGTCGGTCTCGCGTTCCGAGCCTCCGATGATCTCGCCGATGCCGGGGAATAGCACGTCCATGGCGCGGACGGTCTTGCCATCTTCATTCTGTTTCATGTAGAAGGCCTTGATCTCCTTCGGATAGTCCGTCAGGATGACAGGCTTCTGGAAGTGTTTCTCCACAAGGTAACGCTCGTGTTCCGACTGCAAGTCAATGCCCCATCCTGTGACGGGATATTGGAACTTGCCTTTCTTGTTGTAGTTAGAGTTGCGCAGAATGTCGATGGCCTCGGTATAGGTCAAACGCACAAACTCATGCTCAAGCACGAAATGGAGCTTGCTGATGAGTTCCATGGATTTGTCTTCCTCTTTCTTGCCTTTCTCCTCGTCTTGGAGGCGCTTGCTGAGGAATTGGAGGTCGTCCATGTTGTTGTCCAAGGCATATTGGATCAGGTATTTCAACATTTCCTCGGCGAGGTCCATGTTGTCGTTGATGTCGTAAAAGGCCATCTCAGGTTCAATCATCCAGAACTCGGCCAGGTGACGAGTAGTATTGGAGTTCTCGGCACGGAAAGTGGGGCCGAAGGTATAGATCTTGCCCAATGCCGTGGCAGCCAGCTCGCCTTCCAGTTGTCCGGAGACGGTGAGGTTGGTGGACTTGCCGAAGAAGTCCTGCTTATAGTCGATGTTACCCTGCTCGTCGCGAGGTGGGTTGTTCAGGTCGAGTGTGGTGACCTGGAACATCTCGCCCGCGCCCTCGCAGTCACTGCCCGTGATGATGGGCGTATGCACATAGACGAACTCTCTCTCCTGGAAAAAGCGATGGATCGCATACGCGATCAGAGAACGCACACGAAAAACTGCCTGGAACGTATTTGTCCTCGGACGAAGATGCGGGATCGTCCGCAAAAATTCCATCGAGTGACGTTTCTTCTGCAACGGATAATCCGGCGTCGACTCACCCTCGATGAAAACCTCATCCGCCTGGATCTCAAAAGGCTGCTTCGCCTCCGGTGTCGCCACAAGCGTACCGGTTACGATCACTGCCGCGCCGACATTCAACTTGCTGATCTCAGCAAAATTGTCAAGTTTATCGTGATACACCACCTGCAACGGTTCAAAAAACGTACCGTCATTCACAACAAGAAACCCGAACGTTTTCGAGTCTCTCACACTGCGAAGCCATCCCCCGACAGTCACGGTCTTATCTATATACTCATCGCGGTCGCGATATAATGTTCGAATACTGGTTATTGATTCCATTACTACTCGTCCTCTCACATAAATTAGGAAATCCGAAACGCATATCACTGCGCGGGATGTCCGCGATCGCCGGTGCGCAGTGCACGTATTTTGTGCACGTGCACCGCTGCGTTCGCGAAAAAGCGCAAGCGGGCCCGCGCAGATATGCTTTCGGATTTCCGATTATTCTTTACGCATTAACAATCTTCGAGAAATCCGGCTTGAGCGAAGCGCCACCGATAAGTCCACCATCGATATTCGGCTTAGCCAGCAACTCTGCCGCATTCTCAGCATTCATCGAACCACCGTACTGGATACGGATCGCATCTGCGGTAGCCTGATCATAGATCTCACCGATGCACTCACGGATAGCTGCACATACTTCCTCAGCCTGATCAGCTGTAGCAGTCTCGCCTGTTCCGATAGCCCAG
>JAEEGH010015996.1_pt1 | contig 16194 bp, 17 predicted proteins | sample 9134181 | NCBI WGS metagenome assembly JAEEGH01 (sample SAMN16246544, study PRJNA631951) | gut metagenome | biome: gut microbiome; feature: rumen; material: DP-attached | host: Bos | place: Iran: Karaj | collected 2018-10
ACCCCAGGCCCCTGCCGCTCATCTTCGCGATGGGCACGCCGCAGGCCGCCGCGATGGGCGCCACGATCAGCGTCGTCTTGTCGCCGACGCCGCCGGTGCTGTGCTTATCGACCTTGATGCCCTTGATCTCATGCAGGTCCATGGTCTGTCCGGAATGCAGCATGGCGTCCGTCAGGCAGAACGTCTCGCGTCTGTCCATGCCCTGGAAACAGATGGCCATCAGCAGCGCGGACGTCTGGTAATCGGGAATGCTCCCGTCCGTGACCCCCGCGACAAAACCGCGGATCTCCTCGTCCGTCAGCGCCTGTCCGGCCTTCTTCTTTTCGATGATGCTTACCATGTCGATCATTTCAGTATCTCCTTCAGGAACGACGCGCCGATGGCGGGTCTCTCTTCGATGCCCAGATATTCCAGAATGGTGCAGGCGATATCCGCAAAGCTGCCGCGGGTGCCCAGATCCACGCCTTCCTTCACCGGCTTGCCGAACACCAGCATGGGCACGTGCTCTCTCGTGTGATCCGTGCCGTGAGCCGTCGGGTCGTTGCCGTGGTCCGCGGTGAAGATCATGATGTCTTCGTCCTTCATGGCCGCCAGCAGTTCGGGCACTCTGGCGTCGAATTCCATGATGCAGTCCGCGTAGCCCTGCACGTCCCTTCTGTGGCCGTATTTCGCGTCGAAGTCCACGAGGTTGACGAACAGCAGACCTTCGAAGTCCGCAGCCATCGCCTGGATCGTGCGGTCCACGCCGTCCATGTTGTCGTGCAGATGTACGCCCAGATCCACGCCGTAGCGGTCGAAGATATCGGAGATCTTGCCGACAGTGGCGGACACCATGCCGGCGTCCTGCACCATGTTCAGAAGCGTTCTCTCGGGCGGCTTGACGGAATAGTCCTTGCGGTCGGACGTGCGTTCGCGCTTGCCCTCCGCGTTCGTCCGGTAAGGCCGCGCGATGACCCTGCCGCAGGCCCATTCGCCCTGCAGCATCTCCCTGGCGATCTCGCAGAAGCGGTACAGTTCCTCGAGAGGCACGACGCCTACGTTGCAGGCGACCTGGAACACGCTGTCCGCGGAGGTGTAGACGATGGGCTTGCCCGTCGCCTCGTGTTCGGCGCCCAGTTCTTCGATAATGACGGTGCCGGAAGCGGGATAATTACCGATGACTTCACGGCCGATGCGCTTCTGGTATTCTTCGATAAATTCTTTGGGGAAGCCGTCGGGATAGGTCTTGAACGGCACTTTCGTATGAAGACCCGCGATCTCCCAGTGACCGGTCGTCGTGTCCTTGCCGGTAGACAGTTCCGCCAGTCTGGCGAAGCTGGCCTTCGGCGCTTCCGCTTTGGGCATCGCCGGGTTGACCCCTTCGATATTGCCCATCCCCAAATCGATCAGGTTCTGCGGATGAAAGTTCTTCGCATGTTCCGCGATGTGGCCGAGGGTATCGGTCCCCGCGTCGGTATACTCCGCGGCGTCGGGCAGTGCGCCGATGCCGAGGCTGTCCAGTACCATAATGATCGCGCGTTTCATAGTGTGTCCTTTCTTTTATTCTTGATAGATCAGCTTCGGGCAGCATTCCAGTCTGTCCAAAGAGATCAGATGATATTCGATTCCGTTGAAGTCGCCCTGCGGACCGTTCTTAAAAGCGTTCTGGCCGTGCAGGTGTCCGTAAACTATTTTCTGTACACCAGCCTGTTCGAAGATGCCGGAGAAGCCGCTTGGTTCGAACTTCTCGTTCCGGGGCGGATAGTGCATCACGCCTATCTTTTCAGGCGTCCGGCCTGTTTCCGTCTCGTACGCCTGCGCCAGTTTTTGCGCTTCGTCCGCGCTCATCTGCAGCCGCAGCACTTCTCTGCGATAGATAGGACCGTCTTCCTCTTCGCTGTAGTCCTTCGCGCCGGGACAGACCCAGCCCCGCGAACCGAACACGACGGCGCCGCCCCAGGCGAACGCGTCATGCTGCAGAAAACGAAGGCTCTTCATGTCTTTACAGGCGGTCTTCACCTTGGAGATGCCGGACCACCACAGGTCGTGGTTGCCCTTCAGGATCAGTTTCGTGCCGGGCAGCGCGTCGATCCAGCGCAGATCCTCCAGCGCCTCGTCCAGACGCAGCGCCCAGGAGATATCGCCTGCCAGGATCACGAGGTCGTCCTCTTCGACGAGCCGCTGCCAGATCTCCTTCAGCCGCTCTTCGTGACCCACCCAACTGCCGCCGAAGATGTCCATCGGCTTTTCGATGCGGGGGTCGAACGACAGATGCAGATCGCCGATCGCCCAGATGTTCATGGCGTCTCACCGCCTTCTTTGTCGCCGGGATCGCCGAGATCCTGGATGCCGGACAGCGTTTTCTGAATGCTGCGGGTGCGGACGCCGATCAGCTTGTCCAGTTCCGCGTTCGCCTGATTGATCCGCTGCTGCGCGGAAGCCAGTACGTCCGCGAATTTATCGAATTCGCCTTTCACCTGTCCCAATACGCCCCAGACTTCCGTCGACCGCTTCTGGATCGCCAGCGTGCGGAACCCCATCTGCAGGCTGTTCAGCAGCGCCGCCAGCGTGGAAGGCCCTGCGATCATGATGCGGTATTCCTTCTGGCAGATCTCCATGAGTTCCATATTCACGACTTCCGCGTACAGGCCTTCGAACGGCAGGAACATGACCCCGAAATCCGTCGTATAAGGCGGCTCCACGTATTTGTCGCGGATCTCCTTCGCGGACTGGCGGATGAACTGCGCCAGACGCTTTCTCTGCGTCTCCGCAAAGACCGCGTCCGCGTTGTCGTAGGCGTCCTGCAGCGCGCCGTAGATATCGCCCGGGAATTTGGAATCGATGGGAAGGTAGACGGTTCCGCCGCCGTTTCCGGGCAGTTTGACCGCGTATTCCACCCTCTCCTGCGTATTCGGCTTTACCTGGGCGTTCGCTTCGTACTGCGCCGGCGCCAGGATCTGCTCCAGGATGGCGCCGAGCTGCATCTCGCCGATCACGCCGCGGCTTTTGACGTTCGTCATCAGCTTGCGGAGGTCGCCCACGTCCTGCGCGAGTCCCTGCATCTCGCCGAGGCCGCGGTACACCTGATCCAGGCTGCCGCGCACCTGCGCGAAGGAACGGGCCAGCCGTTCGTCCAGGGAATTCTGCAGTTTTTCGTCCACGGAAGCGCGGATCTTCTCCAGCTCCGCCGCGTTGGACGTCTGCAGGGCGTTCAGGCGGTTCTCCACGGTCGCCCGCAGATATTCCATGCGCCGGTCCTCCTCCTGCGCGCGGTCGGACAGACCGCGGTTCATCTCGGAGAACTCAGACTGCAGCGTCTGGTACATCTCCACGCGCTGGGCGCTGATGTCCCTGCGGACGGCGCTCAAAGCCACCGCCAGCACGATGACGGCGACGGCAAGCGCGGCTATGATGATCGCTAAGACGATGGTCGTGGTCACAGAAACCTCCAATATGACATTTAATTATATCATAAATCAGAGCATAGAAAAACGGCTTTGGGAATCCCAAAGCCGTTTGCGTGGTTAAAACTGTTATTCTTCCGGGATGTCGTAGCCGAGCAGCCTTAACACCTCGTTCGCCGTCTCTTCCGGTTCCTGCCCTGTCGAGCAGACCGTGAACTCCGCGTACTTCTCGTACAGCGGCGTCCGCTCGTTGTACAGATCCTCGAACGTCTGCCCCGGTTTGAACACGATGCCGCGGGTCTCCAGATTGGTGACGCGCCGTTCGATCTCCGGGAACTCCACGTTCAGATACACGATGTGGCCGATCTCGGACAGGTGCTTCATGGCGTCCGGATAATAGCAGGCGCTGCCGCCGGGCGAGATGACGTAATTCTCGTAATTCAGACTCGCAAGGACACGACCCTCCAGAGAAAGGAAATATTCCTTTCCCTCGGTATCCAGGATCTCCTGCAGCGGCCGTCCTTCGGACTCGATGATGATCTTATCGCCATCCGCCTGCAGCAGGTCCAGTTTGTCGGCAAGAAGACGCCCCACCGTGGTCTTACCGCTGCCGGGCATGCCGATCAATATGATGTTTGTCTTTTTGTCTTCACTCATGCTTGCCGATACGAGAACGCCCCAGGCGCGCCGAAAGCGGTCTGGGGCGATGGTTTCTCCGATACTGCGCCGAATTATTCTTCAGCAGCAGGTTCCTCTGCCTTTTCCGCTTCTTCCGCTTTCGCAGCCTTGGCAGCCGCGATCTCTTCCGCAGTGGGCTGAGGCAGTGTCGCCTTGATGGACAGAGAGATTCTTCTCTTTTCCTTGTCGATCTCCAGGATCTTGGCGTCGATCTCCTGGCCGATCTGCAGTTCGTCAGAGATCTTGTTGACTCTCTTATGAGCCACTTCGGAGATGTGCACCAGACCGTCCAGGCCGGGAGCCAGTTCTACGAATGCGCCGTATTCCTTGATCTGAGCGACCTTGCCCTTGACGATGTCGCCTTCGTGATAATTCTCGTCGATGACGGACCAGGGTTCGGGTGCGTTCTGCTTGAGACCCAGAGAGATCTTGCCCTTTTCGGGGTTCATGCTCAGGATCTTGACGTTGACGACCTGGCCGATCTCCAGAGCTTCCTGGGGATGTCTGAGCTTGCCCCAGCTGATCTCGGAGATGTGCAGCAGACCGTCGATGCCGCCGATGTCTACGAACGCGCCGTAATCGGTGAATCTCATGACCTTGCCTTCGACGACGTCGCCGACGTTCAGGGTATCCCAGATCTCTGCGATCTTCTTATGCTTCTCTTCGGTCAGGAAAGCCTTGTGGGAGAAGACAGCCTTGTTTCTTCTCTGGTCCACTCTCGTGACCTTGACGGGAAGGGTCTTTCCGATGAACTCTTCGGCGTTCTCCACATAGTGGTCCGCCAGCTGAGACATGGGGATGAAACCGGAAACTTCTTTGTAAGCTGCGATAACGCCGCCCTTGACTTCCTTCAGGACGGTTACGTTTACGACTTCCTTGCTTTCCAGTGCAGCGTTGATCTCTTCCCAATTCTCGCCGGACTGGAGCTTTTTCTTGGAAAGGAGGATGTTGCCGTCGCCGTCATCGGTCTTGATGACCTTAGCCTGCACTTCGTCGCCTTCCTTAAATGCCGCAGTAAGTTCCTGACCGTCTTCGAGAGTGACCTCTTCCTTGGGGAGCATACCGTCTTTCTTGCAGCCCAGGTTTACGACGACGTAATCATCGGTGACCTGTACGACTGTACCGGTAACGACTTCTCCTCTGCCGGGAAGCTTGAGGGACTTCTCGATCTCGTCCATGAAGGCGAGCATTTCGTTCATTTCTGTGTTCTGTTCTTTGAGTACTTCACTCATGTTAGCAATAACCTCCAAAATAATTTGTTGTGGTGCGGACGCACTCGCCGCAACGCCTATTTTATAATACTTCTTGAGTTCTTGCAACGGCAAATCGTCAAATTTTTCTATAAAATACACAGCCGGACAAAATTTTGAACAGATGTCATTCAGCTTGCGGGAGTTCGAACTGCTTTTGTCTCCGATCACGACCATCGCGTCGGAATTCGCCGCCAGTTCCGCCGCGGCGTCCTGCCGCTGTTTCGTGGCGCTGCAGATCGTGTCTTCGATCTGCAGATCCGAGCAGATCTCCTGCAGTACGGCGCCGCAGGCATCGAATTTAGCCCGGGTCAGCGTCGTCTGCGCCAGAGCCGTTACCGGCCGGTTTTTCAACTGTTCTCCGAATCCGCGTATCGCTTCCGGATCGTCGCTGGCGCCGACGGCGGCGTCCGTCGAACCGAGGATGCCGATCACCTCCGGGTGCTTCGGATCTCCGATGACGAACACGGACCGCCCGGACGCGCCCGCTTTGCGCGCCGCGTCGTGGATGCGGTACACGAAGGGACAGGTCTCGTCGCAGATCTGTATCCCCTTCTCCGCAGCCTTTTCGTACGTGCTGTCCGGCTCTCCGTGGGCGCGGATCAGCACGCGGCTGCCGCTTTCCGCCTCGTCGATCGAACGTATGGTGCACAGACCGCTCTGTTCGAGCTGTTCTGTGACCGCTTTATTGTGGATCAGCGGTCCGAGACAATACAGCCGGACGCCGTCCTGTTTCGCCTTTTCCAGTTCCCGGACCGCTGCGTCCACGGCCCTCTTTACGCCGAAGCAGAACCCTGCGTGCTCGGCCACTGTGATCGTGTGTTTCAAAGCTTTTTCTTCCCTTTCAAATTCTATGAACGGATACCGTTCCTGCCTGCAGATGAAAAATGCGAAAGTATTGTAAAATTTTGTTTACAAATGCAGTAAACAGTTATATTATATTGACATCTATATTCTACACCAAAATTGCCAAGGAGAAAAAGCAATGGAAGACAAGACATTGGTATGTCAGGACTGTGGTAAGGAATTCATCTTTACTGTCGGCGAGCAGCAGTTTTACAAAGAAAAAGGTTTCGATAACGAACCGAAGAGATGCAAAGAATGCAGAGACAAGCGCAAGGCTGCAAGAAGAGCCAGCAGAGAAGAGGCTCCCGCCGAATAAATTTGCAAAAACAGACAGACATCGTAAAGACCGGGCACATCGCCCGGTCTTTTCTATTCCGCATCCGGCCTCATTGCGCGGACAGGATCTGTGCGCACCAGTTCCGCAGAAACGCGGCAGCGCCTTTTTCCTCCGTCACGCGATAACCGCAGGCGTCCGACAGGCGCGCGGCGATCAGTCCCCCGCTGCCGCCCAACCCGTCGCACAGGTCGCAGAACCGCACAGAAAACGGACGAGGATCCGCCTGTTCGGAAAACAGCAGCAGGCTTCGCTCTTTTTCCGAATCGTAATACAGGCCGCCGGGAGCAAGCGAAATGAAGGCGGGATCCGCCAGCCATTTCTGCAGCAGGGCGAAACTGTCCGCCGCGGACGCCAGCATCTGCAGCAGCGTGCAGAAGCTGACTTCGATCCCGTCGGGGCACAGCTGCGCATAGTCCTGCGCGCGGATCAGGCCTTCCGGATGAAGCATGGTCTTGACGCAACCCCGGCCGGCATAAAACGATGCCGGCACCAGGTACGGGCAAAGGCCGCTCTTCCATAACCGCCGCATATAGTCCGGCATCATTGTCCTCCCCGGCAGAAGAAGCACGGCGCATACCCTTCCGCTTCCGCTTCGCTTTTCGGCATGCTGACGTAATATTTCGTGATGCAGGGGCACTCCTTGCGGTGGTACACCCTTGACCCGTCGGAAAACATAAACACAAGGCTGCCATAGGTCAGCGAAGACGGTTTACAGGTCTTGCAGGCGGAATACCGGCGCTTCAGCTGCTCCGTCAGGATCGCTTCCACGCTTCCCTCCTTCATGATGCGGCAGCCCGCGCTGTGGTACTTCTCCCCGTATTTCGGAAAAACGTACACTCTTTCGTCGTCCGCGTCGAACAGCTGCTTCGACTCGCCTTTCCAGGGCCGGAAAACAAAGGACCGGACCGAGCGGATGCCTTCTGTCCCCGGCAGGGAAAACAACGCCTTCCGGCTGCAGGATACCGTAGCCCAGTTCAGTTGGTCGATGCTGACGTTGCCTGCGATCTGCGCTTTCTGATCCGTCAGAAAGCCGATGACGTGGACAGAAGGCCCGTCGTCCCACTCTTTCGCGAGGCTGACGTGCAGGGATGCCGTAAAAGAGCCGCCTTCCAGGATCAGGTCCGGAAGATCTTCCGCGACCGCCTCTCCGGCTGCTTCCGCCTTGACGCAGGTACTGCCCGCGCTGACGAGGGAACGGACGAGCGTCTCTTCCGTCCCCGCCTGCATGATGAGGATCAGCAGCAGACCCATGGCGATCAGAAAGACCGGCAGGCAGACCGCCGCGTCGACGATCAGCGCCCCGCTGCAGCCTTTACCGGTACGCATGGATCTGCACCACGGTCCCGTTCCTGCTCCTGCCGCTGACCTGCGGCAGGACGCTTCGTTTTTCAAATGTGGCGGATAACGTAAACCCATAGCAATAATCCCGGAAAGAAAACGCCGCGCCGTCCATGTAGGCGGCGTTGACCTGCATCACGTCCATCAGCCTCGTCAGCCGGGTCTGCTCCGGCAGAAGCATGAGCAGCAGCGCCGCGTAGTCCCGGTACGTCCCGAAACGTCTCGATCCGACTGTAAAGCCCCGCACGATCTCCACGCAGCCGCCGCTGCACAGGATCATGACTTCCCCTTTCGCCTGCACCGCAGCGTCGATCGCCGCGATGATCAGGATGGCAAGGGGCTGCGGAACGGCGGGACAAGCAGCCGCTGCCGCGGCATAGGCGGACATCTTCGCTTCGTCCCGCAGGTTCCGCGCCAGATCGATCGCGGTCCGCACCTTGAACAAGGCGGTCTTCATCTCCTGTTCGTTTTCCCTGTCCGAGCCTTTGCCAAACAGGACGTATTCCGTCTCGAGCCCCAGGATCGTATCGCTTTTCGTACGGATCTTATCGGAACACACTTCGACGATATACCGGGCCTGCAGCAAAGCGGACGGCGACAGACCGTCCTGCATCAGTGTGGTCGCCGCATATCCCAGCAGCGAGGACGAGGGGCGGACCCCGAGCAGCGCGGTGGGAAGCTCTTCCCTGCGCACACTGACAAGGCTGCGTCCCTCCTGTATGTCCAGATCGGGATCCATCGCGTCGTCATACTCCCGTTTCAGTTCCGCGGCGCTCTTCCCGCTGCTGCCATCCCCGGGTGGAGGGAGGCTTGCCAGATCCTGAGAAGCCTCTTCGTCCTCCCTGTTGTTCACGGGGTCCAGCAGAGAACGGAGCAGATCCGCAGCGCCTGACAGTTCCAGCCCGTCCTTCGCCGTCAGAATGACGCCAAGCGCGTCGATCTGCTGCGCCAGAACGTCCGTATTCAAGCCTTCCATCCCTTCCGCAGACACGCTGCATTCCGTCAGTTTCGGGCGGACGAGCAGCTGCGTGCCGTTCAGGCAGTGACGGATATAAAAACTGTTCAGCGACGCGAGTTTCTGTTCGTAAGAACTCAGCGCGAACACGCCGTAGCGCCTCTGCAGATCGGGCTGATACTCCGACAGCACGGATTCGCCCGCGCTCAGGCAGACGTTTTCCGCGATGCTGCCCGCGGCATATCCCTCGCAGATCTCGCAGACACAGAGCAAGAGAAAGACCAGCGCGGACAGACAGATGACGACGTAAACGGAAGAAAAGCCCTTATTCATTTGTTGTCCAGACTCCTCTCATGATGTTTTCTGTCGATATAATGCGGGGATCCAACGCTTCGCGCGCTTCTTCCCGGTGCCGCAGCGCGTCGGTCTTCGTTTCTTCCAGGATCTGAAGGGAAAGACCGATCACGCCTGCGATGATCAGGACGACCAGCGGAAAGACCAGCGCGGCTTCGACCACGGTCGATCCACGGCGGTCAGAAATCCGCTTTGAGAAGATCGCCAAAAACATTGTTGACAAACTTGCCTATCTTGTCCTTGAAGATGAGCCCCAGGAAGATCGCGATCGCGATGAGGATCGCGACCTGCACCAGTTCCATTCCGTCCTGCGCTCTCAGTTTTGTTTCCATGCGCACGAGCCATGCGTCCATACCGTTTCTCCTTTCTACATTTCCAGCAATGCCGGCGAGATGGCGATCACCACCATCACCAGCAGAAGAAGCATCAGCGGCAGACTCAGTTTCGTCTCCGCCTCCCTCGCCTTCGCTTTCGCCGCGTTCAGTCTGCTTCCCCAGAGCTGCCGGCGTTCCCGGTCCAGTTTTTCCGCCAGTTCGCTGCCCCGCCCGCTGCAGTCCAGCGCCAGCGACGCGAAGCGGATCAGGTCCCGCAGTCCGCTCTGCCGCGCATAGACGTACAGCAGATTGACGAACGGCATGTTCGTCGCCTTGCTTTCCGCCTCCAGCCGGGCAAACGCGCGGTACAGAGGATTTTCCTGCTCCCGGTTCTCCGCAATGAGCCGTGCAAAAGCCGTTTCGACTGTCAGCCCCGCGTCCAGCAGCAGGATCATCTGCATCGTCATGTTCGGGATCTCCTGTTCGAAGGCGTTCTTTTGCCGCTTCAGTCTCCGTTGGATCCCGTCCGTTCTGGAAAACAGCACGGCAGCGCATGCGAAAAGCGCGAAGCCGAAGATCTCCCAGGGCAGCGTCCGTTTTGCCGGACGCCATAGCGCCTTCGCTCCAAACGGACTTTGCGCCGGCAGTTTCTGTACCGTATCCGTCAGCAGAGAAGGCAGATCCTGCGTCAAGGCGTCCGCCTCATGCCGCAGCGACGATTCCCAATCCGCGTCGGGTCCCGGATCCGGGAACGCCTCCAGATCGACCCGTCTCGCATATTCCCCCAGACTCAGCACGGCTGTGAGCGTCACGGGTTCCCCCGGTTTTACGCCGACCAGGTCCACCCGGCCTTCTTCGCTGACCCGCGCAGGATCCGAACTGCTCCAGGTGATCGTCACGAACCCGTCCCGGGAAATCAGAGGCAGGACCAGATCGCCCTGCAGTGTCTGCAGTCCGCCGGATTGGCGGGACAGTTCTTCCCGCAGTTCCTGTTCACAGCGGTCGAACAGCTCGTTCGCTTCCGCCCGGGTCCTCTCCCGGGAAGGGACGGCCAGCTGCACGTCCTGCTCGACAGAAACGTCTTCATAGGTGAGCAGCAGCGTTAAGTCCGCTGTTTGGGAAGGATCTCCCGGTTCCGGACGGATCAGAAGCGTTTCCAGATCTTTCGGACCTCTCTCCAGGACAGCCGCAAGCAGAAACAAGATCAGGCAGGCTGCCAAGACAACACACAGCGTTCTTTTCGTCCGTTTCGCAGCAGCGTCCAAACCGCCCCGGATATCCTCCCCGGCTTCCTGCAGGAAAGCGTAAGGTTCCAGGACCTGCTCGTCCTTTTCCCGCATCCCGGCGGGAATCGACGTCAGCGACTCTTTGATTCTTTCTACAGTTCGATATCGATGATGCGGATGCTCCACCATACAGCCCCTCCCATCGCCAGCAGACAAAGCGTCATGACGATCCTTCCGACCAGAGTTTTATACAGGACCGAGATATAGTCGAAGGACACCAGGTTTAAAAACGCGAGCATCAGAAGCGGCAGGCTGACGAGGAGCAGGATATCCAACCGTTTCTGCGCCATCAGGCTTTCCGTTTCTTTGCGGAACGACAGCCGGTCCAGCAGAAGTCCCGCGCTGCGCATGCACACCGCCTCCAGATCGCCGCCGCACAACCTGCAGATGCTGTAAGAAGAGGCGAACTGTCCGATCTCCGGGATTTCGCTGCGTTTGCCCAGATCCGTCAGCAGCTGCTCCGCGTCGCCGTGCACGCTGCGGTACGTTTCGACGATGGACCGCAATTCTCTGGTGATATCCGCGTCCGGACCGTAAGACGCCTCCGAGGCAGACGCCGCGTCGGCCAGCGCCGCGGGCATGGACCGTCCGGCTGCTACGGATGCGGACAGAGAATACAGAGCGTCCCGGAAACCTTCCTGCAGCGCGTTTTTTCTGCGGCGGATCTGCCAAGCCGTATAGAAACGCTCGCAGGGAACCGACAGACAGGCGCATGCCGCAGCCATCAGGATGCTGCGGTAGAACAGGATGCCCAGCAGCGCAAGCAAAGGACAGACGCTGACGTAATAGCGGGCTCTTTCCTGTTTTCCGGCCTTGTAGCGGCTGTAATCCGTCATGGGATCCTCCCTTCCATCCCGCGAAGCTGCAGTTTCCCCCTCGACTGCAGCGCGTTTCCCGTGGAGACGAGTCCCTGCCGCGGGTCGTAGACGAACAGCGGATTCAGCGCGATCTCTCCGTCCCGCATGCCTGCAGATTCGCAGATCTCCACGACTCTCCGGTGTCCGTCCGGCGTCCTGGCCAGGTGCACGTAAAGATCGATCGCCTCCGCGATCTGTGCCTTGACCGACGCCGCGGGGAATCCCGAAGACGTGATATGCAGCGTCTCGAGGCGTCCGATCATGCCCTGTACGGAATTCGCATGTCCTGTGGAGAGCGAACCGTCGTGCCCCGTGCTCATAGCGGCCAGCATATCCACGACCTCCTCGCCGCGCACCTCACCGACAATGACCCGGTCCGGTCTCTGGCGCAGGCTGGTGCGGATGAGGTCCCGGATCGCGATGGCGCCCCTGCCCTGGGCGTTGGCGCTGCGCGCCTCCATGCGCACCAGGTTCGGAATGCCGCGGATCTGCAGTTCCGCCGAATCCTCGATGACGACGACGCGTTCCGTCCGCGGAATGGCATCCGACAGGATGTTCAAAAACGTGGTCTTGCCGGAACTCGTACCGCCCGAGACAAAGATGTTGTAGCCTGCCGCCGTCAGGACCTGCAGCAGCTCTGCCGCCTCCCGGCTGATGTCCCCCTGCGCGATCAGATCGTCCATCGTCATGCGGCTTCGGTTGAATTTGCGTATCGTCAGCACCGGTCCCCCGATGGCGATGCTGCCATGTACCGCGTTGACGCGCGACCCGTCGGAGAGCCTGGCGTCTACGATGGGATGCAGCTCGTTCATCTCTCTGCCGACCCGCGCCGCCAGCCGCTGGATGACCCGGGTCAGTCTTTCCTCCGTTTCGAAAGAGAGATCCGCCCGGACCGTCTTCCCGCCCCTTTCGAGAAAGATGCTGTCCGGACCGTTCACCATGATCTCCGTGACGTCCGGATCGTCCGCCATATCCTGCAGGATCTCCAGCTCGCAGCGCAGCGCGCAGAACACGAAACGAACCAGTTCCGCCAGCCGCCGGTAGGACGCGATCCCCTCGCAGGAAGCAAGGACGACTCTTTCACATTCCTCTTCGACCTGTCTGTCCGTCAGATTCGTGCTGCTGCCGGACATGCGGTCTCTCACCTGCTGCGCCAGTTCGTAGACGCTGATCTTCGCGTTACCTTGCTGCCAATTGCTGCGCAAGAGCGCTCACCTCACATCCCAGCTGACCGTAAAGGTCCAGCTGACCCACCCGGGCGGACGCGTCCTGCGCAGGCGCAAAGCGGACCGTGCGCGGCGGGCAGTCCATGGCTCGTTCCGCGCTTTTCTGCAGCTGCAGAAAAGCAGCCTCATCCATTTGACCGCACAGCGGGTCCGCGGAAACGACGACGATGCGCGTTTCGCACATATCCATCAATTCCTCCCAATACCAATAGGCACGGGGTACGTCCAGTACGACCTCGTCCCATTCCCCGGAATCTTCGATGCCGCGGAAAAACGCAGCGGCGTCCCCCGCGTCCAGCTGATGCAGCAGGTTGCGGCAGCCGCTCTGCGCCGGCACGAACAATCCCTCTTCTTTTTCCACGCAGGCGGCCTTCATGGGGAGTTTTACGCCTGCAGTGACTTTTTTCAACAGCGCCATTCCGGCCTGGGGCTCGGTGGGCGGCGCGTAAGGGTCCAGACTGAGCAACAGCACGCGTTTCTTCCGGGATGCCTGAAAAGACGCGTACAGACCTGCGCAGGCAGTGACGCCCCGGCCGCCTCCTCCGGCCGTAAATGCCGTGAAAGGACAGCTATCCTCCTTCGGAACAAAGGCAAAGTCCTTGCCGCTGAGCGAAAGCACCCTGTCCATGATCTCCCGGACAGGCGCCGGCGTACCCAGGAATTCGTCCCGTATCGTAAAGTCCGCGCTCTCCGTCTCGCCTACCGTCACCTGCACGTAGGGATATTCCTTCGCGACAGCCCGCGCCAGAGCGGCTGCCAGGGCTTCGTCGCTGAGCACGATCGAAAGTTGAAAGGAATTCATATTTTTACCTCGTTTTCCATTTTATGTAATATTATTTTACACGACTGCCAAAATATGTCAACTGTCATTTTTGCAAAAGCCGCCGCTTTTCCGTATAATAAAAGCGACGGAGGACCGCCGTTTTCTGTCATTTAGAATAAAGGGGGATTTTTACTGATGAAAGAACAACTGATCGCCTGGATCCTCAGCTTGGTGCTCGCGGCAAGCGGCACAGGCTGCGCCGTAGACCCTGCGCCCGGATCCGGAAATATAGAAGTCTTCGACAGCGTTTACGCGATTGCCGCTCCGGATTTCCCGGAAATGGCGGCATACCCGGACCCGGGAGACGGTTCGGATTACGATCCGTCCGCCTGGGACGAGTGGAGCGCGCAGAAACAGAAGCAGTGGGATGCCGCAGCCTCTTATGACGGCAAGCTGGACCGCTATCTGCAGACCGCCCTTCCCGCGCTGATGAAGCCGCAGAAAGGCAGCGAAAACGCGGTCTGTTCGCCGGTGAACGTCTGGTTTGCGCTGGCGATGGCGGCGGAGACCGCCGGCGGAGATACGAGGCAGGAACTTCTGGACCTGCTGGGGGTCTCCTCCGTCGAACAGCTCCGGGAGATCGCGACCGCTTTATGGACAGCCAACTACACGGACGACGGCGCGAATACGCTGCGCCTCGGCGCGTCGCTGTGGATGAATCAGGACTATGCCTTTAAGGAAAAGACGCTGCAGACACTGGCAAAGGACTATTTCGCCGCCAGCTTCCGCGGCGCGATGACGGACCCCGCTTTCTCGAAGGCGTTCAAGGACTGGCTGAACGAGATGACCGGCGGCCTGCTGAAAGACAACGTAAATCAGCTGGAAGACTTCCGCCCGGACGACGTGATGGCTCTTGCCACGACGGTCTACTTCAGCGCGAAGTGGGGCGACGAATTCCGGGAGGACAACACGTATCCCGAGACGTTCCATGGCACGAAAAATGACGTGGAAACAGATTTCATGCACCGCAGGATCGAAGGCTCGTACTATTGGGAAGACCGCTTCGGCGCCGTGAATCTGCCCTTTACGGAAGCCGGCAGCATGTGGCTGATCCTTCCGGACGAAGGCGTTGCGCCGGAAGAACTGCTGAACGACGGAGACGCGCTCGCATTCCTGAGAAAAGACTATGGAGAAAGGAACAGCAAAGGCCTGATGATCGACCTGGCCGTGCCGAAATTCGACGTCACCGCGTCTCAGGATCTGAAGGAAACGCTCCTCTCTTTAGGGGTCACGCGCATGTTTACCGGAGGCGCGGACTTCTCGAACCTGACGGACGAAAGCGGCGTCTACGTCAGTTCCGCCACCCACGACGCCCGGGTCAAAATAGACGAAAAAGGCTGCGAAGCCGCAGCCTTTACGGTGATGATGTACACGAAATCCGCGATGCCTCCCGACGAACACATGGAGTTCCGTCTGGACAGACCCTTCCTGTTCGTTGTGACCGGCATCGACGGTCTGCCCCTGTTCGTGGGGCTCGTGAACCAGGTCGAATGACCCGTCCTCAGGAGCGCATCTCGCCCCGAAGATCCTGTTCCATCAGGCGTTTGATCTCCTCTTTGGAGAAGCCTTTGGAGAACAGATAATACAGTTTCGCAACAGCGGCCTCGGTTGTCAGGTCCTTGCCGGAAACGGCGCCTGCCGCCGTCAGGCCGCTGCTCGTTTCATAGGTACCGAGGGAAACGGTTCCCTGCGGGCACTGGGAACAGACGGTCAGGATGCTGCCGTGCTCGAACGCCCTGCGGATGATGGGCAGCAGCGCGTCCCCGCCCGCCGGGATGTTGCCGGCGCCGAACGTCTCGATGACGATGCCCTTCAGGCTCTCCGTCATGATGGATTCGAACAGGCCGAACTGGATGCCGGGGAACACCTTCAGCACGCCGATGGGCACTTCTTCCAGCAGCTGCAGGCGGAACGGCTCCTTCGGGCCGTCCAGCAGCGCTTTTTTATTATAGTTGATGGTGATGCCGGCTTCCGCCAGAGGCGGATAATTCGGCGACGTGAACGCGATCAGGCCGTCCGCGGAATACTTCGTGGAACGGTTGCCCCGCAGCAGCTTGCCGCCGAAATAGATGCATACTTCCCTGGCAACCCCCTCCGCCGCGACCAGCATGGAGGAGATCAGGTTGTCCAGGCCGTCGGAGCGCAGTTCGCACAGGGGGATCTGGCTGCCTGTCAGGATGACGGGCTTGTCCAGACCTTCCAGCATGAACGAAAGCGCCGACGCGGTATACGCCATGGTATCCGTGCCGTGCAGCACGACGAATCCGTCGAACGCGTCGTAATACTTGGCCAGCAGCCCCGCGATCTCGTTCCAGTCGCGGACGGTCATGTTGGAGGAATCCAGCAGTTCTTCCGTCTCGACAAGATCCCAGGACGGCATGCCGGGGGCGCGCAGCGAATCCATGCTCAACAGCGCTTTGCGGAAATACGCGCGGTCGGGCATGTAGCCTTTGTCTGTCCGGGTCATGCCGATGGTGCCGCCGGTATTGAGGATCAGAATTTTGCTCATTGTGTTTCCTTCAGGCTCTTTTCATACAATAAAACGGG
>JAEEGH010015997.1_pt1 | contig 16194 bp, 17 predicted proteins | sample 9134181 | NCBI WGS metagenome assembly JAEEGH01 (sample SAMN16246544, study PRJNA631951) | gut metagenome | biome: gut microbiome; feature: rumen; material: DP-attached | host: Bos | place: Iran: Karaj | collected 2018-10
GAACAGCTACATCGAGAAGAACCGGGAGGCAAAGAACAAGAACTCGACGGACAAGCTGATCAAGAGGCTGCTGGCCTTCCCGGGCCTTGCGAGATTCGGCGTTGGGCTATTCAAGTTCATGGACAAGCACGGCCTTCTTCCGGCGAAGATCATAGATGCCAGCCCGTTCCACACAAGCTTCACCATCACCAACCTGGCAAGCCTCAGGACGAACTACATCTATCACCACATCTACGAGTTCGGAACCACAAGCGTGTTCATAGCAATGGGCAACACCCGCGAGGTCCCCGTCAAGACCAAGGACGGCGTGGTGTTCACGACGTGCATACCCCTGGGCGTTGTCATGGATGAGAGAATCTGCAGCGGGCACTATTTCGCCGATGCCTTCAAGCGCATGAAGACATACCTGGATGACCCCAGCCTTCTGGAGAAGACATTCTCAGAGGAGACTGCCGGCTGATCAGTTGATTATGACGGTGATTCTTGTTTTAGGCTTGTAATGGACTGTCACAAACCGCTCATTTTTCTCCCAGGAATCAATACTCTCACCTTCCTTTTCCATTGGGAAACCATAAGATTCAGGTCCGAAAACAACTCCGATTGCATTGACGATTCCAAGATAGGCTTCAAGCGTTATTCCCTTATTCAGGTCAAAGGACATTTCCCCTCCGCCATTTTTTATGACCTCATCGAACTGCTCCATCTCATCTTCATATGCCTCGAGGCTTTTATCCAGGTCAATGCCGCCTATCTCAGGCAGTGTGACTCCGGAGGAGACGTTGAAGGCCTTTCTCGCCTTGGCGTAGAACGGTGTCATCTGAGTGTCTCCTATCTTTCCGGAAACAGAACCGTCACAGCTGACGGACAGGACCAGAGCCAGAACTGCAATAGACAATAAAACAAAAAGATTTCTTCTCATCCTGATTCTCCCATTACAATAACAAAACAAATATAATGCCTCTTAGGTATCAAGGCAAAAGGAATAATCGGAGCGTCACACATTCAGCTCCTGATCCTTACATCTTTTCAGCCTGTTCAGCTGGTTCGAGTACGACATCCTAAGTGAGATTCCGGCAACCATGAGGGTGCCGACATGAAGGCCGTTTCTTTTGTTCTCACGGACAAAGCGGATATGGCGGAATGCCAGGGCATCGTTCAGCCCTCTCAGAATCTGACGAGACGAGAAACCCTCATAGTCATCTATGGTTATGGACAGGTCAGCCTTATATCCCAGAGGAATGTTATTGAGAAGCTCAACCATCATGTCGGTGGTCTTATTCGAGATCTTGGGCTCGTCCATGAAATCAACGTTGCCGCAGAACAAGTCGCTGGCCTTCTTGAAGTGCATGGGGATGTCAAACACCTTGCGCTTCCTGTCAAGCCTGTAATATCTGGCGAGCTTCGATACAGTCTGCTCCATCTCTATGTCAGATGAGTTCTGCATCAGCTTTCTTTTATTCCTGTCAGGCATGTTAATTTCCCCCCATGTAGAATAGTACTCTCAGAAACAACGGTACAGCAAGTGGAAAGCATAGAATTCCCACAGGTGAGACAACGAGCATATGATGTCCTATTTGACAATAAATGCTATAAAAAGATGAAGTATCTATGTTTTTAAGATATATTATTGGCCTGAGCAGAGTGGATTTGCCCTCCGGCTCCCGGATGATTTATCGGGCAGAGTGGATTTGCCCTCGCCTACCGGATGTCTGGCTCAGGCCGCCTCCGCTGCAAGACCCTGCACCAGCTCGGCTCTTGCCTTACGCTCCGATTCAAATCCACACCGAATGACCGTAAAACGCAAAGAGGGCCAGCTTCTAGCTGACCCTCTCGCGTTTCGGGCAGAGTGGATTTGCTCTCCGGCTCCCGGATGTCCGCCTTCCGGGCCGGCCTTGCTTCGGACAACACTCAGTTGTCCTCCTACCGCAAGGCTTCAAATCCACATAATCTGCCCCAGAAACAAAATGGGAGCTGGCTTTAGCCAACTCCCATTCGTTTCGGGCAGAGTGGATTTGAACCACCGACCCCTTGGTCCCGAACCAAGTGCGCTAGCCCCTGCGCTACTACCCGATTTGAAAAACCTTGTTCAATATATGGTTTTTGACTTTCAATGTCAACAAGACAGATGCATCAAGTGAGCTCACTTTACATTGACAATACTCTCCATATAATGATATTTTAGTTTGGTGCGCCCTCGCGTGGGCACAATACTTATTATCAAGAGGTCTTCCATGGCAGATAAGAATGTCCCTTCAGCAGACAGCAAGAACAGCAAGCTGAAGGCAGTGGAATCCAAGCAGAAGAATGAGAAGAAGGAGAAGATGTCCTTCAAGAAGCTGATCACCATCATCATCATCGTGGTGCTCGCAATGCTGATGGTCGGAGGCGTCTATTACGTCGTTGTCCTGGTCTCACAGTCAAAGGCAGAGAAAGCCAACTCATGGGGCTCATATGACGGCGAGTCAATCATGATCGAGAACAACAATGTGTTCTACAACACGCTTGTAAATGACTCAAACCTCCAGACAGCATACCTGAACGGTGATTACAACACCCTCCTCTCAAGCTACTACAGCGCATATCAGGCACAGGTCGCATTCATGGCACTCTCCAAGGACGCCAAGGAAGCTGGAATCGTCGCACCTCAGGATCTCGTCAATGACCTGATCATCAGAAGCGGCATCTACAACGGAGAAGACGGAACCTACAGCGCTGATGTCTTCAATGCATCTTCTGAGGCTGACAGGATCAGAGTCAACACATACTATACCAACTACTATCCGTACACAGCTGTCCTCTCAGACCTCCAGTCAACAATCGTCTCAAAGCAGGAGCGTGACTTCGTCGAGGATATGTCAAAGAAGACAAGGTCCTTCGAGTACTTCGTGATCAACTTCCTCGCCTATCCGAACGAGCTTGCCGAGGCTTACGGAAAAGAGAACCCGGATCTGTTCAGGCAGGCCAACATCTCAGTCATCAGCTGCACATCAGAGGAGAAGATCAACACAGCTTACGAGGCACTTCAGGCCGGTGACGAGTGGAACCAGGTCGTAGCCACATATTCCGAGGACTCCTATGCACAGAACGCAGGAGCTATCGAGGATCTGGCTCTCTTCTCAATCATCCCGAACATGAGCAACGCCGGTGACATCGAGATCATCAAGGCCCTTGAGGTCGGACAGTACACAGCTCCGATCCAGAGCCCGAGCGGCTACACGATCTACAGGCTCGACGGTGAGATCCATGACGCTGACTTCTCAGATCCGGAGACCCTCGCAGCTGTCAAGTACTACATCAACCAGAACAACCCGGAGGAGGTCCTCCCCTACATCGACGCTGCTGTCGGAACAGCCTCAGCACAGGCACAGACCGATTTCGAGGGAGCGGCCAATGCAGTCAACGCAGAGATCGTGACAATCCAGGCTGTTGCCAACAACATCGGCGGAAGCCGGTATCTCGGCGGAATCTCCAGCTATGACTCACAGGGATACCTTGCCAACCAGGCCAAGGACGAGGCCATTAGCAGAGAGCTGTTCACAGCTGAGGAAGGACATGTGACAGCAGCCCTTGCTGTTGCTGATGTGGAGAACACATACATCATCGCAAAGGTCGATCAGATCGATGACAACAACACAGCCAACGCATATGTGACCACAATGCTGTACAACTACTATGCATCACAGCAGCCGGCTTATGACAGGATGAACAACGCTCTGGCAAGCAACCTGCATGTGAACAACTTCTACAACCAGTTCTTCGCAACGCTGTTCTCATCAACAACATGAGAATACTGAGCTGAAAAACAAGCCGGGGCAGTTGCTCCGGCTTTTCTTTTATGATATAGAGATAACCGGCATGAAAGAGATAAAGAGCTGGCAGGAGACAATCAAGGGAGGATGGGCACGCCATCCCCTGTGGGCATATTCAAGACATCACTCATCATATGAGAGGGACCTCTATATCATCACCAGCGGCAGCAAGGGCTGGACTGTCTGTGCGTCGATAATGGAGGCTGGCAGCTCTTACGAGTACCGGATCACATACTTTGACCGCAGCAGCGGAAAACTTCTTCAGAAGAGAATCCAGAGACACTTTCTTAAAAACCACAGGGTCCTTCCGGAGGCTTCAGAGAACCGGCAGAGCTCGAACTTCTCCTGTGAGGAGATGCGTCTCTCATTCATCAGGCACAACGCCAAAAGAAACATCCTTCTCTGTGCTCCTGAGCTGGAGTTCCTGGACGCACGCTTCTCATTGATCCAGCCTGATAACATGGAAAGCCTCTGCACAATGAGATCCTGGAAAGACAACAGGACAGCCTTCCTCTTTGACAGGAAGCTGAGCTGCATGAGAACTTCAGGAATCCTCAGGCTCGGTGATGAGACAATCAGCATCTCTGAGGATGATAGTGTCTTTGCTTCCCTGAACATCACCCGGGGCCACCTTCCGCGTAAGAAATCAGACAGATGGCTAACATGCTGTCTTTCCACAGAAGGACACACCCTGGGAATAGACATAGTCCCCGGCGGAGAGAGCTCACTTGTCTATGACGGAAGACTTCAGAGAATAGCATCCGTAAAAGAGGTTACAGGAAAGGAGTTCCGCTCCTCTGACGGAAGGCTGGAGCTAAGCTTCAGCATCATCCCCTCCTCTGAGACCGTCAGTGACATGCAGTTCGGATACTGCACCGGAAAGGCGGTCCTTGATGACGGAACAGTGGTTGAGATTAGGGATGTGCCCGCGGTCATGGAGACGATCCACAGGTAAGAAATAAAAACGGGACTGAGAGATCCCAGTCCCATGATGGAGAGCTATGACGCCACTGGAGGATCATCCGGAGGGCCCTCAGGCTCATGCAGCCTCAGATCAAGGTCCTCATCCTTGTCCAGAAGGCTCAGCTCGTCCACATCGTCACTTCGCATCAGGCGAGTCACAACCATTTGCCGTGAAATGCCATAATCCCTAGCGATCTCCTTCACAGATCCTCCTGCCAGCCATGCCTCAGCCAGCGAAGAGATACTGATGTCGTCAAAGTGCAGGTACCACTCCTTCTTGTTTGTCCTGGCAGTGAAGGTCTTCCCGCAGTTCATGCAGACGAACCTCTGGATCCTGCCATGCTGTCCGGACTCGTAGTAACCGTGCTTCTTGAACCACACCAGTCCTCTTGGGATCTTCTCCGGGTCATTCCAGATGCAATCAGGATTCGGACAACCCTCAATCTCATCCGGCATCTCATCATAGCCCATTCAAGACCTCCGACAGTTTTTCTCTTCCTTCGGTGAAGGACAATCAAAGATTAAGGTCCGAAAAACCACAATGCAACAGGTTTTATAAATTAAAATACAGCAACGCTATACTTGTACAAACCGGATTACTAAAAACACTAGCCATCTTAATTCTTGTTGCTGGTGTAAATTATTTTTACTTGCCGGCTCAACCTCAGATGAAAATTTATGCACTTTCACAAAAAAACAATCATAAGGGTATTCACAAAGGCACTTTTCTGCTATGCTCTTGTCGTTATATGCAGAACATACAAGAATTTATTGACCTTGGCCTCTCGGAAAAAAGCATTGAGGCCATAAAAGCCAAGGGTTTTGAGACCCCCACAGAGATCCAGAGAAGGTGCATCCCGGTGCTGCTCAGCGGACACGGGGACATGATAGGCCAGGCACAGACCGGAACGGGTAAGACCGCTGCCTTTGCCCTTCCCATACTCGAGATGATAGACGCAATTCCGGCCAAGGAGAGGCCCTCAAGCCCCATGGCCCTTGTCCTTGTGCCGACAAGGGAGCTGTGCATCCAGGTCTGCGACGAGATCCAGAGCCTGGCGCTGGGACGCAAGATCAGAACCAGCGCAATCTACGGCGGAGCCTCCTACAACATCCAGTTCAGGGACCTCAAGGCAGGTGTTGATATTGTTGTGGGAACACCCGGAAGAATACAGGACCACATAGAAAGAGAGACACTGTCCTTAAGCGAAATAAAGGTCTGTGTGCTTGATGAAGCTGACGAAATGCTAGATATGGGCTTTATTGAGGATATCGAGAACATCCTATCAAAGATGCCTCAGGAAAGACAGCTCCTGTGTTTCTCAGCAACAATGCCGGATCCTATCCTGAAGCTTGCTGCAAACTTCATGACCGACTTCGAGCTCATCAGGGTCCAGACCCAGGACATGACAAGCACCCTGACAAAGCAGATATTCTATGAGCTTTATGAGGAGGACAAGTTCGAGGCACTGAGAAGGACAATAGACATTGCCCCGGATTTCTACGGCCTTGTCTTCTGCAAGACAAAGCTCCAGTGCGACGAGATCGGCTCAAGGCTCATCTCCTCCGGCTACAACGCCGAGGTCCTTCATGGAGACCTCTCCCAGACACAGAGGGAGCTGATCGTGCACAAGATGAGGGAGCACCGCATCAGCATCCTTGTGGCAACCGATGTGGCCGCAAGGGGAATAGACATCCCTGAGCTTACACATGTGATCAACTACAGCCTGCCGGATGAGCCTGAGAGCTACATCCACCGTGTCGGAAGAACCGGCAGAGCCGGCAAGGAAGGCCTTGCCGTGACCTTTGTCACACCAAGGGAATTCCGCAAGTTCTCCTTCATCAGGAAGATCGCCAAGTCGGAGATCGAGAAGAAGCGCATTCCAACCGTCAACGACATCATAGAGAAAAAGAAGAGAATACTCCTTGATGACCTTCTTGCCATGGTTGAGGAGGCGGAGAAAGGAAACTGCCCGCAGTCGATGTTCTCCCTTGCCAAGCTCCTGTGCGAGACACACCACACAACCAACATCATCGCCGCACTTCTGAATGACAAGTACAACAGGCTGGTGGACCTCTCCGGCTACAGGGAGATCCGTGACCTCTTTGACAGAGACAGCTCAGATCGTCCCAGGACCGAGCGCAGGCTCAGACCCGCCTTCAGGCTCAGGGTGGACAGAAAGGCCCCCAAGGAACCCAGGACTCCGAGAGAGCCAAGGGCACCCAGGGCATCAAAGGGCAAGAGAAAGGCCAATGTGAGCAGGTTCAAGTGATACTTTCTCTTGGAAAACAGCGTCACTAGTTGTATTCTGAAGTCATGGAAACCATTTTCACCAAAATCTGTCAGGGAATCATCCCGAGCACCAAGATCTATGAGGACGGGACATGCTTTGTCATCATGGACATCAACCCCGTCAAGAAAGGCCACTGCCTTGTCATAGCACGTGAGCCCTACCCCAACGTGGCAAGCTGCCCGGATGAGGTCCTGACCCATATGATCCTTGTGGCAAAGAAGGTCGAGGCAAAGCAGCGCGCCGTTCTGGGAAACGACGGAAGCAACATCATCATCAACAACGACCCGGCTTCCGGCCAGGAGGTCCCGCACATCCACATCCATGTCATCCCGCGCTTCACAGGTGACGGAAGAAAGCACTTTGCCGATCATGACAAGTATGAGGACGGTGAGATGCAGAAGATCGGTGATCTTCTGAAACTTAGCTGAGGCAGGTATGGCAAAATGTCCGTTCTGCGGAGCTGAGATCTCCGTTCCTGTTCATCACTCTGATGAATGCCCCTCATGCAACAAGGTCCTGCATTGCTGTAAATGCTGTTCTTTTTATAGCCCTGAAGCTCATTTCGGCTGTCGTGAAACAATAGATGAGCCTGTATGGGATAAGGAGAAGGCAAACTTCTGTGATTATTTTAGGCTCACCGAGAAAGCTTCTGCAGGCAAGGATGATGAGCGTGCCAGAAAGTCACGCGAGGCGCTTAAGAACCTTTTTAATTTCTAGATATGGGTCTCGTCGTACATATCGGAGAGGACGCGCTTAATCACGGAGTCGTCCTTCTTGAGTGTCTTTGACCCGCGTGTGATCTTGCAGAGACTGACCTCCATGTCCTTGGCAATGCGCCTCTGGGGAGTCCCCTTGTACAGCTCCTTGAAGATGTACCAGCGCTTGGCTATGTCGGTGCGCTCTGCCTCCGTAAACATATCCTCGAAAAGACTACGCATCTCCCTTCTGTCTGTTGTCTCAGAGAAGATGTCAATTATCTCGGAAAGATTGTCCATGGGTTACTCCTGATCCTTTTGTTACTACATATAGTAACATCTAAAGATGGCAGAATCAAGCCGGAAGATTACTAAACGTTTAGCTCACAGCATCGGGGCAGCGATCTTCGACAGCTGTGCAAGGACCTTCTGCCCCCATGGGCGGGCCTCGAACTCCTTGTATGTGATCTCCTTGCAGAGGTCGAACGTGTCGTTGAAGTCGGACCTGACATCATCCACAACCTTTCCGCCGTAGAAGACGGTACCGCTCTCAAAGTGCAGGAAGAAGGAGCGGAAGTCCATGTTGGCCGTCCCCACTATGGCAGTGCTGTCATCCACAACGAACATCTTTGAGTGGATGAAGCCCGGCACATACTCGAAGATCCTTATGCCGTTGGCAAGAAGGCGCCTGTAGTTGGCCCTGGTGTGCGCGTAGACGGACTTCTTGTCCGGGATGGACGGAGTGATGATCCTGACATCAACCCCACTACGGGATGCCAGGATCAGGGCATTGACCATGGAGCTGTCCAGTATCAGGTAAGGCGTGCTTATCCACACATACTTTCTGGCTGAGTTGACAATGCTTATGTACACGTTCTCGGCTACGGTGAACTCATCAAGCGGGCTGTCCCCGAAGCTCTGGATGTAGCCGTCATCGGCCTTCCACTTCGGGACAAGCGTGGGCATGTAAGGCGAGAAATCATCGACATGATAATCGGAAGGCGCCGAATAGGACCACAGCTGGAGGAACATGAACGTGTAGTTCCACACCCCGTCCCCTCTGAGGATGAAGCAGTTGTCCTTCCAGTGTCCGAAGCGGATGGACCTGTTGATGTACTCATCTGCCAGGTTCAGCCCTCCGCTGATTGCAACGTTGCCGTCTATTATGCAGACCTTGCGGTGGTCACGGTAATTGAGTTTGGGATTCAGTCTTGGCCTGACAGGATTGAAGGCAACGGCCTTTATCCCGTAGCTTCTGAGGGTCTTGTAGTAGTTGCGCGGCAATGTGGTGATGCTTCCCATGTCATCGTACATCAGGAGCACCTCCACGCCATCAGAGACCTTTCTCTTGAGGATCTCAAGGACCGAATCCCAGAAGACGCCCTTCTGGTAGATGAAGTACTCCATCAGGATGAACTTCTGTGCCTTCTCCAGCTCCTCGAGGAAGACCGGGAAGCAAGGATCGCCAAGCGGATAGTACTCGACACTTGTGTTTCCGAACACCCTGCTCTCGCTCAGGCCGCTGACATAGCGGGAGAGCTTGGCGTTGTCATCGGAGAGCACATCCTCGGCAGCCACTGATTTCGGGAACGAGTCTATCATGTGCTGGGACTGCAGCTCCTGATACCTGCGCATGCGCTTCTCCTGGACAATGCCCTTCTTCTTGTTCCCGAAGATGAAGTACATGCTGCATCCGAAGAACGGGACCACCATGATCAAAAGTATCCAGGATAGCTTGTACTCGGACGCGTCATCACGGATGAACACCAGAACGGAAACGATTATGCCTAATGCGGAGCTGACAATGCTCAGGCTGAACCGGGACTCCACGTAGGCCAGAAAGAGGTAGATCATTCCCAGCTGGACGAATATGAAGAGGAACGTCCAGAAGAACCTGCTGACAAGCAGCTTAAGAAGCCTTCTCATCTGTCTTTCTCGTCAAGGTCCGTGTTGGGCTCTCTGTCGTCATCATCGTCATAGACGGAGGTATCCGGCACATCCGGGTCCTCATCGTCCGAGTAGTCATCCACGGACAAGGCATAGCCGTGCTCCACGGCAAAGGCCGCATCGTCGTCATCCAGGTCCGTATTCGGCTCCCTGTCGTCATCATCGATATCGGTATTGATGTCCTGTTTCTCATCAGAACTCAATAAAACAGCAGCACTGTCAGATTTCTGAGCATCAGCATATGAAGGCTTCTCAGACGGGGTCATGACCCCCTTCTCCGAATGATCAAAGTCAACCGCATCCTCAAGACCCGGGAAGTCCTTGCTCAGGGAGACCTCCGTGTAATGCTCGTCCATGGCCTTGGAGAATGCCTCGCGTGTGGCGGGATTCTCAAGTCCCAGAAGAAGCTTGTCAAAGTAAGCTTTTGTGGACATACAGGTGGATGAGAACTTCTTTGATGCGCCCCAGCCGAGCCTGTCGATGGCCTGACTGATGTCCCCGTCGTGGACGCTCACCTGGGCTCCGTGGAGATAAGCCTCGGGGAACTTGGCGTTCCTGTCATCGATCAGCTCGTCAAAGACCTCCTTGGCCTTCTTCCAGTTTCCGGTGAGTATGTAGTACCATCCGCGGTTGTCCAGAAGACCGTTGTTCTCCGTGCCTTCCTTCCTGTTCTCCGTAATCAGGTCCTTGGCCTTCTTCAGATCGCCCATCTCCAAAAGATATGTCTCGAGGTTGATGGACAGATTGTCGTTCTTGTATCCGGTGTTCCTCAGATTCTCCAGTGAGCTCACGGCCTTCTCACGCTCGCCCAGCCTCCAGTAGCCCATGGAGCAGGTCACCACAGCCACCTTGGCGTTGTCACCGGCCTTGGGGTCAGCGGCCACGGCCTCCAGGATCTGGACACCGCGCGACGGATCTCCCTGCTGGATGTAAGCCGATCCGACCATGTTGCGCCTTTCGGGGTCAAGGCCTGCCTTAAGTGCCTTCTCAAGGTTGTTCCATGCCTTGTCGAAGTTGCCCTTCTTGAAGTTCATGGCGCCGATTGACAGGAAGATGTAACCGCGCCTGAGGAAGATGAACGTCAGGATCAGTACGGCATCGGCCGCCAACTTGATCCATATGCTGATCTTCAGGAACGAGATTCCGATTATGGCCGCCAAAAAGATCAGTGCCATCACTGTTCCAGTGTTGAGTTTCTTCTTCTGTACATCAGGCATCCTCTTCTACCCCCTCTGCTATGGAGAACTCGCATCCGCAGTATTGCTGCCTGTAGAGCCCGAGCTCCCGGGCCATCTGGCAGCTACGTGCGAAACCGTCCTTCTTCTTGAAATCAATCGGCTCAAAGCCCTCGAAGGCAGAGCCCACCTTGAAGATGTTCGCGCTGTTCTTGAACCTGCTGACAGTCAGCGTCGTGGTGAAGCACCCTATGCCCAGCCTCCTTGCCTCCTCACAGGCGGCCCTGAGGTTGAACTCAAAGCACTTCTGGCATCTGGCGCCGCCCTCAGGCTCGTTCTCAAGGCCCCTGACGAAATCAAGCCAGGCCTGATGGTCATAATCCTGGCGGACCACCTCAAGGCCTCCGAAATAAGAGGCCACCTTCAGGAGGTTCTCATACCTGATATCGTTCTCCTCCTTCGGCCAGATGTTGCTGTTTCCGTAACAGAGGACGGGCTCATAGCCCTCGTCAATGAGACGCTTGAGGCTGCTTGTGGCGCACGGGCCGCAGCAGCAGTGGACAAGAATCTTCTCGCGCATGCGATTATGATACTTCATATCTTGAAATTAAACCACACATGATGATAATTATGCACGGAGGATTTATGGCGTTATCTGGCAGCATCAGGGCAAACGGAATCACAGAGGGTGTGATCTGGAAGCAGCTTCTGGGCTTTTTCTTCCCGATTCTCCTCGGTACGCTGTTCCAGACCCTCTACAACACCGCGGACGCCATCATAGTGGGCAACATCCTCGGCAAGGAGGCACTTGCCGCAGTCGGTGGAGGGACATCCACCACGATCAACCTCGTCATAGGGTTCTTCACCGGCCTTGCCTCCGGAGCCACTGTCATAATATCCCAGCACTACGGGGCCCGCAACGAGCAGATGGTCCATGACTCGATCCACAACGCCTGGGCCATAGGTCTCTGGGGCGGAATCCTCATATCTGTGATCGGATACCTGACAAGCGTCCCCCTCCTGAGGCTCACAAAGACCCCGGATCAGATCATTGGCCTTGCATCAGAGTACATGCACATCTACTTCGCAGGCGGCTTCATAGTCGTCATGTACAACATCGGAGCAGGAATCTTCAGGGCGTTCGGAGACAGCAGGAGGCCGCTTTACTTCCTCATAGCCGGCTGCATCACCAACATATTCCTGGACATCCTCCTTGTTGGAGTCCTCCGCATGGGCGTGGCCGGAGCCGCGCTTGCCACGGTGCTCTCCCAGCTGATGTCGCTGATGCTCGTCATGATCAGCCTCGCAAGGCGCAAAGACTGCTGCAAGCTGATTCTCAGGGACATCCGCTTCCACGGCCCAATCCTGAAGCGCACGCTGCTCATAGGCCTACCGTCAGGCCTCCAGTCGGTGCTCTACACCGTGTCAAACCTCATGATAGTCACAGGAATCAACGGCTTCGGAACCGATACGGTGGCAGCCTGGGCGGCATACTCCAAGATCGATACCCTCTACTGGATGGTCTGCGGCTCGATAGGAGTCGCGGCCACCACATTCGTGGGCCAGAACTACGGTGCAGGCTACATAGACAGGGCTAAGAAAGGCGTGCGGGACAGCTTTGTGATTGCATTCATCTCCACTTTCATAATAGAGGCAGTGGTGATTCTCTTCTCAAGACCCGCCTACCATCTCTTTGTCACAGATCCTGACGTGGTGGACATAGGTGTGCACATGATAAACCTCATTGCCCCGTTCTACTTCACATACCTTTTCGTCGAGATCCTCGCAGGCGCCATAAGGGGTACAGGCAAGACCCTGATCCCCACCCTCATAACGGTCTTCGGCATTGTGGGCATAAGGACAATCTGGCTGATCGTGGTCCCGCGCCTCTACAACACTGTCGGGGCAATCATCCTCTGCTATCCGGTGACATGGATCATCTGTGCCGTGGCATTCGTGATATACTACAAGGCAGGAAACATCTACACCAAGGAGACTGAATGAATCCCATCCTGCCCGAGCAGAGCGCAAGAGAAGAGTGCCTCAAGCTGATCGAGGAGCTGGACAGCAGCCCGCTCGGAGAGGCTCTGATGAGAGAGGGCCACGGCCGGATGTTCGGTGTCCTTGTCTGCACTGACGGCACAGTCCTCAGGTCATTCTCCGGTGAGCTTGAGGGAGATCTCTCCGCAGACGGCTTTGTCCCTCCTCTCTTTGACATAGCGAAATACCGGGCAATCCTTTACAGCTATGACAGGCTCATCAAGAGCTCACAGGACCACAGAAGTCTCTCAAGAGAGTGCTGGAAGGAGCTTCAGGCCCTTTACCACTTCACATGCTTTGATGGCTCAGTTCTAAAACTATCCTCAGTTTTACCGAACTCTCCATCAGGTACAGGCGACTGTTGCGCCCCAAGGCTTCTCAGCTACACCTACAGCCATAACAAAAAACCGGCCTCTCTCTGCGAGTTCTTCTACGGAAGCGGCTCAATGGAGCACAAGAGCTTTCACAGCCCCTGTGACTCAAGGTGCAGGCCCCTTCTGCCTCACATCATAGGGCTGGACATAATCTATCAGGACAGCGACATCGTGGTTGTCAACAAACCCTCGGGAATGCTCAGCATAGAGGGCAAGGGAGAGGACAAGCAGGACTGCATCGCATCCCGCGTCAGGTCTTTCTTCCCCTCCTGCATCAGCCAGCCCTGCATCCACCGCCTGGATCAGGCCACAAGCGGCCTGATGGTGCTGGGACTCTCAAAGGAGGCACATGACAGGCTCTCGCGTGAATTTGAGAGCAGGCAGGTACACAAGGAATATGAGGCGCTTGTGGACGGGCTGATCCTGGAACAGAGCGGCACCATTGAGCTTCCTATCCGCCTTGATGTGGACAACAGGCCTCATCAGATCGTGGACTTTGATAACGGAAAACCAGCAACAACCGACTGGGTGCGCCTGAGCATAGAGAACATATCAGGGTCCAAGGTCACAAGACTCAGGCTCATCCCCCGGACAGGCAGGACCCATCAGCTCAGGGTCCACTGCGCCTCAGGACTTAAATGCCCTATCCTTGGAGATGCGCTTTACGGCCATGAGAGCACAAAAAAGGCTCCCCGCCTGATGCTTCAGGCAAGAAGCCTCTCCTTCAGGCACCCCGTCACCGGAATGCCCATGAGCTTTGTTCTCGACGCTGATTTCTGATCACTTGAACAGGAACGCCACTCCTGTCTCTACCGTCCATGCGAATCCTGTGCTGGTCCTTCTTGTGTCATCTGCGATCTTGTAGCTTGTGAGGCCGAATCCGATACCAGGCCTGAGGAAGGCTGAGAGATGTCCTGTCTCGAATGAGAACTGGAGGGTGGCAAGCACGCTGAAGATGAATGTCTTGTCGGCAAAGCCGAAGTTGAACTGTGCGCCCGGCTTGAAATCAACCTTTGTGTTGTCGATCTTGAAGTCAGTGACCCTGTACTGGGCGCCGGCGGAGAAGCTGAATGCTCCGATATAACCGATTCTCGCATAGACATCGAGGTTGTCCACAATGTCCATGTCTGCTGACACGTAGAATCCGTTTCCGGTCTCGATTCCGATTGAGTTGAACTTGAATGCGAACGCAGATGTGGCTGCGACAATTGCAATAAGAATAATGACGAAGGCTTTCTTCATTTTTCTCTCCTTGTAGTGTTTCCTTGACTATCTATTGTAACTTTGCTTTGCCTGTTTATCAAGGAGTTTTCCCCTTGCGCTGCACAAAATGCGGAGATTGATTTCGCCCGCCCCTGAGCCTTATAATCTAACATGTGGATTAATGTCCCCCAGGAGGCACATTCATGATCAAAGTCGCGTTCTACGATGCAAAGCCCTATGACAAGAGCTCCTTCGAGCACTACGGAAAGCTGCATGACGTGCAGTTCAGGTTCCTGGAGATAAAGCTCAGCGAGGACACCGTGGAGCTTGCCCGGGACTGTGACGCCGTCTGCGTCTTCGTGAACGACAACGTGAATGCCAAGGTGATCGACAGGCTCTACGAGATGGGGATAAAGCTAATAGCCCTGCGCTCTGCAGGCTACAACAACGTCGATGTCCGCGCAGCGTTCGGAAAGATCCATGTGGTACATGTCCCGGCATACTCGCCCTACGCGGTGGCCGAGCACGCCATGGCTCTCTTACTGACATCAGTGCGCCGCATCCACAAGGCCTACAACCGCACACGCGAGTTCAACTTCTCACTGAGCGGCCTGACCGGATTCGACCTTCACGGCAAGACAGTGGGCGTGATCGGAACAGGCAGGATCGGCCGCATCTTCATTGACATCTGCCGCGGCTTCGGCATGAACGTCATCGCCTATGACGCCTACCCCGCCCCTGACAGCGGCATTGACTACGTCACATTGGAGGAGCTCTTCCACAGAAGCGACATAATCTCCATGCACTGTCCGCTTACTGACAGCACACGCCACATCATCAACAGAAAGGCCATAGAGTCCATGAAGAAAGGCGTGATCATCGTCAACACATCACGTGGCGCCCTGATCAATGCAGAAGCCCTCCTGGACGGGATCCGTGCCCGCAAGGTCGGCGCGGCATGCCTTGACGTCTACGAGGAGGAGGCGGACATCTTCTTCGAGGACCGCTCAGGCCACATACTCAACGACGAGCTTCTCTCGCGCCTCATCTCCATGCCCAACGTCATTGTCACCTCCCACCAGGCCTTCCTGACGGAGGAGGCGCTGAACAACATCGCCGAGACAACCGTCAACAACATCCTCTCCTGCTTTGAGAAGGACGGGCTCTGCGACAACGAGCTCTGCTACCGCTGCGGCAACATAGAACGATGCCGTAAGGAAAGAAAAGAGCGCTGCTTCTGATTAAACAGCGCCCTGTCTGACGTTAAGCCCGGTCATGACTGTGGTGAATAAACAATACTCATCGAATAAGGCGCATCTTCATCCCAGTTTCTTTCTTTGGTGATGGAATTTCATTCTGTCTCTGCACCTTGATATGTGATAGTCAGCTCCGTATTACTGTCATTCCGCGCAAACACATAGCTTCCGATACTGGTCACTGAACTCGGGATTGTGATGCTCTGAAGAAAAGAGTATTGAGAAGTTCCTTTTGGAATATGCATATACGCCTCTTGTAAAAAGATCGAGGATCAGGCGGTTGCCGCTTTTGGATCGATCCAATAAGAGCTCCGGTTCAAACAAAACGAAGGGACTGTCGCATAATAGCGATGGTCCCTTTTTGTATCTAAATGCTTGTACTGCAGTGAAATAAACAAAGTAAAAGGTTGATTGCGGCACTGATTTCTGATATAATTACTT